>OJIR01000063.1_pt1 | contig 35261 bp, 30 predicted proteins | sample 1595711 | NCBI WGS metagenome assembly OJIR01 (sample SAMN05416846, study PRJEB24817) | seawater metagenome | isolation source: Sea water | place: Canada:Atlantic | collected 2013-07
TAAACCGTACACGTCTGATCGCTGTTGGCTTGGCCCTGTGGAGTGCGTTAACCGCCATCTCCGGTATGGCCAAAGGCTTCGTCAGCTTAGCTATTCCACGGCTCTTTATTGGTGTTGGTGAGTCCATCATGACACCTACCTCCATGTCTCTATTGGCGGATCGCTTTCCGTCTTCACGCTTGGGCTTTGCCAGTGGTGTTTACTACATGGGCGTACCCATTGGTGTGGCAACCAGCCTCTTTGTTGTGGCCTATCTAGAGCCAATCCTCGGCTGGCGCGGCTGTTTTTATGCGCTTGGTGGTATTGGACTGTTGCTGGCTATTGTCATGTTCTTTATGAAAGAAACGCCGCGCCGCCACGAAGTGGAAGCCACATCTCCGGTAGAAAAACTCAGCGTCAAAGAGATTTTGGCAACGTTAAAGGAAGCGCTAGTGCGCTCTCCTGCATTGGCCATGACGGTTGCTGGCGGCGTAGCCTTTCACTTTATTCTTGGCGCAGCTGTATTTGAGCAACTTTGGTTCGTGCAGGAACGCGGCTTTGACCGTACTGAAATTGCCGAGCTTAGTGGTTGGTTGGCTTTCACTGGTGGCATATTAGGCAATTTGTTCGGCGGCATCGGTGGCGACATGTTTCTGCGTAGAACTGGCATGGGCAGACCTATGTTCTTGTTCTGGATTATGTTGGTGCTGACCCCAATTGGTTTGGCTTATCGCGTTGCAGATCCAACGTCCATATTCTTTATGGTGGGTATTTTTGCTGGCTATTTTCAACTGGGCTGCTTCTACGGACCTACATTCTCCACGGTGCAGGAACTGGTACCGCCACAGATTCGCGGTACCGTAGTGGCCTTTTACATTCTTTCTCTGAACTTCGTTGGTTTAGGTTTGGGTGTTACAGGCGGCGGTTACTTTATTGATTGGATGATTTCTCAGGGCCACCCAGAGCCTTATACCATTACGTTGATTGTCTTTACTGCCATTTCAATGCTCGCCATCCCTATGTTCTATATGGCCGGCAAGCGTTTTGAAAGGGATCGTCAGGCACTGTATGACAGTGTGGCAGACTGATCGACTGAGCTTGAATCGCTGGCAGCAAGATGATCTGCCAGCGCTTTCTACTTTATTGACGCATGGGGCCACCATGAGTCACTGGCCCCAGCCCTTTACCCCACAAGATGTCCAAGAATGGCTGCAGCGTGCGCTAGCCCCTTCAGTAAATGGTTGTGCTCGCTGGCGTTGTAACCGCACTGCTGATGGCGTGCTGGTTGGTGATGTGGGTGTTGTGCACAGACAAATTCTCGAACAACCCGTATTTGATTTGGGCTATATCATCCACAAAGATTTTTGGCATATGGGCTATGGGCGCGAGGCAGTGATTGGCGCCATTGCCTGGGCCAAGGGACAGGGCATTAGTGAGTTAGTGGCGAATATGGCAGTGGATAATGTGCCATCTTGGTCTTTGGCCGAATCTGTGGGTATGCAGCGCAGCGAAATGTTTGCTAACCCCAAAAACAAATTCAAAGATACTTATATTTACCGTTTGCAGCTCTAATGGTTTTAGCGCGCTTCTAGCAGCTCTTGGGTGAGCTCACCTACTCCTTTTTTTTTTGCCTGCTGATACTATTAAAAAGGGTTAACTAAAAAGAGTTAACTAAAAAGAGTTGGCGCTGCATCGGCCAACCCTTATACCTTTGATGTACGGTCTTTAACTTTCGATCTGCTTATAGGCGGTTAGCGCCTAATTTTTAATTAGCTTCGGATTAGCCTTCAATAAGCGTCGCTGAGGCTACAGAAATTTGTACCTCGCCCTGAGGGCTGACCAATCCAGTATTAATCAACTTCGTCTCACTAGCTCCAAATAGGTTGATCTGACGTCGACCGCTTCGCGCATTGCCTTGCTGGTCTATGTAACGAATTGACAGAACTACATTTTTGAACGCCCGAGGTGCTCGGTTGGCAACTTCAATTTGTATGGCGCTGGCCTCGTTTCTGCCATAGCGCACGCCAATGAATGCGCCGGGGTTGCGTGCTACATCTATCTTGATCAATGAATTTAAGGCGGCTTGGCCAGACGCGCTGGGATCCTGAGAGGCGGCTGCAAAGTATTCTCGGGCCTCGTCTGTATTACCTTGGCGCTCAGCGATATTGCCTAATGCGTTATAAGCTTGTGCCGTTGGCAGTAATTCTAAGCTGCGATTGAGGCGTGATTTTGCTTGGTTCAATGCGCCTTGTTTTTCACTGGTAATGCCGCTTTGTAGGTGCGGGTAAAAGAAGCCGGGGTTTAACTGAATGGCTTCAGCATAGGCATTTTGTGCTGAGGTGTAGCGTTTGGTGTCTAACTCAAGGTCGCCTAAAAACGAGTGGAAGTGGCCTTCGTTGGGTTCCATTTTGATCGCCTGGTTAACGAGTTTTCTAGCCTCTTTAGGCCGATTGTCCTTGGCCATTTTGCGTGCTTTTTCATAATTTTCGTAGGCCGGTTTGGTCTCATTTAGGTGTGCCATGACTTGCAGGTAGCGGGCTTTACCCGTTACGCCACCCTTAGGTAGCGTTTGCGCATAAGCCTTATTTGCTTCCAGACGTTGTTTAGACGGCGGGTGGCTGGCAAATAGACCGTCAAAAAAGCTAGAGTCTTTTTGTCCAGAGAGGTCGACAAAAGTCTGCTGTAAATCTACTGCACCTTGTGGGTTGTAGCCGGCTAGGCTCATATAATCCATACCATAGCGGTCAGACTCGCTTTCTGCACTGCGCCCATACCTTGAGTTGATCAGTTGGGAACCAAGACCTGCACCTACTGCCACATATTTGCCGTAGTCGGTGTTGGCTGTGGCTAAGCCCGCAACAGCCGTTGTAGCCTGTAGTATGGTGCCGCGCTCTACGCCTTTGGCGCCATGCCTGGCGGCTGAATGTACTACTTCATGACCAAGTACAGCTGCCAGTTCGGCTTCGCTACCCAATTCTGTTAGCAGGCCTCTATTGATAGATATTTTGCCACCGGGCAGTGCCCAAGCATTGGGTACACCGTTGTTAATGACCGAAAATTCGTAAGGTAGCTTGCGACCACTCACCGCTGCTACTTTTTGTCCTACTTCATTGACGTAGGCTTGCACGCCTTCATCGGCAAGGTAGTCGCCCCCCTGCGATTGGCGAGCGGGCGCATATTGTTGCTTACCGGTTTTCAGTTCCCATGCCTCTGAGATGAAGCTGATTTCATTTTTGCCAGTAACCGGATTGGTGGCGCATCCGCTCAAAACAAGCATTAGAGCTGTTGCTGCAAGTAGTCGCGGCTGTGGAAAGAATCTGGTGTTTCGACGCTTCAGACTGCTAGTAGGTAAATTATTTAACGGGGTATTCATAGTAGCCTCCGGCTGCTAATTTTTTAAAAATATACTTAGAGTAATTGTGGAATTGAGTGTGTGGTAACAGCTTGCTGCTCTTTAACCCGCATAGCGCGCGTATTTTCTACGCAGCGACGCTGCCTGCTGCCGCTCTCCTTGAGCTTCCAGTACATCTGCCATTTGTAGCCAAGCTCGACCCGTTTTGACAGCGTCACTTCCAGCTAATGCAATGGCCTTGCGAGCGTGCTGAGAAGCCGCAGTGGTATGCCCTTGCTCTAAATGCGCCTGGCTCAGCCGTATCCATAACAATGCTTCTCTGGGGTCAATACGTATTGCTCGTTCAAGCAACACAATTGCTTGGGCTGGCCCTTGCTGCTTTAACGCAATGTTTGCTTGGGCTAATAGTATTTTAGCCGCTGAATTTTTTGGCGGTGTTGGGGTGATTTTCGCAGGCTTAGGTTGGACCTTGGGTTTGTTACCGCGGTCTGACGTTCGGGGCTGTCCAGAACTGGCTCGGCTGTCCGTCGCACTAGGGCCTTGGTTACCAGCGCATCCGCCAATTAAAATAATACCAAGCAGAGAAATACAGAGTTTTATGTTCACGAAAGCCCACACAGTTATACGAGTTAGTTGTTAAAGATTGAACGCAGCCGTTGGCCAAAAGTCTTACGGATACCACAACCGGGTTTGATGGGTAAAGTATCAGCGCGACGGGTGGGGATAACAACCACGTCTGCGCAAGATTTTGCTGCCCGCATACCTGTGGCAAATTCGATTGCCACCAGATTGTCCGCAGGGCTGTGGACAATTGGGTCAACGCCACTGGACACCTGCATGTTATTCCAAATGCGCAACGCGCCTGATGTGCCGGTGAGACCGGTAGATTTGTTGTCGTCGCGCCCCACCCAAACCACCGACAATGTGCTGTTGTCAAAACCCGCGTACCAGCTGTCTCTGTTGTCGTTTGAGGTGCCAGTCTTACCGGCGACACCCTGCTTGGCGAAGGGTGATGAGCGCCCAGTGCCGTGACTCATAACAATTTCTAGTCCTCTGTTGAGGCTGGCAACGGTTTCGGGGCGGATGCTTTGAGTTAAGTCAAAGGGGTGGTGTGACAACGGTTGTCCGCGTTCATTAAGCACCGCAATGACTGCTTTAGGGGTGGTATGGAATCCACCGCTGGCAAAGTTGCCGTACAACTCGGTGAGTTGCAGTGGCGACATAGACTCAGCGCCCAAGAAAAATGACGGGTAGCGATTCTTTGGCGCGTAACCGATGAGGTCAGTAAAGCGGCGTTGTACCTCGCCAAGACCAACCGTGTTGCCTAAATCCACCATGGCTAGATTCAGCGACATAGCTAATGCTCGAATCATGGGCAGTTCGCCGCGTGTTTTGCCGTCGTAGTTTCTAGGTGTCCAAAGTTCGCCAGAGTCCGATGTCATGGTAATGGAGGTGTCGTTGACCAGTGTTGACCAGTCCAGGCCTGATTCCAAAGCGGCGAGGACGATCACTGGTTTGATCACAGAGCCAACGGTTCGCTTGGCATTTAATGCGCGGTTGAACCCATCCACTCGACCCTTTCGCCCGCCAATCAACGCCAAAATCTCCCCGGTCTGTGTGTCGGTAATCACGCTGGCAGCTTGTAGGCTACCTTTGTCTAGTTTGCGTTCCTTCTCGATCATTTGCAGGGTTGAGGTGACTGCTTTTTGTGCGTTCTCTTGCTCTCTGGGTTTCAGTGTAGTGAATATGCGCAGTCCTTGAGAGCGCAAGTCTGAGGCGGAATAGCGTTCGCTGAGTTCAGCGCGGACGATATCCATAAAGGCCGGATAGTAAGCGCCGCCACTGTTGGGGCTAGAAACCACGCCAAGGGGAGAGCCAATGGCGTCTTGGTGTTTCGGGTTAGAGATTAAGCCGTCAACTAAGAATGTGTCGAGTATGCGATTGCGCCTAGCAAGCGCGCGCTCAGGATGCCTAAATGGATTGTAGTAAGAGGGGCCACGAATGATGCTGATCATGGTGGCAATTTCATGCACAGACAGCTCGTTAATGGGCTTATTGAAGTAAAATTGCGCACCTAGGCCAAAGCCGTGAATGGCGCGTGCGCCATTTTGCCCAAGAAAAATTTCGTTAATGTAAGCGGTGAGTAGGTCTTCCTTAGAAAATCTCAGCTCCAAAATAATAGCCATGGCTACTTCACGAAGCTTGCGAGTGTACGTGCGCTCGTTGGTTAAAAAGTAGCTCTTAACCAGCTGTTGCGTGAGTGTGCTGCCGCCTTGGGAGCGCGTGCCGCTGCGTAAGTTCACCCAGGCTGCGCGTAAAATGCCAGTGATACTAAAGCCCCGGTGCTCGTCGAAATTGCGATCCTCTATGGCTTTCAAACCTTCAGCCAGTAGGGGTGGGACTTGTTCGGGCGTTAGAATGAGCCGGTCTTCGCCATGGGAGGGAAAGAAGCTACCAATAGTGGCGGGGTCTAAACGTATCAGTGGGACCTCAGATTTATCTTCTGCCTGAACGCGGCTAATAAATGAATTCTGAAAGGTAACTTTTATCTGCTGAGAAGGTCTGCTGCCTTCCATAAAGTCGAAGTTACGCAGATGGGTAGACAGCGTAGTACCACTGGCATTATAGCTCCCAGGCGCGGTGAGATTTACGTCCGAGCGATAACCCAGTCGTTCGAGCTCTTCTACAAGCTGAATCTTGCTGATTCGCTGGCCCGCGTAAATCTCTAGCGGTTGGGCGAAAACCTGGGCAGGTACAGACCAACGTCTGCCCTCAAAAGTTTTGGTGATGGTTCGGTCAAGGTAATAGCCAAAGCCTGCGGCTACTAGGGTGGCGAATAGCGTCGTCCACAGGGTCAGCTTCAGCAATGCGCGCAAAATCCACCGCCCTAAACGTTTTAGCCAGGAGTCAGTTTTTTTTGATGACTTGCTGTTTTTCCTGCGGCCAGAGCCTTTGGCTTTGCGGGAAGTTGGCGTTTTCTTGACCAAGAAGCTGTCCTATAACTTGAGTTTAATTATGTGGTTAACCGTGCGTCCATCTTGCCTTGAGTGGGCGCTAGGGTGAAGTAAAAACCCCGTAGATTTTGCTTAGCTGTACAGCAAAAATCTCGCCCGGCATTTTATCTAAATTTTTAATGAGAAAGCAGGTTGAGATGAGCGGGCAGCACCCATTGATCGTAAAAAAATTGCCGTTTGTTGTTTTGGTGTCGAAGTGATTTTAAATTTTGATAGGGTACAACCGTTTTTTTAAGCCCGCTTATCTATTTGCGAAATTGTTAGGTCTGCTAACTATATGTCAAAACTTAAATGGGAGTTGGAAAACAAATTGGAAACACAACTTGAAGTTTTGTTATGGCGGTGCTCCGCTATACACAAATCCTCATATAAATTTTATTCATATTTTGGAGATGTTATGAGAAAACTAATTGTATTAGTGGGTTTTTTGAGCTTTTTCTTTGTCGGCACCGTTGCCGCTGAAGAGTCGGAGCTGTCATACAGTAATTTAACTATAAGTTATCTCGATGGTGATGTGATTGATACGGATGCTAATGGCTTTGGGATTCGTGGAAGTTTGGGCTTCGCGGGTGCGTGGTTTGTTAGTGCAGAGTTTAATCGCGCGTCTGTAGATGACGTTGCTGTTTTAGGTGTTGGTGAAATTGATCTTGATCTTGATGAGATTGCAGCCGATATCGGCTATCACTGGAACGTCGGCCGCAGAACGGACTTAGTGGCTTCTTTCGGTGTGAGCCGGATTGAACTCGACGCTGCCGGAGTGAATTCGGTTGGTGGCCACGGCTATGACGTGAATATTGGAGTGCGCGGTAAACCTGTCGATCAATTCGAATATGGATTTTTGGTTGGATATTATAATGGTGGCGATTATGCAGGCGACGTGCAATTTTTCGGCGAAGCGCGCTACCATTTTTTAGATGCGAAGTCGGTTGGGGTCAGATATCGCATCAATGATGATATTGATTATTGGGGCGTTGATATTCGCTTTGACTTTTGAACTATGCGTTCATCGTGGCGGTTGTAGTATTTTTAGATGCCTTCGTTGAAAGTTTGACAGTGAACAACACACTTCACCAGTAAGACTCAAACAGGGCTAAAGCTTGTGATCAAAAGTTGAGCGGGACAGGGGTTAATTATTAACCCCTGTTTTTTTGCTTTTTAGTCTTCGGAGTTTTCGACTGGACTATTTCCTATAGATGATCATGTGATTTGCCTGCCTAAGGGGGGCTTATGACTAAGATTGTTTTTGACTTTGTGTTTAATCATAACCGCGATCTTGCCTTGGCTAGCTGGAATGCTGAAGCAGAAATCTTAGGGAATGTGCTAGAAGCCCACTTCAATGGCCTGTGTTGATTTCTACTGATGATTTGGAAACTCTTACTGTGCCCCGCTATTCGCTGAAAAAATGCCGTTAGTAGCTTTTGAAAGCGGGCGAAATGGCCGTTGTAGTAGGTTCCAACTGTTTCTGTCTGCAATAAATTTGCAGATTGATTCGTTACATCACATTGATGTGCGGATAAGCGTTAGTAGCAAGCTTTGGTTAGTGCTTCCTCTTCTACATTATTAATCTCTTGACCGAATGTTGTTGGAGTACCCATGAAAAAGTTAATCTTTTGTGTGAGCTTTCTGTGTGTTGCATTGACCAGTGGCGTCGCCGCAGAAGAATCTGAATTGTCATACCGCAATGTTGCAGTTAGCTATATTGCCGGTGAGGCCGACGGCTTTGGATTGCACGGCAGCATAGGTTTTGCGGACTCTTGGTTTGTTAGTCTTGAGTATAATGATCGCAGCCAAGAGGTTAGCTTGCTTGGCATAACGCTCACACCCGGTATTTCTGGCATTCCTCTTAGTATTATAGGGCTGCGTGGAGCTACATCTGGCCTTATAGTACAGCCCGGAGTACCCATGGTCTTAGGTGCAGTAAATATAGAGACTGACTCCGAAGAAATTGCGCTTGATATTGGTTACCACTGGAGTTTAGGTGATCGCACCGATTTAGTGACATCCATCGGATACAGCAGAGTAGAAGTTGACGTTACTGTTATAAATCTCGGCGCCACGCCGATCCAAATCCCAGGATTTAATTTTAACGCTGGGAATTCTGGTGGCTTTTCTGCCAGCGCCTCCGGTTTCGATGTGAACTTTGGTGTTCGTGGTAAACCTACAGAACAATTTGAGTATGGTGCATTTGTCGGCTATTACGGGGGCGGTGATTTCAGTAGTGATCTTCAATTGAGTGGCGAGGCTCGCTACCGGTTTTCAGATCCAGTATCCGTCGGTCTTAAATATAGAAGTCGCGGCTCCTTAGATTTTTGGAGCTTAGATTTGCGTTATGAATTTTGAATCGAGCTAGTAAATCTAAACTTGATCTAGACTGCCTGTAATCTTCAAGCAAGTTGGAAAAGTAGAAGTTAAAGAGGCTAAACAGATTAAGCAGGTTAAAAGTAGCGGGGAGATAAATACTCATTCCCCGCCTTTTTTTCTTTTTTGTGCATTTTTTGCGTACTTTTGGCGCTTTCTCGCCCGCCTGTATTTTTCTGCTGGACTCTTTCCCTAAGATGATCATATGATACTGCTGCCTAAGGGGGGGCGTTACGCCTGAGATTCTCCTTGTTGTTTATGCTTGTTCGCACTTTGGTACGAAAATGTAAAAGCAATAAGACAGTGAACCCTTTGAACCTGATCCGGTTAATGCCGGCGTAGGGATAGGAGTTATTACTTCTCGGGATAATTTGGTTTTGCGCCAACTTTCTCCCTGGGGTGGATAGCAATCCCAGACCTTAGGCATTCGTTCTAAGGAGTAGATAGTGTCTAAGTTGTGCTTTTCATTTTGCTTGCCCTCATTTGCGGCGAAGCTGCCTCATGCTGCCCAGTTACTGCAATTGAGCATATTGAGTTGTGCTGCCTGTTTTTTATCCAGCCCTGTTTTCGCCGATGACGTGGATGATTTGATTGAAGAGGTCTTTGTTACTGGCGAGTTCCGTGACACCTCAGTATCTCAGTTGGCTGCAAGCGTTTCAGTTTTGCTGCCTGAGCAAAATGGTGATTCGGTGAGTCACCTTGAAGAAATTTTGGGTCGTGCTCCTAACGTTAATTTTTCCAGTGGTGGTTCTCGCGCACGGTTCTTTCAGGTTCGCGGTATTGGTGAACGAGGTCAGTTTTCAGAACCTTTGAATGCCTCTGTGGGTTTGCTTGTAGACGGCGTTGATCTTAGCGGTATTGGCACTGCAGCCACGCTCTCGGACGTCTCTCAAGTAGAAATATTTCGTGGCCCCCAGGGCACGGTCTTTGGTGCTAACGCCCTTGCCGGATTGATTAACGTTGTCACCCCTGGCGTGACTGATGAGTTATCAGGATCAGTGGACTTTGGTTTGGGTAATTACTCAGCGATAGACTTGGGCGCTGTTTTGTCCGGGCCAATCAATGATCGCGTTGGTTTCCGCATTAGCGCTCACCAATATAAAGACGATGGTTTTATCGACAATACCCGCCTTGGTCGAGACAACACTGACAACCATAATGAGGGCACTGTGCGCGGCAAAATTGCTGGTGATCTGGATCAGGGCGGCTGGCAAGTGGTCTTTGGCTCTATCGACGTTGATAACGGCTACGATACTTTCTCGCTAGATAACGACCGCAATACGCGTAGTGATGAACCCGGTTTGGACACTCAAGATAGTCAATATTTGGGGCTTAATTTGGACCTTAATCTTAACGAGAAAATTGCTCTAGATGCTTCAATTGCCTATGTAAGCAGCGATATTGATTATGGCTACGATGAGGATTGGACCTTCACTGGCTTTGATGTTGCTGGCTACAGTTCCACTGATTTGTATAGTCGCAATATAGATACAGTGACCTTGGATCTGCGTTTGCTTTCCCGTGATGGTGAAGGCTTGGCTGCTGGCAAAGTAGACTGGGTAGTGGGCTTCTATGCTCTTGATCGGCAGGTTGATTTAACTCGGCAGTACACGTATCTGGCAAACAACTTCACCAGCGACTTCGATGTTGACCGGATTGCGCTATATGGCGAAGTGAGTGGTGAATTGGCAGGCGGTTTGCGTTTGAGTGTGGGGCTGCGTGTTGAAGAGCATAGTTCTAATTATTCTGACAGCGAAAGTGTCAGCTTTACCCCAGATGATAATTTGCTCGGTGGACGCGTTTTGTTGGAAAAAGTCCTCGTTAATGAGAACTTGCTTTACGCCAGTTTGACGCGGGGATACAAGTCTGGGGGCTTTAACACCTCTGGCAGTTTAGACACTGATTTACGTTTGTTTGATCCGGAAACTTTGTGGAACTTGGAGCTGGGCTACAAGGGATCATTGCTGGAAGACCGCCTGAACCTTCGCGCTGCGGTATTTCGCATGCAGCGTCGAGATGTGCAAACTGCGACCTCCATTACTCGGGTTCGAGCTAACGGATCTTCTGAATTTATTGACTATGTGGGTAACGCCGCTGAGGGCGTTAACCAAGGCTTGGAGCTAGAGGCGGCCTTTCAAGCAACCGATCGTTTGCAGCTTTCTGCAAGTTTAGGATTGTTGGACACGCAGTTTGAGGACTATATAGACGGCAGTGGTCAGAACCTTGACGGCCGCGATCAGGCTCAAGCCCCGGGCTACCAGTTTTATCTCAGTGGTGATTATCAACTCGCTCAGGGCTGGTCTTTGAACGTAAATTTTGAAGGCAAGGACGACTATTACTTCTCAGATAGCCACAGCGAACGTTCTTCCAGCTATGAGTTACTCAACGCATCTGTAGCTTATTCAACAGAACGTTGGGACTTTAGTCTATGGGGGCGCAACCTAGCGGATGAAGATTATTTTGTCCGTGGCTTTTTCTTTGGTAACGATCCGCGAGACGGATATACAGCGCGAGGCTTTACTCAATTGGGTGCGCCGAGGCAATTTGGTATCAGCGCCTCGGCTAACTTTTAGCTCTTTGCTTAGGGTTCACACTGAGGCCTAGGTGCTAGGTGCTAGGTGCTAGGTGCTAGGTGCGTGGGCCTTTAGTGAGTGGGTCCGGTGAATGAGCGGCAGCCGCGGTGGTCTCCGCTCATCATCAACCTAACTATTCGTGCCCTTATTGCTTTTCTGCTACGGCCCGTTAGCCACCGCTGAATCTCCGGTACGCTTGGCCCGTTCTTGAGTAATAAGGTAATCCACCACTTCTAAAGCTCGCTGCATGCCGTTACCCATATCGACCGTGTACTTACCTGCAACGACCATGGTGGGTACAGATTGTACTTTGTAGCGACTGCCTTCGGTTTCAGCTTGAGCCAGCTTGCGGCGTACTTTGGGATTGTTGAACGCGCGCATAAATTCTGCTGCGGGTAGCTCTTTGCTGTCTAGGTAATCGGCCATTTCTTGGCCGCTGCGAAAGGTTTTACCGAAATCATGCACAGCACTAAAGAGCTTGGCGTGGTTGCCCTCTACTGCGTTGGCCTGTTCCAGAGCAAGGTAGCCTTGTCCGAGTAGGGTCCAAGTGCGCGAGAAAGCTGCCGGTTTGCGTGAGAATGCAACATCGTCAGCGGTTGTGGTTAACCATGCATCTAGCTCTGGGTCAAAGTTGCGGCAGTGGACGCAGCCATAGGAGAAAAATTCATAAACTTTAATAGGGTCGCCTTTACGGACTCTATCGGCGTTTTCTATCAGTGCGTAATCTTCGCCTTCTGCTGGCGTGGTGTTTTGTGCAAGTCCTGAAGATAAATAGACGCCTAGACCTACCAACGTTATGCCAATGGCAATAACGACAGCAAAAATTAGGTTGCGCGTGTTTTCAACTTTGTCTGTACCGCGTTTTTTAGCCATATCAATTTCCTAGTTGTTGTTGCCCCAAGTGAAAGTCATTAGGTTTGGAGCGGCCGTGGGCTATGTTACTCGATTGACCTGAGTATTCTGCAAGCATTAATGTGAATTTCCTTAAGCAAGAACACATGCGTCACAAATGTAATATGCTAAGGGACTCACAGATTGTCACTAGGATGTAAAGAAATGGAAGCAGTCGAACAATATCAACTTTTTAAATCTGACACTTGTGGTTTTTGCCATAGGGTTAGGAGTTTTCTGCAACAAAATAATATAGAAGTACCCCTGCGTGATATCAACCAAGATCAGCAAGCTTTTCGTGAGCTGTTGGCAGGTGGTGGCAGGGGTATGGTGCCATGTTTGCGTATAGAATCTGTTGATGGGGCGGTGAGTTGGATGTATGAGTCTATGGATATAATGGCCTATTTAACCAGCAAACATGAGGCTTAGTAGCCGTATTCACCAAAGTCTTATTCGCTCTGGCCTATCTTTTTTAAAACAGGTGGTTAAAAGAGGTGTTTAAAGCAGGCGGTTAAAGCAGTTTTTTGCAAATAGACTGCTAAATTTAGCTCCAGGGCATAGACATGGTTTTCACATGTATTGTCGTATCTTTGTCCACTGCAAATATTTATCGAACAACCGAAACAAACTATTAGGGAAGAGAAAGTTATGAAACTGGGAATTATTGCCGGCTACTCCGGGCGCAAATTCAGTATCTCTATGGATTCAATTAAGCACGCTGAAAATTTGGGTTACGACTCAATTTGGACAGCAGAAGCCTATGGCTCAGATGCTGTTACACCCGCTGCTTGGATTTTGGCTCAAACGGACCGCATTAAAGTGGGCACCGCTATCATGCAAATGCCTGCACGTTCTCCGGCAATGGCTGCTATGACCGCCATGAGCTTGGCTGAGTTGTCAGGCGGGCGATTCATCGTCGGTCTCGGTGCGTCAGGACCACAAGTGGTTGAAGGTTGGCACGGCGTACCTTACGGCAAGCCGGTCACGCGTTTGCGTGAATATATTCAGATTATGAAGAATATCTTTGCGCGTGAAGGCGCATTGGAATTCGAAGGCGACATGTACCAAATGCCTTACACAGGTCAAGGCGCAACAGGTCTGGGCAAGCCACTGAAGAGTATTTTACATTGTGAAGAAGATATTCCTATTTATGCTGCGACCATTACCAACAACGGTGTTGCGGCCGCTGCCGAAGTTGCCGATGGCTTCTTCCCAGTATGGATGGACCCTGAGCAATACTCGGTTTTTGAAGGACCAATTCAGAAAGGTTTCGATAAGGCCGGTGACAAGGATCTGACACAATTTGAGATAGCCCCATTTGTGACCGTTTCGATGGGTGACGATGTTGCTCAATGTATGATGCCTGTGCGCGGCATGATGGCGCTGTACATCGGTGGTATGGGCGCTCGTGACAAGAACTTTTACAACGACTACTGCAAGCGCTTAGGTTTTGAAGACGCTGCAGTGAAGATTCAAGATCTGTATTTGGCAGGTAAGAAAGACGAGGCTATGGCGGCGGTTCCGGAAGAATTGATTGACGCCTGTGCACTTGTTGGACCTGCTGAGCGCATTCGTGAACGTCTACAGCGCTGGAAGACGGCTGGCAATCATGGTCATGTGTCTAGCATGTTGTTGGGTTGCAAAGACCCGGCTGCACTTCAGGTTATTGCTGAGGAAATTCTCTAACGGTTAGACGTTAACGTCGACACTGGGGTTTTCTCGTCTTGAATTGAATTAAGACGAACCCAGTTTTTACGGAGTGTGTTTATATGAGACCAAGAACCGCTCTTGGTCCCTGCTAAACAAGCTACGCCTGCGGGGGCTTCGCCTTATTTTTCTGGTGCAGGTGCCATATTTCTTCGAAAGAGAGCCCGTCGAGAAGGCCTTTCTCCAGTTGGTCTTGTACCCAAGTGGTAGAACTTTTGCTCACTGCAGAGACGTCTCGCAACAATCCCATCTTTATTGATTGCGCCCGCATGTGTACCTGCGCGTCCAGGTACGCCACTTGCATAAGTTCATCGTCTTCGTTCATCAGTATTCTCTCGTCCTTTATCGGTCGGTAATGTTTTGCGGGTGCCCCTCCATCTTGTTGGCACAAGACGGTGCATGGGGTTTAGCTGCTTTCACCGGTCTTCAGGATGATCTATTTGGCGTTGACCATAGCCCAGCCTCTTTCTGATCGCAGACGCGCCGCGTCTACATATTCCAAAGCTTTTTCTGAACTTGCGTTGCCGTCTAGCCCGCGCTTGTAAACGCCCTGAATAATGCCCGCAGATCTGAACATGTTGTAAATTAAATAAAACGGCCAGTTGTCGATGCCGTCTAGTCCAGCATGTTTGCAATATTCAGCGACAAATTCTTCCTCCGTAGGAATGCCAAGGCCTTCTAGGTCGGCGCTCGCTAAGCCTTCGTCATTGTAGGCGTCGCCATGATAGTCCTGGCATAGGTAACCCAAATCTGCCAAACCGTCGCCCAGCGTTGAAAGCTCCCAGTCTAATACCGCAACAATTTTAGCTTCTGTTGGGTGAATGAGGACGTTGCCTAAGCGGTAGTCGCCGTGAACGATAACCGAGCCTACAGTGGCAGGCATATTTTCTGGCAGCCACTCCATGAGACTGTGCATGGCTGGAATGTCTTCGGTTTGCGAAGCAATGTATTGCTTACTCCAACGTCCGATTTGGCGTTCATAGTAATTGCCGGGGCGGCCAAATTCGCCTAAGCCCACCGTAGCGGGATCAACTTTATGCAGCAAAGCAAGTACGCGTGCCAAGTCTAAGTAGACCGCACGGCGTGTGGCATTGCTCTCTGTTGGCATGGTGGTTTCGTTAAACAAACGACCCTCAATCATTTCCATCACATAAAATTTAGTGCCGATAACTGAAGTGTCTTCACACAAGCAGTACATTTTTGGCACGGGTACATCCGTTTGCCAAAGGCCATCCATAACCGTGTACTCGCGGTCGACCTGGTGCGCGGAGGGCAGTAACTCTCCGGGCGGCTGCTTGCGCAAGACGTAGCGTCTAGCTGGCGTGATGAGCTGGAAGGTAGGGTTAGACTGCCCGCCCTCAAACTGCTTAATGGTTAATGGACCAGCAAAGTCTTCTACGTGCTGATTTAAATAGCTCTCTAATGCTGCCGCATCAAATTTGTGCGCCTCCCGAACTGGGGTGAGTTCTACGTCACTCATGTTTTCCTCGATTACTAATATGAAAATTATTTTGCTGTGACTAAGGATACGGCTTGATCTCATAGAGGGCAAAATGCGAATCTACTTATTTGAACTATAAAGTATGAAGGAGATCGTATGTCGGTGACTAAAAGAATTGCTGTGACCTTGCCTGCAGGGCCAAGAGTAGCGGATACCGTTGCTCGTATTAAGTGGGCGGAAGACAATGGCATTGCCGATGCCTGGTTCAGTGATTCGGGTGCGCCAGATACACTTACTCAAGTTGCGGGCATCGCTCACGCAACATCGACCATCCGTATAGGCACCGCTGTGACGCCGGTTTATACCCGCTCGCCCTCAGTATTAGCAGCTTCTGCTAATGTTATTGGTCAATTGCTGCCCGGACGGTTTGTTATGGGCCTGGGATCTTCTAGCCAAACTATCATGGGTCAATTCAACGGTATTCCTTTAGAAAAACCATTGACTCGTGTGCGTGAAACCGCTGAATTGGTAAAAATCATGTTGTCAGGCGCTAAAACAGACTATGACGGCGAAACTGTGTTTAGTCGTGGTTACCGTCAGGCACCGATGGAAAACCCTCCACCCGTTTACTTAGCTGCACTGCGTCCAAAGATGATTGAGATGGCCGCCGAAATAGGTGACGGCGTTATTTTTAACCTCTGGCCTAAAGGTGCTTTGCCGAAAATGATGGAGCACGTTGCGATTGGTGCAAAGATTGCTGGTAAAGACCCAGCGGACATTGAAATTGTTAATCGCGCCATGGTTTTGTGTACGGATGATAAAGAGTATGGCCGTAATTTGTTTCGTGCAGCCTTTGGTCCTTATTACGCGACGCCGGTTTATAACAAGTTTTTATCATGGGCAGGTTACGATGAGGCGGCAGAAACCATCTCTAAAGGTTGGGCGGCCAAGGATAGAGATATGACAGCCAGCGCCATGACCGACGCAATGATTGATGAAATTGCCATCATTGGTAATGAAGACGAAATACGTGCGCGTATCCAAGAAGACGCTGATGGTGGGGTTGATACTCACATTATTGCGCCACTAGGTGGTTCTAAAGAAGACTTGGATCGCACCTTTGCCGCATTCACTGGCGATAACTTCCAATTTGCATAACGCATGTTGTTGGTCGCTGCAGCGCTATTTAGATTAGAGCTGCAGTGGCAAAATCGGTTTCAGGAGAAGCATATTGAATCTCTGCTATTTATTTCAGAAAAGAAATGTCAGATGGGTACGCTAGCTTCTAGTTTAGAAGCTGATGAAAAATAATCAAAATAGCAAAAAGGCGTATCACTAATGGCACTTAAGGTTTTGTATGTCCTGCGTCATGGGCAAACCGAGTGGAATTTGGCAGGTCGAATGCAGGGGCGAATGGATTCTCCGTTAACTGCCTTAGGTGAGGCTCAAGCGGACGCTCACGGTGCGTTGCTGAAAACCTTGGGCGGTGTCGACGAGCTATGGGTTTCGTCGGCTAACCGAACTAAGGCAACGGCCGCTCTGGTAAATAAGCACCTTACTGCGCCGATGCGTTTTTCTGACCATTTGTTAGAGCGAGATTGCGGTACTTGGTCCGGCAAAACATTGGATGAAGTGGCAGCTAATGAGTCAGATAACTGGTCTGAAAGAAAGAGCGATCCTTATCATCACCGCCCAGGTGGAGGAGAAAACCTGCCAGATCTAGTAAGACGCTTTCGTCAGCTGTTGGATGAATTCGAGCCAGTAGAAAATTTGGTAATTGTGGCTCATGGCGTTGTATCAAAGGCAATTTTGCAACATTTTCTCGGCTTGGACGAAGCTCAGACAATGGCAGTTAAGCACCCTAACAGTTTGCTCTACCGCTTAGTCATCAGCCCAGATGACGTTAAGGTTACGCATTTTTTAGCTCATGCCGCTAGTGCTCTAAACGAATTAGACTTAAAGCATACGGCTTTGCCCATTGATGGTTTTCTTGGGCACTCCGTAACACAGGATACTAATCAAGCCAGCTCCGCTGCTATGCAGACGGAATAAACGCGCTTGGTGTGTTGATTTTGGCGCAGGAGACTTTTGTAAATAGCTTGAGTAAAGGGCGTTTGCGGCAGTAGCACGACAACAGATTTTAGGTAACGGAGATTTCGAGTTGTTTACGTAATCCGTTTTTTTTACTACGGTCTGGGAAATCCAGCCTTTTTGTGCAAATTTATTATTGGAGAGAAAATATGAAAGTAGATGCAGGCATTGGACATCACCTGAGTGAGATACCCGCTACCGTTAAAAAGTTAGAGACGGCTGGTTATGACGGCGTACGCACAGCAGAGATGAATCACGACCCTTTCTTTCCGCTGTTATTGGCGGCTGAGCACAGCGACAAGTTAGAGATTGCTAGCTCTATTGCCGTTGCATTTGCGCGCAGCCCGATGAACTTAGCAAATATTGGTCACGACCTGAATGCCTATTCAAAAGGTCGCTTTACCTTAGGTTTGGGTTCTCAAATTAAACCGCATATCACCAAACGTTTTAGCATGCAGTGGGGTGCTCCTGCAGCCCAGATGCGCGAGTTGGTACTGGCCATGCGTGCTATTTGGGGCAATTGGTACAACGGCGATCCATTAGAGTTTGTTGGCGAGTATTACAAGCATACGCTTATGACCCCTGCATTTACGCCAGAAGACAAAGACTTTGGCGCGCCCAAAGTTGTGTTGGCCGCGGTTGGACCAAAGATGACCGAGGTCGCTGGGGAAGTCGCTGACGGTATGATTATTCATCCGTTCAGCACAATGGCCTATATAAACGAAGTGACTATGCCAGCTATTCAGCGTGGCTTGGCTAAAGCGGGTAAATCTAGAGATGGGTTTGAACTCTCCTATTCTTGCTTTGTTGTTACAGGTAGAGATGAAGAGGAATTTGCGAAGAGTAAAAAGGCAACTCAAGAACGTATTGCATTTTATGGTTCCACACCAGCTTATAAAGGCGTTCTAGATTCCATCGGTTGCGGCGAGTTGCAGGGCGAGTTGAATACAATGTCTAAGCAAGGGCGCTGGAAGGAAATGGGTACACTTATCACTGATGACATGCTGGATAAGTTTGGTGTTATGGGTGAGCCGCATGAAATTGCGCCGGCTATGCTTGAGCGGTATGGCAGTTTTGTTGATCGTACATCTACATCGTTCCCAGTTTCTGACGAAGCTCAGCGCAGGGCGATTATTGAGACTTTGCGGGCTGGATAAGGCCTAACAGAAGATGGCTTTTGGCCGCTAAAGGTTAGAAGCCACCTTCTTGTACTGCAGGCGTTCTTTCGTTGACTTGTCTTTGATTGACTCTTAGCTTTTCCTCAATTTTTCTTCCATTATCTGTATACTTAAGTTGGATGGCGAGTTACCTTACTAAGCTGTAAAAAAGCGGTTATGTGCAGACTCTCCTCCAGCAGTGGTGGGAAATTGCGTTAAACCAAAATCCTATATCGTGGGGAGGGGTGGCTCAAGTGCGGAAATTTGCAGGCATTTTGTTGGATTTTGTAGCCTCCTCAGTCATTGCCTTTGGCTTTTTGGCAGTCATGCTGTTCGCTATGTGCCAACAGTTTCTGCGAGTAAGTTCGTTGCGCTGGGTTAGTCTTACCGCGTACCGAAAAATCGCATTTCCTCCACTTTTCTTCGCTGCATTGACAGCCGTACTGATAATTTTTGACGCCGGTTCTGGTGTTTTAAGTGCTCACCAGGATAGTTTCGCCAGTAAAACTATATCTATTGCCAAGCCGGCTCAAGGTCGAACGCCATTTCCGGCTCAAGTTAACTTGTTTGGCCAGCGTATGAGTCTTGGTTTCGGGATTGACGAAGGCTTAGCGCAAGAGTTTTCCGCATGGATATTGGAAGCTGCGGAAAGGCAACAGTTGAGTCCAGAACTGATTGCCAGCTTGGTGCTTACAGAGAGTTCATTTCGTAAATATGTTGTCTCTCACGTCGGTGCCGTTGGACCCACTCAGGTGCGACCAGATTATTGGGCTAGTTTTTGCGGTGCCACTAATCTTAAAGATCCGGAACAAAACGTATATTGTGGTGCTCAAGTGTTACGCCATTTGGTAGACCGCTGTACCGGTAACTATAACTGCGCGCTCTCCGCTTATAACGTCGGTTTCAATGCCACACCGGGTCCTGCTGCGGCACGCTATATTGCCAAAATTGATCTGCATATGGACTGGTTAGAAAACGCATTTTAGTCAACAGTCGCTAGATCCTTGCCAATGAGCGCTGATTGCATGATTGGGCTTTTCTTCTCGCGCGTGCCTTCCATCACCTCGCTCTCTTCTCTATTTTCTCGCTCCCCCCAATAATTTTGTCCGCGCAGGAGCCCGCTCTTTGTACTGAGAGGTAAAAGACCTAGTGCCACTTTTTCTGCATGAAATTGCCTCTGTCTTTGCGCGCCAAGCATGTCCAGCGCGGCATAAATATGAACAACCGAAGGTTAGACTTTGACTATGTGCTGCCTAGATGGGATACATTGTGCGCTCGATGCAAATAAGCAAAACAAACTGAGATTAAGCGGGGATTTATCATGATCGACTTCGGACTACTGATGTTTTCTACGGACTATGCAATAGGCCCGGATATATTGGCTAAAGAAGCAGAAGCTCACGGATTTGAGTCGTTGTTTTTGCCGGAACACACGCATATTCCAGCGAGCCGTAAATCTCCTTGGCCTGGTGGGGACGAGCTCCCCCAAGAGTACTGGCATACGTACGATCCGTTTGTTGCGCTCTCTATGGCTGCCGCTGTGACCGAGAAGCTAAAGTTAGGCACCGGTATATCACTGATTACTGAGCGCGATCCTATCTTGATGGCCAAGCAGGTCGCCAGTTTGGACTATTTGTCAAAAGGCCGGGTGGTACTGGGTATTGGCGCGGGTTGGAACGCTGAGGAAATGGAGAACCACGGTACACCGTTTGTGCATCGGTGGAAAATATTGCGTGAGCGTATGCTCGCTATGCGTGAAATATGGACCGAAGAAGAAGCCGAATATCACGGTGAATTTGTCGACTTTGACAAGATTTGGGCCTATCCCAAGCCGGTTCAAGTAGGGGGTCCACCGGTATTATTAGGGGCCTCTTCGAAGTATGTATACAAGCGTATTGCTGAATACGGTGATGGATGGTTCCCAATTTATCAAAATGACAAACGCAAGGGCGCCAACGGCCCGGTAGATTACGCGGAGGGTATTGGGCGCACTCGTGATGCATGGCAGGAAGCCGGCCGCAGTGGTGAACCCCAATTCAGTATTTTTGGTGTAGGCCCTGATGCTGAGGCTGTTGAATCTTTGTTGGAAATGGGCTTCGACCGCATTATATTTGCGCTGCCTTCTGCAGAGCCAGATGTGGTGTTACCCATGCTAGAAAACTACGCAGCTATTGCGCATAAATTTAATGCTTAGGCAGCAATCCTTGTTATGAGAGCAGGCTAGATGCAATGTAGGTTGGGTTGCGGGGCATGTTGTATTGCCCCTTCCATAATTGGACCGCTGCCGGGAATGCCCAACGGTAAACCTGCTGGTATGGCTTGTATCCATCTAACCGCAGACTTCGCCTGCGCGCTTTTTGGTAGGCCTGAGCGCCCGCTATTTTGCGTCCAATTTAAGGCTGAAGTGCTATTTTGTGGTGAGTCTCGGGCCCAGGCTTTAGAGTTGATTGCGGCGGTAGAGCTAGACGTTGACTAGGTGCTTAGGCGCCCAGCAACTTGCTGAGTTGGCTCGTTACCTCTGCCTCAGTGCGGGTGTGGTAGGCCTCTAGTCCAGCGTCTTTGGCCCCCTTCACGTTTTCAAGCGTATCGTCCAAAAACACCACGTCCTTTGGCGCGTAACCCATGTTTTCACATACGGTTAAAAATGCCTGCGTGTCTGGTTTACGCTGTCCTACCTCTTGAGATAAATATAGCGTTTCAAAGTGACTGAGTTCAGTGCCAAAGTGATGGTTGAAAGACGCTGCGTGGGTGGCATTGGTATTGCTGAAAGCGCACAAGGTGTACTTTTGCGCCAACAGGGGCAGTAGCTCAATGACAGATTTATAGGTGCCAACCCACAAAGCGTTCCAACCCTTCTGCCAGCTCAACTCAGACATGCTTACGCCCAAGCTGCGAGACATATGCGCGCTATATTCTTGAAAGGACAATGCGTCCACTTCATGTTGCTTATAGGCGTCGTCTAGCGACCACTGTTCGTAGAATATCGACTTATCAACACCGCTGTGGTTTGCCCAAGAGGCAAAGACTCGGTGAAAATCTATCTCTAAGACAACGCCGCCAAGGTCCAGTAGCACTGCTTTTTCCATTGTTAACCTTGTTCCTTAATCTTGCAGAAAAATCGAGTTATAGCCCGAAGGCGACTGCGAATTTGCCAATTTACGGGCGTTAGTACTTGCTTGTTAGGTTCTCTATTTGATCATTTAGTAGCCGGCTTCGGCGCTATTGATCTTTTGCAGGTAGGCGTTATCTAAAACGCTGTACGCTTTTTCTCCACTCTTCATGACAAAAACCGGACCCTCAATGGCGTTAATATTGAAACCTTGTTGTCGTAGCTCGCCTTTGAGCATTTTGAAGGTGCCAGTGACATCAATCTCTGCATCTACCCGAATAAAAACTGGTACTGCGTAGCTGGGTAGCGCGTTCTGCACGAACTGGGCAAAACTCTCAATATCTAAATCAAGGACATCATCGTTAAGGGTGATTGAAACCATACCTGCTCGACCATCCGCGCCAGGTACCTCTACACCGTAAACGTTGCAAAACTTAACTTGGGGAAAACCGTTAATGATTTCGCCCACTTCGTTAGTTGAAACGTTCTCCGCCTTCCAGCGGAAAGTGTCGCCCACTCGGTCAACAAACTGGTAGTGGTCATAGCCAAGGGCATAGCCAACATCTACGGTACGCATTAGATCGCCGGTATTAAACCAGGCATCATCTTTCTCCAGTGCACTGCGTAATACTTTGCCTTCCGTCGCCGCTTTGTCGGTATAGCCCTCAAAAACGGTATCTGGGGTTATTTTGCCTAGCAATAAGCCAGCCTCTCCCTGCATAACGGGAATACAGAAGCCTTGGTTGTCGCGGACAATTTCGTCGTTATCGACATCATATTGGACCAAGCTCACTTCGGCAGAAGTCATACCCACAGTTAGATCTTTATTCATTAGATTGGCGAAGGCGACATTGCCCTCTGATGCGCCATAAAACTCGCAAATCCGCGCAATGCCGTAGCGCTCTTTAAACTGCATCCAAATATCTGGGCGCAGGCCATTGCCCATAATGCTGCGCAGGGGGTTCTTTGCGTCGTCTGCCGCAGCCTCAGAGTTGACTAAGTATCGGCACAGCTCGCCGATATAAATCATGTGGGTGCAATGATGCTGGCGCACTTCTTTGAGGAAGTTACTGGCAGAAAATTTGCGCCGCACAAACATGCTAGCACCTGTGGCCAGAGCAGAGCCCACGCCGAGCAATAGTCCGGTGGCATGATAGAGCGGTAGGCAAAGATAAATTCTGTCCTTGGTTTTACACCTAAGTCCGCCTGTTCCAGCCATATCCGCGCTGACCAAATAGCGCCTATTGGATATCACTGCGGCCTTGGGCAACCCGGTTGTGCCTGAGGTGTAAATGTAGAAGGCGGTGTCACCTAATGTAATGGCGGCGGTTTCCACTGGGTTATCTGTACTAGCAGCTGCGAGTAATGACTTTAAATCTTTACTCCACTGGGGCGCAGGCTGCTTGCCAGCATCTGCGAGGAATAAAAAATCTTGGCCTTGCGCGAGGGGCAGTTCGGAATAAACATCTTGTACAGAATCGATAACTTCTTCGCCAAAGATACATTTCTTTGACTGAGTCACGGTAATGCAGTGAATCAGTGATTTGCCGGTCAGATTGGTATTGAGTAGGCCTGCAGTGACGCCAATTTTATTCAAACCCATAAGTAAGGCTAAAAACTCAACCCGGTTTTCCATCATCACGCTGACGTTGTCACCTCGCATTAAACCTTCTGCTTTCATCGCTGCTGCGTAGCGATTAGCCTCGGCATTGAGTTCTGACCAGTTCAGCGCTTTATCTTCAAAGATCAGCGCGGATTGCTGGCCAAAGCGCTCGGCATTGCGCTCAAGACGCGCGCCTGGGCTGTCGGTAATCTCAAAAGGACGAGGTTTCATGCCCTTTTTTACCTTCAATAATGCCGGTAAGTGGGTCAGGGTTGAGATGTCTTTTATCAGCTGCATATTGCCCCTCCAGGCGTACTTTTTATTTTGTGAATGTAATAACGATAACAAAAATAGTAGTCTCTAGGGGTACAGGGTGGTTATTTTCACTAGTTTGAAGCTAATCGTCTTGAGAGCAAATTTGCGAGTCTAATGAGTAGGGGTCAACTATGAATCAATGGCAAATAGGTGATGTAAAAATCACTCGTGTAATCGAAATGGAAACAACCGGCGGGTCACGCTTTATTTTGCCCGACGCCACTCGGGATGCTTGTCAGGCCATAGAGTGGATGCAACCTCACTTTATGGACGAGCAGGGCAATTTGATTATGAGCGTGCACGCGTTGGTTATAGACACAGGTACGCGCCGGATTTTAGTTGACACCTGCATAGGCAACGACAAAGAACGTAACATTGCCAGCTGGTCGCATTTGCAAACTAACTTTTTGCAGGACCTAGCCGACGCGGGTTATCCCCGCGAGAGCATTGATACGGTTTTATGCACACACCTGCATGTAGATCATGTGGGCTGGAATACGATGTTAGTGAATGGTCAGTGGGTGCCGACATTTCCTCATGCGCGCTATTTAATTGCGGCAAAAGAATGGGCCTATTGGGATGCTCATGAGGATGAGTCTACTTATGGGCCGGTATTGGCTGATTCGGTGCGTCCTGTAGTGGAAGCCGGGTTGGTAGATCTTGTTGAAGAGGACCATAACCTCTGCACTGAGGTTCAGCTGCAGCCCACCCCTGGCCACACCCCCGGACACGTCAGCGTGCATATCAGTTCAAATGGCCATGAAGCATTGATTACCGGTGACTGTATTCATCACCCCGTGCAAATGACTAAAACACACTGGTGCTCGTCCGCTGACTTTGACCAAGATCAGGGTCGAAAAACTCGAGAAGCGCTGCTCGAGCGCTATGTAGATGAGGATATTTTGCTCATCGGAACGCATTTTGCTACGCCTACTGCGGGCCATGTTAAACATCATCCGCTGGGCGGTTACTGGCTGGATGTAGAGTGATATTTAACTTTTAGTTAACGTTCGGGCTTTATGTGGTCCGCTCATCGGGAATATTGCACCTAATAATTTTTGTTTGTTACTTATAAGTTTACAAAATATTTCGCATTTGGCGGTTTTTTGAAATAAAAACTACCGACTGTCGACAAAAATACACCCTACAGCTTTCGCTCAATACGTTGAAGTCGCTGATCATAGACTATTCTGCTCCATAGCATCCTAAGTCGGGAGGCCTGTATAGATTAGTTGGTGAACAGTTAGTGGTGACAAATAAAGACAACCTTTTTCTATTTGACGGGAGTAGCACACTGCTCAGAAATGCCCAGTGGTGTTTCGACCTCGCTATTTCTGTAGCTATGTCTGTAGCTATGCCTGTAGGTAAAGCCTCAGTGCCGCCTCATGATCTGTCGTTGCAATTTTCCTATTGCCTGGCCGCTCGTTCGCAAAGCTATACTAAAAGTTCTGCTGTCCAACACTCGTCTTCCCGGCACGATTTTTTGGGCACCCAAAGATGAAATCCATGCTTTCTCAGCTACTGTCTTTGGCGGCACCGGACATCCGCACTACTCTGAATACGATTCAGGGCACGTTGTCCTTGGTCGGAGATAAGCTCAAAGAGAGCGAAGGTGCGGAAGAGAACATGCTAGTTCAGCATGCAAATTTATCAATACAGCACCTAATCGCATTGTTAAAGACCGTTGGTGACTTGGATTTGATAGAAAATCAAATGATGCAAGTGACCCATCGAAAAGTTGAACTTGGGCGCCTTGTCGAAACTATTGTCGACTCGGTTTTGCTAGATCCGCGCTCTGGCCAAGTAGCTATTTTGGTCAGTTACGATGAAGGCTTAGATGAAACGTCCATAGCAGGCCTCGTTGTCGATGAAGAAAAATTTACTCAAGCCTTCACCAATGTTTTGCAGTATGCGGTGTTATTCAGTCGCCGCGATCGGGTCGATATTAGAATTAATAAATCTCTTGAAGGACGTTTTGGGATCCATATTTCGGACACGAGCTTGGGTCTGGGCCAAGCGGAGTTAGACAATTTATTCAGTTTTAATGAATGGTCTGGAGATGCTTTGAATTGGAGCATGTCTAATGGCATAGAACTGAATCTGAATATTTGCTTAGCTAAGGCATTGATGCAACTTGTGGGTGGCGACGTACGCGCCACCAGTGAAATTGGCAAGGGGATTCAATGGTTTGTCGACTTGCCCCTAGATGCCCAAGTACACGCCAGTGCAGATTCGCCAACAAAATCCTCCTCTATAGATGAAATTTCTGAGCGTGCTGCTTCTGAAGCGCTTCACGCCTATACGGTCTCAGCGTCTTTGGGAGACTTAGCGATTAAACCCATATTGCTAGTTGATGACTCCCCGTCTAATCGTTTGGTTCTCAGCTCTATGCTGGCTGCTGCAGGGTATACGGTCGACCAAGCCACTGATGGAATGGAGGCTCTCTCAGCGGTGCGCAGTAAATCTTACGCGGCAGTATTAATGGATTTAGCTATGCCGAAAATGGACGGTATCACTGCTGCGAGAGAGATTCGCAATCTTCCAGGAATATTTGCAAGTGTACCTCTAATAGCACTAACGGCTTACGTCTCTGACTCTGATCAGCAAGCTTGTCTTGATGCTGGTTTTAACGAATTTTTATCTAAGCCAGTGAATGATAAAGATCTACTAGCCACTTTGGGCAGTGTTTTAGGCGGGCGTGAAGAAAAGGTTTTGGCTTTACCTCTGTCTGTTGAACGCTTAACCGAGTTTGCGAAAATAATAGGTGTTGTCGGAGTTTTCAATTTACTTGAACGGTTTGCAGCGGAACTGCGCAACCGGTCGCGCTTATTGGAGAATCTTCATTTGGGCAACTTTGCTGAAGTAAAGCACAACTTATATATGTTGGTTTGCTCAGCTGACAATTTCGGTTTTGATCAATTGGCGTTGGCGGCAAAGAACTTGAGTACTAAGTTGTCGGAGAATCAACTTCAACTTCTGACAGCTCTGGCACCAGCGAAAGAACAACACGTTGGCGATGAATTTTGGTCGAAAGAATTGCTGGCGTTAGAGTCTGAGACGAAAAGGACCCTTATTTTTTTGGAAAAATATGTTGGTGAGTATATGCAAATAGAAACGAATGACGCGCCAGTTAAGTTGCCGGTAAAGATCGTTAAAGACGATTCTAAGGTTGACCATGTTTAGACTTATTTTTTTACGCCGCAGCAATATTTCTTTGTTCACTTTTTTAGGCGGCTATGCGTTAGTTGCAGGTTATCTTATTTACCAAGTAGTCGTGGTGCTTGGCGCCTCAGATCAACGAGAAACTGCGCCTAACTTATTGTTAGTTATTGCTTTATTTATATTGGCTTCCATACAATTTAGACACATTTTTCTGCTGCAAAAAAGCGACAGATTTCAATTAAGTGTCGAAATTTTTGAGTCTGGGACTGGCTATTTGTGGATCAACCCAGTCGGAGATATCTTGCTGGCTAGTTATGGCGCCTATAGTTTATTGCAGCACGGTACTTTAGTTGGACGAAATGTCGCAACTATATGGAATGATCCAAAAGACGTAGAAAATATTCATTCTCATCTGCATAGGTTTTTTCAACCACGCGTGAAAGCTACCGCAGCCTCGTCGAAAGATTCAGAGCAATTGTCATTTACGGTTAACCAAGGCTCGGCTAACGCAGTAGATTTTGAGCTTTCATGGGCAGATCCAGTCGATAATAAATCGGTACTAGTGCGAATTAAATTGCATTCCGAAAATTCCAATTTAGCCCCTCAACAAGACCATCAGGCAATTAAGCAGCTGTTAATGGATGGTAGTTTGAGTGCCAGAGTGATCATAGATGGTGAAGGCCTCGTGGTGGATATAAACAATGCCACGGAAGAGTTATTTGGTTATACGCCAAAGGAGTTGATTGGCAAGCCGATGGCCGAATTTATAGTGCCCGAGCGTTTACGCAGTGCCCACTATAATGGCCTGGCGCGCTACCTTGCGACCGGTGAAGAGAAAATAGTAGGCCATAGAGTGGAGATTAGTGGTCTGCATAAGTCAGGTGAGGAGATGCCTGTTGAGTTGGCTGTAAGCGCTGTTAATTTGACCGGCGACATTTATTTTGGTGCGGAGATGCGCGACTTGCGTGAGGAGCACGCAAATAAGGAAATAATGCGTGAAGCGCAGTCGTCGGCGGAATTTGCTAACGAGGCGAAGAGTCGCTTTTTAGCAACCATGAGCCATGAAATTCGTACGCCGCTGAATGCACTGCTAGGGATTGTTAATTTGGTCAGGGCAGATTTACAGGACCCGCATCAAGTGAGTTTATTAACCACGGCAGAAAATTCAGGTCTACGATTGATGAGTTTGCTAAAGAACGTGCTTGACTACTCCAAGATTGAAGCCGGCGAGATGAGTGTTGATGAAACTACATTTTCACCTGCTGCTACAGCAAGAGATTTAGTCGCGCTCTACAAACCTACAGCGCAAGCTCAGGGTATTAAACTGCGTATGCGTGACAGCAATATTAGCGAGTACTTTACTTTGGGTGATGACCACAAAGTCACGCAAATTATTTCAAATTTGTTGAGCAACGCGATTAAGTTTACCGAAGCAGGAGAAATTGAAGTCACCGTTGAAAAGTCCGCCGTTAGTAAATTGCCCAATCAAGATGCCGCTCTTGGCGAAAACTTTGCCTGCTACAAAATCCATGTGCGAGATACTGGGATTGGCATGACGCCTACTCAAACAGAAGATGTGTTTACCGCTTTTGTTCAAGCAGATGATTCAGATACAAGAAAGTATTTAGGCACAGGCCTTGGTTTGTCTATCAGTCAACATTTGGCGCATTTAATGGGGGGTGACATAAGTGTGGTGTCCCAAAAGGGCGAAGGCAGTTGTTTTACCTTAGAGCTGCCGCTGCAGATTGTTCCTGGCTTAGTTACAATGCCGCCAGTGCATAGGCGCGCAGGCCCCATTAATGTGAGCAAGCGCATATTGTTGGTAGAAGACAGCGCGCCGAATCAGTTGGTGGTTAAGGCCGCACTCGAACGTCGTGGTTACACCGTCGAAGTAGTAGACAGTGGTCTGGCAGCTTGTGAACTGATTGCTAAGGGGCGCCCCTCTCAAGATCAATTTGGCCTAGTCTTAATGGATGTGCAGATGCCGGGTATGGACGGACTAGAAGCGACACGTTGGATGCGTAAACAAAATTTTAAGCAACCAATTATTGCCCTAACAGCCAAAGCTTATAAGGAAGATGAACGGGCTTGCTTAGAAGCGGGAATGGATGACTTTTTGACTAAGCCTATTGATTATGACCTGCTCAGTAGTCGTATCTCCATGTGGTTGGACCATGAGGGTAGCAGCGCCAATTTGTCTGGGACCCGTATGCAGGAAATCAGAGAGCTAATGGGTGAAACTGCGTTTCGAGAGGCGTTGGCTGTGTTTGCGATAGAAGTTGAAGCTCGCCTGGAAGATGTGCAAAGCGGGCTGGCGGCGGATGACTTTGTAAAAGTTGATCGAGCCTGCCACACATTATCTGGCGTTTTTTCTGGCTATGGCTTTGATGAACTGCATCATATTTGTAGTGCCATACAAGAATCCTGTGTGGCGAAGATTAGACCGGTGCCGAAAACCGTTGAGAGACTAAATGAGTTAGCCGAAGAGTTGTTGGTTAAAGTCAGAGCTTACTCAGCCAATGCTTTTGTTTAGACTGAAGCTGGTCCGTCTCAATCATTGTTGCTAATTTCTTCGTATTGCCCCAGCGCTGGCGCTAACTCGCAGCCTTGATCTCTTGCTCCAAGTTTTTTGCGGTAGTTTGCATAATATCCCACTGGCCAAATAAATATTCTGTGTGGTCTTGCTTGGGTAGGTCCGCAAAAGGGACGCGCCAAAAATGAATGCGCACATGTTGGTTTAGCCAGCCGCCGCCGAGTAAATCATGTATATCAGCCGAGCCTTCAAAACCAGCGTGAGCCAGAAAGACTAAGTCTTTGCCGGGGTTAGCATCTAACATGCCACATACGCCACCTAGTCTGGGCGGTAGTAGGTCAGGCCAGCGATCTAGTTGGTCTTTTAAATTAGGGTGTTTAGTCGCTAATTGCTGATGTTTCTTTCTAGTGAATCGAGTGCCTTCTGGGTAAATTAATACAGATTGGTCGGCGGGTGCCTGCCTCATTAGTTCGCTGACATTTTCTATTGCTCTTGCAGAGTCGCTGCCAGAGCGGTCGACAAAGACGTTGGGCAGTCTATGGCCGCCGATATCCAGACACGGTAGCAAGCGCAGCTCTTGTTTTAAAACGTAGCGCAATCCTTCCGCTCGGGCCTGGCCAAAAAACAGCAGCGGTAACACTGTATCGGCCATACTAGTATGTCGGCACAAGACTAAGGCGCAATTGCCCTCCAAGGCATCTTCGCCCGTTACTTCAATTTTCAATTTGAATAATCGCTTGCCCATCTCGAATAACGATCGCCCCCACCAAAACTGAATGTCGCGGTCTTTGCGCATACGCTCTTCGATGTTGTGGTAACGCAGCCAAACCCAAGCAAATTTACTCAGACCTATCCACTCATAAACAATGAAAGCGTAGATAAAGGCCATTGCTTGAGGAGTGGTTTTGAATTTTGCAAAAAAGCTCATAATAAATGCAGTGACAAGAACCAGTGGTGCCAAGGCAGTGGCTACTATGGTTGCAAGGATAAGCACTGATATGGTGAGCAAGCGTCTTAAATACATGTGTGAGAACCTGGCTTGAATGATTTAGGGATCAAAGATGATCCGGTAAAGCTGGACGGCGATGTTACTGAGGGGCAGTTGAGGGCTTGGTTGTTACGAGTGTTAGATATCATGTTTTAGTTTCAGGCGTTTGTGCTCTGCGCCTTGGTTATTCTGGTCATGCTAGCCAGCCTTACGCTAAACCATTTCCAACTAACAACGCCAAATAGTGCGTTGCTGATCAGAGTGGCGATAAAAATGCCTACGTAGCCCAGCATATTGTTGAGTAGCGTTGCCAAGGGCACATAAACCACAATCATTCTTGCAAAAGACAGTGCAGTGCTGGGGAGCGGTTTGCCCAGAGCATTGAACGATGCGCTAGACATCATAAGTACACCCCATAAACCGTAGCTCCACGGCACTAATGCTAAATAAATGCCGGCGACTTCGACTACCTCAGGTTTAGCATCGATGAGTCTTGCAATTTCTTCGCCGAAGAAGAAAAGCGGTATTGCTACCAAGAAACCCCAGCCCAAACTAAAGAGGTAGCTTACGTTGACCCCGCGGCGCACACGATTAAATTCATGGGCGCCCCAGTTTTGTCCGACAAAAGGTCCAATGGATCCAGATAATGCAAACAACAGCATTGCTGCTAGAGCCTCAAGCCTGCCAGCCACGCCAAATCCGGCCACTGCGTCTTGGCCATAGTCTGCAATTAAAAAGGTGATATAAGCTGCGGTGAATGGGCCGATGAGATTTGTTGCAATAGCAGGCACGCCAATGTGCAGTATGCGTTTGGTAGAGGCCAGCCAGCCTTTAAATACATCTTTAGTCAGAACCATGGAACCGTGATAAACGTACCAGAGGGTTACAATCAAGGTTAAGAAGCGGGTTAATGTCATGGCGGTTGCAGCGCCAGCAAGTTCCATTGCAGGTAGGCCGAACCAACCAAAGATGAGGAAAGGGTCGAGAATTAAGTTAATGACCGAACCGACAGTCATTATGATGCCGGGGATCGCAGCGCTGCCATTGGCGCGCATGATACTTCCGCAAATCATTGCCGTGGTAAAGAGCACGCTGCCGGGCAGGTAAATGTCTAAGTAGCTATGAATGAGCGGGAGCATTTCGGGCTTTGCCCCCATAGCAAGAAAAAGCGGGTCTATGATCAACCAGCACAATGCTGCAATAACTACCATGGCGATAAAAACCAAAATAAGGCTATGGGTGCCGAGTCGGGGTACATCGTTGGCGTCGCCAGGATTAGTGCCGCTGGTATTTGAATACTGTTTACTGCCGACACTGCGAGCGATCACTGATGAGGTGCCAATACTGATGCCTAAGGCAATGCTGGTGAGGATCATCACTAACGGAAAGGTAAATGTGATAGCAGCTACGTAAGCTGTACCTAATTGTCCAATAAATCCCATTTCTAGGGTTTGCACCAGAATGCTGGACGACACTCCCATCATCATGGGCGCGGTTAGTCTGGCCAGGGAGGTGGAAACGCGGCCTTGAGTGAGATCTTGCTGTGACATTAATTAAAGTATCTCATGGCTAGGTGTGCAAAGGGGGTGAAATAGCAGAGAAATGTTGCCGACTTAGTGTGGTTGGGGCGCGGGTTTACTTTTCCTGCTAGAAGGGCGGGGCTTTCCTGCGTACCATTGATTTTCTCATCGCAAAATCTCTTGGACCACTCTATGACCAGCTCGTTTGGCTACTCCCCCGCCGTTTTCGTCTCCACCGAACAACGTCAGGAATTTTTGCAATTCGCGCAACAGGCCGCACGCTTGGCCGGAGCGGTTGTGTTACCGCACTTTCGCAGCACAATTGCTGCGCAAAACAAAGTCGCGGGTAAAGGTTTTGACCCGGTCACGGTAGCGGATCAAGGCGCGGAAGAGGCTATTCGTAATGCCATTGAAAGTACCTATCCTGATCACGGTATTTATGGCGAAGAGTTCGGTTTGAAAGCTGGCAATGGATTAACCTGGGTAATAGACCCTATTGATGGTACGCGCGCGTTTATGAGCGGCATGTTGCACTGGGGTATATTGTTGGCATTGTTTGACGGAGAAACCCCCATCGTCGGCGTGATGTATCAACCCTACACTGATGAGCTGTTTTTTGGTGATGGCGATACTGCATGGATGCAACGAGGAGAGGTAACTATGCAACTACATACCAGCCAGTGCGACAGTGTGGCGCAAGCAATTATGACAACAACTGGGACCAGTTGGTTTTCTCCCCAACAGCTATTCGGTTATGGCCAGCTGCGCGAAAACGTGCGTCTGCATAAGGTAGGCGGCGACTGTTATCTCTTTGGCATGGTGGCAATGGGGCAGATCGATTTAGGTGTGGAGGGTCGTCTCAATGCATATGATATTCAGGCTTTAATACCGATTGTCAGAGGCGCTGGTGGGGTAGTCACAACCTGGAACGGCGACAACCCAAGCATGGGTGGTGACATTATTGCTTCCGCCAATATGACCCTACATGAGCAAGCATTGGATATGTTGGAGGACTAGATCCTTTGTTCAAGCTAACTGGGCATCCGCCGCCGTTTTAAAAACCTCTTAACAGATTTCCCCCAATCATTTGCTAGTAAGCGCATTAGATGTTCCCAATAGATCCGGGCGCATCTACTGCGAGGCTGGCAGTAGCACTAGTTCTCCCTTATGTTTTTTGTTCTGCCAGTTGTCTAAGGGTTGCCACAAGCAATTTTTGCTCGGCAATCTTTACTCGCTCCTCCAGTGTTTGGGCGTCATCAGTCGGTTCAACCGGTACTTTCACCTGGGCCAAGATGGGGCCGGTGTCGTAATCGGTATCTACAAAATGCACGCTGGCCCCGCTCTCTTCCTCCCCGGCGGCAATAACGGCTTCGTGGACCTTACGACCAAAAAAACCTTTGCCGCCAAATTTGGGTAACAGTGCAGGGTGTGTATTGAGTATTTTGCCGCTGAAGGCCGCAAGGGTTAGCGGGCCAAGTTTTTTCATATAACCAAGTAATAAGATCAGATCAATTTGTTGGTCTTGGCAGGCCTTGAGCATTGCGCTGTCAGCGCCATTGTCGTCGCCATGGGTTTTGGAGCTGATATGTTGGTTCTGTATGTTTGCAAGGGCGGCGCGGTGGAGTGCGCCAGACGTGCTGTTGTTACTGATCACTAAGGCGACTGTTGCGTCAATTTGATCGTTGCCGCAGGCATCAATAACTGCCTGCATAGTGCTGCCCTCATGCGATGCTAAAACGGCTATCCGCATGGTTATTCTGCGATCCTGAAAATGGCTGTATGCAGAATGTCAGTAGTGAGTTCTTCACCTCGCCAATAAGTGATGTGGATGGTTATGAATTGATGACCTTTACGCTCAAATTTTTCTTTTACCACGGTCTTACTGGTGATCTCATCGCCGACCATTAATGCAGATCTATGATTGGTTATCGAACTGGCATGAATCCATGCAGGCATTAGATACTCTTCCATTAGACAGTAGTTGGCTAACGATAAAATGTAGTGAGGGTGGATGTGTTCTTTATATACCAGGTCATGGTCGCTTATCTCTTCGCAGTAGCGGTTGTTTTCAGATTCACTCAGTGACCAAGTTTTCTCAACAAATACCTCTTCAGGTACAACGTTGTCCCAGTGGATTTCAACCTTGGGTGTTGCTTTAGCGGGGCCGTCTAAGCCGATGTCGGTTGCCATTGTGAGCATCGGTCCGGCGATTATTTCCGCCAATAATAGGTCCTCTTGATTGTGGCATTTGATCCGATATTGGCCATCAGGTTCGGTAGTCAGAACAATACTCAGCTCATCGCCATCGTAGGCAGGTTTGAGTAGGCGTAGCGCCGTTTGACTTTGGCCCAGCCACTGTTCACCAAATTTTTCCACCAGCGGTTGAACTAGGTGTCCATAAACGGCCACGCCAGGCACTAACGCGCCTCTAAAACCGTGACTTTGGGCGACGGCGTTACTATGCATTCGGTTTTCGCTGTCAGTGTTGAAGTTGCGAGCTGTGACTTGATAAGTGGACATGTTGATTTCCTCAGAACTAGGCGTCAAATGTTGAGGGCACATTGTCGCTGGAATTTGCAGCGCTGCCTATGCTCTAGAGAAAATTAAGAGAAAATTAAAAGAAATGTGCGGCAAAAGATTCGTCCGAACTAAGCCAGAACTAGTGCCTACCGCTCGGCATGAATTTAAGTTCTATTCGTAGGCCTGAGCGGGTAGCCATGTGACCACGGCCTGCCAGTTGAAGATGATCAACATGCCTAAAACCTGCAGCCCTATAAATGGCACCACACCTTTATAAATGGTGGTGACGTCTATGCCCTCAGGGGCTACACCCTTAAGATAAAAAATGGCGAAGCCTACTGGCGGTGTTAAAAAGCTCGTTTGCAGACAGACTGCGAAAAGAATGGTGAACCAAATTGGGTCGAACCCTAGGCCGATTACAACTGGAGAAACCAGTGGCAGAACGATCAACGTTAACTCGATCCAGTCTAAGAAGAAGCCGAGCAAAAATGTTGCGAGCAAAATGCAAATCATTATGCCGGTCGGCTCGAAGGGTAAATTGAGCAGCACACCCTCTATCAACTCGTCGCCTCCAAGGCCGCGTAAGACTAATGAGAACGCTGTAGCGCCAAGTAACACAGCAAAGATGTAGGCGGTGGTTTTTGTGGTCTCAGAAAGTACCTCACGCATCACTGATTTCGACATTTGGCCTTTCACTACTGCTAACAGCAGCGCACCGGCGGCGCCCACACCTGCGGCTTCTGTGGGGGTCGCTAGGCCAAAGAAAATACTGCCTAACACAGCTAAAATAAGAAACGCCGGTGGCAGTATAGCGAGGAATAAATCTTTCACCGCCTGCCAATCAAAGGGTTGGGTAGGGGCCGCTGGGGCTTTTTCTGGCGACAGCCAACCCACAAATAAAATATAGAGAATATAGCTGTCTCTTATACACATCTGACGCTGCCGACG
>OJIR01000064.1_pt1 | contig 34402 bp, 31 predicted proteins | sample 1595711 | NCBI WGS metagenome assembly OJIR01 (sample SAMN05416846, study PRJEB24817) | seawater metagenome | isolation source: Sea water | place: Canada:Atlantic | collected 2013-07
AGTTCTCTATGGAGTTCTCACACTACGCACCTTGCCCATCTAATGTGGCAGACCAGGTAGTACAAGAAGTGAAGGAGCGTAAAGCAGCCAAATAATAACGGCAGCTTAACCGCTTAATAAGAACGGCATTCGGGTTTACCCAAATGCCGTTTTTTTTGCCTGAAATTTGAGCAGGCCAAGGTCAGAGCGTTGTTATAAAAAGGGGCTGGGGGATTGCACCGCCAATTACAGTGCTAATAGAGTTTGATACTTTGTAGATAGGTTGCTCACGGAGAGCTTAACGCAGTGCTCACCGGCAGAGATGAAGCGCAGCGTAACAAATTGTCCGACAGCAGAGCCTTGTTATGCATTGCTTTGCTAAGACGCTACTTTTGCAGCCTTTCTACGGTTTTTAATAGTTTCAACAATAGTCTTCAAAGCACATATATCATTTCCGAGATCTGTCGCCGTTGGAACAGCTGCGGCCTTCGCTGATGCAGGATCGTGTGCAGTTACTACATCACAGCTTCGCTTGTGTAGCTGCTCGATCGCTTCATACTCAGGACGATCAAAGCCTACAACATCTTCAAGAAAGTCAACTCGTATCCAGTCTCGATACCGCTTTACAACACCATTAAAAACAACATCCTGAATGACCCGTTCGAGCGTAGCTCGTAAACGGTCGTACTCATGTCTTATTGCGCTAATCTCGGCTTCACCCGGATACGCTGGCCAAGCCTTAGCTAACTTGTTCTGCGCTTGTTCGAGAGCGTTGATTCGCGCTTTGTAGCTTTGGTGATCCCAAGGAAGACCATCGTTTACGCTACCTGGTAAGCCGCCACGCCATTCCAAAAACGATTTTGAACTCGGAATGTCCTCAGCTTCAATTTCGTCGCATAATTGACCAAGAAACGAAGTGTCATGAGTGAACACGATGACTTGCCGACTCTTCGCTTCCTCTACCAACCTGCGTGCCACATTAAGGCGACGCCAATGATCTAAAGACGATACAGGATCATCGAAGACAATTCCGCACGAGTGATTAGCGAGGGCTAATTCGGCAAAAAATGAACCCAGTGCAATAGCGCGCTGCTCACCTTCGCTCAAAATTTCTTCGATCTTGTTTGCAATTGGCAGGTCGAGCAATAGTTGGTGAAACATCTTGCCTCGGATGCTTTTTTCCTTCAGCTTCGTCTTGATGTGACCGATGCCTAGTGCTTTGAACTCTTTGTCGAGGGCATTCCTGAGTTCATCAGTTACAGCAACGGTGGAAAACTCCTTCGACTTGTCAGAAATCGGACGAGTTTTGATAAAGGGCCTACACCTTTCAAGTGCCGCCTTTGTCTTCATGCGATCAAGCAATTCAAGTACGGCCTTTAAGCACTTGGATAGACTTTGCCTCGCCAAAAGTTCGCGGTGTTCTTTCTCGAGCTTTATGCGCTTATCTTCGTCCGCTGCTTTGACCAGCGTACGAAATACCTGCAGTTGCTGCGCGGCAAGCTGCCTAACTAGGCTCTTTGGGGATTCAATCAAAACAGGGATCTCAACCCATTTAGATGTTCCGAGGCGCTCAAGCATCGAATCCCGCCGTAAATCAATGGAAGTTTGAAAATCACTGATTGATTGAAGAACTGATCCATCTAACATTTTTAGTTCATCGCTTAGAGCTTCATCTGGAGTGATTTGAAGTTCTGCCGTTTCAATCTTGCTCCTTGCTGTCTCGACCTTTTTGCGTGCCGCATCAGCAGTTGTCGCGACATCATTCTGGATATACTCGTTAAATCTCTTGAGGCGTTTAGACCCACTTTCAGGCAGCTTTTCTTGGCATAATGGGCAGTCCTTTCCCTCGGCAGAAGATGGAAACGCCTCTCCCGGATACGCGGCTTCGGTTGAGTAGCGTCTGGCTGCTTCAAAGAGCAGCTTCCATTCTTGGTCTCCAGTTCCAGGTAGCAACTCCTCCCCAGCACGTAAGACATCTGCAGCTTTCTTCTCTGCTTCCTCTGCGATAGTCTTTTCTTCGTCGAGTTTCTGAAGTTTTTCAGCTGCTTCTGGACTGACCCAGTTTAGAGGTTTAGTTAGTTTCGCTGAGTAAGCCTTCAAACGCATGCCTGAAAGTCGAGCCTCGTCAGCTTTAGCCAGAGGATTGCCTTCCTTGAGAGCTGATTCGAGTTCCGCTAGCCGCTGTGCGTCCTCTGCACTGAAAGTTCCGAGCAAAGTAATTTCGTCAGCGTCTGATTTGACAGAAAGATCTTCAGCTACTTTGCCTACTTCAGTTTCACCAAGAAGGTGCTCGAAACGAAGTTTGCTGACATCTATTCCCTCGACCTCTGATTCAAGCATCTCAGAAAGTCTCGGGAAAACTTGATTTGCGAGGTTTTCAACAATATCAAGGCCGTAGGGGAGATAGGCGACATCCTGCTCCTCTGTGACATATGAGCGAGCGCACTTTGAATCGAAAACGGAAATTGAGGAGAGGCGTTCCGGCGGTGTTGAGTCGCGTGTCCATGCAACCTCTTCTGAGGTGCCAGAAATTATTATTTCAAACTTTGCCGTCGGTTCTTTCGCGGCTGCAGCGGGATCATGTGCATTGGGATGGATCAGCTCCGATTGACCTCTAGCCCGGCAGGCTCTCTTCATAACGCGTGCATAGCCTGACTTGCCAGATCCATTCCCCCCATAGATAACCGTCATCCCTGCTTCTGAGAAATTTAGGGCGCGATCACTCGGGATCTGATTGACGTTTTTCAAGTCCCGTAAAGCGACAAGAGTAACAGTGTCACCGGAGGCTACCTCGGCAGGAAGATGATCACCGGTCAGTGGGACTGGAACAGGGGCATCATCAATCTGTATTCCGTTCTCAGTCTTGAGGAGACTGTAGAGTTCAGAGTAATCGGCTTCGTCTAGTTCAGCTTCTTTTTGGAACAGGCGACGACATGCATCCCTTTGCCATGTTGTAAGAGATTCAGTCCAATTCAGTATGTCGTTGAGAAGGGCCATTTAGTTTCCAGCGTAGCTACATTGTTGCATCTGATGAAGGTCGAGCGTCTTGCATAACGTCGCGTTCACCGGCTTGTCCGGTGCAACGCTTTGTTAAGGCTGGTCTTCTTCAGCCGATTGAGATTGAATTTGAGAGTATTGCCTCTCAAACATTATTAGAGAGTTTGTGATATCAGGATCTCCTAATCGAGCCTCAGCCTCTCGCAACTTCAGAGAAGCATCTTCAAAAACAGTCGGGTCTGCTGCTCTCTTAAATATTTCTAAGCCAACATCGCAATATGTTTTAAGAATATTCTTATTGTTTTTGTATCGATCCACGGCCCTGATTGCTTTATCTCTTGCCATCTCCAAGATAGCCATACGATCTTCACCTAATATTCCCTTAGCACTAGATGCGCGAACCAACAAGAGAACAATTTTAAACCTCTCTAATGGCCCATCAGTTTTGAAATCATTCTCAAAAAGTCTAATTTCTGTCTCGGCTTTTTCCAATTCGTTTACATCGATCAAATAACGAATTAGCCTATGACGTGGAACCCTTTCGCCGGGGGCTTTTGAAATCATTTTTCGTAATAGTTTGTTGCGAAGATGCTTATCTGGAAACCTACTTATTCCATCATCAAACGAACATAATTGTTTGATAGTTCTAATCTCTACATCATAGGTCGGTATTATATTATCAATAACCATTTCAAATAATTTGTAATACTCTTTCTCGTCTACCATCTTGTATTTGGCGACAATACCTGTGATAACGGGGTGTCGTCCTCGCCATCCATAAATACCTTCTCGATCGCTTATCGTGTATTCGTGAATGATGTCCACCAAATTTATAAGGGAAGCCGATACTGCTTCAGGTGTAATACCAAGAAGTCGAATTACGAGCTGTCTATGAACATTTACTCCTGCACTCTCCATTGCGGAAACCAGTTTGTAGATATTCTGTAAGTTGTCATCTAGCTCTGCATATTCTCTTAGAACAATATCGTCAAATTGCTCTGAAGCAAATATATTTTTTAAACATACAAAAGTATCAGACTCACACTTAGCCACCAATCTTCTCTTTCTTTCGGAGCGCGAAAACCCAGAAAAGCTACTCTCAATCAATGGCTGTAAATCTGCATGGGTCTCAACTAAGGAGAGCAGTCCTTCAACCTCAGTTTCATCTAACTTATTTAGGATGAATTCTTTACCTTTCGAGAAAATATTTGGTGTTTTTATTCTTGGATACCAATGATTTCTCGTTGATGTAAGGATAAACTTTAAATGAAAGTTGTCATCAGTTGAAAGTAAATCGATCAGGTTGTTGATCTCAAACAAATGATTGTGTGCATCATCGACGAACAGGATTCCCTTTTCCTTTCTGTTTTTTAAGTCTTTTGCAACTGAACGCCATTCCTCAAAAAGCAGCTTATGGATTCCTTTATGCTCCCAACAATGATAGCCACTATCTCTCAACCTAAGTACAACCTTTCTTGCCGAGGTACTTTTTCCCATTCCACTTGCACCCAATAAGTATGCGCTTAGCTTGGCTTCATCATTTATAGTGGACTCCAATTCTTTTATAACTGTTCTATCAAATGTTAGCTGCGCCTTGATGTCTGAGTATGTAGCAGGCCAACCTTGAAACATTGCACTAACATTTTGTCTACATTTTTTAATTCGTCATCAATATTCAACGTTACTGGCTGCAAAGCAGCATGATTGTCTAGAGGGTCTCCAGTAGATGTATAAACTATTGAGCTGAGTACATTTTTCTTTTGCAGTTCGATAAAAAAGTCATCCACACTACCAAAGGAAACCTTCACCCCCCCGTCGCTCCAACAACAGAGCTCTACTTTCATCCTTGGTATAAAGAACCAAATTAATAGTAGCTGGCGAGTGTGATTTGTTGTTAATGGAAATTGCCCTATCTACTATCTCTTTAATATGCGGATCAGCCAGGGAATATCCAATGATAACTATATTACTGCTATTAAGGTCGTGTTTGAATGCGTCCCATAAATACTCCCGATATTCCGAAGTGTTATCATAATCTGCCTCAGATATGATTATTCTACTTTGATTTCCGTCTGAAATATCTTTATCAATGCAACCATGAAGCTTATAGAGTTTGGCTGCCTCAGGATATTTTTGTTCTCTAAAATCATAGTTTGAAGAAACTACTGATAATGGCTTATTCTTCTTTTCATACGACTGCTCGACAAGCTTGTCATAATTAGTAGTATAGATATTTTTCCAACTATAAAGAGGTAAATTTAGTAATGCGCCGGTTACATGTATTTTGTTGAACATTGACCGAAGACAGCCCACCAATTCGCTTCTGGATTTTTTGACTTCCGCTATACTTGTAACTTCTGTTAGTGAAAACCCTTCCGTATCTATATTAAACTCACGTCCAACGCGCTCAATAATTTTTGCTACGCTTGGGGCGCCAGACGGCACTGATGAACCGGACCCAAAAAATAACACTGTGTTGGATGGGTCAACTCCTTCAATCATCGTTGATAACAAAATGCTCATAAAAATCCTATTTGAGATAACTATTCTTGACTAACAGCGAGATCCTTAACATTTGTATATTGCGCATGCGCATTTAGTTGCTTTCTCTAATCTAAGTAGTCATCACTAGACCCGCGGTTTTGTTGAACATTATTCAAAACAAAGTGCGCATGCGTAATAATATTCGCACCGGTGTGCGTTAGTCCTCTAAGCTAACAGAGAACTATGGATGCGTTTTGCACTCACTAGGATTCAGACAATTGGAATGCTTTTTACGCCAGACGGCATCCGGTTGGAGAAACTAACCACGGGGATTTTCCTACTTATAGGCCTGCGACAACTTTAAGCGCAGCAGCTAGAGCATAGTGATGTGAAAATAATGGGAGTTATACCCATACATTTTGAGGGAACGCGAAGTCCGTTGCCAGCATATTGTCGGCGGTGCTAGCGCGGCCGTTGTAGCCAACAACTGTTATTACATGCCTAAAATTTCTGCGGTGTATCTGCCGCATCGATATGGGTCAGTACATGGTTAGGATACTGCATATAGCTGGGGATAAGGATTGAGGGGCCAAGTGATTCCTGCTGGCAGAACTTCAGCCAACAACTACGAGTCTAAAAGTCGGCTGGCTCACAAGCGATCGCTTGCGAGCCAGAATTTGTATGGCGCTTTTTCTGCGTTATACGTTGAAGCGGAAGTGGAGTACGTCGCCGTCTGACAATACGTACTCTTTGCCTTCTAGCCGCCAACGGCCTGCATCTTTGGCACCGGACTCTCCACCTAAGGTGACGAAATCCTCAAACGCTATGCATTCTGCGCGAATAAAGCCTTTCTCGAAATCCGTGTGGATCACACCCGCTGCTTGAGGTGCTTTGGCACCGATGGGCACTGTCCATGAGCGTACTTCTTGGGGCCCTGCGGTAAAGTACTGGTGCAGCCCAAGCAACTTGTAGCCTGCGCGTATCACTCTATTTAGACCCGGCTCAGAAAGGCCTAACTCTTGTAGAAATTCAGCGCGTTCTTCGTCTTCTAGTTCCGCAATATCTGATTCAATTTTATTGCTCACCACCACTACTTCTGCGCCCTCAGTGGCTGCAATGCCTCGCACCACCTCAACCAATGGATTATTTTCTAGGCCATCTTCGGCAACGTTGGCAATATATAAAATGGGCTTAGCGGTAATGAAGTGGAATTCGTGCAGGGCCGCGTGTTCCTCTTCTGTGAACTCTACCGAGCGCACTGGATCTCCTGCTTCTAAAGCGACTTTAACCTTGTCTAACAGCAGCAGAGAGGCCTTAGCCTCTTTGTCTCCGGAGCTAGCAACACGACTGACTCTGTCATGCACTTTTTCCATGGTATCCAGATCTGCTAGGGCCAATTCAGTGTTAATGATTTCAATATCATCTGCGGGCGAGACTTTGCCTGAAACGTGCACTACGTTGTCGTCTTCGAAGCATCGAACCACGTGGGCCAGTGCTTGAGTTTCACGAACGTGGGCTAAAAATTGATTGCCCAGGCCTTCGCCTTGAGACGCACCTGCAACCAAGCCTGCAATGTCTACAAACTCCATGCTGGTTGGAATAATTTTCTTTGGCTTTACAATTTCTGCCAACTGCAACAGACGTGGGTCTGGCACGGGTACAACGCCGGTGTTGGGATCAATTGTGCAGAACGGAAAGTTCTCTGCATCAATACCCGCTTTGGTTAACGCATTAAAAAGGGTTGATTTGCCTACGTTGGGTAGACCTACTATGCCGCAATTAAATCCCACTATTATTCTCCTAGAGAAATTCTGACTAATACATTTTAAAACTTGCCGGCATTAAAAACCTAATGTCGGGGCGTTTCATCTTTTAAAAATGCCCGGTTAACCGTGCTGATTGGCGTCATTAGCGCTATTTGCAGGCTCTTTATCCGCATTTTTGTCTACATCTTGGCCCGCATTTTTTGCGGCGTCTTTAGCCACCTCGATGGCAGCCTGTTCTATCTTTTGCGCTGCTTCTCTTTTGCTTTTGAGCTGGGCTTTCTTTTCTGCTTTTTCTTGTAACTCTTTTTCTGACAACGGCGGCGAATGTAGTGCGGTCATGGCGCTTTGCCAATTGCCATTAACCATATCTGCAAGCAATGCCTCAGCAAAATGCCCTGATGCTGCGGTTAATTCGCGCTCGCTTTGTTGAGGTGTTTGCTGGGTGAGGTAAGCGTTTACTTTGTCTTTAGAGCCGGGGTGACCTACCCCAATACGTAATCTATGAAACTGATCTTGGTTGGCGCAACCAGCGCGCACACTCTTAACCCCGTTATGACCGTTGTCGCCACCACCACTCTTGATCTTCACTACGCCGGGTTCAAAGGCAACTTCGTCGTATGCGACCAATATTTCTTCCGGCTCGATCTTATAAAAACGCGCAACCGCGCCACTAGAGTCGCCACTCAAATTCATAAAGGTACTTGGAATCAATAACCTGAGATCTACACCGGCAATAACCCCACGGCCTATTTCGCCTTTGAACTTGGTGTCTTGAGCAAGCGGTATATTAAAACGGTGAGCGAGTTCTCTAACCCAAACTGCGCCCACGTTGTGGCGAGTTTTTTCGTATTGAGCACCGGGGTTACCCAGGCCTACGATGAGCTTTATGGCGGTCAATTTGCACGACCCACAGTCATCAGGTTGGAAATTTTTGCTGGTAGCAGCAGAGGAAAATATATAGCTGGAGGCAAAGCACAGCAGACTTTGCAGCAACTCGCGCTAATGAAATTGTGCGAATTGCTGAAAGTCTTAACTGGGACGAACGGGTAGTTAACCCTCACCGCCTTCATCATCAGCAGATGCTGGTGGTACAGCTGGTCCGTCACTGATTTCTTCATCTTCACCAGTACCACGACGTGCGGTAACACTGGCCACTGGAATGTCACGATCTTCGCCAAAGGCGAGTGCCGCGATAGCAACGCCTTCAGGAATGATCAGTTCGCTGAGGTGGATAGAAACACCGGCAGCGACCTCTGCCATATCTACTTCGATATATTCTGGCAGCGCTGCTGGCAAACAAGTGATTTCCACTTCGGTCATGTTATGCGTAAGCGTTCCACCTTCGATCTTCACACCAATACATGCTTCTTCATTAAGGAAGTGCAGTGGAACACTTACGTTAATAGTCTTGTTAGCGCTAATGCGCAAAAAGTCGATATGCAGTAGACGTTCATTGGCTGGATTACGCTGTAAGTCACGTACAACCGCCTGCTCTTTTTTACCGTCTATGCTGAGATCGATAATTTGCGAGTAAAAAGCCTCTTGCTGCATGGCTTTACCCATTTCGTTAGCCGAAAGCGTAAGCATTTGAGGATCTTTGTCCTCACCGTAGATTATACCGGGAACTTTATCTTCCAAACGACGTAGACGGCGGCTCGCACCTTTCCCTATGTCTGTTCGAAGTTCCGCGGACAGTTGAATATTATCTGACATCTTGTGTCTCCAAAGTCTTAATTGTAGTTGCTGGCTGATCTGCGACCGATCTGCCGGCTCTTTTACACCAAGGGCGAGAAGCTTCGGTTATCGAAACATCGCGCTGATGGATTCTTCGTTGCTTACCCGCCGAATAGACTCGGCCAGTAAACGATCTAAACTTAACTGAAAGATCTTGTTGCAGGCTTTCGCTTCTGCTGACAAAGGAATGGTGTCAGTCACCACCATTCTGTCTAGCTTAGAGGCGGCTATGCGCTCAATGGCTGGGCCAGAGAAAACCGCGTGAGTGATATAACACACTACTTCTTTAGCGCCTTCAGCTTTTAACGCTTCAGCTGCAGTACATAAGGTCCCTGCGGTATCTACAATATCGTCAACAATGATGCAGGTCTTACCTTCCACATCACCGATAACGTTCATCACCTCAGTAACATTTGCTTGAGGACGACGTTTATCAATAATTGCCAAATCAAGATCGTCGATCTGCTTAGCTATTGCTCTGGCTCTGACCACACCGCCCACATCCGGAGACACGACGATGGGGTTAACATATTTCTGCGCCAAAATATGATCGACTAAAACTGGCGAGCCATAAATATTATCTACAGGGATGTTGAAAAAGCCCTGAATTTGGTCCGCGTGCAAGTCTACGGTGAGAATTCTGTCTATACCCACTGTGCTGATCATATCCGCTACAACTTTGGCACTGATCGCAACGCGAGCCGAACGCGGCCTGCGGTCTTGGCGTGCATAGCCAAAGTAAGGTACCACTGCGGTTACTCGATGAGCCGATGCGCGATGACATGCGTCAGCCATGATCAAAAGTTCCATCAAGTTGTCGCTGGTAGGCGCACAAGTTGATTGCAGCAAAAACACGTCTTTGCCACGAACGTTTTCGTGAATTTCTACAGTAACTTCACCATCACTAAACCGGCCAACATCTGCGTGCCCAAGGTCTAGGTGTAATTTTTGAGCAACTCTGGCAGACAAATCTTTGTTCGCGCCGCCAGAAAACAACATCAAATTAGCCATTTCACTTTCCCCAAGTGTTTTCGCAAAGACCGTGATCTCGAACAAATAACAATATGAATGGCTGGGGTGGCAGGATTCGAACCTGCGCATGCCGGGATCAAAACCCGGTGCCTTACCGCTTGGCGACACCCCAAGAACTTTTAGTGCAATGTGTTCCCACACCACATGAGATCTACTTATGCAGTTGTTGATCGCTGTCGACCACCGCATAGTCTCTTTATTCTAGAATATTCTATTCCGTATCTTATCTTGCCCTCTTTACCCTATCTGACAACCCATAAAGGTGTTCAATACCGAAGACAAAATAGCAAAAGTGACTTTGCAACTTTAAGAAATTGCGAACTTTCCAGCCTCTTTTTCAAGCGCGCTATTGTCCTGATAGCGCCACGAAGTGTCAAACACCTTTGCAGCTAAACCACAGCTAAACATCAAAGGAGGGCATTGTTTTTCCCTCTTTTTAATCATTTCGCGCTTTTTCGGCCAATAATTATTTTTAGTTGCAGATCTCGACCCTCAATAGTGATTCTTCCTGGTAGCTCGCGCTGTTCTCCTAGAGCACCCTGAATATGATCTGCATAGCTCACGGACCACCCGGCCTGAGTAAACCTCAGCAGTCGACCCTGTGCATCTTTTTCAACAGTTTCAACCGCTACATTAGGTGCCACAACGCCCTTAATCCAATAGGGGAAAACATCGATGGGGGCTGACCAACCCAGCTGTCGCCTCATAATCTGGCTCGGCTGGCCTTGATCAATAATCTGAGCGCCTTGTGTTAGCTCGGCATAAGTAGCTGATCCCGCGATCAAAGTGCGGCCCACGCCCAGCGGGCCCCAAAGCTCCATTTGGAAATTTTCTGCCTGCTGGGACCAACGAAAACCTGCGCTGCTGCGTTGTTCAGGTTGAATAATGATCAATTTTCCGCTTACCGCATAGGTCTCAGCGGTGACACTGGAGTGATTGGTCGGCAATGAGGCACAAGCTGAAAAAAGTAAAATTAAAAAACTGAGATAAATGCCCCGAAGAGAGAGGCAGCGCAGAGTTAAAGTGCGCTTAGCAACAAAAATCCCAGCTAGGCGCTGTGTGATTACGGCAAATTTCATCTTGGGTTACATCCAGATATAAGTTTGAGAGCAGCTAAATTCGACGCCACTGCGCGCCGCGCAACAAGTTTTGCTGCTTGCATATAGAAAACCAACATACACGGCAAACATAAATCTAACATCAAGAGACTAAAGGCTTCGCCCACCTTCTGTTATCATCATCAGTCAATTTTCAGTGCTTCTACATTCATGAGCATATTGGCATACGGTTTAAATTATCGCACCGCCTCGCTAGATCTTAGGGAGCGCATTGCCTTTCCTGAAGAAAAGTTAGCTCAAGCACTAAAATCTTTGACTAATGACATTTCGGGTGTCTCTGAAGTAGCCATCATCTCCACCTGCAATAGAACTGAATTTTATTGTGCCGCAGACCCGAGCAGCGGAGAAGACATATCGCACTGGCTTGCAGACACCCGTCTGATAACGCGAAACGAACTGAAAAACGCCAGCTACCAATATTGGGATCATGATGCAGCCCGGCATATTATCAGGGTTGCCTCGGGCTTAGATTCGCAGATGCTCGGCGAACCGCAAATTATGGGTCAGGTTAAATCTGCCTATGACATGGCGCGCACGTGCGGGACCATTGGCCCAGAACTGAATTTGTTGTCTAGAATTACGTTGCAGACAGCTAAGCAGATTCGCAGCGAAACTGGCATCGGCAAAAACCCAATTTCTATCGCCTATGCTGCCGTGTCTATGGCCGGTAAGATTTTTGCGGATTTAAGCACCAAGAAAGCCCTGCTCTTAGGTGCCGGTGAGACCATAGGTTTGGTTGCAGATCATTTAGCTGCAAAAAATATTGGCTCCATGACTATAGCCAATAGAACTCTGGCCAATGCGCAACTACTGGCGACAAAGTACAACGCCCAATCTATCCAGCTCACTGAGATAGCAGGGGTTTTACATGAGTATGATATTGTCATCGCCTCCACGGGCAGCAGTCTGCCAGTCTTAGGTAAGGGCGCCGTAGAGGCCGCTATTAAGAAGCGCAAGCGAAGACCCATGTTCATGGTGGACATTGCCGTACCTAGGGACATTGAAGCTGAAGTTGCAGAACTGCCAGACGCCTACCTTTACACCATTGATGATCTCACGGAGATCGTGGAAAGAAACCTCGCGCAACGCCAAACGGCTGCAGCAGATGCAGAGACTATTGTGGCAAGAGGTGCGAAAGATTTTCAAAGAGAGAAGCGCGTGCAGCAAGATAAAGACCTACTTACCTCATTTCGCACACAGGCTAACGAAATTCGCCAAACAGAAGTTACTCGGGCACTGCGTGACCTGGCAAAGGATGGCGACGCAGAAGCCGCAATCTTACGTTTAAGTCAGAATCTAACTAATAAGCTAATTCATCCGACTACTGCCGCAATGCGCGAGGCCAGCGCTGAAGATCGCCAAGATTTACTCGGCTACCTAAGCAGCATTTACGTTAGCTCTGCTACAGATAACATTGCAGCCGAGGAGGCTCAATCAACGAGCAAACCTGCGGACACTCAACCGACTAAACTAGAAGACTAAATATGATCCTGTCCGACTCCATGATGTCTAAATTAGGCAGCCTTACGGACCGCTTCGAAGAAGTATCCGCGCTGTTGTCTGATGCAGAAGTGATGTCTAACCGAGAAAAATTTACCGCGCTCTCCAAAGAGTTTGCGGAAATTGAACCTGTAGTTATGTGCTACCAAGAAGTGACTGGCCTCAATGAAGACCTTGATGACAGTAAAGTGCTTCTTGAAGACGAGGATGCAGAAATTCGCCAGTTGGCAGAAATGGACATTCAGGAGAGTAAAGAAAAACTCTCCGAGCTAACGCAGAAGCTGCAAACTCTTTTGCTACCCAGAGATCCAAACGATCATTCCAACGTGTTTCTTGAAATTCGCGCAGGCACTGGTGGCGACGAAGCTGCGTTGTTCTCTGGCAGTCTTTTCCGCATGTATAACAAATTCGCAGAAAACCAAGGCTGGCGTGTAGAGGTTTTGAATGAGCGGCCAGGAGAACATGGCGGTTACAAAGAAATAATTTCGCGCATTGAAGGGCGTGATGTTTACAGCCAACTGAAATTTGAGTCTGGGGCGCACAGAGTGCAACGAGTACCCGAAACCGAATCGCAGGGCCGCGTGCATACCTCTGCTTGCACCGTTGCGATTATGCCCGAGGTAGATGAAATTGGCGCTATAGCCATTGAAAAGAAGGACCTGCGCGAAGATACCTTTAGAGCCTCTGGCGCAGGTGGACAACACGTTAACAAGACAGATTCAGCCATTCGCTTAACGCACCTACCAACAGGCACAGTTGTAGAGTGCCAAGATGAACGCTCGCAACATAAAAACCGAGCGCGGGCTATGTCGTTGCTGCAATCTAGGTTGTTGGATGCCGCTCAAAGCAAACAGCAAAGCGAGCAAGCTGCCAACCGCAGGCAGTTGGTTGGCTCTGGCGATCGCTCAGAACGTATCCGCACCTACAATTTTCCTCAAGGACGCGTCACCGATCACCGCATTAATTTGACTTTGTACAAGTTAGACGAGGTGATAGAAGGCGAACTTAACTCAATTGTTGATCCGCTTATTCAGGAACATCAGGCGGATCAACTACAAAACCTTGCCGACGACTGATAGTGGCAGAGTCTAAAACAGAAGCAGACACTGGACAGACTTTGACCACAGGACAGTGGATTAAGCAGCAGAATGACCTGCCCAGGCTGGACTGTGAATTAACCCTTTGTCACATATTGGAAGTTAACCGTGCCAGTATTTTGGCTCGCCCAGAAAGACCGTTAGCTGCGAGAGAGCTTGTAGAGATAAATCGCTGGGCTGACGCACTACGCAATGATATTCCCTTTGCCTACCTTGCTGGCGAACAGGAATTTTGGGGCTTAAGCCTTGCCGTGTCTCCCCAAGTTTTAGTACCCAGACCTGAAACAGAACGGTTAGTAGAGAGTGCCTTAGCGCTGTTGCAAAGTGGCGCGAATATTTTGGACTTAGGTACAGGCAGTGGCGCCGTTGCTCTCGCTATAGCCAGCGAACGTATTGATAGCAAAGTTACAGCGACTGACATTTCCGCTGAGGCTTTACTGGTGGCAAAGCAAAATGCAGAGAAACTGGAAATTGAAGTTACTTTTCAAGAAAGCAGGTGGTTTGAAAACCTGACTGGCCGTTGGCAAATAATTGTTAGCAACCCACCTTACATTGACCCCGCTGACCCACACTTGGAGCACCTTCATGCCGAGCCCCAACACGCGCTTATTGCGCATGAGAAGGGTTTGGCAGATCTACGGCAAATCATCGCTGAGGCACCGGGTTATTTGGATAACAAAGGCTGGTTGTTGTTGGAACACGGCTTTGATCAAGCACAACAGGTAAGACTGCTATTGAAACAAAGTGGTTTTCAAGCAGTATCCTCGCATAGAGATCTGGCTAATATTGAACGCGTCTCTGTAGGTCAATACTTCCATGAATGACGACCAGCTACTTAGATTTAGCCGACAAATAATGCTGCCAGATTTTGATATCGCCGGCCAAGAGAAGCTGCTGAACGCGAAAGTGTTGCTAATTGGCCTGGGCGGTTTGGGCTCTCCTATCGCCATGTATTTAGGCGCGGCCGGGGTTGGCGAGTTAATACTGGTAGATGATGATCAAGTTGACGTTTCAAACCTACAAAGACAAATTGCCCACAGAGAACAAGATATTGGTGTGAACAAGGCAAACTCGGCGGCAAGAGCAGTGAATGATCTTAACGGTCACACCAACGTTACAATAATCGAGCGACGCTTAGAAGGCGTGGAACTGGAAAAACAAATTGATTGCGTAGATTTGGTCATTGATGCGACAGACAACTTTGACAGCAGGCACACAATTAACCAGTTTTGCTGGGAAACTAAAACGCCCTTGGTCTCCGGTGCGGCTATTCGCTGGGAGGGACAGATTTCGGTATTTGACCCAACAGATCCTCAGTCACCTTGTTACCAGTGCCTGTACCCTGAAACCAGCACTGGCAATAGTGCCGCTTTAAACTGTTCAGAAAATGGTGTCATCGCCCCATTGGTGGGCATCATTGGAAGCTGCCAAGCTTTGGAAGCAATAAAATATCTTGCCGGCGTTGGCAGCAGCTTGGTGGGCTACAGCCTTTTCTTTGACAGTAAGTATATGGAGTGGCGCAAACTCAAGTTGAGTAAAGCTACAGATTGTCCAATATGTTCGAAGCACTGATTACATAGAAGACTAGGAGGCCGCTGGGTATAAATTAAGCTGGTGCAGCAAGTGCCCGCACAACTTTTGCCGAACCTCCGCCATATTCGCGCCATTGTGATGATCCACCAAATGGGTCACGCTGATGTCTGTTAAACCACAGGGGTTGATCTGACTGAACGGGCTTAGGTCCATGTCTACATTTAGACTCAAACCGTGATAACTACACCCTTTACTCACTCGAAGACCCAGAGAAGCTATTTTGGCGTTGTCTATGTAGACACCTGGGGCATCGCTGCGCAAACGACTAGTGACCTCGTACTCTTCAAGAAGCGCCTGGATAGCTGCCTCTATACGTGTAACCAGTTCCCTAACGCCTATACCCAGACGCCGCAGATCGAGCAGTAGGTAGGCTGTAAGCTGACCTGGTCCATGGTAGGTAACCTGCCCGCCGCGATTTGATTGCACCACAGGAATGCTGCCTGGAAAAAGAATGTGTTCCGCTTTACCAGCCTGCCCTTGAGTAAAGACAGGCTTATGTTCAGTAAGCCAAATTTCATCTGCGGAATCTACGGTTCTTAACCGAGTAAATTCCTGCATGCGGGCATAAATGGGCTCATAGAGTGTCTCACCAAGATCTACTACCTTTACTTGGTTTTGCTCGGAACGCTTGGAGGTAGGTGATGAATCTGTCATTAGTTATATGCCGTGCGGTGGATCAATAGGGACTGATGGGCAGAAACCAAGATCACTCAGATAACCATGCGCACAGCGCTATCTGTCATTAGATCGTCGTACATTTCCTTCAATTGCACTGGGCCTTGAGCCATCAAATTGACACGTACAGATATAAATTTATCCCCGCTACTGTTACGGATATTTATATCATCTGGCGTAACATCCGGTGCATGCTTGCGAACTATTTCAATAACACGATTTGCCACACCTTCATCGGTACGACAAATAATCTTAATTGGATAACGACAAGGGAATTCTATTTCTGGCGCTTTAGTCATTGCCGAACATCGACTCGAAGAGAAGAAAAACGAAGTCGCCAAGCCTGGAGAATACGCCAGCCTCGGGAACATCTAACAAGGTCACCACATCACCCTCATAAATTACCTCGTCGGCTAAAACCAACTTCAGTCGGCCGACAATTTGCCCTGCGGTCAATGGCGCCTCTAATTGAGTGGGCACCGAAATTTCAGCCTGTATATCTTTGTAATAGCCGCGCGGAACTGTGACGGATACGTCTTCAACAACACCTAAGCCGACACTTTCAAGGGTGCCATAGAATACGGGTTCGGCGCGCAGTTCAGAATTTGCATTATAGAGCGTTTGGGTTTCGAAATTGCGAAAGCCAAAGGATAGAAGCTTTTGGCTTTCGCGCATACGCGCTTCATCACTGGTGGTACCAAGCACAACACTTATTAAACGCATCCCCTCACGCTCGGCAGACGCAACCAAACAGTACCCAGCATCTTTCGTATAGCCAGTTTTTACGCCATCCACAGATCGATCACGCCAAAGTAGCTTGTTTCTATTCGGTTGATCAATATTGTTGTACTTAAAGTGCTTTTCAGAATAAAGCTCGTATTGTTGCGGGTGTTCGTTAATTAGGGCACGAGTCAGTTTGGCTAAATCTTGAGCTGTACTGTAATGATTGTCATCAGGTAGCCCTGTGGGGTTTTCAAAATTTGTATTATTCATGCCCAAAGCTTTTGCTTGCTCGTTCATCAAGCCTGCGAAATCAAATTCGCTGCCAGCGATATGCTCTGCTAGCGCGACGCTTGCATCATTACCGGATTGAATAATGACACCTTTCAAAAGATCGCCAACCGTTACTCGCGTACCTTCTCGAATGAACATCTTAGAGCCGCCTGTACGCCAGGCATTAACACTGATCTGTACTTCTTCCTCGACCCCTAGTCGACCTAGATTAATTTCCTGCTCGACAAGATAGCCAGTCATTATTTTGGTCAAGCTCGCTGGTGCTTTGCGTTGATCTGAATCTTGTTCGGCGAGCACTTTATTGGTTTTTGCATCAAGCAAAATATAGGAAGTGGCCTGAATATTTGGCGGCGGTAAGGTAAGCGGGCTCTGAGCGACTGAAAAGCCAGCTAAAGCGGTCAAAACGACGAAAGCGATCGAGGATTTAAGAATATGGGCTCTAGGCATGTTTTTGCACATTGCTATTACTGTGGGGATGTATCCTAACATCCATCAACCAAGGGGATGAAATTTTGCGAACAGTTTCTAGTGCCTAGCTAGACGGAAGATAGCAAGAATGGGGGCTAAGGTACTTTCGTACACTACAGACATTGACGCCGCTGGAAATGCCGACAAAAAAACTACCGATTATTATTCAACGGCGCGAATATCTACCTGCCCCAACCCCAGAGTAGCGACTAATGCTTTGAGACGTTCAATGGGTGCGCCACCAGGCATAGGCCCAACCTGCAATTGATACACATCTGCACCCACTAGCTTTACAACTTTAACAACAGCACCTGATGTAACCTCTAACTGGCTTCTGGCTGATCGCGCACGGCTTAGGTCATCAAAGTCGCCAATCTCCAGCAAAAACTTTTCCATGCTTTCGCTGATTGTTTCAACTCGAACTCGGGCTGTGCCATTTTCATGAAAATCTAGCTTTACTGCCGCGGCGAAAGATAAATCGATAATTCTGTCGCTGTGAAAAGGGCCTCGATCGTTAATCCGAACAACGGTGCTTTTACCGTTAGTTAGATTTGTCACTCGAGCAAATACGGGGATTGGCAAAGAGCGATGAGCAGCAGTGAGCGTAAACATATCGAATGGTTCGCCACTTGAAGTTAATCGACCGTGAAATTTGCTGCCATACCAGGATGCGTTGCCTTCTTCGAGGTAGCCTTGCGATGAGGAAAGCACTGTATAATCCTTACCCCAAACATTATAAGTTGCTGGATTTCCCCTGGTACTAGGGGACAAATCCACCACGCGGGGGTTTTCTAAGTTAGCAAGTTGCTCAATTGCGGCTGGGGTGAGTACTGGCGCGGCGTCTTGATCTTGGTCATAACGGCTAACCTTGCGCGGAGCCTGCGAAGCACACCCCACCAACAGACCCAGCAATACGGCAATCCAAACTAATCGCTTCACTCGGCTTTGCTAGTTTCAGCGCGAAGCTGGCGGATAGTTTCGCTCAATTGATAGACTGCCATGGCATACAGTCTACTGTGGTTGTAGCGCGTGATGACATAAAAGTCGTCGAAACCTAACCAAAAGTCTGCGCCATCAGGTTGGCCCATGCGCATTAACATTGCGTTAGTCTGCATGTCTTCACTCATGGAAGCCGGTATTTCCACGCCGAGCTCTTGCCACTGTTGCAGTGTTTTATTGGGTTTTAATGAACTATTAGCCAGCGCCAAAATCTCTGCAGTAGCCTCAACGTTCACTTTCTGCGTCACCACACCACCGCCCTGCCAACCGTGGCGCGCAAAATAGTTGGCCACGCTGCCGATAGCGTCAACCTCATTACCCCAAATATCTCTGACACCATCATCGTCAAAATCTACCGCAAAATTCCGATAACTCGAGGAAATGAATTGGCCGTAACCCATAGCTCCTGCATAGGAGCCTTTTAGGCTCATTGGGCTCTTACCTTCCTCACGTGCTAATAACAAAAATTGCGTGAGTTCACTGAGAAAGAACTTAGCTCTGGGCGGATAATCGAACCCTAGAGTCGCTAGCGCATCGACCACCCTATAAGAACCAGTAATACGACCGTAGCGTGTTTCTACGCCAATAATTGCAACAATGATCGCGGCATCAACACCGTAAACCTGCTCTGCTCGGGCCAGCGTCTGAGCATTTTCTTCCCAGAACTTTATGCCTAGTTTGACTCGCGGTTGATCGACCAAAATCTTACGATATTCGTGCCATTGCAAACGTCTTTCAGCTGGTCTGGATATTAGCTCGATTATTTTGTCTTTCTTTTCCGCTTGGCGAAAAATTTCTTCCAATGCCTGCCGAGAAAAATCATGTTCCGCAACAAGCGCTTCAATATAAGATTCAACCTCCGGCCGACCAACATAGTCGTCTGCGGCATATACAGGTACTGCTTGCACAAATACTAGGACAGCTAGTGCGAGACGGGAAAAAACTTTACCGTGAATACCAAATAACCGAAAAACCATAAACTCCTCCTACCAAGCCTTGTGAGTGCGCATGGACATTATAATGCCGAAACCTGCCATCAGAGTGATAGCCGAAGTACCACCGTAACTTACTAACGGCAGAGGCACTCCCACTACTGGCAATATACCGCTAACCATAGCGATGTTAACAAACAGGTAGATAAAAAACGTTAATACTAATGCGCCTGCCACCAGTCGCCCAAAAGTACTGCCTGCCTGAGAGGCCAAAAACAGACCTCTGGCAATAATTAGTAGATAAAGCGTGAGTAAGAATGCGACACCAACAAAACCTAGCTCCTCGCCAACCACTGCGACAATGAAGTCTGTCCTTGCTTCAGGCAAAAAATCTAGATAACTCTGACTGCCCTGATATAGGCCTTTACCAAAGACACCACCCGAACCGATTGCAGTAGTGGACTGAATGATACTCCAGCCGGCGCCTAAGGGATCACTCTGAGGGTCAAATAGGGTTAAAACTCGCTGACGCTGATAGTCCTTTAGTACAAACTGCCACAACAATGGTGCAGCCGCCGCAGTCAGCGCAAAGGCAACGAAAATCCAACGCCATGACAAACCGGCTAGCAACAATACGGCGACACCAGCCCCGGCGACCAAAATGCTGGTGCCCAAGTCAGGCTCTACACCAATAAGGAAGGCAGGAACGCCGATAATGAGCAAACTAAACATCGTATGTTTGAAGGAAGGAGGGAGAACTCTTTGTTGTAAATACCAAGCCACTGCCATTGGCACAGCGATCTTCATAAGCTCGGAGGGTTGAAATCTGAACAAGCCCGGAATGTCTATCCAGCGTTGTGACCCCTTTACTTTAACACCCACAAACAAAACCAAAATTAACAACACCAGCCCCACCACATACAAGAAGGGTGCCCAACGCAAGTATATTGCTGGAGGCAGTTGTGCGGCTATTATAAGCGCCGCATAGGCTAATCCAATGCGGCGTACTTGAGCGTCAAACAGGGCGTCTTTGCCATCGACGGCGCTACTCAATATCACTAAGCCAAAGAGCACGACGCCTGTTATCAACAACAGTAAGATGGGGTCAACGTGAATTCGTGCATACCAACTTGAAGACGGTCCGACTTCGTAACTGGGCAAGCTTCGCTGAAAATCTCGACTCATACTGACACCCGAAAAGTTTTCATCTAACGAATACTCGCTATATCTTTTGACAAATGTGCGTCAATAACAGCTTTGGCCACGGGAGCAGCTACAGAACTTCCGCCACCACCATTCTCCACCAGTACAGCAACCGCTATTGTAGGGTTATCAACCGGCGCAAAGGCGATAAACCATGCATGTTTCCGACGAAACTCTGACAGCTTCTCCTCGTCGTAGACCTCTCCCTGATTAATCTCTACAACCTGAGCCGTGCCGGATTTGCCAGCCATGCGGTAACCAATTTTTTGCCCGATGTAAGCCCACGCAGTGCCGTTTCCGCGAAAGCCTTTACCGCCGCGATGCACCACATCCTCCATAGAATCTACCATGGACTCCCAGTCTTCTTCGCTGAGCCCAACAATTCGGGGCGGCTCATCTACACTATTCGTTGCGTCAATGGAGGCATCGCCGGACAAGAGCATTTTGGGGCGAACTACTCGCCCACGATTAGCAATCGTGGCTGCAACTGTCGCCATTTGTAAGGGCGTGGCCAAAAGGTCGCCTTGACCAATACCCAAGTTCACAGAGTCTCCAGGATACCAGGGCTGATTTTTAACATTACGTTTCCACTCAGGCGTAGGGAGTAAACCACTGCTCGCTTCAGGTATGTCTAACGCTAAATTTCGACCGAATCCAAATTGCCCTGCGAACCCAAGCAACGAGCCAATTTCCATGCGGCTGGCAAGGTCGTAGAAATACACATTAGACGATCGGTAAATTGCTCTATTGAGATTGACCTCGCCTTGGCCGCCAGAATTGTCCTTGGTCCAGGACCAATCTCTGTATACGCGTTCTTGGCCAGGTAGTTTGAACCAACCTTTGTCTTCAATAGTTTCTTCCCAATTAGTTATAGCGGAACTTATACCTGCTAAACCAACAACGGGCTTAAAGGTAGATCCCGGCGCGTATTGGCCATTTACTGCGCGATTAAACAACGGCAAATATATGGAACTGGTTAGTTCTCTGAATTGGGAGGACGACATTCCACTAACAAAAAGATTAGGATCATAGCTTGGCTCGCTGACCATTGCTAAAACGCCGCCGGTAAGCGGATCTAACGCAACTATTGCACCGCGCCGACCATCTAATGCATCGACGCTGGCGGCCTGTAACTCGCTGTCTAAGTGTAAGGTCAAGTTTTGGCCTGTCTGCGCTCCTTGCACATCTAAGACTCGACGCACTCGACCGTAAGCGTCCGTTTCTACTTTTTGGTAACCAACTTTTCCATGCAGACTTTTTTCATAAAACGCTTCAACCCCGCGCTTACCAATAAACTGAGAACCACTGTATTGAACAGGCTCTACTGTTTCTAAATCCTCTTTATTCAAGCGCCTCACAGAACCTACGGCGTGGGCTGCCAGCGCGCCCATCGGATAGGAACGGACAAGATGGCTAATAACTTCAATGCCTCTTAAGCGATGACGATTTACGGCCAACAGAGCCACTTGTTTTTCTGAGAGTGCTTCGAGAATGACAACTGCGGAATCGGGCCTACGCCGTTTCGCCAACTCGGTTTGAATTCTGTCTACCTGCTCTGAGCCCAATGACAAAATTTCGATAATGGTGCTGAATAGTACGTCGACATCATCGACCCGTTCAGCGACTACAGCTAACGAGAAGGACGTTTGATTATCTGCCAGCAGACGACCATTACGATCGTAAATCATGCCTCTGGAAGGGGCTAGAGTTTGGATTTGCGTGCGATTATTGTCGGCTCTAAGTTGATACCTTTCGTGTTCGACAATTTGCAAGGTCAGCATTCGTGCGATCAGTACTGCAAACAGGATAACTACTATTACAAATAGCGTTTTGGCTCGGCCTACGAACATTTCCTGTTCTCTACCAGGATCTTTTATTGATAATTCTAGTGACAACTAGCCATCCTCACACACGATGATAAGGGTGCCCGGTGCTGATGCTCCAGGCCCTGTATACAGCTTCGGCCAATATTACGCGAACCATATAGTGAGGGAAGGTTAACTTCGACAGAGAAATTTTTTGATTAGCGCGACTGAGTACCTCTTTGGCAAGCCCATCTGCACCGCCAATAAGAAAAGCAACATCTCGCCCTTCCATTTGCCACTCCTTTAGCCCATCAGCCAAGCTAACACTGGTGCAGGAGGTGCCGTGTTCATCTAGCGCTATAACCCAGTCATTTTTGCCAATTTGCGCCAATAACTTTTGCGCTTCGTCTTGTTGATATTTTGCAGGGTCAGCATGGTGGCGCGGCGCCTGCATTTCTTGCAAGGTCAGCGGCATTTCTCGAGGCATGCGCTTGGCATACTCTTCGAACCCAGTTTTGATCCAAGCTGGGCATTTATTTCCTATGGATAATATGCGTATTTTCATTGCATTTGGGCAAATTGATCTTGGTCAATAAACGTTCGCTACTCTGGTTCAACGCGCTCCGTTGCTGGTTTGCTACGACTAGACATTTCCGTCCACAGACGTTCTATCTCGTAGTATCCACGGGCCTCTGTATTCATCACGTGCACTAGTACGTCGCCTAAGTCCACAAGCACCCAGTCGTAACTTTCGCGGCCTTCTATGCCTAGCGGTTGAATGCCAATTGCCTTTGCGGATTCGCTGACATTGTCGACTATCGCTTTGACATGACGATTAGAGTTGCCACTGGTCAACACCATGTAGTCTGTCATTGGTGTGAGCGCCGCCACATCTAACGCGACAATGTCTACGCCCTTAAGATCTTCGATGGCTGCGGTGACGTGGTCACGTAATGCACTTGGGTTCAAACGATACTCTCCGTTGTAATATAGAGTTGATGTTGTTCAATGTATTGACTCACTGCTGGAGCCAACAGATCAGAAACACTCTGACCCAAGCTCAGCTGCTGGCGCACAAATGTAGCTGAAACTTCCTGCATTGGAAGCGGCAATCTTAACATTTGCCCGGCCCTGCTATGATCTATTTTTTCGCATTGGCGCTGGGCCGAAAAGTCTACCAGATTGCGGTCTTCTAGGGTCATTTGTCCGGGTCTATCTAACACCACTAGGTTGCATAAATCGATAATTTCATCCCAGCGATACCACGACGTCAGTGTTACGTAAGAATCGTGGCCGAGAATCCACACTGGCGGAGATTTATCCTCACCGGCTGAACTTCTACTTGCTGCCATGGCGGTCAGCGTGTCAAAGGTATAAGAAGTGCCTGGTCTGTTAAGTTCGCTGTCATCCGCTATCAGGATACTGTGCTCGGCGCAGGCCAGCTGCAGCATTTGCCAGCGATGTACATTGTAGGTCTGGGACGGCGCTCTGTGTCCGGGTCGAGCTGACAGCAGCATATGAATACAACTGAGTCCCAACTCGGCAGCCACTGCTAGTGCAGCGTGGGTATGCCCATTATGCACCGGATCAAAAGTGCCTCCGAATATACCAATCACCCTTTGTGCGCTCTCTGCACATTAACGATTGCGGATCTCTCCATTACCGAAGACCACGTACTTTTGCGAGGTAAGACCTTCCAAGCCAACGGGTCCCCGAGCATGAATTTTATCTGTGGATATACCCACTTCCGCACCTAACCCATATTCAAAACCGTCTGCAAACTGGGTAGACGCATTAATCATTACCGATGCAGAATCTACTTCGGCAATAAAGCGTCGAGAGTTGGCAAAGCTTTGGGTGACAATGACATCTGTATGCTGAGAGCCATATTGGTTTATATGAGCTATTGCTGCATCTAAATCTGCGACGATTTTTACTGCCAAAATTGGGCCTAAATATTCGGTGCCCCAATCTTGTTCGGTGGCAGCCGTCATCTGAGTAATATTGCAGGCTTGCTCACAGCCACGTAATTCGACACCTGCGTTTATGTATTGTTGCGCAAGTGAGGGCAAAACTTCTTTGGCACGTTGCTCATGCACCAGCAATGTTTCTAGCGCATTACACACAGCATATTTTTCAACCTTTGAGTTGAACGCTATATTTTTTGCCATATCGACATCTACGTCGGCATCAATAAACACATGACAAATGCCGTCTAGGTGCTTAATTACCGGAATAGTCGCTTCTTTAGAAATGCGGTCTATTAAACTCTTACCGCCCCTTGGCACAATAACGTCTACAAAGTCATCTAACTGAATAAGCTCGCCTACTGCAGCGCGATCGGTGGTGTTAATTAACTGTACACACGCAGCGGGTAACCCTGCCGTTTCTAACCCTGCAATCACACACTTGGCGATCGCCTGGTTGGAATGAAAGGCCTCGGAACCACCACGCAAAATACAAGCATTGCCAGACTTCAGAGATAGACTTGCAGCGTCCACGGTAACGTTGGGGCGAGATTCGTAAATCATGCCTATTACGCCTAGGGGTACGCGCATTTTTCCTATCTGAATGCCACTGGGACGAAAACTAAAATCCGACATTTCTCCAACAGGGTCTTTCAGGGCATCTACCTGAAGCAGGCCTTCAATCATTTGATCAATGCCTTTATCGTCCAAAAAAAGACGTTCAATAAGCGGCTGGTCAATAGCATTTTTCTGTGCGGCCTGCATGTCTTGCACATTGGCCTGCTTAATGTCTTGTCGAGCTCGATCTACCGCTTCAGCAATTGCTTTAAGCGCCGCAGATTTCGTTGCAGAAGATGCCGCCCCAATAACCCGCGACGCATCTCTGGCTGCACGGCCAACACCCTGCATGTAACTTTTAATATTTGTATCCATGTTTTGTATTATAGGGGTAAAAGCAGTAGCGCTCACCTATGCAATTTACGCATATACCAAATGAATGAGATGCCTAATCCCCAATCCATTTGCTCGTTCACCTGCCGCTCACTTAAAGCACCTACACGAGAGTTCACTTACTGACCAAATTTAGTCACCAACCGCTCCAATTCTGTAAGCCGCTCTTTAGCGCCATTCATTTGCAACAACGTCTGTTTTATTTCTGGCTCTATAGGCAGCAGGTCTGCAAGGCGGTAACTCACTGATCGGGCCTCATTTAGCCTAATCGGTGGATTCAGTTGTTGGATAAGAGGGTGTTGCATCAGATCTTGGAGTACCGCAACCAAGGGATCATGTACCGAGGTCAATTCGCCCAAAGGCTCGTCTTTGGCAAACTCTACCGTGGCTTTTAATAACCCGTCTTTTTGCAGATAAGATTCTTTGATAGAAAACTTGCGCCCACCTTGGGCAACAATACCTAGCAAGCCATTATCAGCTTGATTAAAATCGACAATTTTTGCCTCAGTGCCTACGCGAAACACGTCAGGCATAGCATCTGCGTCTTTATCGGCGACATCACTACCAGTGCGCAACAGTACGACACCAAAATTGACTTGATTGCGCATGCACCAGCGAATCATATCTACATACCGCGGCTCAAAAATACGCAAAGGCAAAATGCCTTCAGGAAATAGCACTGAGCGAAGTGGAAAAAGAGGGATTTCAGGTAACTCTAACCCGCCACGTTCTTCTTCGTTAGCAATAGCTTCTGACAAGTGCCGACTCCTCATTTGTTTTAGTTATGATGTCTTATATTTTGCGCAACTATAACTAGCCTACACTGACGTCGCCAATGTTATGCTGCATTGACCAACAATGCCCCCTACAAAGCAGCGGGGTAACCTAACCATTTTTCGCATAAGTCTTGGTCGTAGCATTAGGACAAGACTACGCACACTGAGGAACGACAGCATTGGAATGGTTGCAAGTACTGGTCTTGGCCTTACTACAGGGCGTTACAGAATTTTTGCCGGTTTCAAGTTCCGCGCACCTAGTGCTACCTGCACAACTGACCAGTTGGCCTGACCAAGGCTTAGCATTCGATGTTGCTGTGCATTTTGGCACACTCATTGCGGTACTGGCGTATTTTCGTAAAGACTTATTGGCCATGCTTTGGGCTGTTGGACAAGCGCCTGTAGTTTATGCAGTGCGCTCGGGGCGGGTGTCAGGTAACCCAGAAATACACCAAGCGGCTTTGGGTATAGAGCAAGTACTGAAACTGGCGCTAGCTACCCTACCCGTCGTCGTCATCGGCGTACTGGGGAAAGACTTCATTCAAGAACAGTTGCGTACGGTGCCGGTAATAGCGACCACGACAATGTTATTTGGAGCAGCGCTTTGGTACGCGGATAGAAGGCCAACATCAAATAGCGCTATCACTTGGCAGGCCGCAGCGCTCATAGGGTTGGCGCAGAGTATTGCGTTAATTCCTGGCACCTCACGCTCGGGCATTACAATTACTGCGGCACTACTACTGGGCCTGAGTAGAACAGAGGCAGCAAGGTTTTCGTTCTTGCTGGCTATTCCAACCATCGCTGGTGCTCAATTGCTATTGTCGTTGGATTTGGCCGAAGGCAATGTTGAAACCGATCTGGCTAAGATGGCCGCCGGTGCAGCTCTTGCAGGTGTTAGCGCCTATCTGGGCATTCACTACTTTATTCGGCTAGTAGAGCGAACGGGCATGTTGCCCTATGTTGTGTATCGGATGGTGTTGGGGTTGGGGTTGTTCGGCTTAGTATACGCAGGGCTATAGCTGGGCTGTTTTTGGGCTGTTGCTGGATGCAGAGCTATTCAGGTACTAGATAACAGCGCTCTGCTACTTCTCGACTCTTTAACAAAAAGCGGACAGAGCGAGCCCAAAGAAAAAGCAACGCGCCTACAAAGTCTGGTGAATTACCGACCAAAGACTGCACAAGAAGGCGCAAAGAAGGACCCAAACCCACAGCAAAGAATCAGCTAAAAGCTGCCAAAGTACCTACCAACGCTAAAAAGGAATGTCGTCTTCAAAATTCGTGTCGTCTGACAAGGTAGGCGCACTGTCCGCAGCTATAGCAGCAGGCTGAGCTTGCGGCTGATTTTCAAAACCACTAGGTGCGCCACTTTGAGCAGGCGAGTCTTGTTGTGGGGCGCTTGAACCTCCGCTCATGCCTCCCCCCATGCCACTATCGCCAGCGCCACGACTGTCTAGCATCTGCAGTTCACGAGCGTTCACTTCAGTACGGTATTTTTTTTGCCCGTCGGCTTCCCAATTGGAAGTTCGCAAACTGCCTTCAATATAAACCTTTGAACCTTTGCGCAGATATTCTCCGGCTATCTCGGCTAAGCGCGCAAAACACACTACGTTGTGCCACTCAGTACGTTCTTGCATTTCACCCGAAGCTTTGTCTTTCCAAGACTCGGATGTGGCAATACTGAACCTTGTGACCGCGCTACCACTTTGGGCATACCGGGTTTCTGGATCTCGCCCAAGGTTTCCAATGAGCATTACTTTGTTAATTCCTCTGGCCATAATCTTCTCCGCATAAGATGACGCTACTGCGTTAGTGTAGTGTAAAAACCTGATGTCACCCACTCTAAAATGCTGCTCATTCAGTGGGTGTATATCTTTATGGGGGGTAGGAAGAAGCCAACCTAGAAGTAGGCCTAATGCTGAACGAAGGAGAGCAACTACACGACAATTTCACGCAATATCCGATACCCTTGCACAGTCGTAGCTTGTCGCTTACACAAGACCAAGCTATGTTGATTACGCCCATCTACCGAACAAGAGCGACAGTAACCTTGGACACGATTTCAGTACGCGGTGCACGCACCCACAACCTACGTAACATCGACATAGACATCCCACGAGATAAGCTGGTGATCATTACCGGCCTATCCGGGTCCGGAAAATCATCTCTCGCTTTTGATACGCTGTATGCCGAGGGCCAAAGGCGGTATGTAGAGTCCCTCTCGGCTTATGCGCGGCAATTTTTGTCGATGATGGAAAAGCCCGATATAGACCATATTGAAGGTCTTTCCCCGGCAATTTCCATTGAACAGAAATCCACATCGCATAACCCGCGCTCCACAGTCGGCACCATTACCGAGATTTACGATTACCTTCGTCTGTTGTATGCAAGGGTTGGCGAGCCGCGATGCCCAGAGCACTCACTGCCATTGGACGCTCAGACCGTTAGCCAAATGGTCGATCAAGTCATGGCCAATATGGCTGATCTGCGCGTTATGGTTCTCGCGCCCATTGTTAATGAGCGTAAGGGTGAGCACCTTCATGTTTTTCAAGAACTTATAAGCAACGGCTATGTACGCGCTCGAATCAACGGGCTGATTGTTGACCTTGATGATGCTCCGTCGTTAGACAAAAAGAAAAAACACACCATAGAAGCGGTTATCGACCGAGTTCGAGTTAAAAGTGACATTGCTCAACGCCTCGCTGAGAGTTTCGAGACTGCCCTTGGGTTGTCCGACGGGGTGGCCTTAGTTATGGATATGGATGATGAAAAGAGCGAGGCCTTAGTTTTCTCCTCGCGCTTTGCTTGCCCCACGTGTGGCTACAGCATTTCTGAACTTGAGCCAAGAATGTTCTCTTTCAACAACCCCGCAGGCGCTTGTGGCGGTTGTGATGGACTTGGGGTAACGCAGTTTTTTGACCCCGAGTTGGTTGTTGCCGACACAGATTTGACCCTGGCCGAAGGGGCCATACGAGGCTGGGACAGAAGAAACATTTACTATTTCCATATGCTTTCGTCGTTAGCCGATCACTACAAATTTGATGTCGAGATTCCCTTCAAAAAGCTCAGCAAAAAGAATCAAGATGTCATCTTGAATGGTAGCGGGAGCGCTCGTATTGACTTTAGTTATGCCAATGATCGAGGCGACGTCATTCGCCGCACCCACAAATTTGAGGGTGTATTGCCGAATATGCAACGCCGTTTTCGAGAAACAGATTCGTCAATGGTCAGAGAGAATCTGCAAAAATTCATGCGTGTCACTGACTGCCCAACTTGCCAAGGCACAAGGCTAAAAGAAGAGTCGAGAAACGTGTTTATTGGTGAAACAGACCTGCCAAGTGTGACTCACGGCGCAGTAGCTGACACCTTGAAGCATTTGAGCACGCTAAAGTTGAAAGGCCAGAAAGCCACTATTGCAGATAAAATTCTTAAAGAGATAACAGCAAGGCTGCAATTTTTGGTCGACGTGGGGCTCAACTATTTAACCTTAGATCGAAGCGCGGATACGCTATCTGGCGGTGAAGCCCAAAGAATTCGCCTAGCCAGCCAAATTGGTGCTGGCCTGGTTGGGGTAATGTATATCCTCGACGAACCATCAATTGGTCTGCACCAACGAGACAATGAAAGACTGCTGCATACGCTGGAGCATCTGCGCGATCTGGGCAACACCGTAATCGTGGTAGAGCATGACGAAGAAGCCATGCGCAGAGCCGACTACCTCATAGACATTGGTCCGGGCGCAGGCGTGCACGGCGGCGAGATTGTTGCTGAAGGCACCTTTGATGAAGTTGTCAAAAACAAGAAGTCTATTACCGGGCAATATCTCAGCGGCGCAAAGTCTATTGCCATTCCTGCCAAGCGCGTAGCTCCAAACCCCGAAAAGAGTTTGATCCTTACTGGCGCTACTGGCAACAACTTGAACGACGTCTCAGTGAGCATACCTTGCGGGTTGTTGACCTGTATCACAGGTGTTTCCGGGTCGGGCAAATCCACACTCATTAACCACACGCTTTATCCAATTACCGCCACTGTGCTGAACAAGGCGACGACCCTTAAGCCTAGACCCTATGAAGCGATAGATGGTCTGCAACACTTGGATAAGGTGGTTGATATTGACCAAAGTCCAATCGGTAGAACTCCGCGCTCCAATCCAGCAACGTACACAGGGTTGTTTACGCCCATACGAGAGCTATTTGCCCAAGTGCCGGAATCCCGTGCAAGAGGTTATAAGCCAGGACGCTTCAGCTTTAACGTAAAGGGCGGTCGCTGCGAAGCTTGTCAGGGCGATGGACTGATTAAAGTGGAAATGCACTTTCTGCCAGACATTTATGTGCCTTGCGATGTTTGCCATGGCAAACGCTATAACAGGGAGACACTAGATATTCGCTATAAGGGCAAAAATATCCACGAGGTGTTGGATATGACGGTTGAGGACGCTGGTGTTTTCTTTGCACCGGTGCCAATGCTGTCTCGAAAATTACAAACGCTGATCGATGTGGGGCTCTCTTACATCCGCCTAGGCCAATCGGCTACCACGCTTTCAGGCGGCGAAGCACAGCGAATTAAACTGAGCCGCGAACTATCCAAGCGCGATACCGGTCAAACGCTATATATTCTCGATGAACCAACTACTGGCCTGCACTTTCACGATATAGCGCAACTGCTAGACGTGCTGCATAGGCTGAGAAATGACGGCAATACCATCGTGGTTATTGAGCATAACTTAGACGTGGTAAAGACTGCTGACTGGGTAATTGATCTAGGTCCTGAGGGGGGCTCAGGCGGTGGGCACATTGTTGCAACGGGCACACCTGAACAAATCGTCAAGGTGAAAAAGTCGCATACCGGAAGGTTTTTGAAGCCCTTACTCGCTGCGAAGTAAGGGGTTACTACCGCGGTAGGAGACGCTGTAGCAGGCTACGGGTGGGCGACTCTGAAGCCTGCACTATGGAGAGATCAGCGCATACCTGCCTAGCTTATGCAATGCCTAAGAGCACTGGTACACAGATGAATATTTTCTTGGCGCGCTGAATAGCCCATCAAACCGATACGCCAAACTTTGCCCGCAAATGCGCCCAGACCTGCACCAATTTCTAGATTAAATTCATTTAGTAAGCGCTTACGAACAGCGGCTTCATCAACGCCTTCCGGAATTTTTACTAGGTTCAACTGCGGCAGTCTGTAACTGGCATCAACAACGAACTCTAAGCCGATGCTGTTGAGGTTTTCAACCAAGATCTCATGCATTGCTCGGTGTCTGTCCCAGCCGTTCTCTAAACCTTCTTCCTTGACCATTAACAACGCTTCATGGAGGCCATACATGGCATTCACAGGTGCGGTGTGGTGATAGGTTCTGGCGCCATCGCCTTCCCAGTAGGCCATAAGTAATGACAGATCTAGGAACCAACTTTGCACTGGCGTATTTCTAGCCTTAACTTGGGCAGCGGCTTTATCACTGAAAGTGATAAGGCTAATCCCGGGAGGCGCCGATAAGCACTTCTGAGTGCCCGAGTAAGTCACATCTGCCTTCCAAGCATCTACTTCTAACTCGATACCGGCTAAACCAGTCACGGAGTCAACAATACTCAGGCAATCATATTGCTCGGCTAGAGCGCATAGTGTCTTTGCATCTGAACGAACGCCGGTAGATGTCTCCGCATGTACGAAGGCCAATATTTTGGCGTCTGGATTGGCTCTAAGTGCGGCTTCGACCTTCTCTGGGTCAACCTGAGTGCCCCAATCGTTCTCGACGGTAATGAGTTCACCATTCATACGACGAACATTTTCTGCCATCCGCATTCCAAACACGCCGTTTATACATACGATAACTTTATCGCCTACTTCAACTAGATTGGCGAAAGACGCTTCCATAGCTGCGGAGCCAGGAGCTGAAAGGGGAAGGGTAAGCTTATTTTCGGTGCGAAAGGAGTAACGCAGGAGATCTTTGATGTCTTCCATCAAAGCGATGAATTCGGGGTCTAGGTGACCAATAGTAGCTTTCGCCATGGCTCCCAGAACTCGCGGATGTACGTCCGATGGGCCTGGGCCCATCAATGTTCTGGGGGTCGGGTGAAAACTACTACTCACAACGTTTTAGTCCTTCTTTGTATCTGCCTGATCAGCATCCTCTGCTACGGCTTCGTCAACTGTCTCAACAACAGTTTCCGTTTCTTCTACAGCCTGCACTTCTTCAGCACCAGCCATATCAGCTTCAAATTCTTCTACTTCGGCGATCGGACGACCAACCAATTCAATGAAAGCCATAGGCGCTGCATCACCAGTACGGAAGCCGCACTTAAGGATACGTGTATAACCGCCTGGACGCTCTTGGTAACGTGGACCGAGCTCTGTGAATAACTTACCTACCGCTGCCTTGCTACGTGTACGAGCAAAAGCTAAGCGACGGTTCGCTACCGAATCTTCCTTGGCTAGCGTAATTAGCGGTTCCGCTACTTTACGCAGTTCTTTAGCTTTTGGCAGTGTCGTTTTAATGACTTCACACTCAATTAGAGATGTCGCCATATTGCGAAACATAGCCTGACGGTGCGAGCTGTTTCGGTTAAGTTGTCTGCCACTCTTTCGATGACGCATTATTCGTTCCTGTACCTATAAGCGAGTTGACGCTTTTTTGCCGATCCTATTTCTAAGATCCTGTTATCTCGTGGGTCGTGCCTGGATTAGATCCGGCCACCATGTAAATTTGCTGGCGGCCAATTTTCTAGGCGCATACCCAATGACAAACCTCTTGATGCCAAAACATCTTTGATTTCTGTCAATGACTTCTTACCCAAGTTCGGTGTCTTCAGCAATTCTACTTCGGTGCGCTGAATCAAATCACCAATGTAGTAGATATTTTCTGCTTTGAGGCAGTTTGCTGATCGAACCGTCAGCTCCAAGTCGTCTACGGGACGAATCAATATTGGATCTGCTTCGTCTTCTTTCTCTTCTTCGACCTGTTCGCTTTCACTGTCTAGGTCGACGAACACGGCGAGTTGATGCTGTAGAATAGTAGCAGCTCTTCTGATCGCTTCTTCGGGGTCAATGGTACCGTTAGTTTCCAAATCCAAAACTAACTTGTCCAAATCCGTGCGTTGCTCAACACGTGTGCTTTCCACACTGTACGAGACTCTGCGCAAAGGACTATATGATGCATCTAAGCGCAATGAACCAATTGGTCGTCCTTCTTCTTCGCCACCAGCTGTGGTTTGAGAATCAACTGGAACGTATCCACGACCTCTTGTCACTTTGGCTTCGATACGTATAGAACCGCTTGCATTCAAGTTGCAGACAACGTGATCAGGGTTAGCTATTTCAATATCTTCTGAAAGCTGGAAATCACCTGCAGTAACCACGCCCGAACCGCTCTTTGCTAGAACGATAGTGCCTTGATCTTGGTTGTGCATGACAATACTGATGTCTTTCAGGTTAAGTAGAATATCAATGACATCTTCTTGAACGCCTTCAATAGTACTGTACTCATGCAGAACACCATCGATCTGTACTTCGGTGATGGCGCAACCAGGCATAGAAGACAATAAAATTCTACGCAGCGTGTTACCCAACGTGTGACCGAAACCGCGCTCCAGTGGCTCTAAGGTAACCTTAGAACGAAACGGGCTATCAGATTGCACTTCAATATTTCGTGGAGTCAGAAATTCGTTTGCCAACTGTGACATATATTTGTCTCCCAAAGAGGCGCCAGGGCGCCCAAAAAATTTACTTAGAGTAAAGCTCTACAATCAAGTTTTCGTTGATCTCAGAAGGTAACTCTTCGCGGTCTGGTAGACGCTTAAAGGTCCCTTCGAACTTGTCGGCACTTACGTCAACCCAATCGATCTCACCGCGCTGACTAGACAGCTGCAATGCCGCTTGGATGCGCAGTTGAGCGCGAGATTTCTCTGCGATCGCAACTACGTCACCGGCTTTCACCTGATACGACGCTATATTCACCCAGTGACCATTAACGGTAACTGACTTGTGCGAAACCAACTGACGCGACTCTGCTCTTGTAGAACCAAAGCCCATACGATAAACGACGTTATCTAACCGGCATTCGAGCAACTTCAGCAAGTTTTCACCTGTTGCACCCTGCTTGCGGTCAGCTTTCTTATAATAATTACGGAACTGCTTCTCCAATACTCCGTAAATACGGCGTACCTTCTGCTTCTCTCGCAACTGAATGGCGTAATCTGATAAACGTCCACGACGCAGACCATGCATGCCTGGTGGATTATCGATCTTGCACTTTGAATCGATTGGTCGAACACCGCTCTTTAGGAAGAGGTCAGTGCCTTCTCGACGACTTAACTTGAGTT
>OJIR01000070.1_pt1 | contig 33690 bp, 25 predicted proteins | sample 1595711 | NCBI WGS metagenome assembly OJIR01 (sample SAMN05416846, study PRJEB24817) | seawater metagenome | isolation source: Sea water | place: Canada:Atlantic | collected 2013-07
CAGGAGTAGTATCAATAGCACCAGCTATTGCCAATGCTATTTTCCAAATAACAGGCGTTAGAGTAAGAGATTTACCTATAACTTCTGACGCAATTAAAAATGCCTAAGATAAATAGTTAACGCTATGTTTACATAGGTTTTTGTATTAATTAAATTAGCAAAGATTAACCAAGGTAAAACCCTTAATTTCGGTCATTCGAAATTAAGGGTTTTTTATTTATCTAATGCAGCATTTTGATTCATAGGGAGATATTTTATGAGAGATAAAAAACTAAGATATTAAAAAAGCATGGGGGAATTTACTTAATGTGGCTGAGATCACTGACTTTAGATTTCATGACTTACGACATCACTTTGCTAGCAAATTAGTTATGGCTAGCGTTGATCTAAATACAGTACGTGAATTGATGGGGCATCGTGATTTAAAAGTGACGCTAAGATATGCACACTTAACGCCAGAACATAAAGCTGCAGCAGTTAATTTGATTGGTTAAAAACTATTGATTTATATATTGGTTTCTGTATTATTATCGCCAATGCATCTTTTAGGTGCATAGGCCACGGAGCCTGAGCCCAACTCTATTCGACAATTCAAAAATATTATTAAACTTTTATTAATTCAATAACTGCTTTGGTAACTGGGACATATTGGCAGGCAAGGATTAATATGAAAGTCATATCTTCTCAAGAGTTCAACACTGTAGTTAATATTTTTAATTCTCTAATTAAACAATCTAATGTTTCGATTAAAAGCTCGCGTATTAGAGAGTTATTAGCAGAGTCGCAAGGTGATAAAACTTCTAATGGTTTATTATCTAGATTACCCCTCACTTTTAAAACAGACAATAATGTTGTTGATATAATAAGTCGCAATTTAAAAGAAAAATTTCAATATGAAAACGTTAATGTTAGTGAAATACTTGATAAATTAATAGAGGCAACAAAGCCCCATGTTATGCCTAGATATCTTGGTGATACAGATATTAAAATTGATTATTCAGAGTTAAGCCCTAATGATAGTCAACCATTACTTCATGATGGAATTGGCTCATTGAAGGAGGCAGTTGCCTTTCTAGTCTTTATTCCAGAACATGATGTTATTTATCCTGCTGTTGTAAAGCGAGCGGATGATTTTGATTCGCCATCCTTTACCCACGGAATAATACAAAGAGTACAGCTCCCCAACACCGTTTCACTATCTCAAATTCATGCTTTTTTGTCGAAGCCAGAGGTTATTAGCCAATTTAATATAATTAAAGCTGGATTAACAATTGAAGCGGAACCTAATAAGTTGAGATATGGTTTTTTGAATGAAAAAGGGAAAAAAGCCAAAAATGAGCTTAAACGATTGGTTGCACAAAATTTTGGTGCTTACAAAGAACCTGTTTTAGAAATTAATTGTTAAGACTGTAATTGTTTAATAACCACTTATCTTGAGGGTTAGGTGGTTAACTTTATAAATGGAAAGGTTAAATGATTGAGAAGGACTAAAGTCAGACCTATTCAGTTACATTACGATTTAAATATTAACGAGCAAACAGGAGAATGCCTGCAAAGTTATTATGATGGAGAGCTGATATTCAAAGTAAAAGGGTTATGGTTCGCAGGCAAAGCGGTTGTATCTCGTCATTACCAATGGAAAATAGAAAAAGCATAATAGCCTTAGGCTAAAGCCTAATATCGTCCAGAATAGGCTAAAGGCTTATTTTGTTGTAAATCTACAAACATGAACAACTCAGCACACATCAAAAGAGCCTTTAGCTATAAATTAGGCTTTAGCTCACATCAAAAAACACTCAAATAATTATTTTAAGGCTTTAGTTAGTCGACTGCCAGAATGGCAAAGATGCTTTTACTTGGAGTTCTGTAAATAACTGTACTGACACTTAAGTTTGTGACAAAGTTACTTATGTTTGAATAGACTTTTTAGATAAAATACTGTCTTCAATGATGTATACTTATACAAAATGGAACATTTAATCCTCGCTTGGGTGTTGATTTAGCTAATATGGTGTAAAAATGGCAAGTGGAAAACTACTTAGGCAGTTAATAAAGTCTGGTGTAAATAAAGATGAAAATGGGTTTAGGCAGATATCTGAAGCGCTCATAGCTGAAGAGCGCCAGAAACACCATAATCTTTTAGCTAATGATTTAGAAAAAATTCTTTATGGTTTAAATTCAAACAAAAACGTAAAAAACATTCTCCCGTTTAATGTAAAACAAAACATCCCACATGATAAGGAACGAGGTCTTCCACTTCTTGAAATTAAAGAACCAGTTAGAAGACTTGAAGATGTTGTTCTTAGTGATGAGAATAAAGAAAACATTAAGCGCATTTTAAAGGAATACAACAGAGAAGAAGTTTTAAGGACATGGGGTATGCGCCCTGTTGAGCGAGTTCTCTTTTGCGGACCACCGGGTTGCGGTAAAACGATTAGTGCAGAAGCTTTAGCTTATGAACTTAATAGACCGTTATGCATTATTAGACTTGATAGCGTGGTGTCATCATATCTAGGTGAAACATCGGCAAACTTAAGAAAGGTTTTTGACTTTATCCAAACATCCCCTGTGGTAGCCCTTTTTGATGAGTTTGATGCCCTAGGTAAAGAAAGAGCTGATGTTGCTGAACATGGTGAATTAAAACGTGTTGTTAATACATTTTTGCAAATGCTAGATAGTTTTGAAGGTAAGAGCTTAATTATTGCTGCTACTAACCATGAAAGCATGCTGGATTCAGCAATATGGCGACGCTTTGAAGATGTATTGGCATTTACATACCCAACAGTTCTCCAAATAAAAAACTTGTTAGGTATAAAACTTAGAGGGGTTCGAAGAGAATTTGAATATTCTAAAACAATAATTGACCTATTTAAAAATATTTCCCATGCAGACATTGAACGCATATTAAAAAGGTCGATCAAAGATATGTTGTTAAATGGAGAAGAATTTCTAAAGTTTGAACATATAGATAATGCTTTTAAAAATGAAAAAGCTAGAAAGAAAAGCCTTTTAAAATCTATAAATAATAAATAATAAATAATAAATAATAAATAATAAATTTAGCCATAACGAAGGGAGTAATCGAATTGGCAAGAGAACATTTAACTTTTAATAGAGAAGAACCAGTTACTATTAAAAGACCTAGGAAAATGAGTATTCCAAGACCAGTATTAACTGATGTAGTAGGCCATGGCCAAAGGATACTAACCTCATTAGCAACAGCAAAAGAAACTGCTCAGCTTCAAAATCAAGGTTTTGATAATAGATTACTTTTTAAAGTAGAAATATCTGATATCGAGGGTGCTAACCTTGATTCAATACCCGGAGTTGAACTTATTAGTCAGGAAGATAGAGGTATATTTCTTGTTTTTAGTTCAGAGGGCGCAATAGCTGAGTTTGAAGCAAGACTAACAATGCTAGTCGAAGGAGGAGTACCAACTCGAAAGTCCTTACTTGAAGCCCTTGAAGGGTTTAATGCTTTCACCCCTGAAGATAGAACTGGGTGGGCTTTAGGTCATTTCGGTACTCCTGAAACGCAAAGCTTTAATGTAGATGTTGAACTTTGGCCTATAACTAACCATTTAGAAAGGACGTCGCTTATTACTTCGTTTGAAAACTGGTTAAATGAAAACGAGTTAATTAACAAGGATAGAGTATCAAACGATTTGATTGTGTTGTATCGACTTGAAGTTAATACAACACAGCTTGAAAGGCTATTAAACCATCGAGATGTTCGAATGGTAGATCTACCACCTAAATTCAATCTCAATATTTCTCTATTAAATACAGATATTCAAAATATACCTGAAGTACCTTCTCCTCCTGAGAATGCACCTGGAATAGTAGTATTAGATAGTGGACTAGCAACAGGTCATCCCTTACTTAGCGCTGCAATTGGAGATGCTCAAAGTTTTTTAGATGGGAAAGGTAGTGATGACGAGCATGGTCACGGTACTATGGTAGCAGGCAAAGCCTTATACGGTGATGTATCTACTACTATTGAGAATGGTTCATTCACCCCTGAATTAAGGCTTTTTAGTGGGCGTATTCTGGACGAAAAATTAGAATCTGACACAAAACTTATTGAGCATCAAGTTGAAGAGTCGGTAAGATATTTTGTTGAAAATTATAATTGTAAAATTTTCAATTTATCATATGGCGATAGTAATAAACCATACACTGGCGGCAGGATTCGAGGATTAGCAGTGGTACTTGATATTCTAGCTAGAGAACTTGATGTACTATTTGTAGTGCCTACAGGAAATTATTATTCTTATGATAGTCCTCTAGAATGGAAAGCTGCATATCCAGACTTATTACTTGAAAATACTTTATTAGATCCAGCACCTTCAGTTAGTAGCCTTACTGTTGGTTCGTTAGCGCATTATGATCAAACTAGAAATTCCTCACGTCATGCAAATGACCCTGCGGAGCAGAGCTTTGCAAACTTTAATCAACCATCACCATTTTCTCGTAGCGGGCCCGGAATTAAAGGTGCTATAAAACCTGAATTTGTTGCTTATGGGGGAAATTACGCTGTTGATACTAGGACGGATAACATAATACAGAGTCTATTAGGTGAAGTATCCTTTAACAAGGATTTTGCACAAGGTCGCTTATTAACCGAAGACGTGGGAACCTCTTATTCAGCGCCTTCTATTGCACATATAGCTGCTAGGGTATTAGGAGTCTATCCAGATGCTTCTACCAACCAAATTCGAAGTTTATTAGCTGCACATTCGACCACTCCACCAGAGGTATTAAGTTTATTCAACCAAGATAAAAGTAAGACAATATTAACAACTGGTTACGGTATGATTGATGAGGAAGCTTTATTTAGATCTCTAGATGATGATCTATCAATATTCGCTAACGATTCGTTAAGTAATAAAAGTCATCATTTTTATGAAATCCCAATTCCAATTGAATTTTGGGAAGGTAGAAAGCGTTTAAGACAAGTTTCAGTTTCTTTAGCACACACACCACTTGTAAGAACAACTAGGATAGATTATAAAACAACCAGAATTAGCTTTAAATTAATTAAAGCAACATCATTAGAAGAGGTTTCACAAAGGTTTAACAATAATATTCCTATTGAAGAGACCACCAACTTTAAAGAACATTCAAATCAAAAGCATATCAATGAGCAACATCGCAATTATGGGACATTACAATGTTCATCTTGGAACTTTAAACAGGTAAATGCGAGAGAACGTTTAAAGAAGTTTTTCGTCGTAGTTACTCGGCATGATCATCCATGGGCTGAACGCCTATTACAAGATGATGAAGACTATTCATTAGTTGTAAAGCTTAAAGATAAAGAGAATGAAGAGGCTAGGTTATTACAACAAGTAGAAAATATTTTACAAAACCGTGTGAGAATTAGAACGTAACCATGACTACATAATGTCTACATTTAAATAGTTTTCGATAATAATACATTGATTATAATGATATTTATATGTGTGTAATTTATAATAAGCTGTTGCTAGGTCGTTGAGCACATAACAGCTTATTATATTTTCATTCCTTCCTAGATAACCTCCATTATTCTTAAATTACAATTAACCAAAATTCACTCAAAATAATAGAAGTATTATTATGTAGTTCTAAGCTACATATTTGCTACAAAATAGAAAGATAATGTTTGAAAGTTAGTGAGTAATTACGCTGAAGGCTTTGAGTTAGATGGTGGCCCCCTCCCTGACTTGAACAGGGTTTGTATGTGCGTGTTTTTCAAGTGAATTTAATTTTTTCAATTTTTGGTTGTTACTTTTGGTGTTACAATCGTTCAAAGTCATATCAAGCTACACCTCGATATATTATCGCAAAGTCTTTTGCCAAAAAATAACTCAAAATATTTTCATTTCTTGTGTGTACAGAAATTAAATGAATGTGTGATTGAAGAATTTTTTCAATAGTGTAACGTGTAAATGGTAAAAGACATAAAATGTCCATATCGGACTAACTTCATGTTTTACAAATAGGTGTCCCCCTCAAAGACGGCAATCTTGTACAGAGGGGGACGGGTCTTACTAACAAACAGGAGTCACTAACGATGACATCCAATGTAAATGTACCTGATCGTAAGAATCAGATCAATGGTCTTGCTTGCCAAGCAAAGCCAACCCCGCTTAAAACAAGTCACTTTAACCCGTTAAATACTTTAGATTCTGTGCAGTCTAATTCGTATGGTAGTACAGAAATTATTTCTGACTATAGGTTGATCAAAAAGCCTGAAGTTCTAGATATTTTTGCCATATCGAAAAGCACTCTGCATGTCCAAATAAACAATGGCTTAATCCCTCCACCTATTTCCCTTGGTGAGAGAGCTGTAGCTTTTGTTACGCACGAAATTAAGACTGTGTTGGCTGCTAAAATAGCAGGCCGAAGTAATGACGAGATAAAGCAGTTGGTTAGTCGATTGGTAAGCTCGCGTCAGGACTTATACTCAAGTGAGGTACAAGCATGCAACATATAAATGAAATGCTAGCCTCAATGACAGGCGCGGGATTGTTAGTCGATAATTTACTATTTGACGGCGAACTTCACCGCGTAGCCACTTTAGATAAACCTAGCCAAAAAAACGGTTGGTATGTTGCCTTTGCTGATGGTAAATCCGTTATGTATGGTGATTGGCGTTCGGGTATCAAAGAAATATGCTCTGATAAGACGAAGAGCATTACACGCGATGAACTATTAGAGCGTGAAAAAGCAAAAGCACGACATAAACAAGATAAACTCGCCAAAGAAGTAACAAGTGCGAAGGCATGTATCAAACAATGGTTGAAAGCCGATGAAGTCTTTACTCACCCATATCTGGTTAGAAAAAGAATCAAACCATATGGCATTAGAGTCGACCAAAATAATAACCTACTAGTGCCGGTATTAGATGACGGAGGCAAGTTAATCAGTCTTCAATACATTGATAAAAGTGGTAACAAGCGGTTAAAAGCTGGCGGACGTATGAAAGGTGGTGCTTTGTTATTAGGTAGTTTAACCGTACAAACAACAGTTCTAGTCTGTGAAGGTTATGCAACCGGTTGCTCGTTACATGAAGCTACAGGACTACCAACAATCGTTGCTTTTAATGCCTGTAATCTCATGGCAGTTTGCACATTATATAAAGCAACTAGCCCATGGGCGATGCTGGTGGTGTGTTCAGATAATGATCACCAATCAGAACGAAAAAATGGTCGAAATACAGGCTTAGAAATAGGGAAAGAGGTTGCCACAAAACTCAACCTAAGAACCATTTGGCCTACTTTTGAGTCTGATAATGACGGTAGTGACTTTAATGATGTTCACTGCCAACATGGGCTAGAGCATTTGCGTGTAATACTATCTCAGGTATTAGCGGGAGGTTCTAACTAATGAGCTTTGAAATGAATTATGCTGAGGAAATAGCTAAAAAAGGTGTTAACAACGTAGCAATCACTGCAAATAAAGTTGATAAAACATCACTCAATAATAGCGTCTTTGTATCAGAAAATCCGATTGTAAAAAGTGATTTAAAGCATGCTGAATTGTATGGTATTGGTATTCAGGATACCAAGAAATTTGAAGCAAGAACGTTTGATAGCGACACTGATTTTCGAAACACTCCAGTTCGTGATTGGGCGATTAAAGATTATTTACTATGTGGTTACATAAACTTACTTGTAGCTCCTGGTGCTGTTGGTAAATCTGTACTAACTATTGTTGAAGCAATTAGCGTAGCTACTGGTAAGGACTTACTAGGTTTAGGTAAAGTAAAACAGTGTAATGTTCTGATCATCAATAACGAAGATGATGATGATGAATTAAACCGGAGAATAGATGCTGTTTGTAAGTATTACTATATAGATCCATCTACAGAGCTTAAAGAACGCTTATTTGTTCGCAGCGGCTATGGTGAAAGGGTTGCTGTGGCGCATGAAGTTGAACGAATTGTTAGGCCTACCACTCAAGTGCCGATGCTTATCGATTTTATTAAAGAAGCGCAGATAGGTATGCTTGTTTTTGATCCATTTATCAGTACGCATGATAGTGATGAAAATCAAAACAACCAAATAGATAAAGTTGTCGATCAATATAAACTTATTTGTAAAGCCACAAGTGTAGTTCTTCGACTAGCTCACCATACTAAAAAATTAGGTGACGATGTCGATAAGTCTGCTGGCAATATTGAAATCGCTCGTGGAGCTAGTTCACTTAAAGATGCAGCTCGGGTTTGCCATACATTAACCCCAATGAGTAATAATTCTGCAAAGAGTTTTGGCATTAGTGAGGAGGAGCGAAGACGTATTATTCGTATAGATGGCGCTAAAACTAATTTTAGCGTCTCTGGCGGAGAGCCAAAGTATCTTTATATAGAATCTGTGCAAATTACTAATGGTGAGTGGATAGGTGTGCCTCGCCCCTATGTGCTACCAGACAGCATTGAGCCTGAAAAAGAAACTCCAGAATCACGGAAAACTAAAACAATACATACTGTTGGTATGGCTACGTTGAATGTACTTGGTACTGAAGGTGGGAAAATCAAAGCTACTGAAATGCGAGCAGAATATAGGAACCTAGCTAGATGCGGCGTTACTACGGCGGATGATGACTGTAAGCTATTACCAATAAGCCCAAAGTCAGAACGGATTTTTCTTCTAGGGCGGTATTATAGAATTTATCAAACGAAAGATAACAAAAAAACAGCACCCAGATATATTTATTTGCAACCGGGCGAGTAGCTATCTGCCTACCCATATTGTTGCTGTGGGTAGCTGGGTAGCACATTAATAAAGGCTTAGCGTAAAGTTTACCCAACTACCCAATGAAATCTCTGGGTAGGGTTAAAATACATGCTCTGAAAGCCTTATAAACAGGGACTACCCAACTACCCAGCTACCCGTCTACTACGTAGACGAGCCTAGATTGGGTACGGCTTTACTGCCGTAGTAGCAATATTGTAAAAGTATCAAATTGTCAGAATAATAAGAGGTACACCATGCTAGAACTAAATATCAAACAAACGCGGTTCGTTGAAGAGTTCACAGTTGATTTGAATGCAACACAGGCCGCAACGAGGGCAGGCTACTCGGAAAAGACCGCACGTGCTATTGGTTGTGAGCTATTGACAAAACCTGACATCAAACAGGCTATTCAAGTCCGCTTAAATGAGCTATCAAACGACTCATTGGTGACTAGAGAACTCATCATAAGTGGATTGCTTGCTGAAGCCATGAACTACGGCGATAGAAGCTCTCACGCAGCTAGGGTAGGTGCTTGGTCACAGCTTGCGAAAGTATCCGGCTTAAATGTGGAAAATAAACCGCATGATGATGTTCAACAGCTGTTACGGGACATTACTGCGAACAATGCATTTAACCGCAATGGCCTGTTGCCGAAGCACAATATTCCGAAGGAACAGCTTGAATCACTCGACCAACTTAATGATCAACATTAAAAACTAAGCATACAGCCCCCCCTAGGGACGAAATTGAAAAAGGTGGCGGGGGGCAATTATATGGTTACATCAACTGTTGGGGCATTACTCCCCTCAACATTGAAGTCAAAGCTATACCCTATGGTAATACTAATAAGTTTATTAAGTCATACTAGACGTCAATTGCATACGAAGTGTTCAACGGTAGTTTTATGATTATCTGAAATAACCAGTGACAAAAGTGGTGCATACCAATTTAGACTTTATTTTACTTTTTATACATTAATTCGTGAATTCTGAACACTAGAAACAGTTAGTCTAGTGCTCAGGTTGCCTTTAAATTTAACGGCTCTTAATAAGCGAAGCATTAAACGTTATTCGTTTTAAAGGTTGCGACCGGCAATTTTGATCCTGTTGGGGGCATGACTGAACATAACTTTCATCTCTATGAATAACAATTGAATCTGCTCCATGTATAATTGCTTGTTCAACTGCATACTCAATGACTTTGGGCCGACTATAATTTGATATTTCATCCCTGTTAAATTGTCTTTGATTACCACGGACATTAGATTGGCTAATATAGGGAGGGGAAATATGACTTTGTATAATATCGTAACTTTTTACCGGGAAGTTGTCATACCAAACTTCAATACCTTTAACCGTTTTTAATGGACCTTCAGTTAATCCACCTTTTAATATTACAGGGGATATTGCAGAGTCTGTGAGTGACTTGTTATTGAGTCCAGCTCCCGAGTCTATAGCTGCGTCAAAATCTAGTGTTAACATTGTTATGTAAGGAGTTCTGGTGAACGTTTCAGCCGCATTATAGTTTTGACTCGCAACTTTATATGCTGAACCTGATACTGTAGCATCGCTGTCGATTTTGGTAGCTAATTTATAGGATAGTTGAGTCAACATTGTAGCCTGAACCCAGTAACGTTGATCACCAGCCTTTAAAGGGTTAGCAGTTTTAAATGCTTTAAGCTTATTCCAAGGAATAGCATCTTCTTTAATATGTACAATTGCTTTATCGTTAATGCTTAGCTCCATGGCTTGTTCGCTAGTCAAACTAGCTGCAACAGACAATATAGGTATATTTCCTTCTCCTTGAGTTGCGAATGTTGAATTAATAACAGAATGGTAAAATAGACCTTCTTTTATGGGCTCCAATGTCAATGTATAGCCGTCTGTTAATATTTGCCTAACTCTAACATAGTCAGAGTTTTCTGGAGATTTGTGGATTATATACCCCACTAAAGAATCCAATTTATATTGTAAAACTGAAGGGTCCGGCCAGAGCGAACGTTCTTTAAGAGAGGGGGGGGGCGGTATAAACGCTTGTCCTATTGGGTTCAGTTTAATTCCGCATCCCACTAGGATGATTGTGAAGGTTACTATTACTAATTTATTCCACATTGCTTTCATAATTTTCTCCATTTACTGCTTAACTCGTGCTGCCCGAATTTTGCAGTTGCTGTTACCAAAATAATATTTTTTTAAAATTGTACTTTGTTAATAGCCACAATATGTCTCACAGTTGTCGTTATGGACGTAAAGCAGATTACACATTTTGTGGTAATAGCGGTCACTTGCACATTACTTTTTGTACATTAACCAGTCCTTTTCATTGCTATCTTTTAGCCGCTCTTTGATAAAAGTGATGCCCACTAAAAAGTTCAAGTGCTATTGAGTCATTCCAATCGGTTAGTAGTTCGTTAAACTCCCTAAGCTCGTTGCCCGTCATAGTCTCACACAGCGCTTTATCAGTAAGCGTATTTAAACGTTCCAATTCATCAACAGTCATTTCGATCACCCTTGATTGAGTTGTAATAATTAGTCTAGTTAATAAGTGGATAAATACAAGCTGAGCGGCTTTATTAGCGGTGATATAGCGAGAAACGATTAAGTGTATTAACGAGTCTATCAAAACGCTTACAGCATTCTAGGCGCAACAACTAGCTTAAAGGGGGGGCATTTATATAGTTAGATAAACCATAGCCCATGGCGAAATTTTTTTTCACATTTTTGTTATTACGCTAATATTAGATGCTCTGTTTAATGATCATATTCCCCCATTTATTTATCGAACAAAATGTTGATTTTAATTAGCTTTCATCTAATTCTGTTGACAAAATTTAACAAAAACTGCACCTTATACTTTGCATAATGGACACACCGTCGTTGTAAGGGAATATTATGGACAAGAAGAAGCTTAGCGAAACCGACATCATCACTAAATTTATCATGCCTGCTGTTAAAGGTGCGGGTTGGAATTTAATGACTCAAATACGCCAAGAAGTTAAGTTGCGTGATGGTAAAGTTATTGTCCGTGGCCAACTTGGTGTGCGCAAAACCGTTAAGTCGGCAGATATTGTGCTTTACCATAAACCCAACATGCCACTTGCGGTTATTGAAGCGAAAGCTAACAAGCATGAAATTGGCAAAGGTATGCAACAAGGGCTTGACTACGCGCGCTTGCTTGAAGTGCCTTTTGTTTTTGCCTCAAATGGTGACGGCTTTATTTTTCATGATAAAACCAACCCCGCTATGCTTGAATCTGAGCTGCAATTAGCCGATTTCCCAACACCTGAGCAGCTTTGGCAAAAATACTGCCTTTATCGTGGTTTTAAAGCTGAGCAGTTGCCGTTAATTACCCAAAGTTATCATGATGACGGTAGCGGCAAAGCGCCGCGCTATTATCAACTACAAGCCATTAATAAAACCATTGAAGCAGTATCTGAAGGTAAAAACCGTATGTTGCTAGTTATGGCGACTGGCACAGGTAAAACCTATACCGCGTTTCAAATTATTTGGCGCTTATGGAAAGCACGTAAGAAAAAGCGCATCTTATTTTTAGCCGACCGTAACATATTGGTTGATCAAACCCGTATTAATGACTTTCAGCCGTTTGGTCAAGCGATGACTAAGATCACCAAACGCACGGTTGATCCCGCTTATGAAATTCACTTAGCCTTGTATCAAGCCTTAACGGGCCCCGAAGAAAGCCAAAAAGCTTATAAGCAAGTTGATAGAGACTTCTTTGATCTGATCATTATTGACGAGTGCCATCGAGGCAGTGCCAGTGAAGACAGCGCATGGCGTGAAATTCTTGAATATTTCGATTCAGCAACACAAATTGGCTTAACCGCAACCCCTAAAGAAACCGAAGAAGTATCGAACATCGACTACTTTGGCGAGCCAGTTTACACCTACTCGCTTAAAGAGGGCATTGAAGATGGCTTTTTATCACCTTACAAGGTGGTGCGGGTAGACCTTGATATTGACGCACAAGGCTGGCGTCCTGAAAAAGATCAAATGGATGATAACGGCGAACTGATTGACGACCGCATTTATAACATCAAAGACTTTGATCGCACCATCGTTATTAAAAACCGTACAGAGCTTGTTGCACAAACCATTACCAGTTACTTACAACGCACCGACCCCATGGCGAAAACTATCGTCTTTTGTAACGATATTGACCACGCAGAACGCATGCGCAGGGCGTTAATTAACCTAAATCCTGAACAAGTGGCGAAAAACGATAAATACGTGATGAAAATCACCGGTGACGATGAAATAGGTAAAGCCCAGTTAGACAACTTTATCAACCCGAAAAAAGCTTACCCCGTAATCGCCACCACCTCAGAATTAATGAGCACAGGCGTTGACGCTAAAACCTGTAAATTAATCGTGCTCGATCAAAACATACAATCGATGACCAAATTCAAACAAATCATTGGTCGTGGTACACGCATTGACGATAAATATGGCAAGTTGTGGTTTACCATTCTCGACTTTAAAAAAGCCACTGAATTATTTGCCGATGAACGCTTTGACGGTATTCCTGAAAAAATACTAGTCACCAAGCCTGAAGATATTATTGAAGACGAAGACGGCAGCTTTATTGAAGACTTAACCGACAACAACTCAAACAGTGATGATAGTGATGGCATTAACGAGCCTGAGTCAGATTACGACAACGCTAGCGATACCAACGGCGCTGAAATAAATAGCGATTGGGGCGAAGACGAAACCGAAAAGCGCTTCATCAAGTTTCAAGTATCAGGCGTAGCGGTTAAGAAAATGGCTGAGCGCGTGCAGTATTACGACACTGACGGCAAGCTCGTTACTGAGTCATTTAAAGATTACACCCGCAATACCATAAAAAAACAATTTTCATCACTAGATGAATTCACCCGTAAGTGGCAAAATGCCGACCGCAAACAAGCGATCATCGACGAACTCGGTAACGAAGGCGTAATTTGGCAAGCATTAGAGCAAGACGTCAGTAAAGATCTTGACCCATTTGATCTTATTTGCCATGTGGTTTACGACCAGCCACCGCTAACGAGAAAAGAGCGTGCCGACAACGTTAAAAAGCGTAATTACTTCACTAAGTATTCTGATGTCGCGCAAAAGGTATTAAACGCCTTGCTTGATGGTTATGCCGACCAAGGTGTGCAGGCCATTGAGGGTAAAGACGCCCTAAAAGCCAATACCATTGTAAGTTTTGGTCGACCGCTTGAAATTGCTAAAAAAGCCTTTGGTGGCAAACAAGAATATAACGACGCGATAAGTGAGTTAGAAGAGTTTTTATATAACTCGCCTGATAAATCAGCGTAGTGCGACTTGATCGTTAATTAACCCTTAAAGCAGCTAACACAGTTAAAAAACCTAATTTACGAGTTACTGAGTGTTACACGTTAACGCTTAGTCGCTAAAAAGCAAACACAACAAAACAAAAAATAAGAGAAGTCCATGTCAGTTAGTTCAGTGATCAAATCCATACAAGATATTATGCGTAAAGATGCCGGTGTTGACGGCGATGCTCAACGATTAGGGCAAATGTCTTGGTTACTGTTTTTAAAAATATTTGACGCCCAAGAAGAAGAATTAGAGTTTGAACAAACTAACTACCAATGCCCCTTACCTGAGCAATTTTTATGGCGCAACTGGGCAGCCGACAATGAAGGTATAACCGGCGACGAACTACTAGAATTTGTTAACGACCAACTGTTCCCTGATCTTAAAAACCTGACCGCACCCATTAACCTAAACCCACGCGGTTATGTGGTGAAAGAAGCGTTTAGCGATGCTTTCAACTACATGAAAAACGGCACACTACTGCGCCAAGTGATCAACAAACTTAATGAAATTGACTTTACCGACTCAGCCGAGCGTCACTTGTTTGGTGATTTATACGAGCAAATATTAAAAGACTTACAAAGCGCCGGTAATGCCGGTGAATTTTACACGCCACGCGCCGTTACCCGCTTTATGGTGAACCGTATTGATCCTAAGTTGGGTGAAAGTATTATGGATCCCGCTTGTGGTACTGGGGGCTTTTTAGCCTGTTCGTTTGATCATGTTAACGACAATTACGTAAAAACCGCAGCAAACCAAGCAGAAGCGCACCAAACCCTGCAAAAGCAAATTCATGGCGTTGAGAAAAAACAATTACCGCACTTGCTCTGTACCACCAATATGCTACTGCACGGTATTGAAGTACCGGTGCAAGTTAAGCACGGCAACACTTTAGAAAAACCGCTTTCAAGTTGGGATGCCGAGTTAGACCTTATTGTTACCAATCCTCCGTTTGGCGGCACCGAAGAAGACGGCATAGAGAAAAACTTTCCAAGCGACACCCGCACCCGTGAAACCGCTGACTTATTTTTACAGTTGATTATTGAAGTATTAAAAGATGGCGGCCGAGCAGCCGTGGTATTGCCTGACGGTACTTTGTTTGGCGAAGGTGTAAAAACCAAAATCAAAAAGTTGTTAACCGAAGAATGTAACCTACACACCATCGTGCGATTACCCAATGGCGTATTTGCCCCGTATACCAGTATTAAAACTAACATACTGTTTTTCACCAAAGGTAAGCCAACCGAAAAAGTTTGGTACTACGAGCACCCATATCCAGCGGGCGTTAAAAACTACAACAAAACCAAGCCAATGAAGTTTGAAGAGTTTCAAGCCGAAATTGACTGGTGGGGCAACGAAGCTGACGGTTTTGCATCACGAGTTGAGAACGAACAAGCATGGCAAGTAAGCATTGACGATATTATTGCCCGCAACTTTAATCTTGATATTAAAAACCCGCATGTTGGTGAGGTGATCAGTCATGACCCTGAAGAATTGTTATCTGATTACGCTAAGCAGCAAGACGATATTCAAGCCTTACGTGATCAGCTTAAGAGTATTCTGTCTGCTGCTTTATCTGATAAAGAGCTAGCTGGGAGTAAGTAGTCATGACCGATATTAAAGACTTGATCACCGACAATATTGATATTTGGACCAGTGCGATTAAAAAGCGCAATGCGACAGGACGTGGCTCAAATAAAAAGATTGAATTGACTGGTGTTAAAAAGCTAAGGGAGTTGATTTTAGAGCTCGCTGTGCGTGGTAAGTTAGTGCCGCAAGATGCTAATGATGAGTGCCCTAAATCTTCGGTTTATAAATCAATTGAAAACAGGGAGTGTTTAATAAATGAAGGGAAAGTAAAAAAAAGTCGCTCTAATAAAGCTATTAAAGATGAGCATTTTTATTCATATCCCGCTACATGGGAATCTGCAAGAATCGAAGACTTATTACAAGTTATTAACGGTAGAGCATATAAGAAACATGAAATGCTTTCAGAAGGAACACCACTTCTTAGGGTTGGCAACCTTTTTACCTCTAATGAATGGTACTACTCTGATTTAGAACTAGGACCTGAGAAGTATATAGACGATGGTGATTTAATTTATGCATGGTCTGCTTCTTTCGGACCGTTTATATGGGATGGTGGACGAGTTATTTACCATTACCATATTTGGAAAATGGACATTTATTCTCCTGCTTGCTTGGACAAACATTTTTCTAAATTATTTTTAGGTGTTATTTCAGAAAGAATAAAAGCCAGCGGTAATGGGATAGCGATGATTCATATGACTAAAGAGCGTATGGAGAAAGTAATTCACCCAGTCCCTCCACTAGCCGAACAACACCGCATTGTCGCTAAAGTCGATGAATTGATGACCTTGTGTGATCAGCTAGAGCAACAAACCGATCAAAGCCTAACCGCACACCAAACCTTGGTAGAAGAGCTGTTAAATGCGCTGTTTAAATCGAGTGACAGCACGAGTGCCACGACAGCTGACAGTGCAAGTGACTACACAGCACACTTTCAAGAAAGTTGGGCCCGTATCGCCGATCACTTCGACATATTATTCACCACCGAACACAGCATAGAACAACTAAAACAAGCCATCCTACAACTAGCCGTCATGGGCAAACTCGTACCACAAAACCCTGCGGATGAACCCGCAAGCGTATTGCTTGAAAAGATCGCCGCAGAAAAAGTACAGTTGATTGCGGATAAAAAAATTAAAAAGCAAAAGCCATTGCCTGCAATTACGGATGAGGAAAAGCCATTTGAATTGCCTAAAAGTTGGGAGTGGGCGAGAGTCGGAGATCTTATTTCTTTGAAGAATGGTTACGCTTTTAAAAGTAAGTATTTTGTTGAAAATAAGAGCGAATTTATACTAGCAACGCCTGGGAATTTTTACGAAGAGGGCGGTTTTCGTCACAGAGGCGAAAAAACTAAATATTATAATGGCCCTGTTGATTCTGAATTTATTTTTGAATCAGGTGATTTAATCATACCAATGACAGAGCAAGCTGCAGGGCTTTTAGGAAGCGCAGCATTCGTACCAAAAGATCAAAATAAATATTTGCATAATCAACGGTTAGGAAAATTATCCCCAAACAGTAATTTTTCTACTTTAGAGTTTATTTATTTATTTTTTAATAGTTCATTTTTAAGAAATGAATTAGCTAGAACATGTACCGGTATGAAAGTACGGCATACATCACCCGATCGGATTCTAAAAGTGCTCATTCCAGTAATGTCAGCCAAAGAACAGATTAGAATTGTCGCTAAAACCGACGAACTGATGGCCTTGTGTGATCAACTCAAAGCCCGCTTAAGCGATGCCCAAACTACCCAACTTCACCTCGCCGTTGCTGTTGTTGAGCAAGCGCTAAATTAAAAGGATTTTTATGAATTACAAAGCTGAGTTTAATGGCTGGGAACACATAACCCAACTAGATATAATTGTTGCTTACCGCAAGGCAAAAGCTGACTGTTTTTATGAAGATGGTTTTCCATCAGCGATTGCTTTTGCTGAATTTGAAGATGACTTGCTAGATAATTTAGATGCTCTTCTTAATGAATGGAAACAAAATAAAGGGCCAAAAAAATTAAGTAGTTATGTAGGTCAACATCGCTTAGTGCCGAAGAAGATTTCTGTTGTGCCTAAAAAAGGTAATAGTAACGGCCATATTCATTTTGCTAATAAAGCTAAAGCACTTGAACATGTTTGCCGGTTCAACTCTTTAGTGCCTGATTTTCGAATTGTAGGTGAATTTCCAGTAAAAACTCACATCCTATCAGCGCTATGGATAAATATGGTAGGGCATAAATTTGATGCCTGTTTAAATGATAATGACGTTTATGGTGCTAGATTAAAACGATTAAAAAGTAGTGATGATAACGCTGATGGTTATCTACCCTTCCATATCTCGTCAATAGGTTCCTTTAAGTCTTATTACGGGCCATACCAAAAATGGCGTTCAGACGGTTTAACCGCAATTAGAAGTGAATTAAAAGAGAAGCGACCTGTAGTTGCAGTTTCATTGGATTTGAAGAGCTTTTACCACTCTATTGACCCTAATTTTATTGTCACTGTCGATTTTCAAGAAGAAATAGGCTTAAAGGGGGAGCGTGCTTTAAGCCCAGAAGAGCGTCAATTTACTAAAGATCTTATTTCCTTATATAAACTATGGGGCAAGTCATCTGAAGAATTTTCAGATGGTTTAATGGAAGTAGATGAAGCTATCCCCAGTGGTTTAGCCATTGGTTTAACAGCCTCGCGAATTATTTCAAATGTATTGCTTTGTAAGTGGGACAAACTGGTAAGAGAAGAGTTAACACCTATCCATTATGGTCGGTATGTTGATGACATGTTTCTTGTGTTACACGATGGTGGAAAAATCTATGATACAGATTCTTTTATGGCGTTTATTTCTGAAAGGTTAACATTTAAAAGTGGGAATCAAACTAAGAAGGTATTAGTTAACACCAAAAAATCAGATTTCTGGTCAATTAATTTTCCTAAAAAATACTTTAAAGAAACACAAATACGCTTCCAATCAAGTAAGCAAAAGCTATTTATTTTAGAGGGCAGTGCTGGCTTTGATTTAATTGATAGTATTCAAAGCGAAATGAATAAATTATCAAGCGAGCACAGATTAATGCCTTCTGTTGATATGTTTGATAATTCAACCGCGGCTAAAGTATTGATAGCATCTGAAAACTCAAGTGATAGTGCCGATACTTTAAGGCGTGCAGATGGTTTGAGCCTTCATCGTTTAAGCTGGTCTATTCAATTGCGTCAAGTTGAAACTCTTGCTCGAGATCTGAACCCTAAAAGCTGGATTAAAGAAAGGCAAGAGTTTTATCAGTTTTCATATGATCACATTTTATGCTCAGACAAAATACTGAACCATTATACCTATCTTCCTCGATTGTTAAGTTTAGCTATTTCTTTAGGGGACTGGAGTGAAGCAAATAAAATAGTTTCAGTAACTTTTGAGGCAATTACTAAACTCATTGAAAAGATGGAAGCAGATAATGGTGAAGCCGTAATTAATGGCATTAAAGGAGATAAACTATCAACTAATGCTTGGAATGCTTTCTACACCTCACTTATTTATGCGTTTATAGAATGTGCTGCTAAAGCGTACCCTGAAGAATATAAATCAGAAGCTACAAATAAAAAAGTTAAAAAATTAGCTTGTACTTTTATGGACTCTCTTTTGTCAAAAATTTCGTTTACTGACGCTTTATTTTCGACTTACTTGGATCAAGGCTTCTATAAAATTTCACCAAAACTCCAACGGTGTGATCTGGCTAAAATTCCGTATAAGTTTCTTAAAAACACTGTTTTCTATTCAACATCACTTGAAGAACATTCTAAAGAAATACAACATCAGAAAGATCTGATAACTGGATTAGCATCTTCTGAATTTATTAACGTAAAACATTTGATTAAATTTTTAGCCAAAACTCAACAGAGTAGATTGTTAATTAAGAGTAAATTGTCTTATGAAGACCTTTATCCATTTATATTTCCTACTAGGGCGTATAGTTCTTCCGAGATCGTTGAGCTTCTACCTGAGTGCATAGGCAAGGGGACAAAGAAAAATACTCGCCCTGAAAGGTTGTTAGCGAAATATATTACAGCACTGCGTGGTACTTGGGTTTCTCCTGATTTATTGGAACCTGTATCAACTAAAATAATACCTTCCAAAAAAATAAAAGTAGGTTCAAAAAATTGGAGTAATGTTTTAGTCGCTATATCAAGCTTAGGAACCACAGAAGCTTGCTGGCAAAAGTCTGCTAGTGGGCAACCTGATCACTCATTGAGGAGGTACAACCAACTTTGTGAATTGATAAACAGTGTTATAGCGTCTAAACCTAAACCAGATTATTTATTTTTACCTGAATTCTCGCTGCCTTTAAAATGGGTGGACAGTATTTCAAACAGGCTTATGGGAGCTGGCATTAATTTAGTCGCTGGAACAGAGTTTCGTCATGGCGCCTTTAATAAAGTAAAGAGTGAAGCATGTCTAGTACTGCAGGATGATCGATTAGGCTTTGGTCATTGGGCCAAAATATGGCAACCGAAAATAGAACCGGCTCCTTCTGAAGATGAAGCGTTGACTAAAATATATGGGAAGTCATGGTTACCTATCAATTCAGTAGATAAAATTAAACCAGTTTATGTACATAATGGTTTTCATTTTGGGGTTATGGTTTGTTCTGAATTACTTAACAGTAAAGCAAGAATTGCGTTTCAAGGGAAAGTAGACGCATTAGCAGTATTGGCTTGGAATAGAGATTTAGCGACATTTTCAACGTTAATTGAGTCTGCAGCATTAGATGTGCATGCTTACACTATTCTTGTCAATAATAGGATGTACGGTGATAGTCGAGTTAGAAGTCCTGCAAAAGAAAGTTTTCGCCGTGATTTGGCTCGGGTAAAAGGTGGTGAGAATGACTTTTTTGTTACGGTCAAAATAGACATAATAAAACTACGTCAATTTCAAAGTCGAGCAAAACGTTGGACAAATGAAAAAGACCCATTCAAACCCGTCCCTGAAGGTTTTGTCATTAGTAAATTAAGACGGGTTTTACCAGCTAGATAACTATGGATGAATTATTAGAAAAGTCAGAAGCACTAAGCAGCGAATTTAGCCGTATATTTGAATACGGTCCAGTAGATGAAAGCAAGCGGGTGATTGCCAGTTGGTTGATGTGCTCGGTAGCGCTAGAGCATAGCGTTAGTTTACGGCAGCTTATGTTGCACGGTAACTATACAACCGCTATTGGTGTTATGCGATTGCAGTTTGAAGCGGCAGCACGTGCAACCTGGCTGTATTATGCCGCAAGTGATTTAGCGATAGATAAAATGACTAGAATATTATCGGCTGATAACGCTAATGCTGACAATAGCCTACCTATGGTTTCAGAGATGATAAAAAAGCTGGGTAAAAAAGCGCCTAAACAAGCTGTTGCTATGTTTACTGAATTTAAGGACGTTAGCTATAAAGCACTTAGTTCCTATATCCATGGCGGTATTCATGCGTTGCAACGCCATGGTTCAGGGTATCCCGAAGAGTTATTGGGAAATGTTATTAAAAGCTCTAATGGGTTACTAACAATGACAGCCATGATGGCAGCAATACTGACCGGTAACAAAGTTATTGCTAAAGATGTATCAAGTATTCAGCGCAGACATGAAGATTGTTTACCGCTGCTTTTAGTTAAAGCTTAAGAAGGTCTTTATGAAGTTTGAGTGCCCAAGTTGTAATAAAGGCAACGATTTAGATATAGACACCGCTATTTGCTGTAGTCATTGTGAAACTAGCTTTGATGGTATTAAGTTTCAAAAAATAAAAAGCGCTTTGTTTGGTACGGCGATGACCTTTATTGCTGGCGGTATTATTTTCGATAAAGCAGAAGACTATATGTTTGGTGAACGTTTACCCATAGCGCTTGAGTTTGAGATTGTGCAATCTTGTGTTGATTCAGATGATCGATCAATGTCGTCATCAGTTTACAAAAAGAAAAAGCAGTCTTGCTTATGCGGTTTAGAAGAAACCTTGGATGAGCTTGATTATGGTGATTTTAAAGATTCACCAATAAAATTTCAGGCACTGTTTAGCCGTAAAGCGAGACAGTGCCTGTAAGTGCGATAGTTAAAGCACTGTTACATTAGTAAAGGTTACTTTTTTGGCGGAGCATTATCGCGTCCACCACCTGATTTTTCTCCAGGTACTTTACTAGGCCAATTTGGCTGTTGTGTTGGCGTTGGAGCAGCCGCGGATTGAGCACGAGCTGCGAATGAACCTTTTGGCACTACGCCACCGTTTGTTTTTGCTGTAGCTGATTGTATTCTTGCAGCTGCTGCGGCAGTCATCGATTGTGTGTTTTTCATTTGTATTACCTTTTTTATTATATAAATGTTAAGTGAGTGTTCATTGTTTCCCCGCTGGGTTGCAGTGAACGAGTAGTAATATAAACAAGGAGGTAGGGACAAATGGGGACAAAAACAAAAGAATTACAAAGTAGCATCATCGAGCAAATAGACAGGCTCGGCTGGTCAGTTAAACGCTTAGCGCGTGAATTATATTATTACCATAATGATGTAGAAGATGACGACGAAGTTTTAAAGGCAGAAGAGCGCCTGAAAAAGCAGTTGAGTAGGGCAACGACATCAGATAAAAAACTTGATGAGATACTTAATACTATTCCTGATCTCGATTTGTTTAAAAGAACCAACCTAATATCACCAAGGTATATAGCGTCAGACGAACTACCTGAAGATTTCAGGCAGGCAATGAAAGAGTTGTCGGCGTCACTAACGGATAGTTTGGATGAAACCAAGGTAAACTAATCTCATTGATTAGCTAGCCGATTGCGTTATCTATTTCAATCACTAGCACTGCTCACATAACAAAAAGCTTCCTCAATTTTACGCCTTAATCTATACTGTTTAAATGTACAGTTTAGGTTTTCTTCTATGAAAGTTATTCCCATTTATATTTAAGCTGGTATTTCAGGTTTCGAATCTCCTGCGGCTGAGTACAAAGAACTTGGCCTATCACTCGATCAGCTTTTAATCGCAAACCCAGATGCAACATTTATAAGCTTAGCTAAAGGGGCGTCTATGCAGGAAATAGGCATCTTTGATGATGATTTATTACTTGTTGATCGATCAGAGCAAGTAAAAGACGGTGACGTTATTGTAGCTAATTACAACGGCTGCTTTACCTGTAAGTTTATCGATAAAAAGTATGCACGTTTATTATCGGCTTCGGCTGTGCATCCACCTGTTAGTATTACGCCAGAAGATGAATTTCAAATTGAAGGGGTAGTTACTCGTTCAATTTGATTACATCGACAGGTTAAAGAACTGAGCGCAAGCTTACGTTAGTTAATGCTGCTTCGTTCTATGCTTAACGTGAACCAGTTTGCTCTATTGCTCAAGGTTTAACACTGATTACTATGCGACTATATTTGATGCCCGATTGCTAATATTTTACTTTTAAACATGTTGAACCAAACGCTAACGTTAACTAACAAACGCACTTAATTGTGCGTTTTTTTATGCCTGTTTGTGTACCAAATTATCAGGGGAGGTGGCGAGTATTTGCCGTTAAAAGCGTGTCATTGGCGCAACCAAATAAGGACACAGCAGCTAAAAAATAGCGGGACAAGGCGGTTTTGGGCTGTCACAAAGCGGAAAAAGCAGGTAAAAATCGGCAGGTATTGGCTTGTAGGCGTTGAATTTAAAGGGTTGTCCCACTGTCGCGGTTTTTAAGTGGATAATGGGCGTAAAATAAAATTAGAGTGATTACTTCAAACACGGCTGTATGCGTTGATATATAAGGGCTAGAGGTTTTTTAGTTAGGGGGTTTTTAATAGATCGGGTGTAACTTAGGGTGGTTACTTTTGACAAGCTCCGCTTGTTGTTCGTTGAGACAAGTGGAAGTTCCTTCCTTTGTCACATACGACAAAAGTACCATAGAACACTATGTAAGTTCAATATTGTGTTTGTTGTTTTAATTATTTATTTTGTTACCAAATTTGGGGAAAGTAGAAAAAGTGGAGTGAAATTAATTTAGTGTTGTGAATAGGTAACTTGTGATTGATATACAAATTGAAAATGTAAAAGTATAGGTATGTTTAATTGTTGGTTGTTGTTTATGTATTCTTTTGAGTTGCCATTTCCACCGTCGAATAATACGTACTACCGTCATGTTGAAGAACGGGTGGTATTGTCAAAAAAAGGGCGTTGCTGAAATTATAGGTAAATAGGGGCTGCTTGATTTAAAGTTTATGGCGCTTACTTTGTTCTATGTCTTTTTTGCCTGTGTGTATCAAATATAAACCATAACAGAATATACCCAAGCCAAGACCAACCGCGATAAAAAAGCTTTCTAATGTCATAATATTTATTCCTCTAATTCTGATTGATGAAATTATAACCGAAAAGCTTAAAAAAGTCAGAAAGAGGGTGAAGGTTAGTCACCCTGATTGCTTGACGTTTGCATCATTGAATAGTCACCCCTTGCGCATCGCTCGATATGCTCTGACCACCAATTCATCATCACACGGCGACGTTCTAAGTATTCGGCATGGTTATACGCTCGTCTTACTGAGTTTTTATCTACATGTGCTAGTGCCGCTTCAATAACGTCAGGATCAAAGCCTTGTTCATTTAGTGTTGTACTTGCTAATGCACGTAGTCCATGAGAAACCAACTCACCAGCAAAACCGGCACGTTTTATCAGCATGTTTACGCTTTGGCTATTGGCATGCTTTGTTGGGTCTCTGTGATTTGTAAATAAATATTCTTTATCGTCAGACATTGAGCGAATCAATTCAAGTAGTTTTAGAGTTTGTTCGGTTAAAGGGATTGTATGCGGCTTTTTCATTTTCATACGTTCGGCAGGAATAACCCAAACTTTGTTGATGATGTCTATATCGACCCAACGTGCCGTAGCTGCTTCAATTGGCCTAGTCATAGTATGTAACTGCCACTGAACTAAGCAACGAGTTGTACGTAATGAGTTAGATTCTCTTAGGGCGGTCAATAACTCAGGCAGACGCTCTGGCTTTATACTTGCCATATTTGTTTTTTTAGGTGCTGCGAACAACTTAGTGATTTCTGCAAGGTAATTAACCTCAATCAACCCTGAAGCTACAGCTAACCTCATAACTTCGTTAATGTTGCGGCATAGTCGTTTTACGGTCTCTAAACTACCTTTATTAGCGATAGGGTTAAGAATGTCTATGACTAACTTTGGTTTAACAAGATGAACAGGCACATCAGCTAATTTTGGTAAAACATGAAGGTTCATTGTTTTCCATGCCTTGTCGGCAGTTTCTGCTTTTACTTGTTGCTTTTTTAGGGCTAACCATTTGTCGGCAACTTTACCGAATGTATTAGCAAGCTCTTCTTGCTTTTGCTGATAAAGCTCTTCTTTATGATTTTTAGGATCAATATCTTTAGCGAGAAGCTCTCGAGCTTCTTTACGCTTTTGACGAGCTTCTGCAAGTGAGACACTAGGAAAAGTACCAAAACCAATATTTGTTCTTTTCTTAATAAAAGGCTTTGAATAGTTAAATATCCAAAATTTTTGACCGCTAGGCTTTATTCTTAACGCCAAACCTTCACCATCAGCTAAGTTGTATTCTTTATCTTTAGCCTTAGCTTGTTTTACTTCAGTATTCGTTAGTGGCTTTGTAATATTTGCCATTGTAACAACTCCGATAGTTATCTAATGCCAGTGTTACATTCAGTGTTACATTAAATTGCGGATGTTACAATATGGTACGGGACAGTACAGGATAGTAAAATAGAGGGCTGTAGCGTGCTTACTGGGATTTTAGGCATAAAAAAAGACGCTCAAATGCGTCTTTATTGTTGAAATGGTGGCCCCTCCCTGACTTGAACAGGGGACCTGCCGATTATGAGTCGGATGCTCTAACCAACTGAGCTAAGGGGCCATCTTTCTACTTTTGCTTTGAAAACATGAAAGGTTGTTCAAAGCGGCGAGAAGTATAAGCATTTTTTATTTTGTTGTCACCATTATAAAGTTAAAAAAACAGATAAATGAGTTCGTTAGTTCAATAGTTGAGCGATTTGTTGTTGCAATGTTCGCTCAACTTAACTATTTCGTTATTTTATTTGTTTTCTGGTGAGTAAAATAACTATAAATAAGATGAAGTATCCTATTGAACCGCCACCTGAAGATTTACTCTCAACGGGTGGTGTAGGTGAAGGTGTTGCTATTGGGGCAACGACTACAGTAAAGGTAACATTTTGTGTGCTAGACAAACCTTTTGAGTCTGTGGCTGTAAATGAAAGTGTTATTTCTCCTGCGCTAGCTGGTGCTATAAAGCTTGTTGTTAAAGATGTTGCAGTGGTTAGGGAAATATTAGCTCCTGCCGTTTGTTGCCATAAGTAAGTCATTGCGTCATTTTCAGTATCGGTAGCGGTTGCTGCTATGCTAATAGTTGCGCCAGAATTAATTTCGCTATCTTCGGGTACTGTTACAGTAGGGGCTGAGTTGCTGTCGTCATCTGAAATGGTTACGGTATATTTTGTAATAGCACCTAAGTTGCTCTCGGCGACAGGTGACAAATCAATAACAAAAGTTTCGTTAGCTTCGTCATCGGTATCGTCAATAATGTTAATTTGAATGCTTTTTTCTGCAGAGTCACCGTCTGCCCAGTTAATAATGCCTGAAGCTGACTCTACATCTTCACCAATTGTTGCTGTGCCTGCGCTCAGTAAATAAGAAACAGATACAGCGCCAGTTGAACTGCCTTGGCGCGCCACCGTGATGGAAAACTCACCTTGATTCTCTGCTACGGTAGTACTGGCAGATGTAAACGCTATAGCGCCACTATCGTTACGTCCGTCGATATTAACCGTTAAATAACTATGTTGATTGAGTGTTGCGCTATTACTTGGTTGGCTTAAGCGCACAAAAAACTTTTCTTTCAACTCATTACCCGTTGCATCATTTGCAATATCAACTTCAATCGTTTTATCGGCGGTATCGTTAGCAGCCCAAGTTAATGTGCCAGCAAGAGGCGTGTAATCGCTGTTTGCCTTTGCGCTTCCGGGTAGTAGTTGATAATTAACACTTACCGTTTGATCTGGGCTAGCTGCATTGCTGCGTTGCACGTTAATAGTTAGGGTTTCACCTTGGGCAGTATCGATAGCGTTGTTAGCAAAACCAAGGCTGCCTTGGGTCGATAATTGTGTGCGATCTTTTAGAATATACAAGCCACTGCCAATATCGCTGACTAAAATATTACCTGAAGGTAAGAAAGGATACGCACCCCAAGCACCGTTAAAGCCGGCATTGTTTGATGGCGTGTAAGTATCGAAAAAACCAACTGTTTCAGGATTCGCTGGGTCGGTAATGTCTAATACCGTTAAGCCACGTTCATAGTTTGACATGTAATAGCGATTGCCTCGAACAAAACCGTTGTGATCAATCGCGCGTGTTGGCCCTGTCCATTGTCCTACTTGGGTAGGGTTATTAAGGTCAGCAATGGAAAATATTCGCACTGTGGAGTTTAAGCCGCCATCTTTCTCGTCGAATTCATCGTGTAAAAAGATATGTTGTTTGTCTTCTGTGCCCCAGCCTGAATGTACATATTGGTCACGCTTTGCCACATCGTTGTATTCGCCAGTGCCGAGTAAACGAGTGGCTGAAGCGTCAGTAATATCCCAAAGTTTTACTTCTTTTTCATTGAAATCAATAAATACGGTGCAGCTCTCGTTGCTTGTATTACATTGGCTATTTTTTCTGTTGTCGGTAATATTGATTGAAGCACCGTCATGAGTGTAGCCTGATCCAAAGTAGTTATTGGGTAATGTGGTAAGTGTTGCTGGCGTTTTTAATGAGTAGCTGTGAAATGCGCCACCAAATTTATTGCTTCCTATGAGTTGCAAGGTGGGTGTTAAGCCCGGTAGTGCAATGTTAAGTGTATGATCAACATTGGTAATATAAACATTATGTGCTTTGGTAACTACAGTGTTTTTTTCCACTAAGCTAACTGAGTTAGGTAATTGGTTTAGGTTGATGATAGTGACGTAGTCTGTGGTACCGTCAACGGTTGCATAAGCATAAGCTTGCCAAGCATTAATGGCACTATCAAAGTATTGATAGACCTTAATGTCTCGCCACGTTGAGTTAAGACCACTAATGGTGCCAACTTCTTTTGGATTTTCAGGGTTTGTTACATTGATCACCGCAATGCCGTTACGTAAACCAATGAGTGCATATTCGTCACCGGTATTTAAATCTACATGGCCCCAAATATCATTAGCGCTGTTTGGTCGGCTTGAAAATTCACTTAGCGGCATATGAGCAAGTAAATCAATGTTATTACAGTCAAAACTTCCTGCTTTACCGTCTACACAGGCTAGGTCAACTTGCTTTTCACTTAAGGTAGTATAACTTTCTAGCTTACGTTGTAATGCCTTGCCTTCAGGGCTGTTTTTGCTAAATAACGACTTACCATCGGCCAAAACTATAAAACCTTGCTCGCGTAGCTGCTCAGCCATATCTAACGGAATATTTTTCAATTCTGTAGGGTTTGTATCTGGGCTTTGGCTTTGAAAGTGATCGAAGCGATTGTAACCACCAAAAATTGGCACTAATGCACTTTTTAAATAGAACAACTCTTCACTTGAACTAACGGTATATTCCCCGGCAGATACTAATATTTTATCGCCTTTATTCGCTTGCTGAACAGCATAGCCAATACTTTTACAAGGCCTAAGTACTTGATCACATTTTCCAGTATCTTTACCTATTTGAGCGACAAAGCGGGCTTTGTCATGCTCAGAGTGAGCCATAGCTAGATCACTGTAAAACAAGGCTGCGCTAACGACAAATATCAATGTTATGCGAAACATCCGATAGTCCTTATGTTAATAAAATGTTATAAATGCAACTTACTGTAACGTATTTACATTGTTTTTGAAATCATACTAACTAATAGTAGTCGTTGTTTTTACTATTATGATAATTATAGTCTGATAGCCGTAATAAATATTAAGTGAGCATTATGTTAATAAAAAGCCGGTATGCTTTTTTACTTGTATCAATAATATCGTTAAGTATTTCGGGTTGCTTTTTTAGTGAAACACGCTCAAATGCTCAGCAATTCGATGTAAAGTTGATGTGGAAAAATTCAGCACTAGACTGCCAAACTACTTTTAACATCGGTGAGAAAAATAAAACCTGGTTTATAGAGCAGCTTCAGTTTTTTATTAGCGATATTGAAGTTGGCTCGAGTACTTTGGGCTGGAAAAAATTAAATTTGGCTAACACGCCTTTTCAAGCAAGAAATACCGCTTTATTGGGCACAAATTGTAAAGATAATAATGTGTTGTTAGACGTTAACAATACCGCAGAAAGTAAAATAAAAAGCAAAGCTAATTGGGCGATTGAGCTTGCAACAGACAGCAATCATGTTTTGGATGAATACAGCAAAATACGTTTTACGCTTGGCGTACCCTTTGAGATAAACCACCTTAATCCAATCAGTCAACCAAGCCCATTAAATTTACCTTCAATGTTTTGGATTTGGCAAACAGGCCATAAATTCATGCGCTTAGAGCTTGCTACAAACCAAGAACAATGGCTATTTCATTTAGGATCTACAGGTTGTAAATCAGCAAGTGTAATGCGCTCCCCTCAATATAATTGTCTGTACCCAAACCGGTTTAATTTTCAACTTCCGTTGGTTAAAAATAATCAAGGCCAGTTTATATTAAACGTCGACTTAGCTGCTTTGTTAAAGGGTGTTGAATTGTCTGCTTCGTCGAGTTGTCAGTCAGAGCAAGACAATAAAAGCTGTCAGCAACTATTCCAGAATTTATCGTTGAATAATTCAATAGCTAATAATGCTCGTGTTGACGGGGTTTTTAAAGCAACTAAAAGTCAGTATGAAAGCGAGGGCAACTTGGTTGAATAAACTTACTATTATTGCTTTAACTTTAGTACTTAGTGTTTCTTTGTGGTCTTGCGATAACAATAAACCTAAAGAAAACAATTATAAATGGCCAATTATTAACGGTTTTCCTAAGCCACAAGTTCCGATAAACAACCCGATGACGGATGAAAAAGTAGCGCTAGGGAAAAGACTATTTTTTGATAAAAATTTATCGGCTAACAAACAGCAATCTTGTCAAACTTGTCATCAACAACAATATGCATTTGCAGAGCCTTTAGCCATATCTGTAGGCTCTACAGGTATTTTACATCGTAGAAATGCTCCAGCCTTGGTTAACATTGCTTACAATAAAACCCTGACTTGGGCACATGATGGTATTACGACTCTCGAGCGGCAGATTTTACTGCCAATGTTTGATGAGTCACCAGTTGAGTTAGGAATAACTGGTCATGAAGATGAAGTACTTGCACGGTTTAAAAAACCAGCTTACCAATTAGATTTCGACTTGGCTTTTCCAAACCAAGCCATAAGTTTTGAGTTGATCGTTAAAGCGTTAGCAAGCTATGTGCGAAGCTTAATTTCACTTAATTCAGCTTTCGATAAGTATGCATATTTAGGTGACGATAATGCAATTTCAGCATCAGCAATACGTGGCATGAATTTGTTTTTTTCAGAGCGCCTAGAGTGTCACCATTGTCATGGTGGCTTTAACTTTACCCAATCAACCAGTCATGAGCAGCAATTAATAGACCGTCGACCATTTCATAATACGGGGTTGTATAATGTGGCCCAAGCACAAGGGGTTTCTGGCTATCCGTTAAAAGATATTGGTCTTGGGGAAGTATCAACATTAGTAAAGGATAATGGTCGATTTAGAGCGCCAACGCTGCGTAACATAAAGCAGTCTGCACCTTATATGCATGATGGCAGTGTCGCAACCTTGTCAGAAGTTATTGATATTTATGCCGCAGGCGGGCGCAATATTATTGATGGAAAATATCAAGGCGATGGTCGAGCTAATCCATTAAAAAGCCCGTTTATTAAAGGCTTTGAATTAACTGCTGAAGAGAAACAAGATTTATTGGCTTTTTTAGATACATTAACAGATCAAGAGTTTTTAACCTCACCTCTGCACAAAATACCTGAAAAATAGCTTATTAACTTTAATAGGTTCGGTTTTATTTAACCTGAACTTTGGATAAGGAGCATTAAGCAAGTTCTGCTTATCCAGAGTTAAGGTTATTGATGACGATACTAAATTTCAGCTAAAAAAAGTCCAGCTAATAGCTGGACTCTTGTAATACCAATGTATTGATATTTATTCGCCGTCTAAGAAGCTTTTCAGTTGCTCAGAGCGTGAAGGGTGACGTAACTTACGTAACGCTTTTGCTTCGATTTGACGAATACGTTCACGTGTTACGTCAAACTGCTTACCTACTTCTTCAAGGGTATGATCTGTGTTCATGTCGATACCAAAACGCATTCTTAACACTTTAGCTTCACGAGCCGTTAGGCCTGCTAATACTTCGTGTGTTGCATCTTTTAAGTTTTCAGAAGTTGCAGAGTCAACCGGTAACTCACCGCTACCATCTTCAATAAAGTCACCTAAGTGAGAATCTTCATCGTCGCCAATGGGTGTTTCCATTGAAATTGGCTCTTTAGCGATTTTCAACACTTTACGAATTTTGTCTTCAGGCATAATCATGCGTTCAGCTAATTCTTCAGGTGTTGGCTCGCGACCCATTTCTTGTAACATTTGACGTGAAATACGGTTAAGTTTGTTAATCGTTTCAATCATATGCACTGGAATACGAATTGTTCTAGCTTGGTCAGCAATTGAGCGAGTTATCGCTTGGCGTATCCACCAGGTAGCATAAGTTGAGAACTTATAACCACGACGGTATTCAAACTTATCAACTGCTTTCATCAAACCAATGTTACCTTCTTGAATTAAATCCAAGAATTGTAAACCACGGTTAGTGTATTTTTTCGCAATTGAGATAACCAAACGTAAGTTAGCTTCTACCATTTCTTTTTTCGCACGACGAGCTTTCGCTTCACCGATTGACATACGACGGTTAATGTCTTTTATGCCATGCACGTTAAGATAGGTTTCTTCTTCTAACATGTTTAATTTGTAAATACATCGTTCAACATCAAGCTCGATATCAGCCATTCTCTTTGAGTGAGGAAGGCCAGCAGCTTTTTGTTCTTCAAACCAATTTTTCGAAGTTTCGTTGCCAGGAAAAATTTTAATGAACGTTGTTTTTGGCATACCAGCACCAACCACACAGTGCTTCATGATTAAGCGTTCTTGAACACGTAAACGGTCCATTACACTACGCATGTTTTTCACTAAGCGATCAAATACTTTTGGTACGATTCTAAATTCTTTAAATACTTCAGCTAAAGCATCAATTGCCGCTTGTGCATCAGCATGACCACGACCTTCAGTTTGTATTACTTTGTTAGCATGTTCGTAAGCTGTACGCAAAGCAGTGAATTTTTCACGTGCTTCTTCAGGACAAGGACCTGTATCTTCTTCTTCCTCGTCTTCGTCATCGTCGTCAGAGTCAGTATCATCTTCGTCGTCTAATTCTTCTTTCGAAAGCTCTGAGCCGATGTGCGTTGCTGCTGCAGGAATTTCTTCATCTTCAGCGTCAGGGTCTAAAAAGCCAACGATAATATCACTTAAGCGAACTTCTTCAGCTTCAAAATTATCCCATTGCTCAAGCAAGTAGTTGATTGCTGGCGGATATTCAGAAACCGAGCGTTGAACTTCTTTAATGCCTTCTTCGATACGCTTAGCGATAACAATTTCGCCTTTACGTGTCAGTAGCTCAACTGTACCCATTTCACGCATATACATGCGAACGGGATCAGTAGTACGACCGATTTCACTTTCTACAGTAGCAAGTGCTTGGGCCGCAGCTTCAGCTGCATCTTCATCAGTATTGGCTTCACTCATCATTAACGTATCGTTATCCGGTGCGTTTTCAAACACCTGAATACCCATGTCGTTAATCATTCGAATGATGTCTTCAACTTGATCGGAATCGATAATATCCTGAGGGAGATGATCGTTAACTTCGGCAAAAGTTAAATAACCTTGCTCTTTACCTTTGGTTATTAACTCTTTAAGTCTAGATTGTGGGGCTTGATCCATTGACGAGTGTCCACCTATTTATGGCTATCAAAATTACAACAGTAAGCCGGAAATTATAGCGAAATGTTTACTAAATTACCAGACGTAACTGTTTTTTGTTGTTAATTTAATGCTGACATACATTCAGCACGTTATATTATTTTTGCTCACTTAGTAGACTATGTAATTCGCCTATTTCAGCTTTGGTTAATCCCTCAGTGCGTTGCTTTTCCATTAATTCATTTGAGCGGTTTTCTAAAAATTTGTTCAAAAACTTTTCAATAATATCAAGAAAAGTGTCTTCAGCATGATCCGTTTCTACATGATGCTCTATGCACATTATTTTTGTTAACTGCTTTCCGGCTTCTTGATCTCTAAAATGTTCAATAAGCTGTGCGCTGTTAACTTTCGGGTTTTGTTTACATAACCTTAATAACTGGTTTAGTAACGGAATGCCCGGTAAATTTAAATCTGCCAAAATATTCGGATCAGGCAGCTTTTCTACTATATGGGGATGCTCTAGTAATAATGCAATAGCAAGTCTCACTGGCGTAATTTTTGGTCGCTGCGGTTTGGCTTTATTTTCTGTTGTGTTTGCAAAACTTGTATGAAGTTTTTTTAATTGCAATTCATTACTTGCGCCAAACTGATTTGCGAGTTTAGTTACTATAGCGTCTTTAAGATTACTTGCAGGAAGTTTAGCTAAATAAGGTTGAAAAGCGCCAACAGCAGCTCCTTTACCTTCAGGCGAGTTCATATTAATTTGGCTTAACAAATGCTCGAATAAAAATTGTGATAAAGGTGTGGCATTATCTAATGTATTTTCAAAAGCGGCTTGGCCTTGTTCTCTGATCATTGAGTCAGGATCTTGCCCGTCGGGTAAGAACACAAATTTTAAGCTATAACCATCTTGAATCATTGGTAGGGCGTTATCCATCGCACGCCAGGCTGCATCGCGACCGGCTCGGTCACCATCGTAACAACAAATAACTTCTTTAACGGTTCTAAATAATGTTTGTAATTGCT
>OJIR01000073.1_pt1 | contig 33389 bp, 29 predicted proteins | sample 1595711 | NCBI WGS metagenome assembly OJIR01 (sample SAMN05416846, study PRJEB24817) | seawater metagenome | isolation source: Sea water | place: Canada:Atlantic | collected 2013-07
GTTTTAGCACCGACAATTGGCAGACTATGGCTGAACTTGGCTGGCTAGGCGTTAGCGTGCCTGAAGCACACGGTGGCTTCGGCGGAAACGAGATCGACACCATGATATTGATGGAAGCCTTTGGTAAAGGCTTAGTATTAGAGCCCTTCTTTGCCAGCACAGTGTTAGGTGCCAAGGCTGTTGCCGAAGGCGGCAGTGAGGCCTTAAAAACCGAAATGCTACCAGGAGTTGTAGATGGCAGCCGCCAACTGACATTAGCCTACGCTGAAGCGCAGTCGCGCTTTGATTTGGAAGACATCATCACTCACGCCAAGAGCGATGGTGATGACTATGTCATCAATGGTCACAAGAGCATGGTTTCACATGCGGGTAGCGCCCAACAGATCGTTGTCAGTACTCGTACAAGCGGCGGACAAGCAGACAAAGCCGGCATCAGCCTGTTCTTAATTGATGCAGATGCACCTGGCGTAGAGATAACTTCCTTCCCCACAGTAGATGGTCAGCAAGCCGCCGAGATAAAACTCGAAGGCGTCAAAGTGTCCAGCGCAAGACTATTAGGTGAATTGGACAACGGTTATGAGTTACTCAACGCGCTGGCCACGGCAGGCATATTGGCCCTAGCCGCAGAAGCTGTGGGTGCCATGGAAATACTCTACAAAGATACCGTGACCTACACCCAAGAGCGCGAACAGTTCGACCACGCACTGTCAGATTTTCAGGTGCTACAGCATCGCATGGTGGATATGTTCATGGAGTACGAGCAGTGCAAATCACTCCTCTATCGGGCAACGCTGGAAGTTGTACAAAATAGCTCTGGCGCACAACGTTCAGTGCACGCTCTAAAGTATTACGTGGGTAAAATGGGCACGTTCATCGGCGAAAATGCAGTGCAACTGCATGGTGGTATGGGTACCACTGAGGAACTTAGAATAGGTCACTACTTTAAGCGCTTGCTGGTTATCGATGCACAGTTTGGCAACTCAGATCACCACCTAGCCCTATTCGCTGCTTAAAGGCAGCATTGTAAGCTTTGCGAGAAGAATTTTGATACGTCGACTAATAAGAGATCCACTGGTTAGTTTTTTGTTTGCTGGAACACTGCTTTTTTTGATAACAGATTGGATGGGCGGCAACGATGAAGCATATCAAATTCAGATTACTGCAAACGAGGTGCAGCGACTTAGCGATCAATGGTCGCTACAAATGCGCCGCCCACCAAACAAGCAGGAACTCGACGGCCTCATTGCTGCGTTTATCAAAGAAGAAGTTTATTACCGTGAGGCACTGAAGCTCAACTTGGATGCTAACGATACAATTGTGCGCAGACGTCTAGTGCAAAAATTAACCTTTTTAACCGAAGACATAGCCACTAATGAGCCGCCCGCAGCGGAAATTTTGCTGGGTTTTTATACTGCGCAGACAGACCAGTATATGGAACCTGCCAAGTTCAGCTTCGCTCACCGCTACTTCTCATCGGACCGCCGGGATAACAGCCAAGCCATTGCAGTACAGGCATTAACCGATGCAACGTTGAAGGGCGACCCTTTTATGCTGCAAAAGGAGTACGCCCTGCGATCAAAACGCGACGTCGGCAACTTGTTTGGCCGAGACTTTGCTGAAAAGTTGGCTGAACTATCCACCGGCGACAAATGGCAGGGACCGCTCAAATCGGCTTACGGCTGGCACGTAGTAAAAATATTTAACATTGCTGCGGCCAGAACTCAGCCCTTCAATGAAGTGATAGAAAAAGTCAAAGTAGATTGGCAGCAAGCCCAACGCAAAGTGGCCAATGAGAATTATTTTACCAACCTTAAGGCGAAGTATTCTATTGTCTACCCAGAACAATCGGCTACCACGCCCTCTGGCACTCAGTAAAAGCGTCTCGTCAGAATGAACTTAAAGCAAACACCACTCAGACTTATTTCACTGATGAACGCTGCGCCCCATGTACAGTATTAGGATCAAGTTATTATTAGCCGTAGGGGCATTGGCCGCGACATTGCTGGGTTTTGCCGGCACTAATTTGCATGCGGATGAAGTGCGACCGGCCTATCTAGAAATTATCGATACGTCCAATGCGCAAAATACTGATAACCCAGTGAGCTTTGAAGTGCTGTGGAAACAACCCATTGTTGAAAATCGCAGACTGCCTATTGAACCGATCTTTCCTAATCATTGTGAAATGCAGGAAGTTGGACCGCCCAGCATCACTTCAAATGCACTCATCCAGCGCTGGCAAACCAACTGCGCACTCGGCAAGGGCGACATCTCAATTAAGGGCCTCTCTACCTCAATCACCGACGTTTTATTACGTTTTGTTGAAAGCGATGGCACCGTTAACAACTTTATTTTGCGCCCCACTAATCCGAGCATAAATTTGAGCACACCCAGCACCACGAGCGTGGGCTATTTAGTCATTGGTATTGAGCACCTTTTGGGTGGCATAGACCATGTGCTTTTTGTCATTGGCTTAGTGCTATTTATTCGCAATCCATGGTCGTTGTTAAAGACCGTCACAGCCTTCACTGTTGCCCATAGCATTACGCTAGGTCTATCCATTTACGATGTGGTTGCACTGAAACAGGGTCCAGTTGAAGCAGTTATCGCGCTGTCTATTGTTTTCCTGGCCAGAGAACTGGCGCAAAAGCCTGAGCAGCGCTCTGTACTTACCCAAGGCCAGCCCTGGTTAATGGCATTCTTCTTTGGCCTACTACATGGCTTGGGCTTTGCTGGTGCCTTAACCGACATTGGACTACCTGAAGACGCTATTTTGAGCAGCCTTTTGCTTTTCAATATCGGCATAGAATTAGGTCAACTGGTGATTATTGGACTGTTCCTTGTTATCGCTTGGCTATGGCAAAAACTCACTCAAAGATTTAATCTGCGCGAAAGCTATCTTTATTCCATAGCCGCCTACGGCATGGGTATTGTAGCCACCTTTTGGACCATCGACCGAACGTTGGTGCTGTTTTAACTAAGCACCGCAAACATCAAATACCTGGGAGGGGAATATGATGAATTCGAATGCAATAAAGCTGATAAGTACTTTGGCGCTTAGCGCAGTGATCAGCGCATGCAGTCAAGCACCTGAAATGTCTTTTCAAGAGAGCTTCCGCCAAGCGCTAGAAACCGCAAAGCCCGGCGACGTCATTACTGTACCGCAGGGCACTTACTCCTTTGAGCGCTCACTAATCCTAAATACTGACGGTGTAACCATACGCGGCCAAGGCATGGAGAAATCTATCCTGAGCTTTAAGGGTCAAGTTGCCGGGGCCGAAGGCTTATCTGTAAGTGCCAGTGATTTCACTATTGAAGATCTTGCCATTGAAGATACCGTTGGCGACGCACTAAAAGTCAACGAAGGTAATAATATTGTTATCCGCCGAGTACGAACTGAGTGGACCAATGGACCTGATGTGAACAATGGTGCCTACGGTATTTATCCCGTACAAACCACCAACGTTTTGCTCGAAGGGAACGTCGCTATTGCAGCTTCAGACGCTGGCATTTACGTAGGCCAGTCAAAGCAAGTTATTGTTCGTAATAATCGCGCCGAGTTTAATGTTGCTGGCATAGAAATAGAAAATTCTATTGGCGCAGACGTCTATGACAACATCGCCAACAACAATACTGGCGGCATTTTGGTCTTCAACATGCCCAATATTGCTCAACGTGGCTATGCAACTAGGGTCTATGACAACGAAGTAAACAGCAATAATACTGCCAATTTTGCAGCCCCCGGCACAGCTGTTTCTGGCGTACCCGCAGGCTCAGGTGTCATGGTCAACTCCAACGACCAGGTAGAAATTTTCAACAATCGCATTGCCGACAACAATACGGCAAATATTGTGATTTCTAGTTACTTCAGCGCCAACTACGCAGGACAGCAAGAGTTGGCTGCAGAATTTGACCCCTATCCAGAGGAAATTCTTATTTATGACAATACCTTCTCTGGCGGCGGCACCAACCCAGGCTTCGACTACCTTGTACAGTTGAGAGATGCAATTTACGGCGTTGATGGCGCATTCCCAGATATCATTTGGGACGGCATCATTGATCCCAACAAAGCAGATGAAAAACAGGTCATCTGCGTCAAAAACGGCAACGCGCAGTTGCTCAGCGTAGATGCTGGCAATGAATTTAAAGGCGCCGGGGTAGATATGCAAAAGCATGACTGCACAGTAGCTAAACTGGCGCCTATTGTGTTTGCGGACGCCTAGATTTTGAGTAATTTCATTACCAGGGCACTTACGACCGCTCTCTGGACCACCACATTAGTCGGTTGCGGCCAAGGTGAAGTGAAACATTTCAGCGTCGATGAATACCCTCAAGCCTTGTCGGATTGGGGCATTATCGAACTGCAGGGCACACAGCTCAAAGTTCACGACTCCGCAGTGGTCTATGAACTAAATACAGCACTATTTTCTGACTACGCACTGAAGCTAAGAACGGTGTTTGTGCCAGTTGGTGAAAGCGCCGACTACCACCCTTCTGACACATTCAACATGCCTGTAGGCAGCATTATCAGCAAGACCTTCTTCTATGCCAAAGACAGTCAAGGGAGACTGATCACTACAAGCACCTGGCAAGGCGACCCAAGAGATGTATCGACGTCTACTCACGAGCTTGTAGAAACGCGGCTGTTGATCAAGCAAGTCGACGGCTGGGACGCGTTACCCTATGTCTGGGATGGAGATGATGCTTATTTGAGCATTACTGGAAAGTTAAAAAAATACACGTTGACCAACCAAAAATCGCTGAATTATCTGGTGCCTAGCAGCAACCAATGCGCCTCCTGTCATGCGACAAATCACACCAACAAAGATATTCTGCCAATCGGCATTAAAGCCCGGCACCTGAATAGAACATCTAGCCTTTACCAGGCCAACCAACTTGCCCATTGGCAGAGCAAGGGCATGCTGCAAGGTGTCAGCGAACCAGCGCCTAGTAACGCGCTTTGGGCTGATCAGGCCGCAAGCCTCAGTCACAGGGCACGCTCTTATTTGGACATAAACTGTGGCCACTGCCATAACGCTGCGGGAGCCGCAGACACCTCAGGTCTACTACTAGACTACGAGGACCATCCAAAGTCTGCTATGGGTTACTGCAAGCCGCCTGTGGCAGCTGGCAGTGGCACTGGCGGACGCCTTTACTCCATTGTTCCAGGGCACCCGGAACTGTCCATTCTCAGCTTTCGTTTAGACACAGACAGTCCAGCCATGATGATGCCTGAACTAGGCAGATCACTGATACATAAAGAGGGTGTAGAACTGGTTTCGGCGTGGATTGCTGAGCTTGAAGGTGAGTGCATATAGTAGCTGCGTGCTCACAGAAGAAATATTGACTGTGCAGCCAACAGAGCAGAGCCCTACTGCACCGCACTAGCGTTGGGCAACAGCGGCAGGTGAGGCTTAGACCCGCTAAAGTGGTCGCTGTGCGATCTTTGTGGTCTACCTCCGCCCTCTGAATCTCGCTCAATCTCTCTCTATTTAAGAGAGCCTGAGTCGCTAGCCAGAACTCGTCGGATTATCTACTTGCTCTGCTCGCATCTCTTTCAAGCGAATAACAATCTCTTGATGACGCTCACGGTTCAATCCATATTTGGAATAACAATAAATACTCAGAACGGCAAACCCAGAGACAATAGGACCATAAATCCAACCTAACCATGCCACCGTGACCGCAGGTACATCACCAGCAGATTGAATGGCACTGCCAGTAGGCCAATCGATCAGCGTCAAAGCTAGCCCTGCTACTACCGTGCCGGCACCTGTTGTGACTTTATTCGAGAAGGAAATTGCAGAGAAGAAAATACCCTCTTGGCGCTGCCGAGTCTGTAGTTCATGTTCGTCCACTACATCGGCAACCATAGAATTAAATGCAACCAAAGCTTGAACAACACCAAAGCCTTGAATGAACTTAATGATGATTAATGTGGTTAACAACTCACTGGTGCCATTCTCTGGAAGTATGCCCATAAAACGCAGGACAATTGGCAGCACCTGGCAAACCGCCCAACAACCAGTGCCGAATAAGATAGATGGCTTCTTATCAAACAAAACCGTAAAACGCCGAGCAAATAATGTACCAAGAAGCGCGCCTATAGGTGTGGCCATAAAAAACAATAGATTACCTTTGCTCTTCAACTCCCAAAAATACGTATTCATATGCAGATTAAGTGCGTGATCTACGCCGACCATCATGTACACCACCAGCACACCACAAAACAACCAGCGGAATGAGATATTGGTTAACGCTGAAGCCAGTTCACTAAAGGTTCGTCGCAGTACCGGAAGAATACCGCCCACGAATTCTTCGCTTTTGGACTGAGGCAGGTAAGGCACACGACTCTCCGTGCCGCGCGCGGTGATACCCACAGCCGTACACATGATAAGTGCCATGGTGAGTCCGAACGGTCCGTACGCACTGGCATCAAATTGGCTTTCGGAAAAAAATACAAAAAAACCAATGAAGTAGGTCAACATGTGCCCTACGTAACTGAAAAAGTATCGGTAGGCGACAACCTCCGTACGCTCATTAAAGTCTTCCGACAACTCCGCACCCAGCGCAACGTGCGGGACATGGTAAAGAGTCATGGCGACGCGAGTCAGGACCGCGAAAGTAGTAAGCCACGCGAACAAGGCAAACTCAGATAATTCGGGTGGGCTAAACAAACCGTAAAAGGCTAAGCCAAGCGGAAGAATGGACCAATAAATAAATGGGTGCCTGCGTCCCAGCTTGCTACGCCAATTATCAGACAAAGAGCCGACTAATGGGTCAGATATGGCATCAAATGCCAAAGCAATACCCACTGCAAACCCAGTATAAATAGTGGGCAAACCCAGCACTTGTGTATAGTAAAAAAACACAAATACATTAAAAGCACCATTCTTGATACCTTCCGCTGCCTGTCCAACGCCGTAACTTACTTTTATCCCGCGAGTCAGCGGAGGTGTTGTACCTTCCATAACCAAAGAGTACAGCGACAGATGCTAGGTGTAACTAATAATCGAATCCAGAACGTGCTTTTTCCACTAAGGCGAATAATTTCATCAGTACTTTAGCTTCAATGCCGATTGCCTTAGGCTAACTGGCAATAAAAAAAACCACATTTATCGGCTAGACAAAAGCTAAGGATCGATCCATGACAACACCTAGTGCAAGAAAAGGTAAAAGAACGGGCACAAGTACTGAGCAAAACATAGGCTCGCCCTTAATATGCCCAACTGAAACCGTCATCGAAGACTGGATTGACTATAACGGCCATCTGAACATGGCTTATTACCACGTCATCTTTGACCGCGGCGTGGATCATTTTTTCGACTATCTGGGCGTAGGCTCAGTCTATGCTCGCAGTGGCGCAGGATCGTGCTTTTCTATGGAAGTGCACGTGAACTATTTAAACGAGGTAGCGCTAAGCGATGAAGTGGAGGTGCGGTTACAGCTACTAGACTTTGACAGCAAACGCCTGCATTTCTTCCAAGAGATGTATCACAAAGAGGCAGGCTATTTGGCCGCCACCTCTGAACAACTATCTCTTCACGTAGATATGCAAAGCCGAAAAACAGCAGCTTTTCCAGACACTGTATTGGCAACCCTGGAGGAGGTCATGGCGCAACACGGAGAGCTTCCAACGCCACCTCAAGTGGGCAGGGTAATTGGCATTAAACGGAAGTAGCCGGTGGCCGCGTTAGTTTAGTTTTGATAAATGGCAGGCCAAAGCGAACGGGGCTTCTAGAACCGGGCTTCTAGACTAAGCCCTCGAGGGCGCGTTCTGTTCTTCGATCCCTTTAAAAACAGGCCTCCAAGACGAAGCCGCTATGACATATGAACAACACAGATGACCAAATCCTCCAACAGACGAACAAAAAAAGGTGGGCTATTTAACCAATAGACCACCCTCTTCTAACCGACGTTTAAGCTTTCTGAAAAAAGCTCTCTAATGCGAGTTATCTATTAATAGCCTTCGAGTACGCCGTAGCGATTGCGATGAAAATTAACATCACCAAAAGTTTGTTCGGAAACCGCGGCACGCTTAATGAAGAAGCCGATCTCGAATTCATCAGTCATGCCAATACCGCCATGCATTTGAATACCTTCGCGAGAAACTAAGTTGTAAGTCTCACCAACTTTAGTTTTGGCAAGGCTTGCAAGCTTAGCGATTTCGTTCCCTTCGCGCCCTTCATCTAAGGCAGTCAATGCTTCCAAAACGCAGGACTTAGAAAGTTCAATCTCGCAGAACATGTCCGCTGCACGGTGCTTTAATGCCTGGAAAGAACCAATGGCAACACCGAACTGCTTGCGTTCTTTTAAATAAGCTACAGTTCGTTCAAAGCATTCTTGCAAACCGCCCAACATTTCAGCGCAAAGTCCAATACGTGCAATGTCTAATGCAGTATCTAGAATATCCGCGCCTTGACCCAGCGTACCGATAAGCGCGTCAGCGCCCACAGTAACATTGGACAAAGTGACATTTGCTGCGTTGCGCGAGTCAGCCATGATCGTACGTGTAACACTCACACCATCCGCCTTAGCATCAACCAAAAACAAGCTAATGCCGTCTCTTGAATGTGTATCGCCAGAGCTGCGGGCTACAACAATCAAATGATCAGCCACGTTGCCATCAAGCACAAAAGTCTTGCTGCCCGACAGCGAATAGCCGCCCCCTGAAGCACTTGCAGTAGTTGCGATGTTGTAAGGATTGTGGCGATGAGATTCCTCTAACGCCAATGCAAGCAACAACTCACCTGCCGCTACTTTAGGCAGTAGTTCGTTTTTTTGCTCATCAGAGCCACCTACGTTAATTATAGTGCCGCCTACCCATACTGAAGCGTAAAGAGGACTGGCTGTTAAAGTTCTACCAGACTCCTCAGTAACCACGCCGAGCCCTTTATAACCAAATGCTAAACCACCATGCTCTTCGCCCCAAGGAATAGCTGCCCAACCGAGCTCAACCATAGAGTTCCAGGTGCCACGGTCAAAGCCATCAGAATTAGCATCGTCGCGCAGAGCACGAAGCTGGGTAATTGGCGTATTGGTCGTGCAAAAATCCTTTGCACTGTCCTTAAGCATGGTTTGTTCTTCGTTCAATATCATTGGCATGAGTGCCTCTCCATTTACTACTGTCCAAGCAATGCGCTTGAGACCAAATATCTATGCATATTTGCTAGATCATCGACACCATTACAAGAATGTATAGGTAAGCGATGACCCACCGGGGAGGCATATGGTCCCCATTAAATACACTTCAATGAAAACAAAGTATGAGCTAAAAGTCGAGAGTACAACGCGGGTAATGTGGAAATTAGAATCGCTACGCTTTTGTCCAAACGACAAAATCTACGCGTTGTGCGGACCGAAAGAAGCCACCACTTGGCGCGCAGCTTTATCCACCGAAAAGTCACGTTCAAAAACGCAGTGGCACCTTTGCGCAAAACCATCGTCAAGTTCTAGATCTTCCAAGAGCTTGTTAGCGAAAACTAGTAAGTCGTCAATCGTATTACTCTCACATACCTGTCCAACTTGCTCTTCCCTAATAATACTCGCCAAATCATTTGAAAAATTTATATTCGCCAAAACAGGAAGGCCAGCCTGCATGTAAGTCAAAAATTTGCCGGGGATATTATGCGTTTTATGATTTGCGGCAAGCGCAACTATACCGACGTGACATTGTGAATAAAGGTTATAGACTTCGTCTGGGTGGATTTCGTCAAAAAATAGAACATTGCTCAAACTGCGATTCATCACATGGGCCTTAAGGCGCGGCACTTCACTACCGCGCCCCACGAATAAAAACCCTACGTCGGCCCGATCAAGAAGGCGTTCTGCGAGGTCTAACAGAATATCCATACCCTGAGCCACACCCATGTTACCGGCATAAACAAAAATTGTCCGTCCTGCCAGCGAAGTCTCACTCATTCGGATTGGACAACTAGCTTGCCCTGGATGACCCAACCAATTATTTAGAACTTCAACTTTGGCAACTGGCCTGTCTTGGAAGCGTGCAAAATATTGCAGGTTACCTGGCGTCTGTACCCCTATCATATCCGCGACAAAATATTGATAACGAGCCACTGCTGAAAAAAACAAATATGGAAGGCCGCGCCTCATAAGGCCCATATCTACCGCCCATTGGGGGAAAATGTCGCGAATAATAAGATACCCTTTACAACCACTTTTCTTTTTCAGTGCGCTTGCCAACGGGCCATGAAAAATTGACGGAGCATACCAAATCACTCCATCCCATTTTATGCTAGCCAGTGGGCTTCGCCGCAGATTCCTGAGCATCGCAAACGGCATAATAATCTCGCCTATGGTGCGGAGAAAATAATTAATATCTTTAGTTCGAGGGGCCTGTAGCCGAATAATTCGGTAATTTTCGGTGTCTTCGATGACCCACGGCTCAGAAATATCTGCAGCCGGCAGTATCACTGTGAGCTCATGCCCCTGACGAGAGAACTCACGAGCCAAATCGCGCAGTTGTACTGCACCGGAGTTACGCAACGGCGGGAAGGTATCAGCGATAAGTGCAATTTTCAGTGATCCAAGCATTAGTACCCTGCCCCAACTGAGTCTACTAAATACACCGCGGGCCTGTTCACAACGCTGACCGCACTTTTGCCTATATTCGACATCATGCTCTTAGCCAGTAAGGGCAGCTTCCCGTACAGGCCAAAAGTTCGCCTTGCAGATTATCCAGATTTCGTCGCCTAACACCTACTTCTAGCGGAATAAGCATTTCAAATATTTCTCGCACTTTCGGACCACTCAAAAATTCACCATAACTGAGGGAACAAAGAAACGGTAACCTGCACCATCTGTTTGCTCCACTCTTGGGGCTCGTCATCCAAAATCAACCTGCGGAACACTTGCAAATTGGTGGTTACACTGAACAACCCCTAGCTCAGTATTTTTTCCAGACCACCCGATTCACATAATCTGTATAACTTTGAATGATTCGAACAACTTTGCCTGAAACGTTAGGCTTACTATAGTCATCGACCTGCCGCACGTGATTGTCGCTTTCTTGGGACTGATACTCGAGGATCTCAAGGGCTTGTATCACTCGAACTGCATCGAGACCCACCATCATAACCGCAGCCTCTTCCATACCTTCAGGTCTTTCGTGAGCTTCGCGCAAATTCAGCGCTGGAAAACCCAAAATTGACGACTCTTCGTTGATCGTACCGCTATCTGACAATGCGGCCTTGGCAGAAATTTGCAACTTATTGTAATCAGTAAATGAGAGCGGCGGCAGCAACCTAATACGCTCATTAAAAGTAACTGCACTCTGATCGATACGCTTTTGAGTACGAGGGTGTGTCGACACGATAATGGGTAAATCGTATTTTTCTGCAACAGTATTCAGAATTTCAACAAGCCTATTGAAATTCTTTTCTGAATCAATATTCTCTTCACGATGGGCGCTAACAACAAAGAAACGTCCCGCTTCTAATTCAAGACGCGTCAAGACATCCGACAAGTCTATCTTCGGCTTGTAATGGGACAACACCTCATTCATCGGGCTGCCCGTTTTAATCACCAGATCCGCAGGTAAGCCTTCGCGTAGTAGATATTCACGAGCAATTGAACTGTAGGTCAGGTTAACGTCCGCAGTATGGTCAACTATGCGTCGGTTTATCTCTTCAGGAACGCGCATATCGAAACAACGATTACCCGCTTCCATGTGAAACGTTGGAATTTTTCGCCTCTTTGCAGGAATAACCGACAAACAACTATTTGTATCGCCAAGGACAAGTAACGCATCGGGAGAAACATCCTCTAAAACTTGGTCCACCGCAATGATCACGTTACCAATAGTTTCCGCACCGTTTCGGCCTGCCACTTCAAGGAATCGGTCTGGCCGTCGAAGATCTAAGTCCTCAAAAAAAACCTGGTTTAACTGGTGATCGTAGTTTTGTCCTGTGTGCACCAAAGTATGATCAAAGTATTTGTCGAGCTGAGGTAACACACAGGCTAATCGAATAATTTCGGGCCGAGTACCCACCACAGTGACCAATTTCAACTTTATCATTTTACACTTTACCAACAGTTGTATCAGGTTTTGCGCGATCAAATATTTCATTCGCCCAAAGCATAACAATAGCCTCGTTGGGTCCAATATTTGTAATATCGTGCACCCACCCTGGAATGGTATCCATCACCTGAGGCTTCTCAGAGGAAAGCGTTGCTTCAAATACCTCACCAGTAACCAGATGCCTAAAACGCATCAGCACGATCCCACTAACCACTAGGAATTTTTCAGTCTTACTATGGTGGTAATGCGAGCCTCGTGTTATTCCAGGGAAAACCGTAAAGAAGGAAAACTGCCCACAATCCGGCGTCTTTAGCATTTCAACGAACACGCCACGATCATCTGCATGACCTTGTAGGTCATAAACAAATTTCTCTGTAGGCAGGTAACTTATAAAGGTTGAATATAGGGCGCGAGTCAAACCCGTCCCCACCGGTTCCGAAACCAAACTAGTTCGACAATTTTGAAATGCCTCAACTTGCTGAGCCAGGTCCCCTACAGTAATACCATATATTGGAGCAATTTCGCCCCTTACCAAACCAGGCTTAAAATTTGTTATCGCCCTTAACACCTCATCGGCAACATCATCAATGTAGGCTAACTGTAGAGTGTGATTTGCATCATTAATCTGGAGTGGAATTTCGCGCGCAATGTTGTGGCAAAATGTTGCCACAACAGAATTATAGTTGGGCTTACAAAACTTGCCAAAAACGCCTACTAACCGATAAATAACCGAAGAGTTATTCGTTCTAGCAGTGAATTCCTCAATCACTTGCTCGGCGGCAAGTTTACTCTGCCCGTAGGGATTATCGTATTCTGCCTGCGCCGAAGAAGCAAAAATTAACGGAACATCTCGCCCCAAGCCCTCAATCGCGCTACAAAGGGAAGTTGTGAGTCCTACATTAGCGCGGGAAAAATCTTCCACATCGTCAGGCCGATTTTCTCCCGCTAAATGAACAACAACATCCGCTTTCGCCACCAGCGACTCAAGCAACTCCAGGCTATCACCGCGAATAAAGGGGAGAGTTTCCAGATTTTCCTGCTCTCCCAAACGAATAAGCAAGTTCTTGCCAATAAAACCATTAGCGCCAGTAACTAAGACCCGTTGCTTTTCGATACTCATCCCTCGGCTTCCACATCTTCCCCTTGTGCAATCGCTTGGATAAAGTCCAACTTCATCAATAAGGATTTCATAGCAGCAACATCTAAGCGATGAGTATTGTGAGAATTGTAGTCTTCAGCTTGAGATATGCCCGTTTCACCCTCGTCGGTATATTTACTATAATTAAGGTCACGCAAATCTGGCGCGACTCGAAAATAGCCACCTAAATCCTCTGCTGTAACTACCTCTTCACGGCTAAGCAACGCTTCATATAGTTTTTCACCATGTCTAGTTCCTAGCAGGCTTACTTCATGGTCAGGGCGCTCCAAAATTTCCTTGAGCGCCTGAACCAAGGTTTCAATGGTAGCAGCGGGGGCTTTTTGTACGAAAACATCTCCTGACTTACCATGCTCGAAAGCATACAAAACCAGATCAACCGCATCGTCTAACGTCATCATGAAACGAGTCATTTCTGGATCTGTAATGGTTAAGGCATCGCCCCTACGAATCTGATCTACAAATAAAGGAATAACCGACCCGCGCGAGGCCATTACATTACCATAACGTGTTACGCAAATTGCCGTAGCGCCACTCTCACGCGACTTAGCCACGGCGACTTTTTCCATCATCGCTTTACTTATGCCCATGGCGTTGATTGGATACACAGCCTTGTCTGTACTTAGACAAATTACGCGTTTAACTCCATGCGTAACCGCAGCCTCAAGCACATTCTCGGTACCTAACACATTCGTCTTAACCGCCTGCAGTGGATAAAACTCGCAAGACGGCACTTGTTTAAGCGCAGCCGCATGGAATACGTAATCGACGCCACGCATCGATGTACGCACACTATCGACATCACGTACATCGCCCAAATAGAATTTAAGCTTCGAGTTGTTGTAAAGTTTACGCATATCGTCTTGCTTCTTTTCATCTCGACTGAAAATACGAATTTCAGCAATATCTGAGTGCAAAAAGCGGCGCAGCACAGCATTACCAAAAGAGCCTGTTCCGCCCGTGATTAGCAAAGTCTTATTTTTAAACATCAATCATTCCCATCATGTTCTCGTACAACCGAATTTATAAATTCGAATGTTTCATTAGCGCAACGCAGCCAAGTATAGTTCTGCGACAGCGCAAAACTACGTTGGGCCAATTCTTTGCGCATTGAAACCGATTGAATCAGTGTGTGCAAAGCGTCAGCAATTTCTTCTGGCATCTCTGGATTAAAATACACGCCCGCTTGCCCAAGCATTTCTGGCATAGGCCCTCTATTTGAACAAGCGATTGGCAAACCAGATGCCATAGTCTCTAGGAGAATATTCGGCATGTTTTCGCAACTTGAAGCGAACAGTCCGACATCAGCCTGGGCGTACTGGTGATGCAAAGCATCGAAAGCAACCGCTCCGTGGTATTGTACCCAATCTCGCCCACTCTCTATACCGTCTATTTTTGCATTCAAGCGCATCAATGCCGGGTTGTAAGCGGGCCCTATCAAATCTAGTACTATTGGGATGCCTTTCTTGCGTAAAATAGAAACGGCTTCCACAACGTGCCACTGATGTTTGTATTGGTCAATTATTGACACATACACCACTTTATACGGTTGCTCATCACTATAAGCAGTGATTTCTTGTTGGTTTTTGGGTGCGTTACTGAATCGGGGGTTAAGCCCATGCGGCACAATGCAAGTTTGCCCTTTTAGCTTACCAGTAACACCTTGCACGATTGTACGAGCGTACTCTGTCAAAAAAATGACCCCATCTGCTTTGCGAAAAGATCGTCCTTGCGTCAAGCGCAGCAATAACAATTTGACCATCAAGAACGTCCAACCAAAGCGCAACAGCTCTGGCATCTCAAATGGCAGTAGGTTCTGACTCATCGTGACTATGGGGCGAAAATCACCAGCATAACTTCCCCCAGGGACAAAAAGAACGTCGCATCCTTCCTCACGCGCAGCCTCGGACAAACGGCGGCTCTGCCAAAATGTTCTCTGCAATAGGCCCTTTTCAGATTCTGCTGGGTTACGCTTGGCCAGCCAAGGGCGATCTTCTATGCGACCCAGAGTGTTAGCCCCCGCCCAAACCACAATACGTTTAAAATCGTGCATCTCAGGATTCGCCAAACGCAATAACTCAATCAAATGCGTCACACCGCCACCAGCGCGTAAGTTAGTAGCATCTATGCCTATAGTGTAGGGCTCTAACTCACTCATGTTCTTCTTCGCTTTAAAAATCTAAATAATCATAGGACTAAACAGCAAAGACCGTATTAGTCACGAATAAAATTAACAGTGGACAAAAGCCCAGCATCTATTGGAACCATATCATTGAGGTCGGTGCCTAAAAGGTGTCGCATCTTAACAGTGGTTCCCTTGGATCGTTTAGGGTCGCCAGCAGGTAGTTCTTTGTATATTTTTTCAACTTCAGTACCCACAGCGGCTATGAGCATATCTGCCACTCGATCTATGGTAATCGACTGCCCCGTCAAAACATTAATTTGCTCACAAAGAAGACGCTCTTGCACCGTCAAAACTGACTGGTATATGGCCTTAACCACATCTTCAACATAAATGAAGTCACGACTTTGAAATCCACCGTTAATCGTAATGTCTTGCCCGCGCAATAGCCGATCACTAAAAATCGAAATCACTCCAGAGTACGCACTACTCGGGTCTTGCCGAGGACCGTAAACATTGTAAAACCTTAGTGCAATGCTGGATAAGCTATAGAGTTGATATGCGACTTTTGCATAAAGTTCTAAAACGTATTTATCCGCCGCGTATGGGCTTAACACGTCCACAACCGCGTCAGTATCATCACCGAGCTCGAGGTTCCCATATAACGCAGAGGATGACGCGAAAACTAACGGAACTTGATTAACTCGACAAAAATCAATCACCTTTATCGCGCCGAGCAAATTCGAGGAGGAACTACGGCCAAAATCATTGATTGAAACGGGAACTGAAACTTGCGCAGCCAAATGCACGACAGCATCTATTTTAGTCAGTTTATCAAAATCAAAAAACTCTATTTTCTCTTCGTAGAAGTCTATGACATCAACAACACGCTGCAAATTCAACTTGTCACCGGTGCTTAAATCATCAACCACTATTACTCGATGGCCGGCATCAACCAGATACTCACACAAATGAGACCCTATAAAGCCAGCGCCTCCCGTAACCAATATATTCATTAAAAAATACTCAACAACTCGAAAAGAAACTTGTGCGAAACCAGCACCCACTCTCTCCCACGTTCATTAAAAAACTGACCCATAACGAGGCCACACGCGCTCGCCCTCACGACTTTCCATTTGCAACAAAAGTTTGCTTAAAAACCAACATACATAGCAATATCGCAGATTTCACCTTTGTCATTAAGAAACCCTGCTTTACAGCAAGGTACAAATCGGCTCTAGCTTCGGGATAATTACCGGCAAAATAATTGAAGTGCCCTGTTGTATAAGCAAAATTTGCTTCAACCTTTAGAGTCTGCAACGCGCTAAGCATAGGCATAAACTCGGCCACTGCGCGCCTCGCAGGCACAGCCATATCTCTTTTTGAAATACCTTGACTGTGAACGAAATAGTATCCCAGCCTGTGCGGTAGGTATACGAATCGGTCCGTGAGTTGTGCGATACGTAGCCAAGCATTGTAGTCCTCCGCGGCGATCATTTCCGCACTTTCGTCAATACCGCCAATCTTCTCCAGCAAGCTTTTCCGAACGACCACCGAAGAATTGCTAATGACGTTGCCGCCCAGCAAAAGGTGCGTGAGTACCGGGGGCTGAACTTGTCCAGAGCGGTTTTTTTTTCTCGACCATGATCGCGGCTGAGCATTAACAATTTCCAGATCATGGTAGACCAAATCCACTTTGTCGCTGACGCAATCAAACCAGACTTTCAACTTATCGGCAGACCACCAATCGTCTGAATCCAAAAACGCAATCCACTCTCCCTTTGCAGCCCTTACCCCCATATTTCTCGACTTAGCGATCACGCCATGATTATGAACTTTTAAGTAGGTCGTACGCGAGTCAGCAAAACTGGCTACCAATTCGTCGGTGTTGTCGGTTGAATGGTTGTCGACAATTATTATTTCCCAGTTGGAGAAGGTCTGATCTAGAACCGACTGCAGTGCTCGACCTAAATAACGAGCATGATTGTAGGTTGGGATAATTACGGAAATTAGTGGGGCGTCCGTGAGGGTCATAAGGCTACTCTACCGATTGCTAAGTCTACTATGTCATTGGTTACGTTCATTCAATAACCAAAGCTCCAAATAGAGATTAAGCGCCCCAATTTTCGTTATTGGAGCGACCCCATTTGTCACCAGATTTGGGCGACCATTATTGTACGTCCATTGTTAACTCGTTGCATGCCCTTGAACCTTATCAACTTGTGTAAAAGGCAGAGCTTAAGCAAATTTGACTTAAACCAACCAGCCACGCCAGACTAACGTGCGCAATCTATGACTGCTAGAGTGGGCCAGCCCATAACCAATAAAAATAACATCTAAAATTAAGGACGCAAGTCGCGCATAAAAAACTGCGCTAACAGAACAGTGTATGCTGAACGTAGATTACTGCAACGGCACCTCTAACACTTAAGCTATTTCTATTAGAGAGTAGGCAACAGAGTCAACCTCAATGCGCACCACCTAAAGGTGAAAACATCACCCAACCGGCGATCTAACAGAGGCACCTTTTGAATCTGCTGCGGCATTTTTCTCCGCGTGGGAAATTATTACGAACAGCACCCAAAATAGCGGCATATGAATTGGGTCGACCACTGAGGCAGCTAGCATAAACAACATCAAACTGTTGAAACCTGAGTTTATTCTACACAATATTGTTAGTTGTAAAATCAATCCTATAATACCGGTCTCATAAATTGAGAGCGTAAACCCAGAATTAAATGCCTTCTCGAAACCCGTAACGTAAGTCACACCATGCCCAAACAATGTCTGCATGATATCGGCCTCACTCATCGCTGTGTAAAACAAAAAGTAGCGTTCGGCTCGGTCATTGAATGAGGAATACAAAAGAACTTCGATAATCGCTAGGGCATACGTCAAAATAACTGCACCAAACGAGACGCTAATAAAAGTATATAACGACGTTACTTTTCTTAAGGCATAAAGCACAGCCAGCACTACGACAAAAGTCATAGATAAAGACAACACTCCGCCCAGCAAGTTTACGTTCCGAAAAGCTACGGTTTCCCCTTTCCCTTTAAGCAGAGGCGCGATAATAACGATATTTGCAGCGTAAAATATGGCTACATACACGGGCTCAACAAAATAGAAAAAGCTCCTGTAAAGAGTAATCGGGCCAACTTCTCTTTTAAACAATATGCCAAAGGGCGTGACTAAATGCTGATAAACGTCAGATTTGAACCCAAAGAGATCAAATTCTCCTAAAGTAAAAAAGTAAAACATGCTCAATACCGAGCATATCGTAACAAAATAGAAAAATTTGACGTATAGGCCGAGCAAGACTGGCGTCCTAGCTCTACGAAGTGTCAGGTGCCTATAGAGCCCCCAGCCGAAAAGTATTGTTAGACAATAGTTTCCTACAGACATCAACCCCTCCAACCCAGAGGAGTTACCCAAAACCAAAAGTGTGGCTAAAAACAAAAGCAATATAAATATATACGCATCATTTTTTGAGTAGCGCTTTGAACTGAAAAAAAGATATAGGCTCAGGGTCGCAAAGCACCCAATTCTTAATGCTGGATTTACCCACTGAGTAAAAAAGAAGGGGATGTAAGCAAGCACAGGCCAAAAGATCATGCCTGTCTTTAGATAATCCGCTTGCAATCCAGTAATCTTGATAAACATCTCCTCTTCATTTCAAACAGCCTACAGTTTGGTAAATAATTTAGTGGCAGTGAACGTTGGATTTAAGTGCCGTGAATTAGACCCAAAGACAGCGCGCTGTATATTCTTGAACCTTAGCGCTGGCAGCGTAACTATATCCTTAATCAAGCCCCACCTATCAATCACAACGCTCAATACTAGGATTATAACGAGTTAAGTCAAAGCCGACTCAGCACCCTCCCTCGTCGCCCAGCCAACCTAGGCATTTCGCTCTATTGCCGATTGTTGCAGCCAAAACTTTGCTCCCGCACTCCAAACGAGCCTGCTACTTTGAACAACAAGCAGTCTTTGACTTGTCATTTTAAAACAAACCTTGCCTTGCCCAAGCCCTACATCCTAGAGTTATCCAAGACAACTGAAAACTCAATAACTAAAACAATATCTCCTGCAAATGAGTGGCTGTATCTCATTTTTCGCTCAACCTGAATATCGCAATGACCCAAGAATAAGGGCGTCAGGCGAGAAACTGCAAGTCGCTCAGTAGTCGACGTTAAATCACTTCGTCTTAAGGAAGTTCGTTTGACAAAATTTCAACAATTTGTCGATCTCCCCCACTTTGTTTTGGCTAATGTGAACGCCTAGCGCAATCAAATGATTAGACTGGTATGACAGTTCCGCCTCAGGATTGCCGGCAGCACCTCTTTGATACTCCAGAGGCGCATGGAAGCCCAAAACCGAAACACAGCGCTGTTGCACTAGCAAAGCCATTTCTAGCACAGATTGCGACTGCCCCACGCCGACATTAAAAACCAAAAACTCTGCGGCTGCGGCCTTACCAATCAGCAACAATCCTACTACTCTCGAGACTTCACTCATACAAATGAAGTCACGCTGTTGTAATCCATTACTTTGCAGAACAAGCTTTCCCGTCTGAACAGCTTGTCTGCACAAATCGTTAACCAAAAGCATCCAACAATTAGCATCCTTGTGCGTCGGTGCACCGTAGGCATTTGATAGACGAATAACAGTCCCTTGAATTACGCCGCGCTCGTGAGCTTGTGCCACTGCGGTTTCACCTGCGAGGTGCGATGTAGCATAGGGGTGCGGGTTACACGGTAAAGTTTCCTCCGTAATAATCCCAGCGAGAGGGCTGGCGTATACATGAGCTGTAGAGAAATAGATGAACTGTTTTACGCCTGCCCGAGCCGCGGCGTTAACAAGACGCTCTGTAGACCTGCCGTTAGCTTTATAAGCCGCCTCGGGATCAGCCGCACAGTCCTTAGCATTCATTCCCGCCGCATGAATAACTACATCAGCGCCGTTACAGCTGCTCTCAAGGGCATCGCACTCATCCCATTTCATCTGCGTGACTTCTACTTGGGGCAGCCAAACAGGAGCGGGCATTTTGCGCCTAGACCCAAGGACAACTTCGTGCCCGGCTTGCACGAAATGCCTAGCCAGCCTTCCGCCAATAAAGCCGAAACCACCGGTAACTAGAATACGCACAGTTAATCTAGGTGGCCCAAGGAGCGCCATTTGCCCAAAGAGACTCAAGCAATTCGTGATCTCGCTTGGTATCCATGCAATGCCAGAACCCATCATGGTGATAGGCCATTAGCTCGCCGGCCTTGGTAGCTTGCTCAAGAGGCTCTCGCTCTAAGAGCGTACTGTCCCCTTCAATTAGATCAAAAAATGCAGGCTCAAAGATAAAGTATCCTCCATTAATCCAACCGTCATGCAACTGAGGTTTCTCTTGAAAGCTTGTTACTTGAGACCCATTCATCTCTAACTCGCCAAAGCGTGCCGCCGGACGTACAGCAGAAATTGTCACCATCTTGCCGTGACTTCGATGGAATGCTAACAGCGCATCTAAATCAATGTCAGCGACGCCGTCACCGTACGTTAACATACAGGTTTCGTCACCGATGAACGACTGCATACGCTTTACACGCCCACCGGTCATTGATGCATCGCCGGTATTCACTAGGGTTACATTCCAATCAACGGCATCAACCTGGTGAGATTTAACGTCTCCCGAGGAAAGATCAATTGTGAAATCTGCATTAAGAGCGCGGTAATTCAGAAAGTAGTCCTTTATTACTTCCGACTTATAACCCAACGCCACATAAAAATCTTTGTGTCCGAAGCGGGCATAGGTTTGCATGATATGCCAAAGAATAGGCTTACCTCCCACCGGAACCATGGGCTTCGGAATTAAATCAGTGTATTCAGCCAGGCGAGTCCCAAAACCACCAGCAAGTAAGATCACCTTCATCAGATCAGTTCCATTTATAATTAATATCAGATAGCGAGAGACGCTCAACTTCGTTTGGATCATGAGGAATGCTAGCAACGTTCATAACCAAACTATCCTTAGAGCCCAGCCCTTGAAAACCAAACCAAACACCGGGGGGTACGGTAATACGTGCATAACGTTCTTCGCCGATGTCCTCAACACGAAACTCTTCAACGTTATCAGCATCAATGCAGCGAAAAACAAACCGCACCTGCCCCACGGGTACAACCACATTCATTGTCATCTGCATATGGCGCTTCCAGGCTTTTACAGCGCCCGCGGAGGCCCAAGAAAAATAGGCTTCGCCGAAACCACCGTACCCTACATCACTCTGCTTCATTGCATGCAGCACATCGCCCCCAACGTTTGGAATGCGTTTTAACGGTGTCACCTGAATGTCCGCAAGTTTCATTGCGCCCACTCCAACCCGTGCTGTTTAGCAATCGCAGTATAATCGGCAATTTGATTGTTGGTTGTTAACGCTATATCCGCTGGCTGCTGATAGTAAGCCCGATACCATTCGGCGGTCATACGGACAGTATCCTCAAATCCCATAACTGCGTGCCAGTGCAGGTGATGCAACGCCTTATCACAATTGAGTTTGAGCAGTCCCGACTCGTAAGGTTCTGACAAGGACCCCGACACATCTTGCCAACGTACTTTTTCCCAATGCAAAGCCATCTGCTTAACTAACTCTAAAACACTGTGGTTTTGTTGGGCTTGCGGGCCAAAGTTGAAGGGTTCGCCGTGTAAACTCGGATGCTGTGACAAAGCAACTGCGAGTCGCAAATAGCCACTCAATGGCTCCAACACATGTTGCCAAGGCCGCGTAGAATGAGGATTTCGCAGTTCCACCAAATTATCAGTCGACCATGCGGTAACACAATCCGGCACAATACGATCAGCAGCCCAGTCTCCACCGCCGATAACATTTCCTGCGCGAGCAGAAGCGATGCGTACTTTGCTAGTTTCCTTTGGAAAATATGACTTTATATGTGAACGTATAGCCAACTCTGCTGCGCCTTTTGAAGCGCTATATGGATCTGGACCACCCATTGCATCGGTTTCGCGGTATCCCCACACCCACTCCACATTGTCATAACATTTATCGCTCGTTATCATGACTACCGCACAGGGCTTATCCAGCTTTCGCAAAGCTTCGAGTACGTGCAGTGTACCCAGTACATTTGTCTCCCAAGTTTCCAACGGATCATCATAAGAACGACGAACTAACGGCTGCGCTGCGAGGTGAAAAACAAAGTCAGGTTGAGCCGACTCAATGGCCTGTTCAACCGCTGCTCGATCACGAATGTCATTACGCAGATCGGTCATATTATCTGCTAACTGAGCAGCCACGAAATGCGATGGCTCAGTCTGAGGATCAAGTGCAATGCCCACCACATTGGCGCCTAATTGGCGGAGCCATGCAGCTAACCAAGAACCCTTAAAACCTGTATGACCGGTGATAAGGACGGTCCGGCCGAAGAAACTTTCGCCTAAAACAACTGGTATATTTTTATTCACATTTAGACCTAAAAAATTAAATCGTTTGGATCTAACAAATACGCAGTCGCATCGTAGCTTTCGGCGATGATTTGATACCCAAATGAATTTAGATGAGCGCAAATGGCGGTAAAGTTCTCTCTGGACATTACTCCGTCCCTCACGCCATGCTCAAATCGAATCATACGTGGTTTAATATGGGTAAAGTCGATGGACATCAAAATTTGATAGTCGTAGCCCTCGGTATCGAGCAACAGTAAATCTAGCGTTGTAATTGCGTTGGTCTTAGCGAATTCAGCAAACGACACACAATTGACTTTGACTTGTTCCATATAATCAGCGCTGGGCACTAAAGTCGTTTTTCCCCAATGGTCTTCATCGAATGAAGCGACGCCCCTGGCGAATTCGGGCACTTCAGCGGCGCGCGTTGGTTTTACTCTGTGTAAAACCATTTCCGTTTCTGTGGCGTGAATGGCCAAATTGAATGGCTTAATGTCGGCACAAGATCGATAGTTTTCCACTAACTTTTCAAAAATATCAGGAAGCGGCTCAAGCACAAACCCACTAACAACAGACCTGTTATCCATATTAAATTGATAAATAGGGTCGTTCATAACACCATCGTTTGCTCCAATTTGAAGAAAGTTAAGCGTCTTATGTACTTCGAGGTGCCGATACAGAAAACTCTCAAAATCAAATAGAGAGTATGGGCCAACCTTAAAAACACGATAGCCAAAGCGGCGGATGAACGTTCGCGTAAAATTTTTGGCGCGGTTAACTAAATTTATCATAATGTGCAATTTTCAATGTGTTAAAGGTGTTTTGACTGGCGCAGGAGCTGATAATTTTACAGCCGGTCCTTTTTGGTCGCAATCAAAGTGAAGCCTTCGGCAAAATTATTCGGGTAGGTCTTCACAAGCCATCGGACAAAACCGTCTAAAACCCTAAATCTACCTAGTATTGGTACCGCGGCGAAAGTGTAGCTCAGATCCTCGACAACATCGAACCCGTGATCATTGAACACCTTAATAATATCTGCGTGCTCATAAAAACGAATGTGAGGAAAGCTCCAGCGAGACTCGTTCGGTGAGAAGTAATTGAAGGTATCCAATTTATTATTCATCAAGAAACGTAGTCGACCAGAAAGCGGAAAATGATTGGGAACATGGAAAAGAAAAGTACCGCCAACACGCAACACTTTATTAATTTCAGACAAAGTGAACTTTGGATCAAGCAAATGCTCCATGACATCTTTACAAATCACACAATCGAAATAATCTTGCTGAAATGGCAATGGGTCCACACTCAGATCGTCCACCACCGCTACCTCTTTGTATCCCCTCTCCACCGCTCTGCTTGCAACAGATGTAGGACCATCAACACCGACAATTTCAGGCTGACAATGATTAAACAGTTGAAAAACAAATTTCCCCGTGCCACAACCCACGTCGAGTACTCGTTTCCCATCCAAATCAGTAAAGTCATTTAGAGCTCGAATGACAGGACTGAAATAGTTATCGTGATCATCCGCATTATCTAAAACATCAAAATACTTGTGTTCCATATGCTCAGGTTTTTTAGTCATTCTGCATCTGCTTTTATTAATTCAAAGTACTGCTTCGCCATTGTCGAAGCCATAAACCTGCGCTCAAAAGATAGACGTCCATTCTGACCAAGTTCAGAAGCTAGACCAAGATCACCAAGAATACTCTTAATTGCGGAAGCAAACTCCGTCGGATCGTCTTTTGAACAGACATAACCGGCTTTTGCATCGCCAAGGACTTCCGGCATGCCGCCTACGTCAGTTATCACTACTGGGACACCGAACGCCATTGCTTCGATTATGGTCAACCCAAAGGATTCGTAGGCCTGCGATGGCACAACTAATATGCTGGCACCCGCAAGTAACTCTTCGGATTGGGCAACAAAGTCTCCAAGCAGCACGTTCTCTTCAAGGTGGCAGCGAGCAACCTCGTTCACTACCTCCTGTTTTCCTTGACCTACACCATGTCCGTATATTCTTAACTGAACATCTGGGTGGTCCTTTAGAACACTCTGAAATGCTTGCAAAAGGTAAGTATGCCCTTTTCTAGCCTCGTAGGTCGCAAGCATCAAACAATACCGCGGGGTCGATGCATCATCATTGATAGGACTTACTGCGTTCCGCCGACCCGCAGGGTCTTCGATGCCATTGTAAATATAAGACAATTTACCGCACTCAAAGAAAGCCGGCCGACTATCTAATGAGTTGAGGCAGTTTTTAGAAACGCTGACAATGTGCCCTGCCGCACGAACAACCAAAGCGTCAATACAATTTTCAAAAAACCGATGATACCAAGGAGGATAGGTTGTCGAATTATGGAAATTCATCACGGCCAACGGCTGCTTGCCCGCTAGCCACCATGCAATAACAGCACTCCGGCACAGCAGACTTGCGGGATAACCACCGTTAACCACTATTAGTCTGTCGTAGTCACTGCGTAAAAAAAAAATGGTCAGTGTGACGACGTACCACGGGAAGAGAATTGGATACTGTAACAATTTGAAAGCCAATATAAAGAAAGCACGAACTGGAAAAGATCGACTCAATCGTGACTGCCCCTGTCCTTGGGCAATGAGACTAGCAAATAGTCGATGATAAAGTTTCACCGCTATTGGCCGTCGGGTTTTTTTTTCAATAGTCGTAATCCCGGCATGCGAGCTATTGCAAACCAGTGTTAGTTCATCTTTCTCGCACGGCCACGCGTTAAAAAGATTGACTAGAAAAGTATCTAACCCGCCTTTATAGTAATTTTCGGTGTAGAAGCAGACCTTCACAATTTGTCGACCATTAGTTCTTATTTCTCTATCTTAAGTTCATATCTTTATCACCCGCCTCGCCTATGAGGCCAACAGGGAGTCTTGAACAAATATAACAAGGCGAATGCAATGCTATGGCGCACTAAAATAACCCTACCGGCTAAGCATCCTTAGTATCGAACTTTTGCAGTTCTTCAATCCAGGCACTTAGTGCATTCGGAGAGGTTCTACACAGTTCTTCTCTAAAAATGCTAACCGCGTCCTGCCGGCGAGGCTCGTTCCACCATGATTCAACATCAGCATAGTGATTATTAACCGCCGCCGCGGCTTCCTCAGGGGTGCTAAAAAACACCCCAACGTCACGTAGCAACTCAAAATACTTTTGAGCCTGAGGCAACATCTTATTCGCCTCAGTGGACCAAAACAGTATCGTAGGTTTATTCGCAGCAATCGCTTCTGCGAACGTAGTGGATAGGTGGTCACAAACATACAGACGACACTGGGACAAGCTTTCTAAGAAATCGCGATGATTGTCAAACACGATGTCAGGATGATGGGATCTAATTCGCGCAACCACACTCCAACCAAAATCCAGAGGATGAGGGCGAAACCGAATCGCCAACAAGCTCTCTTTAGATAAACTGTCTACAAACCTCTCATGCCAAAGCAAATAGTTCTCGAATAGTTCAGCCGAACTAAACGGTAACTCAAAGGCAGAATATCTCGAAACAACCGTTGTCACCCAAAGAACCCCTGCAAGGTTATTGCTTGCACCGAGATTTTCTATATTCATGAACTTAGTCGCAGGCATTGAGGTTACTTCCGCGCGCCTTTCTACTAACGCTGTTCCGAAGAAACTTGACCAAGGGTAATAGCGATCGACAATATCTATTTCATGCTTACGGCTTGGTTGATCAAGCCGCACACAATAATGTCCATGGGGGGTACCTAACAAAGGGATTCCGCGACTTGCTTGAGCGGCAGCCCAACACTTAAAAGTTTCGTCGTACCACCAGGAATTTGCACTAAAAATGAATTTAGGCGAGTTGGGATACTTGCGTCTCCCCGCGTCCAAGGCCGCCTCATACCCTTCAATAAAACACTTAGGAACGTCGGAAAAAAGCAGGCTTGCAAGACACTTTGAAAAATCATCTTCACCAAAAGAGACAACTTCTAGTGCCTTCCGTTTATTCTTGTCGTAGCCTAACTGCTGACTTTCTGCCACCATACCAGTGGTACTAAACACTTTACCCCGAAAAGCAAACGCCAACTTAATCTCAGATATTTTTGACAAATAGCTGTTGCTTATCACTACTGGGTTTAAGGCCGTCTTTTTGACAAGTGATCTAGCCACGCCAGTAGCGAACGCGAGCAACTTCTGTTTCGTAGATCTCGGCCCGACGATGCTATAGGACGAACTTTGTGTTTGCTGATACGTCTTACTGGAAAAAATTTTTCCAAGAAAGAGGAAAATTTTGGAGTAAATTTGGAGATTGTAGCTATCCTCCGTAAGTCTCAAGGTAAACTCTCTTGTATCCAAAGGCACAACAAAGGAATCGCTCGACAGCAAGCATGTTGTCAACGCTGGCTCCGCCTCTAGCACCTTGACTATCCGTCTAAACCTATCGTGCACCGCTGCCACGTACGTCTGCAACCAAGGCCCGATCACTATGCGCCAATACCGATCACTATGTCTGGTTTCATGAATCGCATTTAGCGCTTGAGCAACCACTGGTAAGATTCGCTCGTAAATTTTATTATCCTGATGACAACGAGCATGCAGTTCGTCCGAACCAACTTCATGGTTTTCCACACGGTAACCATCGAGATGCGCCCAGTATGAGCTGCGGTCATACAGCAAACACCACTGCCCCAAAAACAGCATTGGCTGTTCGACATCCCAAAATTCTTCTAATGCAGTGGTTGCCAGAAAACACGTTTTTTTCATATATTTTTCAGACGTTCCAAGGTGGCCTTAGGGCGACCACCAACCTAATATAACTAACATGGGTGGAAACCAACGCCGCTCGCTAGTTTCCGAGATTCATCTTTCCACAATCCCTGGGCGCATTTTAACTACTCGTCTAACTATAAGACTCGGAAAGCACAGGGCATCTATTAGTCTTACGCAACTCGTTCCATCAAAAACCAGTTAATGTCATCTTGTGGAAATTTTGGGTCATTGCGATACGAGAATCCGTAATCAATTAACGTCAGCTCCGGATAAAGGTCCAAAATCTCTCCAGCAAAATCACGCTTAAATAATCGATCAGTATGTCCACGATAGGGAATAGCTACGGGTGATGGATTATAATACTCAGCTACTAAAAGATATCGACCACAGCTAGCCACAAGTTTCTTATAAGCTTCCGGCAATTCGTCAGGGTTAATATGTATAAGCACCCCTTTTATAAAGCTTAAATCAAACTTCGCATCCGACTCGAAGTCAAATATTGAAGAGTGGAATACATTAGCAGGAGGAATGACATTTTTGAGTTCATCGACCGCCTCAGAGTTTATTTCGATCCCGTACTGTTCTTGCTCAGGGTACAGCAACTTTAAAGCCTGAAGATTCATGCCAATATTTGCGCCAAACTCAATACAGCTTTCAACTTTTCTGGCATTCTTGAGCATATCCACCCACATTACTGTATTAGAAGCGAGCAGTTTATCGCCCTGATTTCTGTCTATATAATCGTTACCAAACTCGCCGGCCCAAAACTCTTCTTGTTCAGTTTTAAATGTCATTAGTTACCTTGATTTTTTTATTCTTGATTATTATTCTTTTTTCGTCGTTCTGCGCCCAATACCGTTGGATAGGTCATCCCAAGCATTGCACTACAACTAAATTCTTAACTTCTAATCCGAGAGAGCAAAAATTAGCCCACTCTCTAGCAAGGCAACCGCAATAACCCTCCCTTTCATCGACCAATAAGTATAACTTTCCCCTGTCGCAAAAACACGCTCTCTTTTTATACGCTCCCGCCAATAATAGACAAGCTATAGGTGTAAGAAGGTATGACCAATCCAAACAAAATGAGCGGAAATTAGACGTAATCTATCTTTGGTAATGCGGCCCGGGTCTTTTCGCCGCATTGCCAATACCCTGTGCTGTTAGAAAAAAGATTCTGCAGCTCCTCATAGGATTACTTCCAAGCGCACAGTAAAATCATATTTTTCTTGCAACAATCCACAAATTTGAAGAAAGCCCTTGCTCGACTAAAAAATCTTGAAAACTGCCACCCAGACTATCCCACTCATCAATCAGGACCTTTTTAAGGAATGGCTGGTTCGAGACATCAAATTCACCCGATAAGATTTTATTCCTGACTAAGTCGGCATCTAAAACCCCTGGCGTGGAGCTCTCTACTACTTCTAAACCCGCTTTTTCTAGCATTATTCCCAATGACTTCTCATTGAAATAGTTCAAGTGCTCGTGGTCCACCGTATCACTCAAAGGCCCCAAGGTTTCCACATCGAAGCCCTTCCCGTTGGGACAGGTCAACATTAATATCCCGCCGGGCTTGAGCAACTTCACTGCGGCTTCGACAAATTCAACCGGCGCAAACAAGTGCTCAATTACTTCGAAGTTAGCTACCACATCAAACAACTCTTCTTCTTGTAGTTGTATCTGCTCGACTGGCTTCTCTATAACCTCTAGCCCATGCCCTCTACACGTCTCTGCGAGCGCGGCGTTTGGTTCGACCGCAACGATTCGTTCAAAGATGTTGCGCGACTTTAACTCTTTACAAAATGAACCAAACCCAGGACCAATCTCTAACAGTGACTTCTTTTCAACTTTAAACTTATCGCAGAGCGACAGCAGTCGGTCAACACGAGGAACGGAAATACGTTGTCTTCGAGTTTCTTCAGTCGCTGGAAAAATCACATTGTTCCAATACTCATAGTTAGGTGAGCTTTCATAAAACCAACCTAATACATCTGATGGTGGCCGAGGGTTAACATAAAAAGTCTCACAACTTTCGCATTCAACATATTTAATGCCATTATGCGTATACTTATCCTTGGCCTCCGCAGAGCCACAGGCAGGGCAAGATACAAACACAAACTCTTCGCATTTGGACAACATCCTCCCAACATCAGTTAAAACGTATATTCGCTGCTTTTCGATCAACTCCGCAGGTCTGATCGCTTCCTCGCTTAATCTCTTCACTTGTAGGTCCTCTATTATTTTTTTTGCACTGTTCCACGCTTACTTTAGCCCGCGCCCATCAACAGACTCCGCCTCAAAAACGCCCGGCAAAATAAGTGCCATTACAGAGCCATATTATTCGTAAGTTTTTCTATCCTAAAAGTCATATATCTATGCCTTTGTCAAAAAACAAATATTCCTCGCCACTGCTTTTAGCAGAAGCTATCAAAGATTTAACTTCATTCGGGAGGCTAACACTTTCGTGCAGGTCTTCTTCATCGCTAACTAAATGTCGCACACCAGTCAAGCGGTGCGCCTTATACCATTCATATCCGCTATTGGTAGTCCCTAACCAATCAAAAAATGGTTTTATGTTTACAACTCTTTCGGAGTACGCCGCTTCTATCTCAGAAGCACGCTCACGGTTCACTCGGCCATGACGTATTTCACGAACAAGATGGTCTCTGATTTTCCTATATCCTGTTCTCTGTAATTTGAGTAAATCGTGGAATTTATAATAGACCGAACTTCCGGCTCTTTCGTAAACATCAAATGTGCTGTCATTGCTCTCGGGCTGAAAGCCAAAGCTCACTGCGCTTTGGTTTTGCTTTAAGGGATCCCAGCGCAAATAATTACTTAGGTATAACCCCACGACGCCGCGCCGATTTAGCTGAGATATCGAAGGATACTGATAATAATTGAGATGCCGCGCATCTACTTGAGCACCTGTCCCAATGAGATCTTCGATCTCGACCCCAAAAAGGTCATGTTGTTTACGATTCCAACGGCTCATTTGCACATCATCAAGATGAGAAAACTTGCCTACCTGTTCAACTGCCTGACTTTGCCCCCAAATGATCAAAGGTATCCTTCTTTCCGACGCGATGTGAACTGGAAATGAGGTTTGCAGTTGCAAAAATGGTAAGAATATGTGGTCGTACTTCCTCAAAGAAGTTTTGACCAAGTCCTTATAAACCCGCAGATCTGGATTGAAGATAAACGAATCGACATCAAAATAGGTAATAAGCTGGTGAAGGTTTTTCCAACCAATGTCGTTTTTAAAGTAATCGTTAACGCCAACGACTAGAGGAGAAAGCCCAAACTCTAAAACCTTTGATAAAGTATAAAAATCTTCAGCATCTCCCACAACAGGAACGACGCAATCATACTTCTTTCCGTGTTTTTTGTGTTTTTGCAGCGTTTCTTCAAGGTCAGCTCTCCGCCCTTCCCAATTGAAAAGGTCTTTCTCCCGATGGGTTATGCAACCTGAGCACTCGCCGCCGTTTAGACTTAATCCAAACGGGTGGGCTCCATCGTACAGACACTTAGAACAAGAACTAATGATGTTTAAAACCCTTTATAGAATATTCACTGTGTAAAATTTTATTATCTACCAAAACCGATGCCAACCCTTGTTGCTTCGCCCAGCCTACCGTCGACTTACCTACCCCGCCTGTTATGACGAGCTTATTTTTATCAAAAACACTCGTCTTTACTAATAACTCATTAAAACTGTCCCGGCAGCCATCATGCTCGATATCATAAAGAACCACTTCGTTAGACAACTCATCGATGAGCGCTAAATTTAGCTCATCGAACCTACGTAAATCGTTTTTATTGCACTGGTAAACCATCGGCGTACCGCCATCAAATTTTACAGGCAAGAGGCATTGAATCGCCTGCTGACCAAACAAATTCCTAGCCCTGTCGATAAGAGACACGTTTTCAGAAATAAAGGCTGATGAAAATATCAGCCTTTCAATAGGTAAATCTTTGAGCAAGTCTAGATGTTCCAAAGTGCGTATTCCGCCGCCAAAACTAATTGGCGTCATTGTCTTCAGAATCCTCACGGCCTCTAGATCCTTTGCAAATAACTTTAACGAGTCCTTGTCTCTAACCGGGCGAATAATGGCCACTTCATCACACTCATATTCCTCCAAAGAATTCATAGCAAGTTGCAACGACCCAAGCGGTCTAAAAAGCTCCCAACCGTAAGACTGAAGGCACCGTGCATTTTCTAATATTAAGGTTGCACCAATCCGCATATCTTTCCTAAAGCATCATAGAGATAAGCTCTACGCCCGTAAGTTGACTTTTTTCAGGGTGAAACTGAATCCCAATAATTTTGTCTTTGACAAACAACCCTGTGAACTCGTTTAGGCTTGAAGATATTGGGAGCGTAAAAGCGTCTAAATCTCTGTTTACCAGGCCGTATTCGTGATTATAAAACACACGCCCATTTACAACAGTCTTACGACTACTCTTTCTGGAAGCGTTGAAGAATTGGTTATTCATATGGTTTTTCTTGAACGAGAGTGTCTCCCAGCCGGTATGAGAGATTCGGGTACCAAGCCTTTTAACCTCCGCATCTATCAAACCCAAACCGGCTACACCGCCATCCTCTTCCGAGAACGAAGACATAATTTGAAATCCAAGACATATACCGATTAATCTACCGCCGCGTTGAACATGATTGACGATTGCAGTATCAAAAGTTCCTTTTTGTAATCGCTCCATATAAGAACCGGCAGCGCCAACCCCGGGAAGTATCAACACTTCGGCGTCTAATTCGCTTACATCTTGCACAGACCTGGCAATAATATTACTTTTTTCAATCCAATTCTTTATCGACCTTATGTTGCCACTGCCGACATCGACAATATCAACTTTCATAATCAACTCCCACTTCAAATTTTGGAGTAGGCCGCCCACCGTCTAGTACAGTGAACAATTTTTCATTTACCCAATTATTACCTATGTTCCAAAACTCAACTATTGAAATCCCAACGTAAGCCGAAAATCTTGCAATGATCTCATCTGAGCATACACCATCAAATTTTTTAACGATTTCAATAGCCTTTTTGCGACTTAGACTTCCATTTCTTATTTGTTCATCTACATAATCTGTGGCACGACCAAAACCAAATTTATAGTATTTGAGCATCATATTAATATTAGTGAATTCTTCATCTAACATCGAAGCGTTAGAAAGATCCCCCGTCTGTAACTCCTCGCCCGGTCTTAAAGTTAAACCCTCCAGCGAAGCGTAAGTTGCATTGTCAAAGTTCGACCAATCATCCCAAACGGGACCTAGATAAAAGATGTTGACATTGCCTTTTTCAAACTTATCTTCACTGGGATAAACATAGTGTTCAGAAAGGTAGGGGAAACTGACTGTATCTTCTATCCAATCATCACCGTCGGTTGAGTTAAGCGTATTCAACTTTCGCATATTATTGCCGTCAAACTCATCTAGCCCTTCAGCCCCGCCACCCACTTGAAGTGCAGGATTTTCTCCCCAAAACAAAGTGTTCACTCCGAGCTCAATGGCAAGGCGTGGAACTGTTGAAAAAAGAGACATTTCCGTAGACTTGCAAACGTTACCAAACTTCTTGAACGACTGTAGCGATAGTTCGGCGGCCGTTTGCGGCGCTGGAGTCGCAATAATTACGTCGAATCCCATGGTCATTAGGTTAGAGAGATTTTTTGCGCCTGTTTTTGACATTTGCTTGGGTGCATAACCGCAACAGACTATCAAAGGCCGAAGCCCCAACCGATCCCTAACCCAATGCGCTTGACGAGTACTGTCTTTGCCGCCACTAACGCCTACGATACAATCATAGGCGCCCTTGTTTTTTTGTTTTTGACGACTCCTGTCTCTTATACACATCTCCGAGCCCA
>OJIR01000075.1_pt1 | contig 33028 bp, 32 predicted proteins | sample 1595711 | NCBI WGS metagenome assembly OJIR01 (sample SAMN05416846, study PRJEB24817) | seawater metagenome | isolation source: Sea water | place: Canada:Atlantic | collected 2013-07
CTCTGCGCGCTGCGTCTATGAGTTTCCTTAAGGTCACCGACGGCCCACCTTTTTGGCTAGCTAACCATTCCCAATGCCGGGGCAGTAGCGTGACCTCTTTACCAACGACTCCCAGCTTTGGTCTGCCCGGACCCTTTTTTGTTGGTGTATTAGATGCGGGGTAACTGGCGGCCTTACGCTTCACCAGCTCGGCATCACCGCTCAGGTCAATGTCCATAATGGCGTAGGTTTCATCGTTAAAGATCAGTACTGATTCCGCGCTTTGGCTCTTTAGGTGGTGAAAGGCCGCCAGGGCTGCTTCTTCAAGGCTGCCGGTGATTAGACATTGCTTAGGTGTAAACGCAGAAAATGACAAGGACATGTAATACTCCAATAATAAAACCAAGGTAAATATATTAAGTAAAAATCCAACCTAATTAAACCTTGGTAAAATAAAAGAGATCAACGGTAGAACAACGTAGATAGAAGAAGAAAGCTAGGGAGTGAAAGCGGCAAGGGCAAAGGCAAAGGCAAAGGTAAAGGCAAAGGCAAAGGCGAGGTGCCGAGTGTCAGTGTTGTAAATTGGCGGGTTGAAAGTCGGCGCTAGCTGGTTTAGCCAGCGCATTGGATGGGAATTGACGCCAAGGATTACTGCCCGGCGAGGAGTTTCTCTAGGTCTATCTTGCGTTGGGCCATTTTGGCCAGCTGCTCATCTTCGGACCAAACTCGATGGTTGCCTTGGCTGTAGGCAATGCCGTTGTCATAGTAGGCCAGTGCATTCAAGCGGTTAGCGACAAAATTGTTGCGTTGGGCGATGACCTTTGCCGGTGTGCCAGCAACGATTGAATTTGGTGGAATCACCGCGCCCTCTCGGACCAAACTGTTGCCCGCGACGATTGAATTTTCACCAATGACTGCGCCATCCATAATGGTGGCATTGATGCCAATCAGGCAGTTGTCGCCAATAGTTGCGCCGTGAATGGTGCAGTGGTGAGTGATTGAACAATATTCGCCAATGAGGGTTGGCCCATCTGCAATATGAATCATGGTGAAATCTTGGATGTTGCTGAACGCACCAATTTCTATGTGCGAGGACTCGGCCCTCATCACCACGTTAGACCAGATGGATACGCCTTCAGCGATTTCAATTTTTCCGTAAAGTTCGGCGCTGGCCGCCTGCCAAATCGGTTGCTGCATGATGATGTTCCTTATTATTTTTGCAAATGATTAGATCAGACCAGCGCTGCGAATTGACACCGCCGGTCTGATGAAGAGGGTGAGTTGCGCGCTTAACGTTGGCTGCTCAGCACAATGGATGGGTTTTGCCCGGGCGCGGTCAATGCGTTTTCCACAACAAAGGGCAGGTCTAATGTATCAACCACTTTCCCCGGTTTCACGTGTAACTCGTACTCGCCATGTTCTGGTACGGTGATACGGTCTGGTCCGAGTAACAGGCTGTGGGCGCCGGTGTACCTCAACTGCATGTTCATATCAGAGTTATTGCTGAGGGTGACAATGGCCACACTGGTGTCTGGGCGGTAGGTGAGCTTAGATGTGCTGAGGCTTGCTTGAAGGATAGGGATCAGGTCAGGCGCACGCCCCATCAGAGTATTACGCGTCCAAACTACCGTGCGTCTAGCAAAAAGGCCCTCTTTGAGAGCGGCAATGGATTTGTCTTTGGCCAGCACTAAGGTGACCGGACGGTGGCCGCCTTCATGAGGTTTGTAGTCCCAGTCAATCAAGTCGTGGACATCGGACACGCCTATGATCGCTAAGTCGTACTCCAGTGCAATGGCAAAAGCCTCCTCGGAATAGTAGTCGCCGTTAGCAATTTCAATGCCGTTAAGAATACCGTTTTTGGCGTTTTGCGCGTGGAAATCGTTTATGCGCGCAATACCGTCAGGTGCTTGCCTAGTCCAGTCGGGGTGGTTCCAAAAGATGAATGCACCCTGGTTATGCGCCGCTTGTACTGCATTTTGCGAGGGCCATTGGTTGGCGGCGGTGTAGTAACCCAGAACGTCAGATTTATCCGTAGGAGGGTTCTTCACCTTAAGTAGTTTGTTGGCGTCTTCAATAAAGATCGCATTAATGTGTCCTGCCGGTGCTTCGCGTGTAATTTCGCTGCCGCGGATGACCATTAACGTAGACCCCTCTGCGGCGCTTGCTGCCTCAATGTAGGCTCTGTTTCTGTCCGGGTTGAGTAAGTCCGCTCTATGGGGTTGGTATTCTAAATGCTCGGTAATCGCCAAGCCGTCTAAACCGTCTTTCAATGCTTCATCTACGCGGATTTTCGGCCATACGTGGCCATCAGAAAATACGCTGTGGGTGTGTAGGTCTACAACAAGAGTTTTGTATTCCTCAGTGTCTGGGAAATCGATGGTGCGGTCATTAGGGCCAGCGGGTGTCTGCGCTGTGCCATGACCCAGTGCAATATTCGGTGCGAGCACAGCTGCACACATCAGTAAGGTACATAGGTAGGAGTGGTGTGATTGATGAATTATTTTTCTAATAGGAGTTGTCGCTGCGTTGATCATGAGTTGTCCTCAAAATAGTGGCACGAATAGAAAAGTTGTCCAAACATTGTACGCCCTGGGCGCTAGTTTGCCTGTTTTTTTGCGCACCGCGTTGGCGACATTTTCGCAGCTTTTTTTGCAGCTTCTTTATAGACAGGGGGTGTTAACGATGACCTTAGGATTGAGTTTTTTTCTTAGGTGTTTTACTCAAAACAAATGCGAAGAGCGGCAGATAAACAGCAAAGGTAAACCAGTAGGGTAAGTCCGGTTGTATCTGATAAAAAAATCCACCCAGTAATGGGCCAATGGTGAAGCCTAGTGGTCCACAAGATCCAGCCACACCCGCTACTGCGCCTTGTTCGTGTGCTTCAACAGCCATAGATGCCCCAGACATAAATGCCGGCCCAGCCAAGCCCATGCCTGCGCCTTGTAAGACCATTGCAACTAAGAGTAGGTATTGATTATCGGCTAAGGCTAAACATGCAAAAGCTAAAATCAGGATGGGCATAGCAATGCGCAGCCAGTGAAAGGGCGACAGATCGAAGCGCTGCATTAAGCCTATTTGGCTGGCTAAAGATGCTGCGGCAGAACACCCCATGGCGAGGCCAAAGGTCTGTGCGGTTTCTACAGCGGTAAGCCCTAGTACGTCTTGAAAACGAAAGGCCAGTGTTTGCTGGACTAAGGCCATACCCATAAACATCAGTGCGCCGACGATGATAAAGGGCAAAATTCGTGGGTCAAAATAGCTTAGGTTTTTGCTCTTAGTCTCTGGTGCTTTGGTGGCAGTTGGACTGTCTGGAAGAAAGAAGATGACAAACAGCGCCGTGACTAAGGCTAAGCCTGATGCTACCCACAAAGGCGTGAGCAGAGTTATGCCGGCAAGTAGGCCCCCTATTGCAGGGCCTAAAATCCCGCCTAAGTTATTTGCAGCGCCCACTGCGCCCATACCTTTGGTGCGATTACTTAGGTCAGTAATGTCGGCCATGTAGGCACTGCTGGCGGGCATGATTGCGGACATCACGGATGCGTGCATAACCCTTGTCAGCATGAGTAACAGATAACCCGTTAGCGGTATCAGTATGCCCACCAAGGTTGCATGAAAGACTATGGCAAATAACAGGTTGCCACAGCTGTAGCCGATGAGGCCAAAGATCATAATTTTCTTGCGGCCAACTCGGTCGCTGAGCCGACCCCAACGAGGGCTGGCAAGGAAAACCACCAGTGAAGATGCGGCGATGATTGAACTGATCTGCAGTTCGCTGAAGCCCACTTCACGGCCTAACGGTCCAAGGATGGCGAATAGCACAGTGAAGCCGAAGCCCACTGATACGAGCGCTAAAAGTAATATAACTCTGGCGTAGCGATACTCGCTGGTTGATTTGGGCAGGTTGGCGTTGATCAATTCTTATGTCGGTAAATTTTGCAGGGGCGCAGTCTACCTTAAATCGACACCTTCTTTTTGCCTAACTTCCACTGATCGCATTAATGTTTGTGCGAGCATTTGGGTAAAGGCTTGGAAGCGCGGTAGACTGTCGCTGTGTTAAAGCACCCAATAACCCATATCAGAGTGAACATGAGCACCGAATCAGCAGACAAAAAAGCGCGCGCGGTGAGAGCGCGAAGAGAGCGCACCCACGCCAGTGAGCGCACATCTGGACAAAAAGGTTCCGCAGCCCGGCTAGCCAGGACAATTGTTCTTGGCACAATGGCCGTATCAGGTGCCATTGTTTGGATAGGCGACCAATATGGTATCGAGCCAGAAGAAACCCTACAGTTCTTGGCGTACAGTGCCATTTTTGTTGTGGGGCTGGTGTTTGCGGGTTTGTTTGGTGCTTTGATGTTGTCGTTGCTCAAGTTACTGATTAAGCGGTTACGCGGCGGGTCTGACTAGGCTGGTTTTGTTCTCTTTGGCAGGGCGCATCTACTAGGGGGCATCTATAATTAAGGGGGCTTTTAAAGGGTTGTTTCTGAGATGTTCTTTTTAAGGTGTTCTTTTTGCGGTGTTTTTTTGAAAGTCTTGTTTATAAGGCGTTAGTGTTAAAGCGCATCTCGCTTTAGGCGCGAAATCTTACCCTGCAATCTTATCCGCTAATCTTTGTTGACTACATTATATCCGCTAAGAACCTATCCCCTCTGGGCAGGTAGTAGTCCTCATAGTTCAGTGAAAATGCCACTGTCTCTGCGCGGCCGATGATGGCTGACCTTGGCACTAGTCCGATGGCTCGGTAGTCGCCGCTGTTGTCTCTATTATCCCCCAACATTAAGTAATGGCCTTGTGGCACCGTGATGGGTTGAAAGGACGACTTTGTAGATTTTGCTGGTTTGCGGAACAACATGATTCTGCGTTCTTGACCGAGTATTTTTTCTAAAAATATATCGGTATGGCTAAACGGCATTTGTAAATCTGTGTGCATAGACTGGCTAGGCAGTTTTTTGTATTCCCCAGCAACGCCGTTAATGCTCAGCCGATTATCTTCAAGGCCGACAATGTCGCCCGGAATACCAATAACTCGTTTGATCAACAGTAGGCCGTCTTTGGGTGACTCAAAGGTGACGATGTCTGACCGTTGTGGATTCTCCCAATGGGCAATACGTGTCAACGTCAGTGGCACCCTTAAGTCGTAGGCGAGTTTGTCGACAATGACACGATCACCAATAAGGATCGACGGCAGCATCGACCCGGAAGGGACTTGGTTCCAATCAGCCACAGCAGAGCGAAACATCACCATAACGAATATAAATACAATGACGCCTTTCCAGTCGCGCCAAATGTTCTGTGACAGCGAGGTATTGGGTTGCAGGTGGCGGTCACCGGTTTGCATCAAAGGTTATCCCATGGGTTGGCGGCGGCGGAGCACTAAACTAAGCATCAACCGCAACTCTAATTAGATCGTTGGGGCGAGCGCTAGTTGGCCTGCGCCTTCATGGCAGCAAGCTGCTCGGCGGTGGCTTCTAGTTGATGGTTGTCTTTCCATTCCTCGTAAGTCATACCATAAACGCGCTCTCTGGCTGCGTCGTAGTCAATGTCCTGGCCTTGCTCGTCCGCTGCTGCTTTGTACCATTTGGACAAACAGTTGCGACAAAATCCCGCTAGAATCATAAGGTCAATGTTTTGCACGTCCTTGCGTTCATCTAAGTGAGCCAGCAAGCGCCGAAACGTTGCGGCCTCTAATTCTATTTGAGCCTGTTGTTGTGGGTCGTTCATGTTTTGCGCTCTTAGGTGAGGTTGCGGGTGAAAATCCATTCGTCATCGCTGGAGAGTTCTTGGTTAAAGCCATAACCCTCCCAGTCAAAATCTTTCAGCTTATTCGGCGCAGTTATGCGCTGGTCGATCATGTATCGAGACATTAGGCCTCGTGCTTTTTTCGCGGAAAATGAAACAAACCGGTAAGCCTCTCGACGCCATTCCTTAAAGTTAATGGTAACGATACGGCCATCAATTTTGTCGGGATTTATGGACTTGTAGTATTCGTTAGATGCCAAGTTGATAAGCACTTTATGCTGCTGCTCAGCTAAGCCTTGGTTTACCGCATCAGTGACTTTGTTGTCCCAAAATTCATAAAGGTTTGCGCCTTTGGCCGTAGGCAGGCGAGTACCCATTTCAAGGCGGTAGGGTTGAATACGATCCAGCGGTCTGAGTAGCCCGTGTAGGCCAGACAGCACGCGTAGGTGCTTCTGTGCCCATGTGAAGTCTCGCGCCTGCAGGGTTTGTGCATCTAAACCCATATAAACATCGCCCTTAAACGCCAAAATTGCGGGTCGGGCTTTATCTGCATCGGCGTCAATATGCCACTGGCGATAGCGTTCGTGGTTGAGTGCTGCCAATTTATCGCTGATGCCCATAAGGTTAGAAATAGCGGCAGGATCATATTTACGTAACGTCTTTATGAGTTCCTGAGATTCTTGTGCAAAATCAGGTAAGGTAAATTTATCCGTCACTAGAGGAGACTCGAAATCTAGAGTTTTAGCGGGAGAAATGATGGCCAGCATTTTTGTCCTTTATCGCAAGTTGTAGGGCGAGGGCTAAGTTTAGCGGAGAGCAATAGCCTAACCCATCCTTTTCTTTGCTCAAAGCAGGGTGCACAGAATGTTAAAGATAAGGTTAAAAAGAAGGTCAAAACAAATTTCAAAACAAATTTCAAAACAAAGGTAACCAGACGTTGCGTACTAATACCCGAATGCGCCTGAGGTGATTTGCAAACTAGTCGAGGTTATTGCGTGGTTGCGGCGAAGTTGGCACATGGACGCCAAATGACTGTAATATCAAACGATAGCCATCTGTTAAAATAGGTTGGCAACACTTGAGAGCAAATTGATGAAAATGACCTCCCGTACCCATCGAGGACTAGTGCGTATTCGCAATGAAGACGCAGTTTGGTTCGATAGTGATCTTGGTGTGGCAGTTTTGGCGGATGGTATGGGGGGCCTCATGGGTGGGCAAATGGCCAGCAACGTTGCCATAGACAGTTTCAAAGCACATTTTACAAGCACGTCTTTGTGGTCTGAAGACTCAATTACTGCAGCTATTGAAAACGCTGATGGAGCCGTGCGTAGGCAGTCTGAGTTAATGGAGATGAATGCGCAGATGGGCACTACAGTGGTGCTTTGGTGCTTAGTGGACACCAGTTGGCTGGTGGCACATGTAGGCGACTCGCGGCTGTACCATTTCAATAACAATGCGTTAACGCAAATTACCCAAGACCATAGTTTGGCCCGACGCATGTTAGATTCTGGTGAGGTGGAAGAGGGCGTAGATGTGCACAAGCACTACGGCCATGTGCTGACTCAGGGCTTAGGCCTGCGCACACCACTGGCGCCAAGTGTTCATGAAAGCGGTGCGCTTTGCGGTCGTTATCTTCTGTGTAGCGACGGTTTGTCTGATCAGTTGGCGCATGAGCACATGCAGCGGCTGATGGCAGAAGACGACTTGGAGACTTGTGCCGACGAACTGTTGCAGTGCTCGCTGGAGGCCGGCGGCAAGGATAATGTCAGTTTGATTTTGATCGAAGTATAAGGGACCCCTATACTCCACGGCTTTGAGATACAGGCGAAGGCTTTATGATGAAGCGAGTTGAACGTATTGAAGTAGCGTTAAGTGAGGCATTAGCGCTGACACACTTGGAAGTGTTGGACGAAAGCAGCGGTCACAACGTGCCAGAAGGCGCGGAGAGTCATTTTAAGGTAGTTGCTGTGAGTGAGTCTTTTGTCGGTCAGTCGCGGATTAATCGACACCGATTGCTGAATGAGATTTTACAGTCCGAGTTTGATGGCGGCATGCATGCTCTGGCTTTGCACATTTATGACCCACAGCAATGGCTAGACAAATTTGGCCAAGCCCCCATGTCGCCACCCTGTGCTGGAGGGGAAAAAAGCGCTGGAGCGGAATAAGGTGCTGGAGGAGAAAACAGCAGCGAAAAACCGCAATAACCAACAGCGCTTCAATAACACGTAATTAGGATAGGAGAACTCGATGCACCCTAGTGCTCGTCGTGTGCTGACATTTTACAAATTCATACAATTGCCCTCGCCGGATCAAGACCGCGATGAGATCGAAGCTTTTGGTGAGACGATTGCGCTCAAAGGCACTATTTTGCTGGCTCTGGAAGGCATCAACGGCACGGTCATAGCCTCTCAAGAGGGCCTCGAAAAGCTCGTCACATTTTTGCAGCAACGCTACGGTGAAATGACCTTTAAGTGGTCCGCGGTGAACGAGGAGAATCGTGGGTTCTTGCGTTATAAAGTTAAAGTTAAGCCCGAGATTGTCAGTTTTGGTGTCAGCGATTTAGATATGTCTCTCACCGGTGAGCATGTGAATGCCCAGCGCTGGAACGAATTGGTAGATGATCCTGACGTGCTGGTTATTGATACACGCAACCACTACGAAATTGATATTGGTACCTTTGACCAAGCCGTTTCGCCAGAAACCGAGAGTTTTAGAGAGTTTCCACAGTGGGTTGAAGAGAACCTGGACCCAAGCAAACACCAAAAAGTAGCGATGTTCTGCACCGGCGGCATTCGTTGTGAAAAAGCGTCAGCCTATGTGCGCGCTCAGGGCATCGATGAGGTTTTTCAGTTAGACGGCGGCATATTGCAGTACTTAGAGGACACCGAAAACGCAGATTCGCGTTGGCAGGGTGAATGCTTTGTTTTTGATCAGCGGGTTTCTGTAGATGAAAACTTGGTTCAAGGCCAATACCAGCAATGTTACGCCTGCCGCCATCCGCTTACCGAGCAAGAGCTGGCGAGTCCTGAATTTGAGCACGGTGTGAGCTGTGTTTATTGTCTAGATTTAACCAGTGAAGATCGCCGCGTGCAGTTTAGAGAGCGTCAGCGGCAGGTGCGTCTTGCTGCCGAGCAAGGCCGCGACCACATTGGCTACAATCCTAAGAAGAAGGCCTAAAGCCAAATAAAAGCCAAACAAGCAGTGGCTTGGCTACCTAATCGAGCGCCTAAAGCAAAGGCTCAATAAAGGGAAGAAACGTGTCTACCAATAGCGGTTGCGCCTTAGCAGTTGGATGTATGCCATCTCTTTGAATCAGCCCAGGAGTCACTGCAACTTCGTCTAAAGAGAAGGGCACCAAAATTGCGCCCTTCTCAGCGCTCACCTCTGTAAAAGCTTTTTCAAACGCGTTTCTATACCTGGGCCCATAGTTGGGCGGAATGCGCATGGCGACCACGATAGGTTGAGCGTTGGCTGCAATCACAAGGTCGATCATTTGGCTCAAATTGGCCCTCATTTTATTGATCGGGTAGCCACGCAAACCATCGTTGCCACCCAACTCAATGACCACTATCTGCGGAGACGTGGCCGCCAAAACACCGGGTAGCCGCGCCAACCCACCTCCTGTCGTTTCCCCTGAAACGCTGGCGTTGATCACCTGCCAATCTTTTTCCTGTTGGGTTAGAGTGATGGCCATTAAGTTGACCCAGCCTTCCTCTATTTGCATTCCATAGCCAGCGCTGATGCTGTCGCCTAAGACAACGAGTGTCTTTGCAGGTGTTTGTGCGGAAGCCGTCGCTTTGGAGACTGTATTTGCTGCCTGAGCCGTATGAGCTAAACCGACCAGAAATAGGCAGGCAAAGCACACTATTAAGCACAATATTTTGACATTCAGTGATATAGGTTGTGCGCTGGTTGAAGTCTCATGGTTGAACATGGAATTCAGCAAATTTTTGCTTATAGATTGAAACATAGAGAAAAACCGTATGAGCCGAACTGTAGTAAGTGTCGAAGCTGTTGAAAAAGTTGTCCCAACTGCTGCCGGAAGTCTGGTTATCTTGGATGGCATTGATTTAGAAATCAAACAAGGTGAAACAGTTGCCATTGTAGGGGCATCCGGGTCAGGTAAAACAACGTTACTGGGCATATTGGCGGGTCTAGATGAAGCGTCTGCTGGTCGGGTCATGTTGGTTGACGAAGAAATTTCGAGTTTAGATGAAGAGGCGCGGGCGAAAGTACGTGGCTTGCACGTTGGCTTTGTTTTTCAGTCCTTTCAACTACTTGGTTCTCTCACCGCACTAGAAAACGTCATGCTGCCGGTGGAGTTACGTGGCGACACCTTAGCTGAGTCCCAAGCGACTGAGCTGTTGGCGAAGGTGGGCTTGGCTGATCGCATTGATCATTACCCTCGGCAATTGTCAGGTGGTGAGCAGCAGCGCGTGGCAATCGCCCGGGCCTTCGCTTCAGCGCCAACAGTTTTATTCGCCGATGAACCCACGGGAAATTTAGATACGCAGACGGGTGCGCTTATTTGCGATTTGCTGTTTGATTTAAATCGCGAATTTGGCACAACACTGATTATGGTGACCCACGATGGTCGCTTAGCTGAACGCTGCGCGCGAACCATTGCCATTGCTGCTGGGCAGATCCAAGCATGAGCCTGTCGCTGATTCTCAGATTGGCGTGGCGCGACATTCGTTCAGGAGAAATGGGTCTGATGCTGGTGGCGCTGCTGGTAGCGGTGGGCACGGTGACCTCCATTAGCCTCTTCGTAGATAGGTTACAGACCGCGTTGGTGCAAGAATCTTCCAATTTTTTGGCCGCAGACCGGCAAATATCCAGCGGCGAAAAAATACCCCAAGCGTTCACACTAGCTGCCCAAGAACGCGGTTTGGAAGTGGCGCAAACCTTAGTGTTTCCGTCAATGGTGTTCGCAGGGGATACCAATCAACTGGTTAGCGTAAAGGCCGTAGATCAAGGCTATCCCTTACGCGGTAAATTAATAGTAGGCGATGTGCCTTTTGCCAGAGGCGCGCCCACCCAGGATGTGCCAGAACCCGGCACAGTCTGGCTAGACTCCAGACTTTTTCCAGCCATGAATGTTAAACCCGGTGACGTTATCGAAGTGGGTTTGGCCGAGCTGAAAGTTGCTCGAGTACTGGTGGCGGAACCAGATCGGGGTGGTTCATTTTTTGACCTCGGCCCGCGTCTTTTAATGAATTTGGTGGACGTGCCTGCTACGGAAGTTGTGCAGCCAGGCAGTCGTTTGTCTTATCGGTTATTGCTCGCCGGAGCAGAGGACAATTTAGAAGGCCTCAAGGAACAACTGGATTTAGCGCCTAATTATAATTGGGTAAGTATTCGCGAGAGCAGCCCGCGCATTGGTCGTGCATTGGACCGAGCCGAGAGCTTTTTACTCCTGGGCGGCTTGCTTGGGGTGTTGCTCGCGGGTGTAGCGGTTGGGCTTAGCGCTCATCGCTACGCGCAACGTCACTTTGATCATGTAGGTGTGCTGAAAACTTTGGGCGCTACGCCTAAGCAAATTCTCTACGGTTTTTTGTCGCTTCTGCTACTGGTCGGCAGTGTTGCCATTGTCTTAGGCCTTGCTGCTGGCGGCCTGTTGCACGTTATTATTATTGAAGCGTTGGCTAATCTAATTTCGGTAGAGTTGCCCAGCCCTACAGCGAGACCTTTTTTGTTGGGCGCAACAACGGGCTTAATTTGTGCAACCGCTTTTGCTATGCCCGCGTTTATTCACCTGAAAGATATTGCGCCCATGCGGGTCATTCGTCGCGATCTTGGTCAATCACCGGCTAGCCGCTGGGTCTCTTATGGCGCAGGCATTGCTGGCAGCCTAGTTTTATTGGTTTGGTATACCAACGATTTGCTGCTGACGTTTTGGACGTTAGCCGGCATTGCTGGGGTGTCGCTGGTGTTTGGCGTTTTGGCTAATTTATTGCTGCGCAGCGGGCGTGTTGTTGGCATGCAGGCAAAGAGCGGTTGGCGCTTGGCGCTGGCTGGACTTCAGCGCAGGCGCAGTGAAAACACTGCCCAGATTCTTATTTTTGGCCTAGCCATTATGTTGCTGCTGGTACTGGTGCTGATCCGTACCGCACTGATCACAGAGTGGCGCTCGCAAATTCCTGAAAACGCAGCCAATCACTTTGTTATGAACATTGCCGCGGACGAGGTGGACGGGGTGCGTGCGTTGGTTGAGCAGCAGGCTACCGAAGGAGATTTTTTGTATCCGATGATTCGTGGACGGGTCACTGGTGTCAACGATATTGCGGCTAAGCAGTGGCAGGACAGTTTGCAGCGTGAGCGCGGTGGGTCGCGATTGACCTCTGAGCGAAACTTAACTTGGATTGTTGATCCGCCTGAAAGCAATGCCATTGTCGAAGGACAGTGGTGGGCGGCGGATGCAACCGCGCCTGAAGTGTCCCTTGAGGCAGATTATGCGCAAAGCTGGGGGATCTCTTTAGGGGATGAACTACAGTTTGATATTGGCGGGCAGCAGATCTCGGCCAAGGTAACCAGTATTCGCACCTTAGAATGGGAGAGCATGAGTCCAAACTTTTTCATTATCTTCTCGCCGGGTGCGCTGCAAGATTTTCCCGCAACTTATATGACCAGCTTCTTTTTGCAGCGTTCAGATAAGCGCTTTCTTAACGAGTTGTTAACGGCCTATCCAACCATTACTGTGATTGAAATTGATGCGTTGATCGCGCAAATTCAAGAGATTGTCGCTCAGGTCAGCCAAGCGGTGGAATTAGTATTGGGTCTGGTGTTAATCAGCGGGTGTTTGGTGCTGGTGGCCAGTATTCAAGCCAGTCGAGATTCGCGTATGTCTGAACACGCGCTCATTCGCGCGCTGGGCGGTAGCCGCAGATTAATTGGTAGTTCGTTAGCCGCTGAGTTTCTGTTGTTAGGTGCCTTCGCTGGCATTGTGGCTGTGTTTGGCGCCGAACTCACGGTGGGTATCTTGCAGAGCCAGGTATTCAACCTCAGCGCTTCACTGCATCCATGGATTTGGCTCCTAGGCCCCGTGGCTGGCGCGCTGATTATCGCAACTGTGGGATTATTGGGCAGCAGAAGTTTGGTAGATACCCCACCCATGATGGTGCTTCGCGGGTTAAACTAAGCCCGCGGCCTTACATTTGCGTGCAAGGCCGCAATAACAGGCGGTCTAATTAAGGTTGAAAAATGGGTTTACACAGTTCGAGCATCGCGGATCCGCGCAAAGGTCAGTACGAAAAAAATAAGTGTCACAAAAAGTTGCGGCGACTGGTTGGCGAGGCGTTAACCGACTACGCCATGCTCGAAGAGGGCGACAAGGTCATGGTCTGCCTCTCTGGCGGTAAAGATTCGTATACGCTGTTAGATATGATGTTGAGTTTTCAGCAACACGCGCCAATTAATTTTGAGGTGGTGGCAGTAAACTTGGACCAAAAGCAGCCCGGCTTTCCTGAAGAGATTTTGCCTGAGTATTTGGACAAAGTGGGTGTGCCTTATGACATCATCGAGCAAGACACCTACAGTATTGTTAAGCGGCTGACCCCAGAGGGCAAGACCACTTGCCCAGTCTGCTCGCGACTGCGCCGAGGCATTTTATACAACCACGCGCAAAAAATTGGCGCCACCAAGATTGCATTAGGCCACCATGCCGATGACGTTGTAGAAACGCTGCTGCTGAACATGTTTTATGGTGCCAAGCTCAAGGCGATGCCAGCAAAGTTGCGCAGTGACGATGGCCGCAATATTTTGATTCGCCCACTTTATTATTGCCGCGAGTCATTAATCAGTAAGTGGTCGGACTATGCTCAATACCCCATTATTCCCTGCAATTTATGTGGTTCTCAAGACAACTTGCAGCGGCAAGTGATTAAAGAAATGTTGGTCGGCTGGGACGAGAGTAATCCTGGTCGAGTGGAGAATATTGCCCGCAGCATTAACAGTGTCACGCTGTCGCATTTGGGCGACAGGCGGCACTATGACTTCGAAGGTTTAATCGCAGAGAATCGAGGTCTTGACGAGTCCACTGTTGCGAACCAGCGCATAGAAATCACCGAGGTTCGGTAGTCGAGGGTCTGCGGTATGGATAATGAACATAGAATCACCGTGCCGATAGATCAGCTGTCGGAGTCGGCGCTTTTGGGCGTGCTGGATGCGTTCATACTCCGCGAAGGCACGGACTATGGTCACCAAGACTACACCTTGGACGAGAAGCGCCAGCGGGTGATGGCGATGTTACGCAAAGGTGATGCGGAGATTTGTTATTATCCAGAGAATGAACACATAGACATTGTGTTAGCTTCGGGCTAAGTCCGGTTTAGTTAAGCGACCTAACAGGTGGCTTAGGTCAAATGTATGATTAAGCGGTAGCAGTAGAGGTAGAGGTAGAGGTAGGGTGAAAGTGTTGAAATCTTTGTTAAGCGTTTCTTTGTTAAAAGCTTCTTTGTTAAGAGCCAGTTTGCTAAGCAGTATAGGACTCATCGCTTCCCTCTGGGTTTGCACCGTTAATGCCCAAGTTGCCATTACAACCACAATACTCAAGCAGCAGGTCGTTGCGCCTTTAGCAAATGGTGAGCCAGCGCCTGCGAGCGATATTCAAGGCTTCAATAGTGCGTTAACCAATGTCATTGTTGAACCCAGCTATGAGTGGGTCGATGCGGCACTCGCTGCGCCCGGGGATAAACTACGGTATACGCTGAAGGTGCAGAATGACGGGCAATACACTGTGCCAAAGGGCCATCTGCGCATAGAAGACAAGGTGCCTCAAGGCAGTATTTTGGCGCCGGAAACATTATTGCAAGCAAACAGGCTTACCGCTTTCTCCGTGTCGGCGGATGGCCAGTACTTTGTGGCCGCTGCATCAGCAGTGGGTCCAGCGGAGGGATGGCGCTGGTTACGCTGGGAGTATCTAAAACCCTTAGCGCCAGGGCAGAGCTTTAATTTGTCATTTCAAACCAGGTTACAGGGTGAAGTTGGTCCCCAGGCAGAATCTCAAGGCGCTTCGGCCTCAGTTTTTAGTGAGTTTTGAGGCCAATTTTTAGACATTTTGCGATTTCCGGCGGGGATAATTGCAAGGTGCACCAATGCTCGGTAAGGTTCCCCGCGAACTCAAAGCACCCTCAGGAAACAGTCGTATGTCTGGTAATAGCAAAACAATCCCAAGCCTCTCCGCGCTCGCATTACTCTCATTTTTAGGGGCTGCAACGCTTACCTCATTTGCCGTCAATGCAGATCAGGTGGATGCACAGGCAGCCAATGCGGAGATAGAAGAGGTTATTGTGACCAGTAGTGGTTCGATCCAAGCCCGGCTTGGCACCAGCGGCAGCATCAGTGTCTTGGGTGGCGATGAAATTGCGAAAGTTGCGGCCACTCACCCCAGTGATCTGTTGAATAGAGTTGCTGGCGTTTGGGTCAATAAGGGGTCTGGGCAAGAACACCTAACAGCTATTCGTTCTGCTATCTACACCGGTTCTGGTGCCTGCGGCGAGTTCGCCTTCTTGGAAGATGGCATACCTCTGCGTCCTCACGGCTTTTGTAACATTAACAATTTGTTCGAATTGAATACCGAGCAAGCGGCTGCGATTGAAGTATGGCGCGGGCCAGCCAGTGCAGTTTTAGGCGGCAATGCGCTCCACGGCGCGGTGAACGTCATTACGCCAGTACCCAGCGAAAATGCCATTGGCGTTGAAGTGGGGCCTTACGATTTTCATCGCGTGAATCTGCAGGCAGGTACTCAAATAGGCAAACACCAATTAGGCATTGCCTTAGTTTCAGCAAGCAATGGTGGGTATCGCGCAGATTCTGGCTACGGCCAGCAGAAGTTACATCTGAGTCATTTAACCGATTGGGCAGGCTGGGCAGTTAAGAACCAAGCCACCGTGACCTTGCTAAATCAAGAAACCGGCGGCTATGTGCGCGGCTTTGAGTCGTATGATGATCCGGTATTGCGCAAATCAAACCCTAACCCTGAAGCCTTTAGAGATGCTTGGTCTGGACGCATCAACTCAGAACTGCAAAAAGATGCATGGACACTGAAGCCGTATTTGCGCCGTTCCAAGATGCAGTTTTTGCAGCACTTTTTACCCGGTCAACCGCTAGAAGACAACAACCAAACCAGTGGTGGTTTGATTGTCGACTACGATCTCAGCCGGTCTAATACGCAGCTACATTTGGGGGGTCAGATTGAATTTATGTCAGGTGGGCTACGAGAATTTCAAGCCTCGCCAACGACTGGTAGCGCCTTCTTAGTGGCTACTCGCCCAGCAGGTCTGCATTACGATTACGATGTAGACAGCCAATTGCTTGCTGGGTTTTATGACTTGGTACACAGCTTCTCTGATGACCTGCGCCTCATTAACAGTTTACGCCTAGAGTATTTAAACTACGATTACACCAACAACCACATCACCGGTAACACCCGCGATGACGGTACAGCCTGTAGCCGAGGTGGATGCTTATACACACGTCCTGCAAGCCGCGAAGACGATTTTAGTAACATCGGCGCGCGCCTTGGGTTTGAGCGTGATCTAAATGACACGTCCCTTGTTTACGCAACAGCGAGCACAGGTTTTCGCCCCCCACAGGTGACAGAGCTGTACAGATTGCGCGGCGGGCAAACAATTGCTGACCTTAACAGTGAACGTTTGAATGCATTGGAAGTGGGCTACAAGAACAACAATTTGAGCGTGGCGGCTTTCGCGGAAAAAACACGCAACTTCATTTTGCGCGACTCCGAGGCTTTCAATGTCAGTGATGGACGCACCCGTTCAGTAGGGGTTGAGTTCTCCGGTAATATAAATGTTGGCGCACATCGGTTCGACTTGGTCACCAGTTACGCTGAACACAAATACGACTTTGATCGCGCAGCGGATGGCCGCGAGCAAATCTCAGATGGCAACTTCCTTGATTCTGCGCCGCGCTGGTTAGGTCAGGTACGTTGGAGCACTAAGTTGGGCGAGCGTGTTGAGCAAGAGCTTGAGTTAAGTGGCGTAGGTTCGCATTACGTTAACGCTGCTAATACTGCCAAGTACGATGGGCATTTTGCCTTGAACTGGCGTGTGCAATGGCAGGCCACTGAAAAAGCGGAAATTTCGTTACGAGTGATGAATGTACTGGATGAGCGTTATGCTGATCGGGCAGACTTTGCCTTCGGCAACTATCGCTATTTCCCTGCGTTACCGCGCCAATTTTACCTTGGTGCCCGATATATTCTGGATTAGTTTTAATACCGCCGCGTTACTGGCGCAGCGCCAGTTTAGCGCCTGTAATCCTGTGATATGGGGTAGAATGCGCTCTGCCCCAAAACGCCTATGCAGACCCATATCGTGACCGATCCGCTTACACTGCAATTTGACGCCCTTGCTTGTCAACGCGACGGTCGAGTGTTGTTCGCAGAGCTGAATTTGGTGGTGGAGGCAGGGACTTGTGTAGAGCTTCTGGGCGCAAACGGCGCTGGAAAGTCCACCTTACTCAGAACATTGGCCGGCTTGCACAGTCAATATCAGGGCAGTTTCGTTTCTCCGCCAGGGGTGTATCAAGGCCATCGTTTAGGCTTAGACGAATTGCTCACACCGATGGAGAACCTCGCATGGTTTGCTGGGTTAGAAAGCAGCGTCTTTGAACCGTCGCAAGCATTAGCGTTAGCGGCAAGGTTGGGTATTTTACCGTTAGCTCACACACCGTGTGGCAAGCTTTCCGCAGGGCAACAGCGCCGTGTGGCCATGATTCGCTGGATACTTAGCCCGCGTAAAGTATGGTTGCTGGATGAACCCCTCACGGCCTTAGATACAGATGCTCAGCGCCTGCTCAATGAGATTATTGCTGAACACTGCCAATCTGGCGGTAGCGTTGTTTGTGCAACCCACACTGATTTGAGCGTACCGCATAAGACCATTTTGAACTTAAGACCGCCGTTACAACAGGCGTCCTCATGGTAGGCGCATTATTATTGCGAGAATGGAAGATACTGCTGCGGGCGCGGGCCAGTATCGTTAATCCATTGGCTTTTTTGCTGCTCAGCACGCTGTTGTTTGCTATCGCGGCGCCTCAACTTGTGGCCGAGGCATCCCAACAAGCGTCGGGTATTCTCTGGGTGCTGGTTTTGTTCACTCAGCTGCTGTCTTTGGACGCTATGTTCCGCAGAGATTACGACAGCGGCACGTTAGAGCAATCAATGATTATGGCGGATGTACCTTTCGTGGCGGTGTTGATCAGAATTTTTGTGCAGTGGCTGGGCACTGGGTTGGTCATAGTGATCGCCACGCCAGTTATTGGACCGCTGTTAGGGCTGTCTTGGGCCGCTGTGCCAGGCACCATGCTGGCGCTGTTATTGGGTACACCGGCCCTCAGCCTGCTGGGTAGTATCGGTGCGGGCATTACCGTAGGTTTCAGTCGTGGCGGCATAATCTTGGCATTATTGGTGCTGCCGCTGTTTTTGCCGGTACTTATTTTTGGCACAGATATAGTCAACGCTGCCGGTGCCGGATTAAACTATACCGCTCAGGCCTATTGGCTGGCCTTAATTACCCTGGCGGCGCTTATAGTGTCGCCGTTTGCGGCGTTAGCTGGTTTAAAAATCAGCGTTGAGATGCAGTAATTGTCTGTTTTCAAATCTCTCAAATTTATTTGTTTAACCCTTATCAATCAGAGGCAGTGTTAGCGTGAAGCTAAACCAGAAGCTCAAAGAGTATTGGCACAAATTAGGTTCGCCTCGGTGGTTTTATCAAATCACCACAAACTGGGTGACTTTCTTTGGCGCTAGCGCATTGTTGTTGCTGGTCACCGGGCTTGTCTGGGCACTCGCCTTTGCACCGGCAGATTATCAGCAGGGTAATAGTTTCAGAATCATGTACGTCCATGTGCCAGCGGCTATGGTCGCTCAAAGCTTATACATTGGCATGGGTGTCGCCGGTTTTATTGGCCTGGTTTGGCGCATGAAATTGACAGATGTGGCCATTGGCGCTTGTCTTCCGTTAGGGATGGTTTTAACCGCGTTAGCGCTATTCACCGGCGGTGTGTGGGGTAAGCCCACTTGGGGCAGTTGGTGGGAGTGGGACGGCCGCACAGTTTCTACGCTGGTGCTGTTGTTTCTCTACATTGGTATTTATGCGCTCCGTGAGGCCATTCCTGACCAAAATTTACGCGCTCGGGCCAGTGCGTTGGTCAGCTTGGTAGGCACGGTGAATATTCCCATCATCAAATACTCTGTTGAGTGGTGGAATACTTTGCACCAATCAGCATCTTTCTCATTAACGGAAAAGCCCGCTATGCCGGTGGAAATGTGGCTGCCGCTACTGATTATGGTGCTAGGGTTTTACTGCTTTGCTGGGCACCAAGTATTGTCGCGTATGCGCCTTGAGGTGCTGACTCGCGAGTCCTCTAGCCGCTGGGTTGCCGAGCTAATGCAAGGCAGGGGCATGTTAGCCAACCCGGCCAAAGCGTCCTCAACCGATCATGGAAAAGACTGAAAATGTACTTCGATTCGTTTGCTGAATTTCTGCGCATGGGCAACCACGGACTCTACGTTTGGGTGGCCTATGGGTCTACATTGCTGGTACTGCTGAGCGCATTTTTTATTACTCGAAGTATGTCGCGTAGTGTTGAGGCAAATATTCGTTGGGCCATTTTGAGTCGGCAAGCTGAGCAAGCTTCTGGCGCGCAAACAAAACAGGAGGGTGGTAGTGAATCCTAAACGCAAACAACGCCTATATTTAACAGTCTTCCTGCTCATGGTGTCTGCCGGCGTCACCGGATTATTGATTTTGGTCTCCGGTGAAAACATGAATATGTTTTATCCCCCCGCAGATGTTGTGGCCGGCAAGATCCCCCCGGATCAAAAGGTCAGAGCGGGAGGCATGGTGTTAGACGGCAGCGTCCAGCGCAGTGACACTTCCTTAGCGGTAGATTTTCAATTGACTGACCATCAGGGCGCGGTTTTTGCGGTGGCTTATGCCGGTATTTTGCCTGACTTGTTTCGTGAGGGGCAGGGTATTTTGGTTGAAGGCAAGATGGATGCACAAGGGGTTTTCCAAGCAGAAGAGGTGCTGGCAAAGCACGATGAGAATTATATGCCGCCAGAACTGTTAGATATGGATATGCAGGCGGGTTCTCAGTCCAATAAACCGGCGCCATCAATAGATCCCAGAGCGACAAAAGGTGACTCACTTTGATTCCTGAATTAGGGCATTTTAGCTTAGTAATAGCAGGCGCTTTAAGCCTGTTTGCAGCAGTAATAGGCCTCTCTAACACCCGGAATACGCTACTGCAACGCAGTGTTGTGTCTATGACTGTGGGGCAATTTGCACTCACTCTGCTGTCATTTAGTGCATTGGTGTATGCCTTTGCGACCGACGATTTTTCTGTTGCCTATGTCGCCAATAATTCCAACTCGTTAATGCCCTGGTACTACAAAGTCAGCGCCACTTGGGGCGGTCATGAAGGCTCGTTCTTGCTTTGGATTCTGATTATGAGCGGGTGGATGCTGGCCCTCACCCTGCGTGGGCAGCAATATCCAGTGAGCTTCTTCACCAAAGTACTGGGCATTATGGCGCTGCTCAATTTGGGCTTCATTTGCTTCTCGCTGTTCACCAGTAACCCGTTTATTCGCCTAATCCCTATGACCCCAGCAGATGGCGCTGATCTGAATCCGTTGCTGCAAGATTTCGGCTTGATTGTGCACCCACCGCTTTTGTATATGGGCTATGTTGGCTTAGCTGTGCCGTTTGCTTTCGCTGTGGCTGGGCTGCTAGAGGGGCAAGTGGACTCTGCGTGGGCGCGTTGGTCGCGCACCTGGACGAATATGGCATGGGCTTTTTTGACCGCCGGCATTACCTTAGGTAGTTGGTGGGCTTATTACGAATTAGGTTGGGGCGGCTGGTGGTTTTGGGATCCAGTGGAAAACGCTTCCTTTATGCCTTGGCTTGCGGCCACTGCTTTAGTGCATTCGCTTTCAGTGACGGAAAAGCGCGGTACCTTTAAAAGCTGGACCTTGCTGCTGGCGATTACTGGGTTCTCATTTTCCTTACTCGGCGCATTTATTGTGCGGTCAGGTGTTTTGACCTCAGTGCATTCTTTTGCGGTTGATCCCGAGCGCGGCATGTACATCTTGATATTTTTAGCCTTAGTGGTGGGTGGCTCGCTGACCTTGTATGCGCTCCGTGCGGGTCAAAATTCTACCCAAGTGGCGTACAACTTTTTGAGTCGCGAATTCTTTATGCTCATTAACAATTTGATCTTGATTGTGAGCTTAGCCGTTGTCCTTTGGGGCACCATGGCACCCATTGGGTATGAGGCGATCACTGGTGGTCGCATTTCTATCGGTACACCCTTTTTCAATAAGTTCTTTGTTCCCTTGGGTTTGTTGTTAGCAATAGCGCTGGCCATTTTGCCCCTATTGAACTGGAAGCGAACCAAAATTGAGGCACTGCGCCCAGCTGCAACTAGTTTGCTTGTAGCTGCTGTATTTACGGTGCTTATTTGGTTTGTACTAGACCCAACCTCGGTGGTTGTTGCCTCAGCCGTTGGTTTAGGTGCGTGGGTAGTGCTCAGTCATAGCGCTGATCTATTTAAGCGGTTACGTAAGGGTACGACATTGCCAATGGCCTACGTAGGTATGACGTTAGCTCACCTAGGCTTTTCTGTATGCATTATTGGTATTGCCATTACCGCTACTCAGTCCGAAGAATCTGACGTGCGCATGGCGCCCCAGGATTCAGTGATGTTGGCGAGTCAGCGTGTGACATTTTTAGGCGTGGTAGAGGCCCAAGGGCCAAACTATTCGGCGCAACAAGGTGTTTTTCTGGTTGAGCCAGAGTCTGCTGGCAGCTATGAGTTACGCGCGGAAAAGCGTCGCTATTTTGCCGGTAACAATGTCATGACTGAAGCGGGTATTCAGGCAGGCCTAATGGCAGATACCTATGTATCCCTGGGTGAACCGCTGGCAGACGGTGCTTGGGCAATACGCCTGCACTACAAACCTTTAGTACGTTGGGTCTGGTTAGGTGCATTGCTGATGGCGTTGGGCGGTGTTGTGGCGATTTTTGATCGCAGATATAAAAGCTTGCGCGTGCGTGAGCGCAAAACCCCGACTAATGCTGCAACTCAAGCTGCGACCAAAGCAGCCGCGGCGCAGGCTCAGGTATGAGTCGCGCCAGTCTGTTTGTGCCTTTGGGTATATTTATTTCCATTTTGGCGCTTGGCTACGTTGGCTTCAGTCTAGACGCGCGAAACCAACTGCCCTCAGCGCTGCTGGGTAAGCCCTTCCCAGAATTTTCCGCGACCTCACTGTTACGACCCGACGTTAAAATTACAAAAGCTGAGTTGCTGGGGCGGCCGGTACTGGTCAACGTGTGGGCGACATGGTGTCCTACCTGTAAGAGTGAGCACGAACAGCTGATGCGCATTGCAGCCACAACCGATGTGCTGATGGTGGGGGTAGATTACAAAGACACGCCCGAACGTGCGATACAGTGGTTAGAGCAGTACGGTAACCCGTATGACTATGTCCTTGATGACCGTGACGGTTCACTGGGTATCGAGTTGGGTGTATACGGTGCCCCGGAAACTTTTTTACTCAACGCATCTGGGGAAGTAGTTTATAAACGCGTAGGCGATATAAACGTGCGCATCTGGGAAAACGAATTACTGCCCAGATTTCAGGCGTTGGAGATTGCAATGCGTGGGCAATCCGGTGCAGGGCGCTGATGATCATTTCTTCTCGAATGTTTTGCGCTAGATCTGGTGCGGTATTTTTTGCATGTATGTTTAGTTTGCTCATGTTGGGCAGCGCAATGACCCATGCTGAGTCTCAGATTGATATCTACCCCTTCGCAGATGAAGCTGAAGAGCGGCGTTACAAGGGTCTGATAGAAGAGTTTCGCTGCCCCAAATGCCTGAACACTAACCTAGCAGGGAGCGATGCACCCATTGCTAAAGATCTGCGGGGTACGGTTTATCGTTTGCAGGTAGAAGAGGGCTACTCCGACCAGCAAATTCGCGATTACTTGCGAGCGCGCTATGGAGACTTTGTGCTCTACGATCCGCCTTTTTCAGCGCAAACCTGGTACATCTGGTTGACCCCGGTAGGGCTTGGCATTCTGGCGCTGGCCCTATTAGCAAGGCTGCTTGGTCGTGCTCGTAAGCAGAAGCCGGTGGCACTTTCTGATGCTGATCGCGGGCGGATAGCTGCCTTACTCGAGGAGAAGTAATGTTGGGCTTTGTGATTTTGGCTGCGCTTGGGTTGGCATTTCTGGTGCTACCTATTTTTATGCAGCGGGGTGGACAAGGTTTTGACGCTCGTGGCGATTCTACGAGTCGTTGGTACCGTAGCCGCTTAGCTGAGCTAGAGGACGATGCCGCGGACCCTGAAGTTCGCGAGGAAATAAAAGCCGAGTTGGGCGCCGTACTTTTGGCGGAAATGCCTGCAGACTCTGAGGCGTTGGACACAACGCAGGCCGCGGGGCAATTGGCAAACTCTTATAGCGGTGAAGATGCCCATGCCCTTGGGCGCAAATTTCTGACCATTGCCAGCCTCCTATTAGTGGCTTTATCGACCCTTGTTTATAGCAATTTAGGCGACTATAGATTGCCGGAAATTCGCGGTGCTGAAGCGGTTTTAGAGCTGTCAATGGAGACCAATGAAGCAGATATTTTGAGCTGGCAGGGACGCTTAGAAAATTGGTTGGCGGACAATGCAGACGATGCTAAGAGCTGGTATTTATTGGGTCATAGTCACCTGAAGCAGAGTAACTTTTCTCAGGCTGCGGAAGCGTTTGCCAATACCAATGCGCTGGTAGAGAACGACATCAGCGTTAAGTTTTATTGGCTGCAATCTCGATACATGGCAAATAAAGGCGTACTAGATGCCACCAGCAAAAGCCTTGCCGAGGAAATTCTCAAGGTTGATCCGACTAACGACAGTGTTTTAGAAATTCTGGCCATTGCAGCGATCAGCGAAGGTGAATCAGCCACCGCCATTAGGTTATTGAATCAGTCGCTGTCTGGCCTGCGCGATGCTCGTCGCCAGGTTGCCACCATTCAGGCTATTGGCACGCTTAGGGAGACACTGTCACCGGCGCCGCAAGGTATAAGCGTGGAAGTGTCTGCCTCGGCAGAGGTTGCAGCGCAGGTGGATAAAACTGCCACGATTTTTGTTGTTGCGCGACCTATCGGTGGCGGCATGCCCTACGCAGCAGTACGACGACCTGCGGCACTTATGCCGTTCTCGGTCCGTATCGATGATCTAGTCAGCATGAGCGACACGCGCAAGCTCTCTAGCGCCGAAGATTTTGAGATTATGGTCAGACTCAGTGTTAGTGGTGTTGCCCAAGCCGAGAAAGGTGATTGGGTTTGGCGCTCGCAACCGTTTAGCGGTAACGAGGCATCAATAGGGGTTGTTCAAGCCATATTGGCGCCTGCAACGGGCTCTGATTAAGCAGCAGACCGCTGTTTGCGGCCTCACTCCCCTAGATAGTGGTTTTGGGGTAGAAGAGAGGCACAAAAGTATTACGAAAAGCGGGCAGATCCATTAAGCTTGCAGGCTGGCAGGGGGCCTTCAGTTGTAATAGCTCTACAGGTGTCAAACAGATTTTTTATTCACTCAGTCCGAAAGCAATTTTGGCTCTGTCTACGTAGCTAAGGTTAACGATTCAAATATGAGACTCAAGCAGATCAAACTGGCTGGTTTTAAGTCTTTTGTCGACGCGACAACGGTGGTGTTGCCCGGAAACCGCTGTGCGGTAGTGGGTCCTAATGGCTGCGGTAAATCCAATATCATCGATGCGGTGCGCTGGGTTATGGGTGAAAGCTCTGCTAAGCAGTTGCGTGGCGAGAGCATTACCGATGTGATCTTCAGCGGTTCAAATACCCGCAAACCAAACTCTGCCGCGAGCATTGAACTACTTTTTGATAACTCAGATGGCCGTATTGGTGGTGAATACGCCGCCTACGCAGACATCGCGATTCGACGCGAAGTCAGCCGCGATGGCCAATCTAATTATCGCCTCAATGGCAGCAAGTGCCGCCGCCGTGATATTCAAGATGTGTTCTTAGGTACCGGTTTTGGTCCTCGCAGTTATTCCATCATTGAACAGGGCATGATTTCTCAGTTGGTGGAAGCCAAGCCTGAGGAATTGCGGGTTTATTTGGAAGAGGCAGCAGGTATTTCCAAATATAAAGAGCGCCGTAAAGAGACAGAAACCCGAATTCGCCATACCCGGGAAAATTTGGAGCGAATTAATGATATTCGCGAAGAGCTGGGTCGACAGTTAGATCGATTGCAGCGCCAGGCCCAAGCAGCGGAACGGTACCGCACGCTTAAAACTGAAGAATCTCTCCTCAACGCTCAACTATATGCATTGCGGCATACAGCGCTCAAAGAGAGTTTGAGTGCTCGGGAAAAGCACATTGTGGAACTTGAGATTGAGCTGGAAAAAGCCATTGCAGAGCAGCGCAAGGTTGAAGCAGAAATTGAGCTGAAGCGGCAAAATTTCTCTAACCAAACCGACAAATTCAACGGTATTCAAGAGCGCTTCTATCAGCTGGGTGAAGAGATTGCGCGCATAGAAGAGACCTTGCAGTTTAATCAGCAAAGGGTGAAACAACTGGAGCTTGATTTAGTCACCGTTAAACAGCGACAAGTTGAGGCAAATCAACAAGTTGCGACGGATGAAGGTCAGATCCAATCAATGCAGGCGCGGATTGCGCAGTTGCAGCCCAGAGTTGCCGAGTTATCCGCAGCAGATGCATCGGTGCAGCAAGCACTGAAAGAAGTGGAAGATAAAAACAGCCGCTGGCAGCAGCGCTGGGATACGTTCAACGCCGAAGCTGGCATTAATGATCGTGAAGCCGAGGTGCAAAAGTCTCGCGTTGAGTATCTTGAGCAGTTGATTCAGCGTCTGGATGCGCGCGCTCAAGAACTTTCCAAACTGTCTGCTGATCAACCCCAAGAAGAGGGTGGGCAGTTGGTCGAGCAAATGGCGCTGGAGATCAATGATTTAGAGGGCGAGAGCAAGAGCTTAGATCAGAGAATTTCTGAGTGCCTACAAGGGTTGACAGAAAATCGCGAAGCACTCAGCAGTCGCGAAAAATCACTCGAAACAGCGCGTAATGAGGTTCAGCAGTTGGGGTCGCAATTGGCTAGCCTGCAAGCTGTTCAAGAGGCCGCGTTGGGACAAAATGTCCATGAGGCGGAAGCATGGATTGATGAAAATGGCTTAGCCAGAGCAAGCCGTCTGGGTGAAAATTTAGCCGTTGTTCCCGGTTGGGAAAGGGCCATAGAGACTGTGTTAGGGCGCTTTATGCAGGCGTTGCGTGTAGAGAGTTTGGACGACTACGCAGCCTCACTTGCGCATTTAGAAGAGGGCGATTTGGCGTTGGTTGAAGGGCAAACCTATCACGCAACTGATGCCCGCAACGAAAATCTTGGCCTACCGACAGTCAGTTCTTTATTGCGTTCAGAATCTCTTGCAGCCGGATCGTTATTACATGGTGTGTTTGCTGCAGAATCCGCTGAGGTGGCTTTGGCGGGGCGCAGAAATTTGCGCGAAGGCCAAAGCATTATTACCCGCGAAGGGTTTTGGGTGGGCATTGATTGGATGCGTATTTTGCACGATCAAGACCAAACAGCCGGCATTATTGAACGCGGCCAAGCCTTAGAAACTTTGGCTATGCAGGTTGAAGAGGCGGAGAAGGCTCTGGCGCAACAACAACAGGGTGTGCAAGGTATTCGTGGGCAGTTAGAAGCTTTGGAGGCTCAGCGCGAAGAGTTGCAGAAAGAGTCGAATAATCTGAATCAGAGTCTTAGCGTTCGCCGCACAGATCATGGGGTGACCCAAGCCAAGCTTGAAGAGGCCAAGGTGCGGCATCAGCAACTGATTAAGGAAGGCGAAGAGGTTGCGCTGCAACTGGCTCAAGAGCGTCGTCGTTTAGAAGCCTCGCGCCAAGGTTTGGCTGAGGCGCAGGCCTTGGGTGAATCTCAAGCAGAAGAAAAGAAATTACTTTCCGATGAGCGCGAAACTTTGATGCGCTCCCTACAGTCTAGTCGAGATTTAGCGCGCTCCAGTCGAGAAAAATTTCACGAACTCAATGTGCAATTGGAATCCGTGCAGTCGCAACTCACTGTCAGTATTACTGGCAGAGACAGAATGTTGAGTCAGCAAAGCGAGTTGCAAGAGCGCATGCAGGGTATCAGCGGCGGCATCGAAACTTCCCGCAAACCCATTCCTGAGTTAGAACAAGATTTAAAAACGCGATTAGAAAATAGGGCCAGTGTTGAAGCCGAGTTAGCTACGATTCGGGCGGCCTTAGATGCCATTGAAGAGGAAATCAAACAAAGTGATTCGCAGCGCGGCCAATGGGAAGAGCGTGTTGGCGAACTCCGAAGTAGCTTAGAAGGGCAACGCGTTGAACGCCAAGGTATGGCTGTGCAGGAAGCCAACATATTAGAACAGTTGGGTACCACGGGGCATGCCCTGGCTGAAGTAACCGAGCACATGCCGGAAGAGGCCAATGAACCTGCTTGGGTTGAAGAGTTAGAGCGTATGTCCAGACGTATTCAACGGCTGGGTGCAATTAATCTCGCGGCTATTGAAGAATTCGACCAAGAGTCTGAGCGTAAAAACTATTTGGACGCGCAGGCCGAAGATTTAGAGCAAGCGTTGGATACCTTGCTCGAAGTTATGCAAAAGATTGACCGCGAAACCCGCACCCGCTTTAAAGATACTTTTGAAGCAGTGAATACACGCTTTGGCGAATTGTTTCCTAAAGTCTTTGGTGGTGGGCATGCGTACTTGGAGTTGACAGGGGACGACATGCTGGACACTGGTGTGGCATTAATGGCGCGGCCTCCAGGCAAGCGCAACGCTAGTATTCAGCTTTTGTCCGGTGGTGAAAAAGCCATGACGGCGGTTGCGCTAATTTTTGCCATCTTCCATTTGAACCCAAGCCCAGTGTGTTTGCTGGATGAGGTTGACGCGCCACTTGATGACATGAATGTCACACGCTTTGCGGCGCTCATTAAGGAAATGTCAGAGAGCGTGCAGTTTTTGGTCATCACTCATAACAAGATCACCATGGAAATGGCGGATTATTTAATGGGTGTAACGATGCAGGAACCCGGCGTGTCGCGCTTAGTTTCTGTAGACGTAGAGGCCGCTGCGGCTTTAGCCATAGCTTAAGCCTACAGTTTGCGCTAGCTAGAAAATAGCTGGCGCTGCTCGGAAGTAGTGTTTAGGTAAAGTTTTGAGCGTTTTGAAAAAATAATTGTCATGATGTTTTAGTCGGTTTCGATGACGCCAGTGCGTTATTGAAACTGTCCGATGAGGGTTGAAGGGGTCTAATGTGGATATAAAAGACTTAATTCTTTTGGTTGGCGGATTTTTCTTTGTTGCGGTGGTTGGCCACGGCCTTTGGGTCGCCTGGAAGGCCAAGCAAGACGACATTTCTATGGATATTTCACCCAGTCCGTTAGCGGGCGGAGAAGCTGAAATAAACGATTTGTCCAAGGGCGAATTCCCCAGTGGCGGTGCGCGCATTGCAACGCCTAGCGCAGAAATTGAACCCGTTCTGGATGCAAGTCCGCAGCCTGCTCAAGGCAGTTTGCCGCTCGATGATTTTACCGAGCAGCTAGCCACACAGCCTTCCAAAAATTCTCAAGATGGCGCACAGACTCAAACTCGCCAGCAAAACTCTGCAAGTGACGCCTCTCTTAGGTCGGAGGCAAAACCCGGCGCTAAATCTGGTGGCAAGGCTGATGCAAAGTCGAGGCAGAGCGTAGCGCAAAAAGCGGTCAGCGATGAGAGTGAAAAAAGGCCTGCACCTGCTTCTCCTGACGAATTAATTATTCTTGGTGTTCTGGCGAAGTCTGGTGCTGTGTTTAAAGGGCCTGAGTTGGTGGCAGCGTTGCGCGGTCAAGGGTTGAAATTCGGTAACATGAGTATTTTTCATCGCATTGATTCGGCGACAGATGAGCACCTGTTTAGTGTCGCCAATGCTGTTGAGCCAGGCACATTTGATTTGGCAGATATGGAAGCGTTAGAAACGCCGGGCATTACTTTTTTCTTGCAACTGCCTGTTCCAGGAGACGCATTCGAAACCCTTGAAGATATGTTGTTATCTGCCAGAACAGTGGCCGCGGCCTTAGGGGGGGATGTGAAAGACGATCAAATGAATACGCTGACGGGTCAGACTGTTGAGCACATGCGCCAAAGATTGTCAGATTACGCCCGTCGACGCCTTACTCAGCGCCCGGAGCAATAGTAAACCGGTGAGTGTCAGTGAGGAAATTTTGCAGCAGGCTGAAGCTCTGCGCACCCGCCTTAATCATCACCTTCACCGCTATCATGTGTTAGACGACCCGGAAATTGCCGACGCTGAATACGACGCATTGTTTGATCAGTTACACGCTTTAGAACAAGCCCACCCCGAATTACGCAGCGAAGACTCTCCTACCCAGCGGGTAGGCGCACCGGCATTGTCTGAGTTTGCCAAAGTGACCCATGTGTTACCGATGTTGTCGCTGGACAAATCGACCTCGGCGCAAGACATAGACGATTGGGTTAAACGTTGCCTTGGGCGGTTGCCTGGTGAAACGCAAATCAGCTACACCTGCGAACCGAAAATAGATGGCGTAGCTGTGGCGCTGACCTACGAAAATGGTGTTCTTGTGCAGGCTGCAACTAGAGGTGATGGGCAGATAGGGGAGAATATTCTTGCCAATGTGCGCACCATAGGCGCCATTCCGTTAACGTTGATTGGCGAGGGTTTCCCTAACAAGTTTGAGGTGCGTGGAGAGATCTATATCGCATTGGATGATTTTGACGCGTTCAATAAGCGCGCCCTTGAAAAGGGCAGTAAACCCCTAATCAACCCTCGTAATGGCGCCGCAGGTAGTTTGCGTCAACTAGATTCAAAGATCACTGCAAGCCGACCCTTAACAATGTTCTGCTACAGCTTAGGGTGGTCCGAAGGCGACTGGGTGCCAGAGAGTCAAATGCAAGTATTAGAGTCGTTGCAAGGCTGGGGTTTCAGAGTGAATCCGTTGGTAGAGGTTGTCACTGACAGCAAAGGTTGCATGGACTACATCGACAATATCTTGGAACAGCGCAGCCGCTTAGGTTATGAGATTGATGGCGTGGTGGTGAAGGTCAACTCGCTAGAACAGCAAAGCATTTTGGGCGCTGTGACGCGCAAGCCGCGCTGGGCAATTGCCTATAAGTATCCGGCAGAAGAGGCCACTACTCAATTACTCAACGTTGAGTTTCAGGTGGGTAGGACTGGTGCGATTACGCCCGTGGCCAGATTGGCGCCGGTATTTGTTGGAGGTGTTACCGTTACCAATGCCACCCTGCATAATATGGATGAGATTGCCCGACTTGGCCTGCATGTGGGTGATCGCGTAATGATTCGCAGGGCAGGAGACGTTATTCCACAGGTTGCTAGCGTGATTTTGAGTCAACGGCCAAGCGACGCTCGTGCCATTGAGCTACCCACCCAATGCCCCTCATGTAACAGCGCAATTGTTCGGTTAGATGACGAGGTGGTGGCGCGCTGTAGTGCGAATAGAAACCACTGCCCCGCACAGCGTAAAGAGTGCTTGCGCCATTTTGCCTCTAGATTGGCCTTCGATGTCGACGGCCTAGGCGACAAAATTATTGAACAGTTGGTGGCTGAAGAGTTGGTTAAAAGTGCAGCGGACTTATTTAGGTTAGACGCCGTTCAAATCAGTGGGCTTGAGCGCATGGGCGAGAAGTCAGCAAAAAATTTGCTTCAAGCATTAGAGAAATCCAAACAAACCACCTTCCCAAGATTTATTTATTCGCTGGGCATACGTGAAGTTGGTGAAGCCACTGCACTGTCTTTGGCCCAACACTTTCGCACTTTGGATGGCTTGCAGGGGGCAACTCATGAAGCGTTAGAAGTGGTGGATGATGTTGGCCCAGTTGTCGCGGATTCTTTGTATCACTACTTTCAGGATGAAGAGAATCTGGCCGTTATTGAGCAGCTGGTAGCGCTCGGTGTGCAGTGGCCTGAGATGCCAGTTGTTGATACACAAGCACTGCCGTTAGCCGGTGAAGTTTGGGTGTTGACCGGTACTCTAGAAACCTTGGCGCGTAACGCTGCGAAAGCTTTCTTGCTTGCGCTAGGGGCAAAGGTTGCGGGTTCCGTATCCGCTAAAACCACCAAAGTAGTAGCGGGTCCCGGCGCGGGCAGTAAGCTTGAAAAGGCTCAACAACTTGGGCTAACTGTATTAGAAGAAAAAGATTTGATTACGCTATTGAAGGAGCACGGTATTGATGTATCTGACTAGAGTCTTGTGTTTGGTGATAGTCGCAGCGCTGTTGCTTGGGGGTTGCGCGGCGGGGCAACCAAAGGATCCAAACAATATTTGTTATATCCTCAAAGAGAACAAGGGTTGGTATAAAGACGCGAAAAAGGCGCGTAAGCGCTGGGGGCTACCCGTGCATGTTGGTTTTGCCTTTGTGCATAGAGAATCTACTTTTGTGGCCGATGCCAAGCCGCCACGCAAGCGCGTGTTGGGTGTGCCGTTGGGAAGAACGTCCTCAGCCTATGGCTATGCCCAAGCAACCGATGAGGCATGGACTGACTATAAGAAAGCCACTGGACGCCGGTTTGTTAAACGCACTAATTTCGGTGACGCCTTAGACTTTATTGGTTGGTATAACGATCGTAGCAATAAGCGCCTGCGTCTGCGTAAAAACGATACCTATAATCTATACCTTGCTTATTACAATGGTCATAGCGGTTACGCCAAAGGGGCGTGGAAAAAGTCATCGACCATAAAGGGATATGCGAAGAAGGCCTCCAGGCAGGCGGCGATTTATGCCAAGCAGCTCAGACGTTGTACTTAGGTGGCAAATGTAGCGATCTCAGACAGGGATCTAAGACAGGGGTCTAAGATAGGGATTTAGGTCGGGTGTCTGAAAAAGATGCCTGAGACAGGCGTAACGGGCGGGTGTTCTAGAGAGGCAGCGCAGTCGGTCTGCTCCGGCAACTGCGCGATCAGAGTATATTTGTCGGGTTGTTGAAAATCTGCGCTAGATTAAAGCTGGAATAAACGTCCCGGTGGTTGTGGCAGAGCTTCCGCTTTAAGGATCAGGTTGGTCATCCACTTTATGTACGGCTGAGCATGCTTGAGCAGTGTTGCGACACTCGTATCGTTTTCATCCTCTCTAAAGGCTCTTCTAAATACCGGAGAGTAGTAGAGGGGTTTACCAAAGTATGCTGACACGCCTGATAGGGAAGCCCTCAGTTCGTTAAACTCATCTCGACTGTCAATCATGTTCGGCAGTATTACAATTGGCGGTGGCGGCCCTTCCATGTTGCCTTTCTGCCGTGAAAACAACTGTTGCAGCGCAACGAGGTATTGTTGTGTAGCAAATACATCTGCGTCACCCACCGAGGTGGGCACGAAGACGACGTCGCAATGGGTTAGAAAGGTGCTTCGCGAAGGCTCGTTGCCTGCTGGGCTGTCAAAAACAATGAACTTTTGATCTTGGCTATAAGGGAAGTCAGTGCCCATATGATTGATCAGGTTGCCATTGTTGGGCGAACCTGAGTTAAGAAAAAAGTCTTCATTTTCTAGAACTTGAAATCTATGATTGGTGAAGCGCTTGAGCGAATCACTACTCGTTTTTTGAACGTCAAGATCAATCAATTCAACTCTAGTTCTAGGGTGCTGGGTAGCCAACCCTAGCCCCGCCATAAGCGCTAATGTGCTTTTACCAACGCCGCCTTTGGAGTTGGCAAAGATCACTGAACGTGGTTTTTTCAACGAGAGTTGACGCTCCACGGGCTTTTCTGGTTGATCGTACAAACTAGTGCTCTGCTCGAATTGGTGATCTTTATACAAGATCCGAATCTGTCTCGGTATCATTGTCAGCCAATGCAGCAGTGAATGCTTCAAGGCGGTCAGAAACCTGGGGAGTTGAAGTGTCGCCAGCGTCCCAATCAGTTGAGATTTCACCAACAAGCTTTGCGCCTTCCATGGTTTCAATTGAACCATACTTGATGTTGCCGCGGATCTTGCCAGAGGCACAAACCGTTAGCTTGCCAGATAGCTGTAAGCTGTCTTCAACGATGCCTTCGATCTTTGCTGTTTCACCTGAGATGTCACCTTGGACGATACCGCCGGGTCCAACGATTAGGTGTTTGACTGCAACTTTACCAACGATTTTGCCGTCGATACGTGCGGTGCCATCAATTGCTAGAGAAGCGCCCTCAAGGTGGGTAGCGGGTCCAACGTAAAATTCGTAATCAGATTCATTCTGAGCCATGTCTATACTCCAAA
>OJIR01000080.1_pt1 | contig 31737 bp, 31 predicted proteins | sample 1595711 | NCBI WGS metagenome assembly OJIR01 (sample SAMN05416846, study PRJEB24817) | seawater metagenome | isolation source: Sea water | place: Canada:Atlantic | collected 2013-07
TTATTATTTTTGCAAATGATTAGATCAGACCAGCGCTGCGAATTGACACCGCCGGACTGATGAAGAGGTCGAGTTGCGCGCTTAGCGTTGGCTGCTCAACACAATGGATGGGTTTTGCCCAGGCGCGGTCAATGCGTTTTCCACAACAAAGGGTAGGGCCAATGTATCAACCACTTTTCCCGGCTTCACGTGTAGCTCGTACTCGCCATGTTCCGGCACGGTGATTCGGTCTGGGCTAAGTAACAGGCTGTGGGCCCCGGTGTATCTTAGCTGCATGTTCATATCGGAGTTATTGCTAAGGGTGATAATTGCCACACTGGTGTCAGGACGGTAGGTCAGCTTAGATGTGCTCAGGCTGGCTTCAAGGATCGGTATCAGGTCAGGCGCGCGACCCATTAGGGTATTACGCGACCAAACTACCGTGCGTTTAGCAAACAGGCCTTCTTTGAGAGAGGCGATAGATTTGTCTTTGGCAAGCACCAAGGTCACCGGGCGGTGGCCGCCTTCATGTGGTTTGTAGTCCCAGTCAATCAGGTCGTGGACATCGGACACACCAATGATCGCTAAGTCGTGCTCCAGGGCAATGGCAAAAGCCTCTTCGGAATAGTAGTCGCCGTTAGCAATTTCAATGCCGTTAAGAATGCCGTTTTTGGCGTTTTGCGCGTGAAAATCGTTTATGCGCGCAATGCCGTCAGGTGCTTGTCTGGTCCAGTCAGGGTGATTCCAAAAAATGAATGCGCCCTGTTTATGTGCAGCCTCAACCGCATTTTGCGCGGGCCACTGGTTGGCGGCGGTGTAGTAACCCAGCACATCTGACTTATCCTTAGGTGGGTTTTTGACCTTAAGTAGCTTGTTAGCGTCCTCAATAAAAATGGCATTAATGTGGCCAGCCGGTGCTTCGCGTGTAATTTCGCTGCCGCGGATGACTATTAACGTAGACCCCTCAGCGGCGCTTGCGGCCTCAATGTACGCTCGGTTTCTATCGGCGTTGAGTAAGTCTGCTCTATGCGGTTGGTATTCTAAATGCTCTGTAATAGCCAAGCCGTCTAAGCCATCTCTCAGTGCTTCAGCAACGCGAATTTTTGGCCATACGTGACCATCAGAAAATACGCTGTGGGTGTGTAGGTCGACAACCAATGTCTTGTATTCCTTGGTGTCGGGGAAATCGATAGTGCGGTCGTTAGGGCCTGCAGGTGTCTTTGCCGTGCCATGACCAAGTGCAATACTTGGGGCTAGCACTGCTGTACATATCAGTAAGGTACTTAGGTAGGGTTGGCATGATTGATGGATTATTTTTCTAGTAGGAGTTGTCGCTGCGTTGATCATGAGAGTTCCTCAAAATAGTGGCACGAGTAGAAATTTGTCCCAAGATTGTACGCCTTGGACGGGATTTTTCCTGCTACTTTGCGCTTGGCGATTTTTTGCTGTCTTTTTATTGCCTTTTTGTTGCCTTTTTGGGTTTGTTCTCTTAAAACTGCAGACCGTGTGGGGGCTAGGGTTGGGCTTTTTTCTTAGGGGTTTTGCTCAACACAAATGCAAATAGCGGCAGATAAACAGCGAAGGTAAACCAGTAGGGTAGGTCCGGTTGTATTTGATAAAAGAATCCACCAAGCAATGGGCCAATGGTGAAACCTAGTGGTCCACAAGACCCGGCCACGCCAGCTACTGCGCCTTGTTCGTGAGCTTCAACAGCCATAGATGCCCCAGACATAAATGCTGGACCAGCTAAGCCCATGCCTGCACCTTGTAGGACCATTGCGATGAGTAAGAGGTAATGATTATCTGCCAAGGCTAAGCAAGCGAAAGCAAGAATGAGAATTGGCATAGCAATACGTAGCCAATGGAATGGCGACAAATCAAAACGCTGCATTAAACCTATTTGGCTGGCTAGAGAAGCCGCGGCGGAAAAACCCATGGCCATGCCGAAGGTTTGGGCGGTCTCTACAGCGGTGAGTCCGAGTACGTCTTGAAAACGAAAAGCCAGTGTTTGCTGGACTAATGCCATACCCATAAACATCAGTGCGCCGACGATAATGAAGGGCAAAATTCGTGGGTCAAAGTAGCTAAGGTTTTTTCCCTTATTCTCGGGTGCTTTGGTTGCTGTTGGACTGTCTGGGAGAAAGAAGATGACAAATAGCGCAGTGATTAGGGCTAAACCTGATGCTACCCACAAAGGCGTTAGCAACGTGATGCCGGCTAATAGCCCGCCAATGGCAGGTCCTAAAATGCCGCCCAAGTTATTTGCGGCGCCTACTGCACCCATGCCTTTGGTGCGATTACTTAGGTCAGTGATGTCTGCCATGTAGGCGCTGCTGGCGGGCATAATTGCGGACATTACCGATGCATGCATAACTCTTGTAAGCATGAGTAACAGATAACCCGTTAGAGGTATCAGTATGCCGACCAAGGTTGCATGAAAGACTATGGCAAATAGAAGGTTGCCACAGCTGTAGCCTATCAAGCCGAAGATCATAATTTTCTTTCGGCCCACCCGATCACTGAGTCGGCCCCAACGAGGGCTGGCAAGAAAAACCACCAAGGAAGACGCGGCAATGATTGAGCTGATTTGCAGCTCGCTGAAACCAACTTCTCGACCTAGTGGCCCAAGAATGGCGAACAGCACGGTGAAGCCGAAGCCTACGGACACTAGTGCTAAAAGTAATATAACTCGGGCGTAGCGATACTCGCTGGTGGATTTGGGCAGGTTGGCTTTAATCAATTCTTTTGTCGGTAGATTTTGCAGGGGCGCAGTCTACCTGAAATTGACACCTTCTTTTCGCCTAAGTTTAATTCTTTGCTTGTGCAACCATTTGGGCAAAGGCTTAGAAGCGCGTTAGACTGGCACCGCTTCAGGGCACCCTACAACTAATACTTGAGTGAACATGAGTACTGAATCAGCAGATAAAAAGGCTCGCGCGGTTAGAGCGCGAAGAGAGCGCACCCACGCTAGTGAGCGCACCAGTGGGCAAAAAGGCTCTGCTGCCAAATTAGCCAGGACAATTATTCTTGGCACTCTGGCGCTATCAGGCGCGATAGTTTGGATAGGCGATCAGTACGGTATTGAGCCTGAGGAAACTTTGCAGTTTCTTGCATATAGTGCAATTTTTGTCGTGGCACTGGTTTTTGCGGGTTTAGCTGGGGCGTTGATGTTGTCTTTGATCAAGGTATTGATTCGGCGCTTGCGTGGCGGGTCAGACTAGGCTGCTTGGCATTTCCCTCAAGTCTAACTAGTTGCGAAATTTTGCCCAGTAACTTTCGCTACTTTAGATCGGCTAAGAATCTATCCCCTCTGGGCAGATAGTAGTCATCGTAGTTTAGTGAAAATGCCACTGTCTGCGCGCGCCCAATGATGGCTGATCTGGGCACTAGTCCAATTGCCCGGTAGTCGCCGCTATTGTCTCGATTGTCTCCCAACATTAAGTAATACCCTTGGGGCACAGTAATAGGCTGAAAAGACGTTACTGTGGATTTTGATGGGTTTCGAAAGAGCATGATTTGGCGTTCTTCGCCCAGCAGTTTTTCTGAAAATATGTCGGCATGGCTAAACGGCATTTGTAAATCAGGGTGTATAACTTCTAAGGGCAATTTTTCATATTCGCCGGCAATACCATTAATGCTCAGCCGATTATCTTGCAGGCTGACTATGTCACCTGGAATACCAATGACTCGTTTGATTAGAAGCAGACCGTCTTTGGGCGACTGGAAGGTGACGATGTCTGACCTTTGTGGATTGTCCCACCGCGCAACTCGGGTCAGTGTTAGTGGGACACGCAAGTCGTAGGCGAGTTTATCCACAACGACTCGATCGCCGATAAGGATAGACGGCAGCATTGATCCAGAGGGGACTTGATTCCAATCTGCAACGGCTGAGCGGAATATGACCATAACAAAGATGAACACAACAAAGCCTCTCCAGTCGCGCCAAAGGTTTTGCGCTGGCGTGGCTTTGGGCTGCAATTGAAGGTCACCTGATTGCATGAAAAAATTCTCCTTGGGCCTGTTAGCGCCTGGGCGTGTAAGCGGCTAAAATCCTAGTTGAGTGGCCTGTCACTTCGCTATTAAGCAAATGGCCTAGTTAGCTTTTTCCATAGCTGCTAGCTGCTCGGCGGTGGCTTCCAGTTGATGGTTGTTTTTCCATTCATCGTAAGTCATGCCATATACCCGTTCTCGGGCTGTATCGTAGTCTACAACTTGACCTTGCTCGTCCGCTGCTGCCTTGTACCATTTGGACAAACAGTTACGGCAAAATCCCGCTAGGATCATGAGGTCGATGTTTTGCACATCCTTACGCTCGTCCAAGTGAGCCAGCAAGCGTCGAAATGTTGCGGCTTCTAATTCTATTTGAGCTTGTTGTTGTGGGTCGTTCATAATATTGCGCTCTTAAGTCAGGTTGCGGGTAAAAATCCATTCGTCATCGCTGGAAAGATCTTGGTTAAAGCCATAACCCTCCCAGTCAAAATCTTTGAGCTTATTCGGTGTGGTTATGCGCTGGTCGATCATGTACCTAGACATAAGCCCACGTGCTTTTTTTGCCGAAAACGAAACAAAACGATAAGCCTCTCTGCGCCATTCCTTAAAGTTAATGGTGAGTATACGACCATCAACCTTGTTTGCGTTGATGGACTTGTAGTATTCGTTAGATGCGAGGTTGATCAACACTTTGTGCTGTTGCTCAGCTAAACCCTGGTTTACCGCATTGGTGACTTTGTTGTCCCAGAACTCATAAAGGTTTGCGCCCTTTGCTGTGGGTAAGCGAGTGCCCATTTCCAGACGATAGGGTTGAATGCGATCTAGCGGCTTGAGTAACCCATGTAGGCCAGACAATACGCGTAAATGTTTTTGCGCCCAGGTGAAGTCTCGGGCCTGCATGGTTTGCGCATTTAAACCCATATAAACATCGCCCTTAAATGCCAAAATGGCTGGTCTGGCTGTGTCTGCATCGGCGTCAATATGCCACTGCTGATACCGTTCGTGGTTGAGAGCCGCCAATTTATCGCTTATACCCATAAGGTTGGAGATTGCAGCTGGGTCATAGTCGCGCAGGGTCTTAATGAGCTCCTGAGATTCTTTCGCAAAATCAGGTAGAGTAAATTTATCCGTCACTAGTGGCGACTCAAAATCTAGAGTTTTAGCGGGAGAAATGATGGCCAGCATTTTTGTCCTTTATTGCAAGTTTTAGGATTAGGTTTCAGTTTAGCGGAGTGCAATATCCTACCCCACTTTTTTTTAAAAAACTGGGGTAAAAAGCCTGTCCAAAAAGCAGCTATAAAAGAGTTTCAAAGACTGGCAGCGAAATGTAAATGAGGCCAAGAAAGGTCAAGAAAAACTGCGAAAGACCGTGAGCGAGAGCAAAAAAGATTGCGGCGATGGACGTTGCCAAATCAGATTGTTTCTGCGCTGACATAAATTTTAGTGGAATGTTGGCGAGAGGAGAGCAAATGACGGTAAAATCAAACGAGAGCCATCTGTTAAAATATGTTGGCAATACTTGAGAGTAAATTGATGAAAATGACCTCCCGTACCCATCGAGGCTTAGTGCGAATTCGCAATGAAGACGCTGTCTGGTTCGATATTGATTTGGGTGTTGCTGTTTTGGCGGACGGTATGGGTGGCCTCATGGGCGGCCAAATGGCCAGCAATGTCGCTATAGATAGTTTTAAGGCTCATTTTTCCAGCTCAGCGGAGAACAACGAACGCTCTATTACTCAAGCTATTGAAGCCGCCGATGAGGCCGTGCGCAGGCAGTCGGAATTGATGGACATGAACGCTCAGATGGGTACCACGGTAGTGCTTTGGTGTCGTCTTGATACAGATTGGTTGGTGGCACACGTTGGTGACTCACGGTTGTACCATTTTGCTGATGACGCGCTAGCGCAAATTACTCAAGACCACAGTTTGGCTAGGCGCATGTTAGATTCTGGCGAAGTGGAAGAGGGCGTAGATGTACACAAACATTACGGTCACGTGCTTACTCAGGGTTTGGGCTTGCGAACGCCGCTGGCGCCGAGTAGTTATCGCAGCAGCCAGCTTAGCGGACGCTTTTTGCTCTGTAGCGACGGCTTGTCCGATCAATTGGCCCCTGAGCATATGCAGCGGCTGATGGCTGAGACGGACTTGGAGGTCTGCGCAGATGAACTGTTGCAGTGCTCACTTGAAGCTGGTGGCAAGGATAATGTCAGTTTGATTTTGCTCGAAGTATAAGTGACCCCTATACTCCCTGACTTTGAAATACAGGCAAAGGCTTTATGATGCAGAGAGTTGATCGTATTGAAGCCGCGTTAGCGCAGGCATTAGAGTTGACCCACCTAGAAGTCTTGGACGAAAGCAGCGGTCATAACGTGCCAGATGGCGCAGAGAGTCATTTTAAGGTCGTTGCTGTGAGTGAGGTTTTTGTTGGTCAGTCGCGGATTAATCGACACCGATTGTTGAATGAAATTTTACAGTCCGAGTTTGATGGCGGCATGCATGCCTTGGCTTTGCATATTTATGACCCCCAGCAATGGCAAGACAAATTTGGCCAAGCGCCTATGTCGCCACCCTGCGCTGGAGGGGAAAAAGGTGCTGGCGCTGAATAAGATGCCGGCGGAGAAAACAGCAGTGAAAAGCCGCATTGACAACCCGCCTCTCAACAAAACGTCTTTAGGATAGGAGAACTCGATGCACCCTAGTGCTCGTCGTGTGCTGACATTTTACAAATTTATACAACTGCCGTCGCCGGACCAAGACCGCGATGAAGTTGAGGCGTTTGGGCAGACCATTGGGCTTAAAGGCACAATTTTGCTGGCGCTAGAAGGTATCAACGGTACGGTCATCGCCCCCCAAGACGGCCTAGAAAAACTGGTCGCGTTTCTTCAACAACGCTACGGCGAAATGACTTTTAAGTGGTCTGCTGTAAACGAAGAGAATCGGGGTTTCTTGCGCTTTAAGGTGAAAGTTAAGCCAGAGATAGTGAGCTTTGGCGTCAGTGATCTGGATATGTCTCTTACTGGCGAGCATGTGAACGCAAAGCGCTGGAATGAATTGGTGGACGACCCAAACGTGCTGGTGATTGATACGCGAAACCATTACGAAATTGACATTGGCACGTTTGATCAGGCCGTTTCGCCTGAAACCGAAAGTTTTAGAGAGTTCCCACGCTGGGTTGAAGAAAATTTGGACCCCGGCAAGCATCAAAAAGTAGCTATGTTCTGCACGGGCGGCATTCGTTGTGAAAAGGCCTCCGCCTATGTGCGGGCTCAAGGCATTGAAGAAGTTTTTCAGCTAAATGGTGGCATCTTACAATATCTAGAAGACACCGAGAATGCTGACTCGCGCTGGCAGGGCGAGTGCTTTGTATTTGATCAGCGCGTCTCGGTAGATGAAAATTTGCTGCAGGGTCAATATCAGCAATGCTATGCCTGTCGCCATCCGCTTACTGAGCAAGAACTGGCGAGTCCTGAATTTGAGCGCGGTGTGAGCTGTGTGTACTGCTCAGATCTAACCAGTGAAGAGCGCCGGGGGCAGTTTAGAGAACGCCAGCGTCAGGTACGTTTAGCTGCTGAGCAAGGTCGTGACCACATTGGTTATAAGCCAGAGAAAAAGCCCAGTAACCCCTAGGCAAAACTTTGGGGGGTAGTCTGATCCAAGGGCTTTTTTGGGGAACCTCTGCGCACTAAAGCAGGGGTTCAATAAAGGGTAAAAAAGTGTCTAACAACAGCGGTTGCGCCTTGGCAGTTGGGTGAATGCCATCCTTTTGAATTAGCCCGGGTGTTACCGCAACTTCCTGCAGCGAAAATGGCACCAAAATGGCGCCTTTGGCCTGGGCTACGTCGTCAAAGGCTTTTTCGAAAGCGCCTGTATATCTGGGTCCATAGTTAGCTGGAATACGCATGGCAACCAGAATTGGTTGAGCATTGGCCGCTACGACAAGATCTATCATTTTATTCAAATTATTTTTCATCTTGCTAATTGGATAGCCCCGCAGGCCATCGTTACCACCCAGCTCAATCACCACAATTTGTGGTGAGGTGGCGGCTAAAATACCGGGTAATCTAGCTAATCCGCCGCCGGTGGTTTCGCCTGACACGCTGGCGTTGATTACCTGCCAATCTTTTTCCTGTTGGGTTAGAGTGATGGCCATTAAGTTGACCCAACCTTCCTCTATGCGCATGCCATAGCCAGCGCTGATGCTGTCGCCAAGGACAACTATGGTCTTAGCGGGTGTTTGTGCGTTAGAGGTGTTTTTGGAGACAGTATTTGCCGCTTCAGCCGTACAACCCAAACCAACGAGAAAGAGGCAGGCAAAGCACAGTATTTTGACATTCAGTGAGATACTTTGTGCGCTAAATGGGGTCTCTTTGTTGAACTTAGAACTCAGTAAATTTTTGCTTATAGATTGAAACATTGAGAAAAGCCGTATGAGTCGAACTGTAGTAAGTGTCGAAGCTGTTGAAAAAATTGTCCCAACTGCTGCCGGAAGTCTGGTTATCTTGGATGGCATTGATTTAGAAATCAAACAAGGCGAAACAGTAGCCATTGTCGGAGCCTCCGGTTCAGGTAAAACAACGTTATTGGGGATACTGGCAGGTTTGGATGAAGCATCTGCCGGCCGAGTAATGTTAGTAGATGAAGAAATCTCGAGTTTAGACGAAGAAGCCCGAGCAAAAGTACGCGGCTTGCACGTCGGCTTTGTTTTTCAGTCCTTTCAACTACTGGGTTCTCTCACTGCGTTAGAAAATGTCATGTTACCGGTAGAGCTGCGCGGCGATACGTTGGCCGAGTCCCAAGCGACGCAGTTGTTGGCTAAGGTTGGCTTGGCCGACCGAGTTGATCATTATCCTCGGCAACTCTCTGGTGGTGAGCAGCAACGTGTGGCAATCGCCCGGGCCTTTGCTTCAGCGCCAACGGTATTATTTGCCGATGAGCCTACTGGAAATCTAGATACTCAGACTGGCGAGCTCATCTGTGATTTGCTCTTTGATCTCAACCGTGAATTTGGCACAACGCTGATTATGGTCACTCACGACAGTCGATTAGCTGAACGTTGTGCGCGGACTATTGCAATTGCTGCTGGGAAGATCCAAGCATGAGCCTGTCGTTGATTTTGAGATTGGCATGGCGAGATATTCGCTCGGGCGAAATGGGCTTGATGCTGGTGGCGTTGTTGGTGGCTGTAGGCACCGTGACATCTATCAGCTTATTCGTTGACAGATTGCAGACCGCGTTAGTTCAAGAGTCTTCGAATTTTTTGGCTGCAGATCGACAAATATCCAGTGGCGAAGCAATTCCCCAAGCATTCACATTAGCGGCTCAAGAGCGTGGTTTGGAGGTGGCGCAAACCTTAGTCTTTCCGTCAATGGTATTTGCCGGCGACACTAACCAATTGGTCAGTGTGAAAGCAGTAGACCAAGGCTACCCCTTGCGCGGCAAGTTGATTGTGGGTGACACACCCTTTGGCACAGGCGTGCCTACTAATGATGTGCCGGCCCCCGGCACAGTCTGGCTAGATTCCAGGCTTTTCCCTGCCATGAACGTTAAACCTGGTGATGTTATTGAAGTGGGTCTAGCGGAACTAAAAGTAGCTCGAGTACTGGTAGCAGAGCCGGACCGAGGTGGCTCGTTCTTTGACCTCGGCCCGCGCCTTTTGATGAATTTAGTGGATGTGCCTGCTACCGAAGTTGTGCAGCCAGGCAGTAGATTGTCTTATCGGTTATTGCTCGCCGGCGCAGAAGACAATTTGGAAGGTCTTAAGGATCAATTGAAGCTAACACCTAATTTCAATTGGGTGAGTATTCGTGAGAGTAGTCCGCGCATTGGTCGCGCCTTAGACAGGGCGGAAAGCTTTTTACTGCTGGGTGGATTACTTGGGGTGTTACTGGCGGGTGTTGCGGTAGGTCTGAGTGCCCATCGCTACGCGCAACGACACTTCGATCATGTAGGTGTGCTGAAAACTTTAGGCGCTACGCCTAATCAAATTCTCTATGGTTTTTTATCGCTTCTGTTATTGGTGGGTAGTGTTGCCATTGTCTTGGGACTAGCCGCTGGCGGCTTGTTGCACATTATTATTATTGAGGTGTTGGCTAATTTAATTTCCGTGGAGTTACCTAGCCCCACAGCACGGCCGTTTTTGCTGGGTGCGACAACAGGCTTAATTTGCGCCACTGCATTTGCTATGCCCGCGTTCATTCACCTGAAAGATATTGCGCCCATGCGGGTTATTCGCCGTGATTTTGGTCAATCTCCGGCCAGCCGGTGGGTTTCCTACGGTGCCGGTATTGTTGGCAGCTTAGTGTTATTGGTTTGGTATACCAACGATCTGCTACTTACTTTTTGGACGTTGGCTGGGATTGCTGGGGTGTCACTTATTTTCGGCGTGCTCGCCAACCTACTGCTGCGCAGTGGGCGAGTGGTTGGCATGCAGGCAAAGAGCGGCTGGCGCTTAGCCTTGGCTGGACTGCAGCGCAGGCGCAGTGAAAATACCGCGCAGATTCTTATTTTTGGCCTAGCCATTATGCTGCTGCTGGTACTGGTGCTCATTCGTACCGCTTTGATCACTGAATGGCGCTCACAGATTCCTGAAAATGCTGCTAACCATTTTGTTATGAATATTGCCGCTGATGAGGTGGACGGCGTTCGTGACTTAGTAGAAAAGCGTGCCACCCAAGGGGATTTCTTGTATCCGATGATTCGCGGGCGGGTTACTGGAGTGAACGACATTGGGGCGAAACAGTGGCAAGACAGTTTACAGCGAGAGCGCAGCGGGTCGCGGCTGACTTCAGAGCGAAACTTAACTTGGATTGTTGATCCACCCGAAAGCAATGCCATTGTTGAAGGGCAGTGGTGGGCGGCGGATGCAACAGCGCCCGAAGTGTCGCTGGAAGCAGACTACGCCAAAAGCTGGGGAATCTCTTTGGGAGATGACATGCAGTTCGATATTGGCGGTCAGCAGATCGCTGCCAAAGTGACCAGTATCAGAACACTAGAGTGGGAAAGTATGAGTCCTAACTTTTTCATCATTTTTTCTCCAGGTGCGTTGCAAGAGTTCCCTGCGACTTACATGACTAGTTTCTTTTTGCAGCGTTCAGATAAGCGCTTTCTTAACGAGCTGTTAACGGCTTATCCAACCATAACCGTGATTGAAATTGATGCGTTGATCGCGCAAATCCAAGAGATCGTCGCTCAGGTCAGTCAAGCGGTGGAATTAGTTTTAGGCTTGGTATTGATTAGCGGGTGTTTGGTGCTGGTGGCCAGTATTCAAGCCAGTCGAGATTCGCGTATGTCTGAACACGCGCTCATTCGCGCGCTGGGCGGTAGCCGCAGATTAATCGGTAGTTCGTTAGCAGCTGAGTTTCTGTTATTAGGTACCTTCGCTGGCATTGTGGCTGTGTTTGGTGCCGAACTCACAGTGGGTATCTTGCAGAGTCAGGTATTCAACCTCAGCGCTTCACTGCACCCGTGGATTTGGTTCTTAGGTCCGGTGTCCGGCGCGCTGATTATCGCCACTGTGGGTTTATTGGGTAGTAGAAGTTTAGTAGATACGCCACCCATGATGGTGCTTCGCGGGTTAAACTAAGCCCGCGGCCAGTCACTTGTGTGCAAGGCCGCTGTAATAGGCGGTTTAATTTAAGGTTGAAAAATGGGTTTACATAGTTCGAGTATTGCCGATCCACGCAAAGGTCAGTACGAAAAAAACAAGTGCCACAAAAAGTTGCGGCGGCTAGTTGGTGAGGCGTTAACCGATTACGCCATGCTCGAAGAGGGCGACAAGGTTATGGTCTGCCTCTCTGGCGGCAAAGACTCGTATACCTTATTAGATTTGATGCTCAGCTTTCAGCAGCACGCGCCGATCAATTTTGAGGTGGTGGCGGTTAACTTAGACCAAAAGCAACCAGGATTTCCTGAGGAGATTCTGCCGGAGTATCTAGATAAGATGGGCGTGCCTTACGACATTATCGAGCAAGACACCTACAGTATTGTTAAGCGGTTGACTCCAGAGGGAAAGACCACTTGCCCCGTATGCTCTCGACTCCGTCGAGGTATTTTATACAACCACGCGCAGAAAATAGGCGCCACCAAAATAGCTCTGGGACACCACGCGGATGACGTTGTTGAAACGTTATTGTTGAATATGTTTTATGGCGCCAAGCTCAAAGCGATGCCAGCAAAGTTGCGCAGCGACGATGGCCGTAATATTTTGATTCGCCCGCTTTATTATTGCCGTGAGTCACTAATCAGTAAGTGGTCTGACTACGCTCAATATCCCATTATTCCCTGCAATCTATGCGGTTCTCAAGACAACCTTCAGCGTCAGGTGATTAAGGAAATGTTGGTTGGCTGGGACGAGAGCAATCCGGGGCGGGTGGAGAATATTGCCCGCAGCATAAACAGCGTTACGCTGTCTCATTTGGGCGACAGGCGTCACTATGACTTTGAAGGTTTAATTGCCGAAAACCGGCATGTTGAGCCTGAGACGGTAGAGAATCGGCGTATTGATATTACCGAGGTCCGGTAGTCGTGGGTAAGCGCTATGGATAATGAAAATATGATCACTGTGCCGATAGATCAGCTGTCTGAGTCGGCTCTTTTGGGCGTGCTGGATGCGTTCATACTCCGCGAAGGCACGGACTATGGCCACCAAGACTATACGTTGGAAGAAAAGCGTCAACGGGTTATGGCGATGTTGCGCAAAGGTGATGCAGAGATTTGTTATTACCCTGAGAACGAACACATAGATATTGTGTTAGTTTCGGGCTAGGCCCAGTGTAGTTAAGCGATCCAATAGGTGATCTAAGCCAAATAGTATGATCAAGCGGTAATAGTGGAGGTAGGGTTAAATTGTTGAGATCTTCGTTAAGCGCTTCTTTGTCTAGAGCTGCGCGGTTAAGTAGCGTTGGGTTTATTGCCACTCTTTGGGCTTGCTGTGTCAATGCGCAGGTCTCAATTACTACCACGGTCCACAGACAGCAGGTAGTAGCGCCTTTATCAATTGTTCAGACAGCGCCTGCGAGCGATATTCAAGACTCCAATAGATCTTTAACCAATGTCATTGTTGAACCCACCTATGAGTGGATGGATGCGGTAGTTGCCGCACCCGGGGATAAATTACTGTATGCGCTGAAGGTGCAGAATGACGGCCAATACACTGTGCCAAAGGGCCATTTGCGCATAGAAGACAAGGTGCCTCAGGGTAGTATTTTGGCGCCGGAAACATTACTGCAAGCAGACATTCTCACCGCTTTCTCCGTGTCTGCGGACGGCCAGTACTTTGTTGCCGCTGCTTCAGCGGTGGGGCCAACCGACGGTTGGCGGTGGTTACGTTGGGAATATCTAAAACCCTTACAGCCTGGGCAGAGTTTTAATTTGTCTTTTCAAACAACCTTGCAGGGTGAGGTTGACCTCAATGGCGCTATGCCACCTTTTTCCAGTTCGGTTTCTGCTGATTTTTGAGCACTGTTTTTTGGACATTTCGCTTTTTCCGCAGGTGATAATTGCAAGGCGAACTAATGCTCGGTAAGGTGCGCCGCAAAGCTCAAATTCCCTTAGGAAACATTTTTATGTCCGGCATTAGTAATCGATTCCCTAAACTATCCGCGCTTACCCTACTTGGTGCGGTATCGCTCGTTTCATTCTCAGTCAATGCAGCTGAGGTGGTGGATCAGGGCTCAGATGCAGCAGTAGAGGAAGTCATTGTCACCAGTAGTGGCTCCATTCAGGCCCGTCTTGGCACCAGTGGCAGCTTAAGCGTATTGAGTGGTGATGAAATTGCCAAAGTTGCTGCCACCCACTCAAGTGACCTGTTGAATAGAGTTGCTGGTGTATGGGTCAACAAGGGATCCGGTCAAGAGCACCTTACCGCTATTCGCTCTGCGATCTATACCGGTTCCGGTGCTTGTGGAGAGTTCGCATTTTTAGAAGACGGTATTCCGCTGCGTCCCCACGGTTTTTGCAATATTAACAACTTGTTTGAGTTGAATACTGAGCAAGCAGCTGCCATTGAAGTATGGCGCGGACCAGCCAGTGCTGTTTTAGGTGGCAATGCGCTGCACGGCGCTGTGAACGTTATTACGCCAGTGCCTAGCGAAAATGTTATTGGTGTTGAAGTGGGCCCCTATGATTTTCATCGAGTGAATCTGCAAGCGGGCAAGCAAGTGGGCAAGCATCAATTTGGTTTTGCTTTGGTCTCTGCCAGCTCTGGCGGATATCGCGCAGATTCTGGTTATGGCCAGCAGAAATTACATCTGAGTCATTTAACAGATTGGTCGGGTTGGTCAGTAAAGAACCAAGCCACCGTAACTTTACTAAACCAAGAAACAGGCGGCTATGTGCGCGGTTTCGAAGCCTATGATGACGCAGGACTGCGTAGATCAAACCCCAATCCTGAAGCCTTCAGAGATGCATGGTCTGGGCGAATTAACTCAGAGCTGCAAAAGGACGCGTGGACACTAAAGCCTTATTTGCGCCGCTCAAAGATGCAATTTTTACAGCACTTTTTGCCAGGCCAGCCGTTGGAAGATAATGATCAAACCAGTGGTGGCTTGATTGTCGATTACGATCTCAGCCAGTCTAATACCCAGCTTCACTTGGGCGGTCAGATTGAATTTATGTCAGGTGGCTTGCGAGAATTCCAAGGTTTGCCAACCACAGGCAGTGACTTCTTAGTGGCAACGCGCCCAGCGGGTTTGCATTATGACTATGATGTAGACAGTCAGTTAATTGCTGGGTTTTATGACTTAGTGCATAGTCTTTCTGATGATTTGCGACTCATTAATAGTCTGCGCCTTGAGTATTTAAATTACGATTACACCAATAACCACATCACTGGCAACACCCGTGATGACGGTACAGCTTGTAGTCGAGGCGGGTGTTTGTATACGCGTCCTGCAAGCCGTGAAGACGACTTTAGTAACGTTGGCGCACGTTTGGGCGTAGAACGCGACCTAGACGACGCAGCATTGATTTACGCAACGATTAGTACAGGTTTCCGTCCTCCCCAGGTAACGGAGCTGTACAGATTGAGAGGCGGCCAAACCATTGCCGACCTAAACAGCGAGCGTTTAAATGCGCTTGAAGTGGGCTATAAGAACGATAATTTGAGCGCGGCAGTGTTCGCCGAAAAAACACGCAACTTCATTTTGCGCGACTCCGAAGCTTTCAATGTCAGCGATGGACGCACCCGTTCGGTAGGTGTTGAGTTCTCAGGCAATGTAAATTTTGGTGCACATAGGTTCGACCTAGTTACCAGCTACGCTGAACACAAATACGACTTTGATCGTGCAGCCGATGGGCGCGAGCAAATCTCCGATGGCAACTTCCTTGATTCTGCTCCGCGTTGGTTAGGTCAGGTGCGTTGGAGCTCTAAGTTGGGTGACAGGGCTGAGCAAGAGCTGGAATTAAGTGGTGTCGGTTCGCATTACGTTAACGCTGCAAATACTGCTAAGTACGACGGGCATTTTGTCTTGAACTGGCGTGTGCAATGGCAGGCCACCGAAAAAGCAGAAATTTCTTTGCGCGTGATGAACGTACTTGATGAGCGTTACGCGGATCGCGCAGATTTTGCTTTCGGCAACTACCGTTACTTCCCTGCGTTGCCACGTCAATTTTATCTCGGTGCCCGATATATTCTGGACTAGTTCTAATACCGCCGCTTCACTGGAACAGGTCCAGTTTAGCGCCTGTAGTCCGGTGATATGGGGTAGAATGCGTTCTGCCCCAAAACGCCTATGCAGACCCATACTGTGACCGATTCGCTTAAACTGCAATTTGACTCTCTAGCCTGTCAACGTGACGGTCGTGTGCTTTTTGCAGAGTTGAACTTGGCTTTAGAGGCCGGCACCTGTTTGGAGCTGCTAGGCGCAAATGGCGCAGGTAAATCTACTCTTTTGAGAACGTTGGCTGGCTTGCATAGTCAATATCAGGGCAGTTTTGTAAGTCCGCTAGCTGTCTATCAAGGCCACCGCCTTGGACTAGATGAACTATTGACGCCCATTGAAAACCTAGCTTGGTTTGCTGGGCTTGAGAGTTGTCCCTTTGACCATCCGCGCGCGTTAATGCTTGCGGCGAGGTTAGGTATTTTGGCGCTCGCTCATACACCTTGTGGCAAGCTCTCTGCGGGGCAACAACGTCGTGTGGCGATGATTCGCTGGGTTCTGAGTCCACGTAAGGTATGGCTGCTAGATGAACCCCTTACCGCCCTAGATACAAATGCCCAGGGCTGGCTGAATGAAATTATTGCTGAACATTGCCTAGCTGGTGGCCTTGTTGTGTGTGCTACGCACACAGATTTGAGCGTACCGCATAAGACTATTTTGAACTTAAGGCCGCCGCTGGAGCAGGTCGCATGGTAGGCGCATTGCTCTTGCGGGAATGGAAAATATTGCTGCGCGCGCGCGCCAGCGTCGTTAATCCCTTAGCTTTTTTGCTGCTCAGTACGCTTTTGTTTGCTATCGCAGCGCCGCAGCTTGTGGCCGAAGCGTCTCAGCAAGCATCTGGCATTCTCTGGGTATTGGTATTGTTCACCCAGTTACTCTCGCTGGACGCGATGTTCCGTCGGGATTATGACAGCGGCACCTTAGAGCAGTCGCTGATTATGGCGGACGTACCCTTTGTCGCAGTGTTGATCAGAATATTTGTACAGTGGTTAGGCACGGGCTTGGTTATAGTTATCGCAACGCCGGTTATTGGTCCGTTACTAGGGCTGTCTTGGTCCGCTGTACCCGGCACAATGCTGGCGCTGTTATTAGGTACACCGGCCCTAAGTCTGCTCGGCAGTATTGGCGCTGGCATTACCGTTGGCTTTAGCCGCGGCGGGATCATATTAGCCTTGTTGGTATTGCCACTCTTTTTACCTGTACTTATTTTTGGTACAGATATAGTCAATGCTGCCGGTGCGGGATTAAACTATACCGCTCAGGCCTATTGGCTGGCCCTAATTAGCCTTGCTGCGCTTATAGTGTCACCTTTCGCAGCGTTAGCTGGTTTAAGAATCAGCGTTGAGATGCAGTAATTGTCTGCACTCAAAACTCTCAAAATTATGTTTTTAATTCCTTTTAATCAGAGGCAGCGTTAGCGTGAAGCTAAACCAGAAGCTCAAAGAGTATTGGCACAAACTAGGTTCTCCTCGGTGGTTCTATGAGATCACGACAAACTGGGTGACCTTCTTTGGGATAGGCGCATTGTTGCTGCTGGTTACCGGTCTTGTGTGGGGGTTAGCTTTCGCCCCAGCAGATTATCAACAGGGCAATAGTTTCAGAATTATGTACGTGCATGTGCCCGCGGCCATGGTGGCGCAAAGTCTCTACATTGGGATGGGCGTGGCAGGATTTATTGGCCTAGTTTGGCGTATGAAATTAACCGATGTCGCCATTGGCGCTTGCCTGCCATTGGGTATGGTCCTAACAGCCTTGGCGCTGTTCACTGGTGGTGTCTGGGGCAAGCCCACATGGGGTAGCTGGTGGGAGTGGGACGGTCGCACGGTCTCTACGCTGGTGCTGCTATTTCTCTACATTGGTATTTATGCATTGCGCGAGGCGATTCCTGATTTAGATTTACGTGCTCGGGCCAGCGCCCTAGTGTGCTTGGTGGGTACAGTGAATATTCCCATCATCAAATACTCGGTTGAATGGTGGAACACATTGCACCAATCAGCGTCTTTCTCATTGACAGAAAAACCTGCCATGCCAGTTGAAATGTGGCTGCCGCTCCTCATTATGGGGCTAGGATTCTACTGTTTTGCTGGGCACCAAGTATTGTCGCGTATGCGCTTGGAAGTGTTAACTCGAGAAGCTAACAGTCGTTGGGTAGCTGAGGTAATGCTTAGTAAAGGCGCACCAGCAGCAGTAATGCAACCCTCTACAACCGATACAACCGATCATGGAAAAGACTGAAAATGTATTTCGATTCGTTTACTGAATTTCTTCGCATGGGCGACCACGGGCTTTATGTGTGGGTGGCTTATGGTTCTACCTTGGTGGTACTGCTAGGCGCGTTTTTTATTACCCGCAGTATGTCGCGTAGTGTTGAAGAGAACATTCGCTGGGCCATTTTGGCTCGGCAGGCGGAGCAGGTTGCAGGCATAGCTGCAAAGCAGGGGCGCAGCAATGAATCCTAAACGTAAACAACGCCTATATTTAACTGTCTTCCTTCTCATGGTCTCCGCTGGTGTTACTGGGCTATTGATTTTGGTCTCAGGGGAAAATATGAATATGTTTTATCCACCTGCAGATGTTGTGGCTGGCAAGATCCCAGAAGGTCAAAAGGTTAGGGCAGGAGGCATGGTGCTAGAGGGCAGTGTAAAGCGTAGTGACACCTCCTTAGCGGTAGATTTTGCATTAACCGATCATCAGGGGGCGGTTTTCTCAGTGGCTTATTCCGGCATCTTGCCTGACCTGTTTCGTGAGGGGCAGGGTATTTTAGTTGAAGGTGAAATGGATGCCCTAGGGGTTTTTCAAGCCGAAGAAGTGTTAGCAAAACATGATGAAAATTATATGCCGCCGGAGCTTTTAGATATAGATATGCAGGCACAGCCTCAGTCTAATAAAGCCGCGCCCTCAATAGATCCCAGAGCAGCAAAAGGTAATTTACTTTGATTCCAGAGTTAGGGCTTTTTAGCCTAGTATTAGCCGGTTCCCTAAGCCTTTTTGCTGCCGTAATAGGCCTTTCTGGCACTCGTAACGTCTTACTGCAACGCAGTGTCGTGTCTATGACCATGGGCCAATTTGCATTGGCGCTGTTGTCATTCAGTGCACTGGTTTGGTCATTTGCCACGGATGACTTTTCAGTCGCGTACGTAGCCAATAACTCGAACTCGTTAATGCCTTGGTATTACAAAGTCAGCGCTACCTGGGGCGGTCATGAAGGTTCGTTCTTGCTTTGGATTCTGATCATGAGCGGTTGGATGTTGGCGCTGACCCTGCGCGGACACCAATACCCAACCGGCTTCTTTACCAAAGTGCTAGGCATTATGGCGCTGCTCAATTTAGGCTTTATTTGTTTCTCGCTGTTCACCAGTAATCCCTTTATTCGCTTAATTCCTATGACGCCAGCAGATGGCGCTGATCTAAATCCATTGCTGCAAGATTTTGGTCTGATTGTTCACCCGCCACTTTTGTATATGGGTTATGTGGGTTTGGCCGTACCTTTCGCCTTTGCCGTCGCCGGATTGCTAGAGGGGCAAGTGGACTCAGCATGGGCACGCTGGTCGCGTACATGGACCAATATGGCATGGGCTTTTTTGACAGCCGGCATTACTTTGGGGAGCTGGTGGGCTTACTACGAGTTAGGTTGGGGCGGCTGGTGGTTTTGGGATCCCGTGGAAAACGCTTCCTTTATGCCTTGGTTAGCCGCAACTGCTTTGGTGCACTCCCTTTCAGTGACTGAAAAGCGCGGTACCTTTAAGAGTTGGACTTTGCTCCTTGCCATTACCGGATTCTCGTTTTCTTTATTGGGTGCATTTATTGTTCGTTCTGGGGTTTTAACCTCAGTGCATTCCTTTGCCGTTGACCCAGAACGCGGTATGTACATTTTGATATTTTTGGCCCTGGTAGTGGGTGGTTCGCTGACCTTGTATGCACTGCGGGCTGGTCAAAATTCTACTCAAGTGGCCTATAATTTTTTGAGTAGAGAATTTTTCATGCTCATTAATAACCTGATATTGATCGTTGCCTTAGCTGTGGTGCTTTGGGGAACCATGGCGCCGATTGGTTATGAAGCCATTACCGGTGGACGGATTTCAATTGGCACGCCTTTCTTCAACAAGTTTTTTGTCCCGCTGGGTTTGGTCTTAGCCATTGCGTTGGCTATTTTGCCGTTACTTAATTGGAAGCGGACTAAGGTTGAAGCTTTGCGTCCGGCTGGTATTAGTTTGCTTGTGGCAGCGGTTTTTGCGGTGTTTATTTGGTTTGTACTAGACCCTACCTCAGTAGTGGTTGCCTCTGCCGTTGGCTTAGGTACTTGGGTAGTAATCAGTCACGGTGTTGACCTTTTTAAGCGCTTGCGTAAGGGCACGACCCTGCCAATGGCATACATAGGTATGACGTTAGCGCACTTAGGTTTTTCCGTGTGCATAATTGGTATTGCTATTACCGCTACTCAGTCTGAAGAATCAGATGTGCGTATGGCACCCCAAGATTCAGTTATGTTGGCCAAGCAACAGGTGACATTTCTAGGCGTGGTAGATGCGCAAGGGCCAAACTACTCAGCCCAACAGGGTGTCTTTTTAATGGAGCCAGAATCTGGTGGGAGCTACGAACTGCGGGCAGAAAAACGCCGCTACTTTGCTGGTAACAATGTCATGACTGAAGCAGGTATTCAGGCTGGCTTGCTTGCAGATACCTACGTCTCTCTTGGTGAGCCGCTGACAGACGGTGCTTGGGCTATCCGCCTGCACTACAAACCCCTAGTTCGCTGGGTTTGGTTAGGCGCTTTGCTGATGGCCTTGGGCGGTGTTGTGGCGATTTTTGACAGTAGATATAAGAGTCTGCGCGTACGTGAGCGCAAAACCCCAGCTAAAGCCGCAACCAAAGCATCTGCGGTGCAGGCACAAGGATGAGTCGCGCCAGTCTTTTTGTGCCTCTGGGTATATTTATTTCTATTCTGGCGTTGGGCTATGTGGGTTTTAGTTTAGATGCGCGAAACCAGCTGCCCTCGGCGCTACTGAATAAACCTTTTCCTGAATTTTCTGCGACATCATTGCTGCAGCCAGATGTTAAAATTACTAAAGCGGAGCTGCTCGGACGACCTGTGTTGGTCAATGTTTGGGCCACATGGTGCCCGACCTGTAAAAGTGAACACGAGCAGCTGATGCGCATTGCTGCTGAAACTGATGTATTGATGGTAGGTGTTGATTACAAAGACATTCCGGAACGCGCGGTCCAATGGTTGGAGCAATACGGTAATCCTTACGACTATGTCTTGGATGACCGCGACGGCTCATTAGGTATTGAGTTAGGCGTGTACGGTGCGCCCGAGACATTTTTACTCAATGCCGCTGGCGAAGTGGTTTATAAGCGGGTGGGGGATATTAATGTACGCATCTGGGAAAACGAGCTTTTGCCAAGATTTCAAGCATTAGACATTAAACTGCATGAGCAATCAGGTGTGGACCGCTGATGGCTAACGTCTACCGCAAATCTTATCCAATATCCGCCGCAGCGTTTTTAACATGCTGGTTTAGCTTGCTCATGCTGGGCGGCGTAATCACCCATGCCGAGTCTCAGATTGATATCTATCCATTTGCAGATGAAGTTGAAGAAAGGCGCTATAAGGGTTTGATCGAAGAGTTTCGCTGCCCTAAGTGTCTGAATACTAATTTGGCCGGTAGCGATGCGCCTATTGCCAAAGATTTGCGTCGAACGGTTTATCGTTTGCAGGTGGACGAAGGATATTCCGACCAACAAATCCGCGATTATTTACGTGAGCGGTATGGTGACTTTGTACTCTATGATCCACCATTTTCGGCGCAAACTTGGTACATCTGGTTGACCCCAATAGGTCTTGGAATATTGGCTCTCGCCATACTGGGAAGGTTACTTGGCCGAGCTCGTAAGCAGGCGCCAGTGCAACTTTCTGACGCCGATCGCGGGCGTTTAGCAACCCTACTCGAGGAGAAGTAATGTTGGGTTTTGTGCTGCTGGCTTTGCTTGGCCTTGCATTTTTGGCGTTACCTATCTTTTTGCGTGGCGCCGGACAAGGTGTGGAGACTCGTGGCGATTCCACTAGCCGTTGGTACCGAAGCCGTTTGGCAGAGCTAGAGGATGATGCGGCGGATCAAGAAGTTCGTGACGAAATTAAAGCCGAGTTGGGTGCCGTGCTATTAGCGGAAACGCCTGAAAAGGGCGATGTGACGGAAAGCTCTGCAACGAATGAGCAGTCACTTGTTACGGCCAGATCAACTGGCGCCCAAGCTCTCGGGCGTAAGTTTTTGGCCCTGGCAGGGCCGGTTCTGGTGGCATTATCGATTATCGTATATAGCAATCTAGGCGACTACCGCTTGCCGGAAATACGTGGCGCTGAAGCTGTTTTAGAGCTCTCTATGGAAGCCAATGAGGCTGATATTTTGAGTTGGCAAGGGCGGTTGCAAAATTGGTTGTCTGATAACGCCGATGACGCCAAGAGCTGGTACTTGCTGGGTCATAGTCAGCTTAAGCTCGGTAAATTTGGTCAGGCGGCAGAGTCTTTCGCCAATACCAATGCGCTGGTTGAAAACGATGTCAGCGTTAAGTTTTATTGGCTGCAATCGCGCTACTTGGCAAATAAAGGTGTGCTAGATGCCACCAGCAAACGGCTTGCGCAAGAAATCCTCAAGGTAGATCCAACCAATGACAGCGTTCTCGAAATTCTGGCCATTGCAGCGATAAGCGACGGCGAATCAGCAACAGCCATCAGACTATTGAACCAGTCCTTGTCAGGGTTGCGTGATGCACGTCGACAAGTTGCCACTATTCAGGCTATTGGCAAGCTTAGAGAAACTCTGTTACCACGGCCTCAAGGGGTCAGTGTTGAAGTGTCTGTGTTAGCCGCGCTTGCAACAGAGGTTGATAAAGCCGCCACGGTATTTGTTGTGGCTCGCCCCATTGGGGGTGGTATGCCTTATGCGGCGGTGCGCAGGCCAGCGGCATTACTGCCTTTTTCTGTGCGTATCGACGATCTGGTCAGCATGAGTGACGCGCGTAAGCTTTCTAGCGCTGAAAATTTTGAAATTATGGTCAGGCTTAGCGCCAGCGGCATTGCCCAAGCTCAGGACGGCGACTGGGTTTGGCGCTCCCAGCCGCTTAGTGGCGGCGATCCTGCCACAAGCGCCGTTCAAGCAATATTGGCCCCTGTATCTCGCTCTGACGCAGGTAGTTAGCCAAAAAAGCGTAATTTTTGCTCCATTTGTGTACTCATTTCGCTCTATTAAGTGGTCGGTAGAGGGTAGAAGAGTGACACAAAAGTATTACGAAGAGCGGGCAGATCCATTAAGCTTGCAGGCTGGCAGCGTGCGCGAGCGGATCTAGCTCTACAGGCGTCAAAACAGTTTTTTATTCACGCAGTCCGAGAGCAATTTTGGCTCTGTCCACGTAGCTAAGGTTAAAGATTTAAATATGAGACTCAAGCAGATTAAACTGGCTGGTTTTAAGTCTTTTGTCGATGCGACAACAGTGGTACTTCCCGGCAATCGCTGCGCGGTAGTGGGGCCTAATGGCTGCGGTAAATCTAATATCATCGACGCAGTGCGCTGGGTCATGGGTGAAAGCTCTGCCAAGCAACTACGTGGCGAAAGCATTACCGACGTGATCTTTAGCGGTTCAAATACCCGCAAGCCAAACTCAGCGGCTAGCATTGAACTACTTTTTGATAATTCAGATGGACGTATTGGTGGTGAATATGCCGCCTACGCTGACATCGCAATTCGCCGGGAGGTGAGTCGTGACGGTCAATCTAATTATCGGCTTAATGGCAGTAAATGTCGCCGCCGGGATATTCAAGACGTCTTCTTAGGCACTGGTTTTGGCCCGCGTAGTTATTCAATTATTGAACAAGGCATGATTTCTCAACTGGTTGAAGCCAAGCCGGAGGAATTGCGGGTTTATTTGGAAGAAGCTGCGGGTATTTCTAAATACAAAGAACGTCGCAAAGAGACCGAAACACGCATTCGCCATACACGGGAAAATCTAGAACGAATCAATGATATTCGTGAAGAGCTTGGTCGACAGCTAGATCGACTCCAGCGCCAGGCCCAAGCTGCGGAGCGCTACCGCACATTAAAAACCGAAGAATCTCTACTCAATGCCCAGCTTTATGCATTGCGCCATGCTGCGCTGAAGGAGAGTTTGAGCGCGCGTGAGAAGCACATTGTAGAGTTAGAACTCGAGCTTGAAAAAGCCATTGCAGCGCAGCGCAAGGTTGAAGCTGAAATTGAGTTGAAACGGCAGAATTTTTCTAATCAAACTGACAAGTTCAACGGTATTCAAGAGCGTTTTTACCAGCTTGGTGAAGAGATTGCGCGAATTGAAGAGACGCTGCAATTTAATCAACAAAGGGTAAAACAGCTTGAGTTAGATCTAGTCACCGTTAAGCAGCGTCAGGTTGAGGCTAATCAACAAGTTGCAACGGATGAAGGACAGATTCAGTCTATGCAAACCCGGGTTGCCGAGTTGCAGCCTAAGGTTGCCGAATTGTCAGCGGCAGATGCTTCAGTGCAGCAAGTGCTGAAAGAAGTGGAAGATAAAAACAGCCATTGGCAGCAGCGCTGGGATACGTTTAATGCGGAAGCTGGCATTAATGATCGTGAAGCCGAGGTGCAGAAATCTCGAGTAGAGTACCTTGAACAACTTATTCAACGCCTTGATGCACGAGCCCAAGAGTTGACTAAAATGTCAGCCGATCAGCCGCAAGAAGAGGGCGGCCAGCTCGTTGAGCAAATGGCTTTAGAGATCACCGATTTGGAAGGTGAGAGCAAGAGCCTAGACCAAAGAATTTCTGAGTGTCTACAAGGTTTGACGACTAACCGCGAAGAATTGAGCAGTCGTGAAAAGTTACTCGAAACTGCACGCAACGAAGTACAGCAGTTGGGCTCCCAATTAGCCAGCTTGCAGGCCGTACAAGAAGCCGCCTTGGGGCAAAACGTTCAGGAAGCGGAGGCTTGGATTGATGAAAATGGCTTAGCTAGTGCCAGTCGTTTAGGTGAAAATTTGGCCGTAGTGCCCGGCTGGGAACGAGCGATAGAGGCGGTTTTAGGGCGCTTTATGCAAGCTCTGCGAGTTGACAGTTTGGACGACTATGCAGCGTCCCTAGCGAACCTACAAGGTGGCGACTTAGCCATAGTTGAAGGCCAAACTTATCACGCTACTGATGCGCGTAACGAGAACTTAGGGCTACCTACGGTCAGTTCTTTGCTGCGTTCGGAATCTCTTGCAGCCGGTTCACTACTGCATGGGGTATTTGCAGCTGAGTCAGCTGAGGTTGCTTTAGCGGGTCGCACAAATTTACGTGAAGGCCAGAGTATTATTACTCGCGAAGGGTTTTGGGTAGGCAGTGATTGGATGCGTATTTTGCACGATCAAGACCAAACAGCGGGCATTATTGAGCGCGGTCAAGCGTTGGAAACATTGGCTATGCAGGTTGAAGAAGCGGAGAAAACCCTCGCTCAACAGCAGCAAGGCGTACAGGGCATTCGTGGCCAGTTAGAGGGTTTAGAGACTCGGCGTGAAGAGTTGCAGCGGGAATCTAATAACCTTAATCAGAGCCTTAGCGTTCGCCGCACAGACCATGGTGTTACCCGAGCGAAACTTGAAGAAGCGAAAGTGTGGCACCAACAATTGATAAAAGAGGGCGAAGAAGTTGCGCTTCAATTGGCTCAAGAGCGACGTCGTTTAGAAGCTTCGCGCCAAGGTTTAGCGGAAGCTCAAGCATTGGGTGAAACTCAAGCGGAAGAGAAGATATCGCTTTCAGATGAGCGCGAAACCTTGATGCGCTCACTTCAGTCTAGTCGAGACTTAGCGCGCTCGAGCCGTGAAAAATTTCATGAGTTCAATGTGCAGTTAGAATCTTTGCAATCTCAGCTCGCGGTAAGTATCACTGGCAGAGACAGAATGTTGAGCCAGCAAAGCGAATTACTTGAGCGGGTGCAGGGCATCAGCGGTGGTATTGAAACTTCTCGCAAGCCAATTCCTGAGTTAGAACAAGATCTCAAGACGCGTTTAGAAAATCGTGCGAACGTTGAAGCAGAGTTGGCCGCTACTCGAGCCGCACTGGATGCCATTGAAGAAGAAATTAAACAAAGTGATATACAGCGTGGCCAATGGGAAGAGCGTGTTGGCGAGGTTAGAAACAGTTTGGAAGGTCAACGTGTAGAGCGACAGGGTATGGCTGTGCAGGAAGCCAACATACTAGAGCAGCTAGGCACTACGGGCCGCGAATTGGGTGACGTGAAAGAACAAATGCCGGAAGAGGCGAATGAACCCGCCTGGGTTGAAGAGCTAGACCGTATGTCCCGGCGGATTCAAAGATTGGGTGCAATTAACCTTGCTGCCATTGAAGAGTTCGATCAAGAGTCTGAACGCAAAAACTATTTAGACGCCCAAGCAGAAGATTTGGAACAAGCCCTGGATACGCTGCTTGAAGTTATGCAAAAGATTGACCGTGAAACGCGCACGCGTTTTAAAGATACTTTTGAAGCTGTGAATACACGCTTTGGTGAATTATTCCCGAAGGTCTTTGGTGGCGGTCACGCTTATTTAGAGTTGACCGGCGATGATATGCTGGACACGGGTGTAGCTTTGATGGCTCGGCCACCTGGAAAGCGTAACGCCAGTATTCAGCTTTTGTCCGGTGGCGAAAAAGCCATGACTGCTGTCGCATTGATTTTTGCGATCTTTCATTTAAACCCAAGCCCAGTGTGTCTGCTAGATGAGGTTGATGCGCCGCTAGATGATATGAACGTCACGCGTTTTGCAGCGCTGATAAAAGAAATGTCAGAAAGCGTGCAGTTTTTGGTCATCACCCATAACAAGATCACCATGGAAATGGCCGACTACTTGGTGGGTGTAACCATGCAGGAACCCGGCGTATCGCGCTTGGTGTCTGTAGATGTAGAAGCTGCGGCAGCGTTGGCTATTGCCTAAGACTGGGTGTCCGTCAAGGTCGCCTAACGAGCGATCTGATGGCTTACAGCTATCACTTTTAAGGTGGCAAAACTTAATTGCCATGAAGTTTAGTCAGTTTCGTCTTAACGCATATGTTTACGAAGCTGCCATTGAGTATTGAAGAGGTCTAATGTGGATATAAAGGACTTAATTCTTTTGGTTGGCGGAGTTTTCTTTGCTGTTGTGGTAGGCCACGGCCTTTGGGTGGCGTGGAAGGCTAAACAAAATGACATTTCCATGGATATTGCACCAAGCTCAATAACAGATAGAGAGCCGGTGGCAAATAGCTTGTCCAAAAGTGAATTTCCCCACGGCGGTGCCCGTATTGCAAAGTCGGCCGCGGATATTGATCCTGTGATGGATGATAATTCTCAACCAGCTCAAGGCAGTTTGCCCTTAGATGATTTTGCCCAGGCACCCTCCGACCAAACATCTGAAAATCTCAGTGATAAAACACAGGCGCGGCAAAACGTAGATGCGACGCAAGTCTCTCTCAGAACAGAGCGAAGGGCAGAAACTAAAACAGAAACTAAAACAGAAAAAAAGACAGAATCTAATGCCGTGCAAAAATCGCTAAGCGATCATGCTGACAAAAGAAGCGCGCCTAATTCGCCTGACGAATTAATTATACTGGGCGTTTTGGCTAAAGCGGGCAGCGTGTTTAACGGGCCAGAACTGGTTGATGCATTGCGCGGCCAGGGTTTGAAGTTTGGCAATATGAGTATTTTTCACCGCATTGATTCAGTGACAAATGAGCATCTGTTCAGTGTCGCTAATGCCGTTGAGCCAGGGACTTTTGATCTGGCTGATATGGAAGCTTTGAAAACGCCTGGCATTACTTTTTTCCTACAATTACCCGTTCCTGGTGATGCATTTGAAACTCTGGAAGATATGTTGTTGTCGGCTAGAACAGTTGCAGCGGCCCTAGGGGGCGATGTGAAGGACGATCAAATGAATATGCTGACGGGTCAAACAGTAGAGCATATGCGACAGAGGCTGGCTGATTACGCGCGCCGGCGCCTTACTCAGCGCCCGGAGCAATAGAAAAACGGTGAGCGTGAGTCAGGAAATTTTTCAGCAGGTTGAATCGCTACGTAGCCTTCTTAACCATCACTTGCACCGCTACCATGTGCTAGATGAGCCGGAAATTGCTGACGCTGAATACGACACACTTTTCGATCAACTGCAAGCTTTAGAGCAAGCTCACCCTGAACTGCGGAGCAATGATTCTCCAACTCAACGCGTGGGCGCCCCGGCCTTGTCTGAATTCGCCAAAGTCACCCATGTGCTACCGATGTTGTCGCTAGACAAATCCACATCCGCACAAGATATAGATGATTGGGTTAAACGATGTCTTGGACGGTTGCCGGGTCAAGCGGAAATTACCTATACCTGTGAGCCAAAAATCGACGGTGTCGCCGTTGCGTTGACTTACGAGAATGGTGTTCTTGTGCAGGCTGCCACTAGAGGTGATGGTCAGATAGGGGAAAATATTCTTGCCAATGTGCGCACTATTGGCGCAATTCCTCTAACTTTAATAGGTAAAGGTTTCCCCCAGAGATTTGAAGTGCGCGGAGAGATCTACATAGCATTGGAAGATTTTGAGGGGTTCAATAAGCGCGCGGTTGAAAAGGGCAGTAAACCGCTGATTAACCCTCGCAACGGTGCTGCAGGTAGCCTGCGCCAACTAGATTCAAAAATAACAGCAAGCAGGCCTCTGACCATGTTCTGCTATAGCCTGGGTTGGTCAGAAGGCGATTGGGAACCAGAGAGCCAAATGCAAGTATTAGAGTCATTGCAAGGCTGGGGTTTTCGGGTTAACCCACTGGTGGAAGTTGTCGCCGACAGTAACGGCTGTATGCAGTACATACGCAATATATTGGAGCAGCGTAGTAGTCTAGGTTACGAGATTGATGGTGTTGTGGTGAAGGTTAACTCTTTAGAACAACAAAGCCTTTTGGGCGCTGTGACGCGCAAACCGCGCTGGGCAATTGCTTATAAATACCCTGCTGAAGAAGCCACGACGCAACTGCTAAACGTAGAATTTCAGGTTGGCAGAACGGGTGCAATTACCCCTGTAGCCAGGCTGGCGCCGGTATTTGTAGGGGGCGTTACTGTTACAAATGCGACTCTGCATAACATGGATGAGATTGCGCGACTGGGTTTGCATGTTGGTGATCGCGTGATGATACGCAGGGCAGGAGACGTTATCCCGCAGGTTGCTAGCGTAATTTTGAGTCAAAGACCTAGTGATGCTCAGGTCATAGAGTTACCTACCCAATGTCCCTCGTGTGCAAGCGCAATTGTCCGGTTGGACGATGAAGTTGTCGCGCGCTGCAGTGCCAGTAGAAACCACTGCCCAGCTCAACTTAAGGAATGCTTACGGCATTTTGCCTCTAGATTGGCCTTTGACGTCGATGGTTTGGGTGACAAAATTATTGAGCAGTTGGTGGCCGAAGACCTGGTAAAAAATTCTTCAGACTTATTTAAGTTAGAAGCTGCTCAAATAAGCAATTTAGAGCGTATGGGTGAGAAGTCCGCTAAGAATTTGCTTCAGGCATTGGCAAAAGCCAAACAGACGACTTTCCCCAGATTTATATACTCGCTGGGGATTCGAGAGGTTGGTGAGGCCACTGCGTTGTCTTTGGCTCAGCATTTTCGCACGTTAGACGGATTGCGAGCAGCTACCCATGAAGCGCTTGAAGTAGTGGACGATGTAGGTCCTGTAGTCGCCGACTCTTTGTTCCATTACTTTCAAGATGAAGAAAATTTGTTGGTGCTAGAGCAGCTTGTTGAATTGGGTGTGCAATGGCCGGAGATGCCTGCAATTGACCAACAATCACTGCCGCTAGCCGGCGAAGTTTGGGTATTGACCGGAACCTTAGAAACTTTGGCGCGCAGTGCGGCCAAAGCTTTTTTACTCTCCTTGGGCGCAAAGGTTGCAGGTTCAGTGTCGGCTAAAACCACTAAAGTGGTAGCCGGGCCTGGAGCTGGCAGCAAGCTCGAAAAAGCCCAGCAACTAGAGCTAACAGTACTTGAAGAAAAAGATTTAATAACGCTACTGAAGGAGCACGGTATTGATGTATCTGACTAGAGTTTTGGCCCCGGTAATATTGGCCGCAGTGTTACTTGCAGGTTGCGCCGCTGGCCAGCCTAAGGACCCTAACAATATTTGTTACATTCTTAAGGAGCATAAAGGTTGGTATAAAGATGCAAAAAAAGCGCGCAAGCGTTGGGGTTTGCCCATGCATGTTGGCTTTGCCTTTATACATAGAGAATCTACTTTTGTTGCTGACGCTAAACCACCGCGCAAACGTTTTTTGGGCGTGCCGTTGGGGAGAAGCTCCTCTGCCTATGGTTATGCTCAGGCAACAGATGAGGCATGGAAAGACTACAAGAAAGATACGGGTCGCCGATTTGTTAAGCGCAGCAATTTTCGTGACGCGCTAGATTTTATTGGTTGGTATAACGATCGCAGTAATAAGCGACTGCGGCTGCGTAAAAACGACACGTACAATCTCTATCTCGCTTATTACAATGGTCATAGCGGCTATGCCAAAGGCGCGTGGAAAAAGTCGGCTACGATAAAGGGTTATGCCAAGAAAGCCTCTAGGCAGGCGGCGATATATGCTAAGCAACTCAGACGCTGCTCTTAGTTTTAAGAACTGGGTTTTAAGAACTGGGTTTTAAGAAATAAGTCTTAAGAAATAGGTCTTAAGAGTTGAGGCTAGGCGAGTGAGGTTCAGGTAGAGGGCTAGAGGCAGGGCGTTATGTTACGGCGCAAAGTTTTACCTTAAAGTTTAGCTCTGACAAGTTGCCTAGCGGAACGACGCCCAGGTGCTGGAAGAAAGCTTGCGCGAGGCTTTGCTAGCCGCGCCGCCAGCTTTGTTTACTTCTAGAGTTGGAACAATCGCCCCGGCGGTTGTGGTAAAGATTCTGCTTTGAGTATTAAACTGGTCAGCCACTTTATATAGGGCTGGGCATGCTTGAGTAGACTTGCGACACTCGTGTCGTTCTCATCTTCCCGAAACGCTCGTCTGAATACAGGTGAGTAGTAGAGGGGTTTGCCAAAGTACGCTGGCACGCCTGATAAGGATGCGCGTAGCTCATTAAACTCATCTCTGCTGTCGATCATATTAGGCAATATTACGATTGGCGGAGGCGGGCCTTCCATATTGCCTTTCTGCCGCGAAAATAGCTGTTGCAAAGCAACGAGGTATTTTTGCGTTGCAAATACATCTGCGTCGCCCACTGAAGTAGGAACGAACACAATGTCGCAATGCGTTAGAAATGTACTGCGTGATGGCTCATTGCCTGCAGGGCTATCGAATACTATAAATTTTTGATCTTGGGTATTTGGAAAATCTGTACCCATGTGGTTGATCAGGTTGCCATTATTTGGGGAACCCGAATTGAGAAAAAAATCATCGTTTTCGAGAACTTGAAATCTATGATTGGTGAAGCGTTTTAACGACTCACTACTGGTCCTTTGCACATCGAGATCGATTAATTCAACTCTAGTGCTGGGGTGCTGCGTAGCCAACCCTAGCCCTGCCATGAGGGCTAAAGTGCTTTTACCAACTCCACCTTTGGAGTTGGCAAATATCACGGAGCGAGGCTTGTTTAGCGTGTGTTGACGCTCCACGGGCATTTCTGGTTGATTGTACAAACTAGTGCTCTGTTCGGAGTGGTGGTCTTTATACAAGGCCCGAGTCTGGCTCTGGCTCAGCTAATGAGGCTGTAAATGCCTCTAGACGATCCGAAACCTGAGGCGTAGAAGTGTCGCCTGAATCCCAATCTGTGGAGATTTCACCAACTAGCTTGGCGCCTTCCATGGTTTCAATGGAACCATATTTGATGTTGCCGCGTATTTTGCCAGAAGCACAAACAGTTAACTTGCCAGAGAGCTGTAAGCTGTCTTCAACAATACCTTCGATCTTCGCAGTTTCGCCTGAAATATCACCCTGAACAATGCCGCCTGGTCCAACGATAAGGTGTTTAACTGCAACTTTACCGACAATCTTGCCGTCGATACGTGCGGTGCCATCTATTGCTAGAGACGCGCCCTCAAGGTGGGTCGCTGGTCCAACGTAAAATTCGTAATCAGATTCATTCTGAGCCATGTCTATACTCCAAA
>OJIR01000083.1_pt1 | contig 31065 bp, 25 predicted proteins | sample 1595711 | NCBI WGS metagenome assembly OJIR01 (sample SAMN05416846, study PRJEB24817) | seawater metagenome | isolation source: Sea water | place: Canada:Atlantic | collected 2013-07
GTCCGTCTCGTGGGCTCGGAGATGTGTATAAGAGACAGAATTCGCTCACCGTTATAGGAATACCAGGCGCCCGATTTCTCAACTAAGTTCTGTTGCACACCGAGTTCGATAATTTCACCCGTGCGATGAATACCTTGGCCATATAAAATTTGAAATTCTGTTTGTCTAAACGGTGGCGCCACTTTATTTTTAACAACTTTGACGCGAGTCTCGTTACCGATTATTTCGTCGCCATTCTTCACCGCACCGATACGCCTAATATCTAGACGGACAGAAGAGTAAAACTTGAGCGCGTTGCCACCAGTAGTGGTTTCTGGCGAACCAAACATCACACCAATTTTCATACGAATCTGGTTAATAAAAATCACCAGCGTATTAGACTGCTTGATGTTACCAGTCATTTTACGCAGTGCTTGGCTCATGAGTCGTGCCTGCAGACCAACGTGGGTGTCGCCCATATCACCTTCAATTTCCGCCTTTGGCGTAAGCGCGGCAACAGAGTCAATAATAACTACGTCTACCGCAGCAGACCGCACCAGCATGTCGCAAATTTCTAGTGCTTGCTCACCAGTATCTGGCTGGGAAACTAATAGCTCGTCTGTATCTACACCAAGCGCCTGGGCGTACATTGGGTCTAAAGCGTGCTCTGCGTCGATAAACGCGCAAGTACCGCCAGCTTTTTGCGCCTCTGCAATGACTTGTAAGGTCAGCGTGGTTTTACCCGATGATTCTGGGCCATAAATTTCTACCACACGTCCTTGGGGTAATCCGCCTATGCCAAGCGCTACATCTAACCCAAGTGAACCGGTGGAAATGGCTGGTATAGCGACCAGTTCTTTATCACCCAACCGCATCATTGAGCCTTTACCAAACTGGCGCTCGATTTGTGCAAGCGCTGCGCCTAACGCGCGCTCTTTATCTGGGTTATCTTCTTTTCTGTTAGCTTCTTTGCTTTTAACTTCTTTAGACTTCTGAATCATGATGAGCTCCTGTTGTCTATTTGAGCCAACTTACACAGCTGGCTATTCATTGACTGTTAATCCTGGCAGTTAATTCGATCTTTAATCGGACTTTTAGTCAGACCCTTAATCAGATCTTTTAATCAAATCTTTTAATCAGACCTTTTAATCAGACCTTTAATCAGACCTTTAATCAGACCTTTAATCCGGCTACTATCCTATTTGGCAGTTCGTTCTGCGACTTTCAAAGTACTGTATATCCATTCAGTAGTCCGTGCAACCCTGTTTAACGCAAATCTGCAAATTTCAGATATTTCTCATCTACTCCTCCGCCAATCTCTGTAAAATTTTCATTCAAGCCCGAAATACTGTGGCTGCGTAACTGCCCTTGCAGCGGTATAGTTACGTCTTCGAGTTTCTTCACTTTTAGAGGTTTAACGTCAAAATGTCTGCGTCCCCATCAGAGCCTTTACCAATAGCTAACCTCGAATCTCATACCCCTATGATGCAGCAGTACTTGGGCATTAAGGCCAATCACGCAGATGCACTTTTATTTTATCGTATGGGTGACTTCTACGAGTTATTTTTTGACGATGCTAAAACTGCCGCTGATCTTTTGGACATCACCTTAACCGCTCGAGGCCAAAGTAATGGCCAGCCTATTCCCATGTGCGGGGTGCCCTTTCATGCAGCTGACGGCTATTTAGCTCGACTAGTGAAACTGGGACGCTCGGTGGCTATTTGCGAACAGGTCGGCGATCCCGCAACCAGTAAAGGTCCTGTGGAGCGGCAGGTGCAACGTATCGTTACGCCTGGCACCTTGACCGACGAAGCGCTGCTTGAGTCTAGAACCGACAGCTCAACCCTTGCAGTGAATCCAACAAAAGACGGCATTGGTTTAGCCCTTTTGAATTTGTCCGGATGCCTTTTAGAACTGCAAAAAATTAGCTCAAAGTCGCAACTCATTGACCTTATCTGGCAACTCCGGCCAAAGGAAGTGCTGCTACCCCAAGATGCAGTGGCAGATTGGCAAGAGTTTGTTGGCCACGAACTCACCGCCACCGGTGTTGACGGCAGTTACTTTGATCATGGCCAAGCTGTGGCAGAGCTGCAAAGGCACTTCAATGACGATGTCATTGCAATTACCGGCCTAGCAATAAACGATCCAAGCCTTGGCGCCGCAAATGCTGCACTGCGCTACGCAAAGAATACTCAGTGCCAAGATCTGTCTTTTTTACAGCGCATCTATTTTGTTGAAGGCGGACAAACCATCGGCCTAGACGCACAATCTCGCCGCAATTTGGAAATAGACGTACGTAGTAACGGCGCAGTGGACCATACTTTATTGAGCCTCATGGACACGACAGTTACCGCAATGGGTGGACGTCTACTGCAAAAGTGGCTGCATGAACCCAGCAGAAATTTGGATGTCGTGCTTGCGCGTCAAGGTTGGATCGCAGACAGCCTGGCCAGTCACAAAGAGATTGCTGTTAGAGATGTGTTAAAGCCTATAGGCGATCTGGAGCGTATTCTCACACGTATCAACCTTGGTTCAGCTTCACCACGAGACCTCTCAAGACTTCGTGATGCTCTACAGCGTTTCCCTGAAATCAGACAGGTGCTGGGGCATATTGCAGGCGAGTTGAATGAGTCTATGCACGCAGCACTGGGCGACTTTTCCGAACTGACAGAACTATTACAACGCGCGATAATAGATGAACCACCGGTGACCATGCGCGAAGGCGGTGTTTTCGCTGAAGGTTATAACGAAGAGCTAGACCAACTGCGTAAGCTTACCACCCACTCGGCAAACTGGCTGGCAGAACTTGAGCAAACCGAACGTGAACGCACTGGCATTAGCACATTAAAGGTTGGCTACAACCGCGTGCACGGTTACTACATAGAAACCTCCAAAGCCGCCAAAGGCGACATCCCCGAAGAATATATAAGACGACAAACGCTGAAGAGCGCTGAGCGCTACATCACGCCCGCACTCAAAGACTTCGAAGAAGATGCACTGCGCAGCCAATCTAAATCTTTGCAGTTAGAACGACGGTTATTTGGCGACTTACTGAACGAACTTATTCAGCACTCAACCACCTTGCGCCAAGCTGCCGAGGCGATTGCCCAAGCGGATGTTTTGGCATGCCTAGCAGAACGCGCCTATGCGCTTAACTTCGCGCAGCCCAGTTTTACCCAACAAACCGGTGTCAATATTGACCAAGGCTGGCACCCAGTGGTTAAAGCAGCGTCAAAAGACGCGTTTATTGCCAACGATGTTGACCTTGGTGAGCAAAGTACAATGCTCATTGTCACAGGGCCAAATATGGGCGGTAAATCAACGTACATGAGGCAAACGGCAATCATTTGTCTGCTGGCCTACGTGGGCAGCTATATCCCTGCTCAAAGCGCTACCCTTGGGCCAATTGATCGTATTTTCACTCGTATCGGTGCTGCAGATGACCTGACCAGTGGGCGGTCAACGTTTATGGTTGAAATGACCGAGACCGCGCATATTTTGCACAATGCAACAGCGAACAGTCTGGTGCTGCTGGATGAGATAGGTCGTGGCACAAGTACTTATGATGGCCTTGCGCTGGCATGGGCTTGCGCCGCTCACCTGGCTGACAAGGCGCAATCAATGACGCTATTTGCCACCCACTACTTTGAGCTAACCGGCCTACCCGGCCTCTACTCAGGCGTTGGCAATGTGCACTTAAGCGCGCGGGAACATGCAGGTGATATCGTTTTTCTTTATCAGGTTAAACAGGGCCCTGCGAGCCAGAGTTATGGTATTCAGGTAGCCAAGCTCGCTGGTGTACCGGCTTCAGTATTAGCCATTGCTCGAAAACGCTTGGCGAGCTTGGAGCAAGGCAATAGTAATCCACATCAATCTGACCTCTTCAGCATGTCTAACCCCTTACTCCTTGACGACTCATTCGATGATGGCTTTGGCGAAGATCCCTTAAATGAGGTATCTGACCAAGCTTCTAATCAAGCTTCTATTCAAGATAGGGCTACCCTTGAGCAACTCAAGGCTGCCAATATAGACGACCTAACGCCACGCCAAGCGCTCAGCCTTTTGTACGAATTAAAAAACGGTTTATCCAGCGATTAAGAGAGCAAGCGAAAGGAGAAAGAGACAAATCAGACGCAAAACCTAATGCACAAGTTGTGTAGGACTCTTTTATATCTCTGCTAGAACTCTGCTATAACTCTTCTATAAACAGCCCATTGCCAAAAAATTTGGCCATAACAAGCGCAATGTATGCATACAACGCTAGACAGCTAAGTTGCATCAGCTAAACTATCCGGCTTCAAAATTGTAGAGCTAGTTTTATGACATTCATCGTTGGAGAAAATTGCATCAAGTGCAAGCACACCGATTGTGTAGAAGTTTGCCCTGTAGATTGCTTTTATGAAGGTCCCAACATGCTCGTCATTCACCCAGATGAATGTATCGATTGTGCTTTGTGTGAGCCTGAGTGTCCGGTAGATGCTATCTTCTCGGAAGATGAAATACCTGAAGATCAACTCAACTTCCTTGAGTTGAATACTGAACTGGCGGAAATTTGGCCGAATATTGTAGAGATGAAACCGGCCCCAGAAGACGCTGAAGAGTGGAATAACAAACCGGGCAAACTAGCGTTGCTAGAACGCTAAAAAGCCCTACCTCAGCGGATTACCGAACTGGGGTTGATTGGATTACCGTTGCGTCGTAACTCAAAGTGCAACTTTTGCCCTACCCCTGGCCTTGGCAGTATTTCTGCCAAACGCATTCCAGCGCCTATGCGCTGCTGTTCTTTCACTAACACTCGCCCGTTGAAGCTATACGCGCTGAGCAAATTGCCCGAGTGCTTAACAATCACCAAACGCTCAAATCCCGCAATACCATTACCCGCATAAACAACTTCACCTAACCCTGCGGACATCACATTGGTGCGCCGCACAATGGCATAATCCAAGCCGTTACTGCCGTTGCCGAATTTACCAATGGGTTTTAGTTTTACCGGCCAGGCCCACTTGGAACTCAACGCTCTACTAGTTTCCGGTTTACTTGTCTTTTGTTGCGAAGGTTTAGGCTGAGTTGGTTTCTTCGCAGCAACCTTGGATGGTTTACGCTTCTCTGGCTTAGCCACTACTTCAGATTTCTGTGCCTTAGCGGGTCCTGGGCGAGGTTTTGATTTAGCTGTTGGTTTGGCTGGCGGCTTAGTTTTCACCGCAGTAGTTTTGGCCACTGTTAGTTTCTTCTTGAGCTTCCGAGGATTGCCGCGCAGACGTAGCTTTTGCCCAGGAAAAATCACATAGGGTTTACCAACGCCATTGATGCTGGCGAGGGATTTATAATCTAAACCCAAGCGCCAAGCGATGGAGTAAAGCGTGTCGCCCTTGCGCACAATGTACTGTCCAGAAGGCGTTAACTTGGCGCCACTTGAGCGATCACTGACCGTCGGTGTGCCAAGGGAGACACAGCCTGCCTGCAACCCTAGGATAAGTAGTACAATTATTAGTCGTTGGAGTATTTGGTCATTAGCCATAGCGCTAATACCCCCAACAGTCCTGCGAAGACTGCAAATTCTGTATAAGCACTGAGCCCCGCGGTAGACGCGTAAGCGGCTGGGCTAACCAGTGCAGAAAAAATGCTCTCAGCGCTGGCGTCTTGCCACGGCCATAGTTTGATCAGAGCGCTGCTCATAAAACCGATCAAAAATGCTAAAAGTTGATCTGCATACCGATCCAATACCCAAGCCAACGAGCGTGCAAATAAAAGTATGCCAAGACCACAACCACAAGCCAAGGTTGCTAACACTTGTAGGTCACGACCTGTGACAGCAAGAATGACATCGTCATATAGACCGAGCAGCAACAGCACAAAGCTGCCGGAGATACCCGGCAATATCCAAGCACAAATTGCCAAAGCCCCAGCGACCAAAATCATAGGTAGCGAGCCAGAGAAATCGGCAACCGGCAACGCGACAAAACCTAGGCCCAAAAGTATGCCAGGCAAAGCATAGAACAACAGGGCTCGGCGCGAACGCTGACGCGCCATATGAATGATAGAAGCGCTAATCACGCCAAAGAAAAAGGCCCAGATCACTGGCGGAAAATGCGCCAGTGAATAGCGGATAATTTGCGCAAAGATGAGAATACCAATGCCCATGCCAAGCCCTAAGCTGAGCAGGAAGGACAGGTTGTGGTGCTGCCAGAACTGTTTGGGGCGCCCAACCATCGCTATAGAGTCGACCCCAAAAGATGCCAAAGTTCTGACTAATTGCAGGTAAATACCGGTCATAAAGGCGATAGTGCCACCAGACACTCCTGGCACCAACTCTGCAATGCCCATAGCTAGGCCACGCAATACTAAGCCTATGAAACTTGCTGAACCACCACCGCCTTGTTGCATACCGTTGGTCCTATCTATGAGTAACACCGCCCAATAACGGCACAAACTTAACTCGGTCATGGACATTTTCAACGAAACCATCTTCAGTTCGATCAATAACGCGCAAATCTTGTTCATTACCATCGCCCACAGGCACGATTAAGCGGCCACCAATGACCAGCTGTTCCAGTAGTTGCTCTGGTAATTCAGGCGGCGCCGCAGTAACAAGAATACCGTCGAATGGCCCATGCTCTGGCCAACCTGCATAACCGTCGCCATGGCGCATTTGGATATTTCTAAGGGACAATGCAGACAAGCGCTCGCGCGCCTTAGGCATCAACGCCTTAATTCTTTCAATACTCAGTACACGCTCACATAACCGCGCCAGCAGCGCGGTTTGATAACCAGAACCAGTACCTACTTCCAATACCTTCTTTCGTGGCACTTCAGTGAGTAGCTGGGTCATTAGCGCAACGATGAAGGGTTGCGAAATAGTCTGGTTATGGCCTATCGGTAACGCGGTATCTTCGTAGGCGCGATGGGCTAACGCTTCGTCAATAAAAATATGTCGCGGCAGGGAAGCGATGTGTCTAAGAATTTTTTCATCAACAATTCCCTGCTCACGCAAACGAACAACCAAACGGTCGCGGGTGCGTTGAGAGGTCATGCCTATGCCTTGCAAATCGAAATTACTCACCGGCTGTTATCCTTAATGTCGAAATGCTGTGCCAGCAATACAGTGGCGTAAGCTCCGGGAGGTAAAGCAAAATTAATCACCAGCGCCCCGTCGGCGAATTTAGCGTAGTTAAAACCCTGTGGCTGAACACTCAATGGGCGCATGCCTCTATCTACCCCAGCAAACTCTAGACCCTCGCAAACCCATGCATCTGCGGCTAGCGCTTGAGTTTCTATCTGTAACGCATCACTGGTAAGAACCGTGCGGCCGCGTCCCCATAGCGAGCCAGATGGGACATTAAATTCATGGGTGTCGCCTTCGATAAAACTATGGCAGTTACCTGCTTGTACCCTCGCCTTGGCTATCTTATTAAACAGCAAACTGCGCAGAACCGAAAAATGCCAACCACGGGCTTTACGCGAAATTTTTCTGCTGCGGCGATCTTTAAGCCAGCCAAGCGCTGCCTCAATATTGTTTGTGCCAAATCGCTGTGGACCAAAATAATTAGCGAACGGTAAGCCAAGTGCTGACAACCACGTATCGTCTAAAGGGTCATTGGCATCTAAGTCGCGCAGAGTTATTTGGAAGTGATTGAGTGCATGCTCCCCTCGGCGAAGCTTTTTATTATGCCGGGTAGCCTGCAAAACACGCGCAGAACCGGTTTTCGCGTCAGTCGCATCTATGCCTTCAGTCTCTATATGATCCAAGGACTCAGCAGACTCACCAAAGCTTAACTCAGCAGGATCTATATCTAATGGCGAATGAATGCTAAACCACTGCTGGGTAACCGCAAATTTGTCCTTCATGCCGGAAAAGCCAACATTCATTTCTTTGACATCATATTGCTGCGCCAACCATGCCGCCACTTGGGCTGTATTCATGTTGCGTTTTTCAACGTAAACATAGGCATGCTCGCCTTCATCACTCCAAGTCTGGTGCATGACCTCAGTCACACGCCAATCTTCTGGAAAAGTTTTAATACTGGCGCAAGCCGTCTCTATCAAGGGCTCAACCGAAGCTTGAATATCAAAATTCACTTCAGTTTGAGGCATCGGGCACGAGGTAGAAAATTTCCCCTTCCTTGACCAAACCTAATTCGCTTCTCGCTCTGGCCTCGAAGGCCGCCGGATTAGCTCTAAGTGCTAGTACCTCAGCTGTCATCTTAAGATTTCTTTGTTGTAATTGTTCAAATCGTTGCTGTTGTTCTTGTAACTGCTGGGCTAAGACTTTTTTTGCAAAATAGCCGCTCTGACCAAAATATATTTGATACTGCAAAGCACACAATGTGATAACCAAAATTGAGATCAATATCTTCATTTTCGTACCGCTAGCTTTAAGAGACCACTACCCACTTGTACATTGTAGACCAAGCCTACAGGAAAAATCCTTCACCCAGTTTCACCAGCCAACGCCAGTTTTCAAGCCTATTTGGCACGTATGGCGCTGCGCCCCGGATAGGTCGCATCTGCGCCTAAATCTGCTTCAATACGCAGCAACTGATTGTACTTAGCAACTCTGTCCGAGCGACATAAAGACCCAGTCTTGATCTGGCCCGCGCCAGTACCTACTGCCAAATCTGCAATAGTTGTATCTTCGGTTTCGCCAGAGCGATGGGAAATAACACTGGTGTAACCTGCCGCTTTGGCCATTGCAATGGCGTCCAAAGTTTCCGTTAACGTGCCAATTTGGTTGAATTTAATAAGAATTGAATTAGCAATGTTCTGGTCAATGCCGCGTTGCAATATCGCAGTATTGGTGACAAACAAATCATCGCCCACAAGCTGCACTTTATCGCCTAGGCGCTTAGTCAACTGCGCCCAACCGGACCAGTCGCTTTCGTCCATACCGTCTTCAACCGACACAATAGGGTGCTTTTCACAGAGGTCGGCTAAGTATTCGACAAAGCCAGCGGGATCATAAGCTTGGCCTTCACCAGCTAAATCATACTTGCCGTTGACAAAAAATTCAGACGCTGCGCAGTCTAGGGCTAAGGTCACATCTGTGCCTAATTTATAGCCAGCACGATCTACCGCCCGAGCAATCACATCTAGCGCCTGAGCATTAGATTCTAAGTTTGGCGCGAAGCCGCCTTCGTCACCCACAGACGTAGATAAGCCCATGTCCTGCAATACAGCTTTTAGATGATGAAAAATTTCCACACCACAACGCAGTGCGTCACGGAAGTTGGTCATAGATACCGGCTGAATCATAAATTCTTGGATATCCACGTTGTTATCTGCGTGCTCCCCACCATTGAGAATATTCATCATTGGCACTGGCATCTGCATTTTAACGCCGCCACAGAGCTGGTTGATGTGGCGATAAAGGGGCTGCCCTGTGTTTGCAGCAGCGGCCTTACAGGCAGCAAGCGAGACCGCAAGCATGCCATTAGCGCCCAATCGGGCCTTATTATCCGTACCGTCTAGTTGCAACAAAAGATCGTCTATAAGCTTTTGGTCAGCGCAGTCTCTACCTATGAGCGCATCGCGTATTTCGCCATCAATGTGCCCTACTGCCTGCAGCACGCCTTTACCCAAATAACGCGACTTGTCCCCATCACGCAGTTCTAATGCTTCACGGCTGCCGGTAGACGCGCCAGAAGGCGCAGCGGCTAAGCCCTGATAACCGTCTTCGGTAATCACCAAGGCCTCAACCGTTGGGTTGCCTCTTGAATCCAAAATTTCCCGTGCGTGAATATCTACGATCTTCGTCATGCCCTGCTAATCCTCATATTTTCTAGCGTCTATAACTTTAATGTCTTAGGAGTCTTATCTGCAGCCTAAGACTTAGTAACCTGATCTTCTAATCTAGGCTGGCCTTTAACAACTGCGTCAATAGCCATCAATTGCGCCAAAAGATCGCCAACCATATGTAAGGGCCAAGAATTTGGCCCATCCGACATAGCTTCTGCGGGGTTTGGATGACACTCCATAAATAGCCCTGAAATACCTGCTGCCACAGCAGCCCTTGCGAGTACCGGCACCATCTCTCTCTGGCCACCAGAAACTGAACCCTGGCCGCCTGGCATTTGAACTGAGTGCGTTGCATCGTATACAACAGGGCAACCGGTTTGTCGCATCAATGCCAACGAGCGCATATCTGATACTAAATTGTTGTAACCAAAACTAGCACCGCGTTCGCAAACCATGATTTGCTTGTTACCAGTAGATTTTGCCTTATTGGCCACCTGCAACATGTCTAGTGGTGCCAAAAACTGGCCTTTCTTAATGTTCACAGGCTTGCCTTGGGCGCAGACATTAAGAATAAAATTGGTCTGGCGACATAAGAACGCTGGCGTTTGCATAACGTCCACTACGCTGGCGACTTCATCCAGTGGCGTGTCTTCGTGAACATCGGTTAACACCGGCATAGCCAGTTCGGTTTTAACCCGTTCAAGAATTCGCAGACCTTCTTCAATGCCCGGACCTCTATAGCTGTCCATCGAAGAGCGGTTGGCCTTGTCGAAGGAGCTCTTGAAGATCAGCGAAACGCCCACTTTCTCACCTAACTCTTTGAGTGTCGTAGCTGTTTCCATAATCAGAGTTTCCGACTCAATGACACACGGGCCGGCAATTACAAAAAGAGGGTTATCACCACCAACTTCAAAATTTTCTAGTTGCATAATTATTCAATCCAAAATGAATGTAGTCGCCATTTGAGCTAGCGGAACTTGTTATTTCTCACCTACGCTATTTTAAAGTGCCTTCAGCAAAGGCAAGTCCCGCTGTGATAAATCCCGAGAACAATGGGTGTCCTGTTCTAGGAGAGGAAGTAAATTCAGGGTGGAATTGGCAGGCCAAGAACCACGGGTGGTCTGCCAGCTCCAACATTTCCACTAACTCACCGTCTTCAGAACGACCGCCGACAACCATGCCGCTTTCGATCAATCGATCAACGTAGCGATTATTGACTTCATAGCGGTGACGATGGCGTTCACGAACTAAATCTTCGCCGTAGACTCGCTGGGCCAGCGTACCGTGTTTAAGGACGCAAACTTGCTCCCCTAGGCGCATTGTTCCGCCTAAATCGCTGGCCGAATCTCGAACCTCTATTTGCCCCTCTCTATCTGTCCACTCAGTGATTAAAGCGATAACTGGATCTGCCGCATCTTGCTTCACCTCTGTGGTGTGAGCGTCCAACATGCCTGCGCAATTTCGCGCGATGTCGATCACCGCTGCATGCAAGCCATAGCAGATGCCTAGATAAGGTACCTTGTTTTCTCGAGCGTAACCGGCGGCCAAGATTTTGCCTTCAAAACCACGACCACCAAACCCTCCAGGCACCAAAATTGCCGCAACATCCTCAAGCATGCCAGTACCCTGAGCTTCCAATTGCTCAGCATCAATAAACTCAATATCGACATCAGTAAGAGTTTGAATGCCTGCATGTTTGATCGCCTCAATAAGCGACTTATATGCATCGAGCAGTTCAAGATATTTACCGACAAAGGCAATGCGTACTTTATGTTTTGGATTCAGCTGAGCATCGACAACGTCCTGCCAATCGCTCAAATCAGCCGGCGGGCATTCTAGCTCTAGCTGCTCAGTAACATAGGTGTCTAACCCTTGGTTGTGCAACTCCAACGGGCCACGGTAAATAGTGTCCACGTCGATCATAGAAATTACTGCGCGCTCTTCGACACTGGTAAACAGCGCAATTTTGTCACGCTGTGACTTTGGAATATCTGTTTCTGAACGGCAGACCAAAATATCTGGCTGCAGGCCGATAGAACGCATTTCCTTAACAGAGTGCTGGGTAGGCTTAGTTTTAATTTCGCCGGCTTTACTCAAATAGGGTACGTAAGTGAGGTGGATAAACAGCGCGCGATTGCGCCCTACTTCCATGCGCAATTGCCGAATTGCCTCTAGAAACGGCTGGGATTCAATATCGCCAACCGTACCGCCTACTTCGACAATCAGAATATCTACACCCTCTGCAGCAAGCCGAGTGCGACGCTTAATTTCGTCAGTAATATGAGGAATGACCTGAACGGTGCCACCCAAGTAATCGCCCCGGCGTTCTTTGCGAATCACTTCCGCGTAAACGCTGCCTGTAGTGAAGTTATTGTTTCGAGTCATACGAACATTAGAAAAGCGTTCGTAGTTACCTAGGTCTAGGTCTGTCTCAGCACCATCTCTCGTGACAAAAACCTCACCATGCTGCACAGGGCTCATAGTGCCTGGGTCAACATTAATATAGGGGTCCATTTTTAGGACATTAATTTTGAGGTTACGAGCCTCTAACTGAGCAGCAAGTGAAGATGTCAGAATGCCCTTCCCTAAGGAAGACACTACACCGCCGGTAACAAAAATATATCGCGTCATTGAACTCCATCTAATCTGCCCTATTACATGATTTGCAACCGGAAATCGATTCACATGAAGCTAGGCAAGATGGAAGCGAAAGTTAACAGAGGGCCGGGGTAACCTCAATCAGATTGACACTTTAATGCCACTATTTTCAGCTAACGCGAGCATTTTAAAAAAATCTGCGCAAATGCGCCTAGTTATGCAAAGAGTTACGCAAAATGCCTCGACACCAGACCACGGAGTGTGCGGGGGGCAAAGCGCCTTCAGACTTCTTTCGACTAGCAATGCCTGGAACCGCCAATAACTCACCTGCTTGCATAATCAACGGGTATTGTGCTCTGCGCCAAGGAGGAATATCGCCCTGTTGAAACAATACTTTTAGCGACACCGAGCCAAAACTTCGATTGAGTGACGCACTTTTTACCTGATCTCGACAAACGATTTCAACCGGCCCGTTGTAAACAAATGCATCCACCTCGGATGCGTCGCACAGAACTAACTCTAGACATCCAAAGCCACCCGTTACAGTTTCGCCCAATGCCAGAAACGCAGCATCAAACGCTTTCACTTGGCCCTGCTTTGCGTAATACAGCCTATCCCGCCAACTGCGTAATAACCCAGCGTCACCCAGCTCAAACATTGACTGCTCAGCGCTTTGCGCCTGCCTCAGCCATTCAGACAATGCGCGATCACTCAACTCGTGATGGCCCCGCAGCGAAAGGTACGTGCGTAGCCAAAGCAACTGGCTGGCCGCATCAGCGGGTAGCTCCTCCAGTGGGACCTGATCAGGAAAACTGCTGATTAGATGCCGCAACAAGGCATCTTGAGCACGTGTACTGCTGATGACTCTGAGCAAGGCTTGAGCCACTCTTGGCCACCTTTGTTGCAACAGTGGAATGACCTCATGGCGCAAAAAATTACGATCAAATCGCGTGTCGCCGTTGGCAGGGTCTTCTATCCACGCGGCATTAATATCTTCGGCGTAGGTAACTAAGTCAGTTCTTGAGAGGTTCAACAGCGGGCGCAAAAATTGACCGGGACCCAAGGCACCTTGCAGCCGCATAGAAATTACGCCACGACCCTGAAACATACGCAAAAATAGCGTTTCCACTTGATCTTGGGCATGGTGCCCTAGCAACAGCAAGTCCCCTGCGCGCATGAATTTGGCGAAGAACTCATAGCGCGCATCGCGTGCAGCAGCCTCCAAATTGCCCTGACTGGCGAGCACTAGATCCGCACAAACAAACGCAACACCGAGACTTTTACATTGGCTCTCACAATGCGCCGCCCAACTAGATGACTCACTGGAGATTTGATGGTTGCCGTGCAACGCTACAACTGTTGCAGTTACCGGCAAAATTCGCACTAAAGCATGCAGAAGTACTGTTGAATCTACGCCACCGCTCAGGGCCACCAAATAGCGCCGCGGAGCTGGTTGCGTCAGTACAACCTCAGCTAATTGGGCTTCAAGCTCTGCCGCACTAGTCATCGCCAAAGACGATTTGCATTAGCCAAAATTACGCCCTTGCGGATAATTTAAACTGACTTTTTCATCGCCAAAATTTTCCTCTAAATCAAACAGTAACTGCTGACTGACTTTCACATACCATTCGGGACCTAGGCTAATTTTACCTTCCGCCTCTTGAGCCTTGTACAAAATCGCTATAGGACAGGTTGCACCCGGCACTTGATAAGGCTGCAAAATTGCTTTCAATTTTTGGTTAAAGTTGTCCGGCAATTGAGAGGAGGTAAAATCTAACGCCAAACCGCGACTAAACTTTTGCCGCGCTTCATCCATTGTCAGCACCTGGCTGGCCCGCAATGACATACCGCCATTGTATTCGTCACTTTGAATCTCGCCTTCAATCACCAACAGTTCGTCTTTGGCGACCTTGTGTCCATAATTTTGGAAGGCATCAGAAAACAATGATACTTCAAGTCTTGCACTGCGATCATCTAACACCAAAAAGCCCATTGATGAACCGCGCTTATTCTTCATTACGCGATTACTGATGACCATACCTGCCACCCATTGAGTATTTTTGCTGACCCTAAGCTCTTTGATCTTGCTGCGACAAAAATGCCCCAACTCTTTTTCGTAGCTCTCAATGGGGTGTCCGGTCAGAAACAGACCTAATGTATCTTTCTCACCCTTTAAGCGCTCCAATGTCGTGAGCGGTTTGACCTTACTTTCCACCTCACAGTCTTCCACTGGCGCAGGACTTTCTATACCGCCAAAAAGATCTGTAATACCCAAGGCCTGATCTCGCGCTACCTGCTCAGCACCTTGAACGGCCTGAGGCAGTGTTGCTAGTAGCCTTGCTCGGGTTTGGTTTAAGGTTTCTTCAGTAAGAGCAAATTCATCCATTGCCCCTGAATTAATCAGCGCCAAAAGCACGCGCTTGTTAGCTTTCTTGCTGTCTACCCGACGACAAAAGTCTGCTAAATTTAAAAAGGCGCCATTAGCGCGAGCCTCAACAATGGCAGATACCGGCCCCGCACCAACACCGCGAACCGCGCCCAAGCCATAAATAACCGCATCGCCGTTTACAGAAAAACGAAATTCGCTGATGTTTACACCGGGCGGCAGCAAAGACATTTTCATGCGCCTGACTTCGTCAACTAAAATCACAACGCGGTCAATACTTTGCATATCCGCAGATAAGTTGGCCGCCATAAAGTGAGCCGGATAGCGTGATTTGAGCCACGCAGTTTGGAAACTGACTATGGCATAAGTAGCAGAGTGCGACTTGTTAAATGCGTACCCAGCAAACTTTTCCATTAAGTCGAAAATTTCATTTGCCAGATCAGCGGAAACATCGTTTTCGGCGGTACCAACAAGAAACTGCTCGCGCACCTTAGCCATTTCTGAAGCTTTCTTTTTACCCATTGCACGCCGCAAAAGGTCAGCTTGGCCAAGGGAGAAGCCCGCAAGTACCTGAGCTATTTGCATCACTTGTTCTTGGTAAAGGACTACTCCGTATGTAGATTCAAGCACAGGTTCCAAGCTGGGGTGCGGAAAGGTCACTGGCTCTTTGCCGTGCTTACGATTGATATAATCGTCTACCGCACCAGACTCCAATGGCCCAGGGCGAAACAGCGCGACTAAAGCAATAATGTCGTCGATGTTCTCTGGCAGCAGACGGCGAATCAAATCTTTCATACCCCGAGATTCCAACTGGAATATACCGGTGGTGTCGCCCCTTCGGAGCTGCTCAAAGGTGCCTCGATCATTCAGCGGAATGCTGTCAATTTCAACCGGCTCTTCACCCAGCGTTTGACGATACTGATTAACGGATTTAACCGCCCAATCAATAATCGTTAGAGTCTTCAAACCCAGGAAATCGAATTTAACTAGCCCCGCCCGCTCGACATCATCTTTGTCGAACTGAGAAACCAGACCAGTGCCTGATTCTTCAGTGTATAGGGGTACAAAATCTGTCAGCGCTGAGGGTGCAATAACTACCCCCCCGGCATGGCGTCCAACGTTTCTAACAATGCCTTCAAGCTTGAACGCCATGTCCATAATTTCACTGGCTTCTTCAGTGCTTTCTACAAACTCCTTCATTTCGGCACTTTCTGCCATGGCCTTGGTCAAGGTCATGCCAACCTCAAATGGAATGAGTTTGGATAACTTATCCGCCAGTCCATAGGGCTTACCCTGTACCCTTGCTACGTCTCGTACCACAGCTTTTGCAGCCATGGTGCCGAAGGTAATAATTTGACTGACCGACTCAACACCGTACATTTCACTGACGTGTTGAATGACCTTGTCACGGCCTTCCATGCAGAAATCTACATCGAAATCCGGCATGGACACACGCTCTGGGTTGAGGAATCGCTCAAACAGCAGGTCGTATTCAAGAGGGTCTAGATCAGTAATATCGAGCACGTAGGCGACTAATGAACCTGCACCTGAACCACGACCCGGGCCTACTGGAATGCCATTAGACTTAGCCCAAGCGATAAATTCCATCACGATCAAAAAATAGCCTGCAAAACCCATTTGGTTAATAACGTCAAGTTCAAAGGCTAACCGGTCGCTATAATCTTGCACTGTAAAACCGTTCAGCGGCCCAGTCTTGGCCAACCGACGATCTAACCCCTCTTGGGACACTTGTTGAATATAATCTTCAGGACTGAGTCCATTGGGGATGGGATAATCGGGCAAATAGTAGGTACCTAAAGGCACTTCTACATTACAGCGTTTAGCAATCTCTAAGGTATTTTGTAGCGCCGAAGGAATATCGGCAAACAACGCTGCCATTTCAGTATCGGTACGCAAATATTGCTGCTGGCTATGTTGGCGTTTTCTACGCGGGTCATCTAACGCGCGGCCCTGGTGAATACAAACTCTGGTTTCATGGGCTTCAAAATCTTCAGCGGCGGTAAAGCAAACATCATTGGAGGCAACAACGCCTATTTCCAACTGGGATGCTATGGCCAACGTACGCCTTAACATTTCTTCCTCGTTCTCTCGCCCGGTGCGGGTGATTTCAAGAAAGTAATCTGCAGCAAACTCGTTCTGCCAAACACGCGCTCTACTCAAAGCGGGGCCTTGATCGTCATTAGCTAACTCGCCCCAGAGGTGTCCGCCTACGCCTCCGGCAAGGACAATGAGCCCTTCCTTGCGGGCAAAAACATCCGCTTCCGAGATAACCCCACGCTGTTCTGCTGAGGTATAACTGGCTGAAATAAGCGCGATTAGGTTGGAATAACCGGCCAGGTTTCGAGCTAGCACGACAATGCGCCCGCTCAGACCAGTTTCAGCACAACTGACCACTATCTCAGCGCCCAGGATTGGTTTAACCCCTTGGCTCAAACAGGTCTCATAAAATTTAACCAGCGCGAATAAGTTATTGCAGTCGGTCAGCGCTAACGCGGGCATGCCTCGCGCCGCAGTAGTTGCGACCACATCTTTGACTTTCAGCAGCCCCTCAGCCAATGAAAATTCGCTGTGTACGTGCAGGTGAACGAAGTTAGCTGCTTGGGTCATGAATAGGCTGCCTGCTCTAAGGCCCTGCGCACCGGCGCAAAGCTTCGTCTATGTTCTGGGCACGGCCCTAGTTCACTCAATGCGCTCATATGTTTCTTCGTTGGATAACCTTTATGTTGTTCGAACCCATAACCTGGATACGTGAGTGCAAGCTGTACTAGCTCCTCGTCCCGCTCAACTTTGGCCAAAATAGACGCTGCGCTGATTTGTCCAACAATGCGGTCCCCCTTAACTATAGCTTCTGCGGCCATAGGTAAATCGGGTATTTTATTACCATCGACCAAAACTTTGTCTGGCACAATGCTCAAACCGGCTACCGCTCGGCACATGGCCAAATGACTGGCTTGCAGTACATTGAGTTCATCAACCTCGGCAACACTTGCCCGACCAATACACCAGCTCAAAGCATGTTGCCGAATGAGCGTGGCCAGCTCGTGTCTCGACTTTTCCGTTGTTGCCTTGGAATCACGCAGCCCCTGTATGGGTACCTCGGGGTCCAAAATCACCGCACAAGCAACCACCGGGCCCGCTAGAGGGCCAAGTCCAACTTCATCAACCCCAGCAATAATACCGTGTCGATGATCATAAATTTTGCTCATCTGCCCTTTGACCACAGAATATCTATTCCTCAATAATTGAAGTGTTTTTACACCCAATATAGACGCTACATCAGCTCTGGTTCCACGCTATTTACCCATGTAGCGACCGCAGATTGCCGCCTCAATGCGTCGGCATGCAACTGAGTTAGAGTTTACCCTTCTGATGCAGCAGATCTACTATTCCTTGGGCCGCAGTCTTGCTTGCGCCCAATCCCAGTTCCCCGTCTTGAAGTACTTTGCGCATATTTGCAAAGGGCTCAAAATACTCGTCGTTACTGCGGGAGTTTGCCAACTCGCCCAATAACGCCTGAGCCAAGCCTTCCGGCTGAGCTTGTTCTTGTAGTAACTCTGGTACCAGCTCTCTATTTGAGAGGATATTCGGCATAGCGACAAACGTGGTTTTAACGAGTAAGCGCGCTATCCAGTGCGACCAATAACCTAGGCGATAACTGACAACCATCGGTCGCTTCAGCAACATGGCCTCAAGCGTACTGGTGCCAGATTTAACCAATGCTGCGTCACAGGCAAGTAGTGCCAACCTTGCCTGGCCTTGATGGATGTGAATATCTAACTGCGGGGCTGCAGCCATGCCCCGACGAACTTGCGCCTCTCTCGCCGAGTTGACGCACGGGATAACCACCTTCAAGGACTTGTTTTGCGCCTTGAACCTGACCTGAATTATTTCCGCCGCTTGAAGAAAAGGCTCAAGCATTAATTCTATTTCGCTGGCTCGGCTGCCCGGCAGCATGGCTAAAACGACATCTGAGTCTGTCACGCCTAATTGACCTCGCGCCCACTGCTGTTTGTCCACCTTGGTATCAAGTTCGGTAATTTCGTGAGCCAAAGGGTGTCCTACAAAAATCGCCTTTACCGGCAAATCTGCATAAAAAACTGGCTCGAATGGAAACAGGCAAAAAATAACATCGGCAGAGCGCGCTACTCGCTTGGTGCGACCGCGACGCCAGGCATAAACCGAGGGACTTACGTAATGAGCCGTGGGTATGCCCCTGTCTTTAAGTCGGCCTTCAAGCAAGAAGTTAAACACATTGAAGTCGATGCCAATAAAAGCATCAACATTTTCCTGCTCAAAGGTGGTGGCCAAGCGGCGGAAGAGTTTCCATAATTGCGGTAAGCGTAGGATGGGTTCCTTAAAACCATTCACCGAGAGCTCGTCAATGGATGCAAGTGGCTCTAACCCTTGGGCAAGCATCGCCGGACCGCCTACGCCAAGGAAGCGGACCCCGCCAGCCATCGCCGGATGAGACTTAAGCGCCGCCATCAGCCCTGCAGCTAGGTTATCTCCCGATGCTTCGCCGGCGACCAAACCGATAGTTAAGGTCATAAAGTGGCCCTTATTAAACCTTTGTATTGCTCCAACGCGCGCACTTTTCGTTCCTCAAAATAGTTTTGCAGAAGAAGAAATGATGACTCTGAATTGAATTACATTATTCATATAAATCAAATACTTATATAACATACTTAACAAGTTAAATTACATTTAGACAACTAGCTTCGCAGCATTTATAAAAGCATATATCGCGGCTGTTATAGACGCCGCTCATAAACTGCACCTGGAAAGAGCGGGACTAACCCCTACCGCGAATAATACCCTTTTCAGACGACTCCAGAGATTTCACAAAAACATCAACCTCTGGATGTAATTTACGCGCATCGTCTAGCTCGGCAATGGCTTCCTGAAGTTTTTTACCGCTGCGGTAAACTAATCTATGGGCCGCTTTGACCGCCGCAATCGCCTCATCAGAAAAGCCCCGACGCTTAATGCCTTCAAGATTCAGCCCTACTGCATTAGCTGGGTTACCCGCGACAGTCATGAAGGCTGGCACGTCTTTGGTGACCAAACTCATTCCCGCTATATGGGTATAAGCACCTATTTGACGAAACTGCGGAATACCTGCATAACCGCCAAAATTAGCGTAATCACCTACCACTACGTGTCCTGCAAGGGATGCATTATTAGCCATAATAACGTTATTTCCGACAATGCAGTCGTGGCCAATATGAACGTAGGCCATCAGTAAACAATTTGCGCCCACTACGGTTTTACTGATGCCGCCAGCAGCCATACCTCGGTGTATGGTGACGCCCTCCCTAATTACGGTGTTCTCACCAATAGTCAGCTCAGAGGGCTCGCCTGCATAAGCAAGGGCAGGAGTATCTTCGCCGACTGTCGCAAACTGGTAAATTTTGACACCTGCACCAATATGACACGGGCCCTTAACTACTACGCTGGAGGCAATCTGGACGTTATCGCCCAAAACTACATCGGGTCCGATGACGGTCCACGGACCAATGCTGACGTTTTCTCCGACAACTACAGAACTGTCTACTATGGCGCGCTCATCGATCACAGTTTTTGCTCAACAATTGAAAGGATGGCGGAACAGGCCAACTGACCATCAACAAAGGCCTCGCATTCAAATTTCATCATTATTTTGCGTTCAGCGATAATGGAGCTATGGATTTCTAGGCGATCACCTGGAATGACCTGACGTCGAAACCTTGCTTTTTCAACACCGCCAAATAGATAGTTGGTGCCATCTGCTGGTCTGCTACCTCTGCTTTCAAATGCTAAGACGCCAGAAATTTGCGCCATAGATTCTAAAATCAGTACCCCAGGCATGATCGGCTGACCTGGGAAGTGTCCGTTAAACATCTCTTCGTTCACGGTAACGTTTTTATAGCCTTTAATGGATTCACCTTTAGTCAACTCAGTAACCCTGTCCAAGAGCAAAAATGGGTACCTGTGAGGTAGGTAGTCGAACAGCTCGGTAATCGTTTTAACTTGACTCATCAGCTCTCTCATTTTCTAATTTTTTAACTCGAGCAAAAAGTTGCGCGAGGTTATTAAACCGTAATGCATTACGCAGCCATTGCTTGTGCTCACTCGCTACAATGGCTCCGGAATAAATTCCTGGCTTGTCTATGGACTGGCTTATTGTGGTTTTTACACTGACCACCACGCCATCACAGAGCGTTATTGGACTACTACCGGCAATACCGCAGCCACCTGCAAGTACACAGTGCTTACCAATCGTGGTGCTACCCGCCATACCAGCGCCGCCACAGATAATCGTGTGATCGCCAATACGGCTGTTATGACCTATTTGTACTTGATTATCAATTTTCACCCCGTTGCCGATAATGGTGTCTTCTATCGCCCCACAGTCGATGGCTGTGGTAGCGCCAATAGAAACATCATGACCAATCTGTACTCCACCAATTTGTGCAATGGTTTCATACTGACCTTGAGCGTTGGGCGTAAAACCAAATCCTGCGGCACCAAGGACCACGCCGCTATGGATAATACTGCGCTCCCCTATAGCCACTTTTCGATAAATGCTGACATTACTCATGATCAAACCATCATCACCAACGCTGCTATTGCTGGCGATGGTAGTGTTGGCATGGATTTGAACATTCGCGCCGATTTTGCAATGGGCACCAATCACCACGTTCGGGCCGATGCTTACGTTATCTGCAAGCTCAGCGGTCGGATCTATTATTGCGCTGGGATGAATCCCCCCAGCAATGGGTTCACTAATTTCAAACAGCTGCGAGGCCCTAGCAAAGGCCAAGTACGGCTGCTCTACAACTAAGCAGATGGCGGGACATTCAACGGCATATTCTGCACTGAGAATAACGGCTGATGCATCCGTAGACGCCAACTGGGCACGGTAACTGGGACTAGACAGGTGACTTAAATCCCCAACTTGTGCAGCTCCAAGACTGCCCAAACCAGAAACCATTCGCTCATCGTAATTTCCTTCACTCATACCAAAAGGGCCGACAATGTCGGCCCCGATGCGATTAGCGATTTCAACAAGAGTAATCTTCATTTGAGCAAACCTCTCTAGCAGATGTAGAGAAGGCCCTTAGTTAATCACTGAGTTACTTGCTTTGCTCATTAAGCTTTTCTGTCACTCTTTTAGTGATGTCATGCTTAGGGTTCGCATATTGCAGAGCATTGGGCTGAACAATTAAGTCAATCTGATCAACTTGGATCAAGTCTTTAAGAACTTTGTCATATTGAGGTGCCAAAGTTTGCAAGATTTCTTGGCGCTTGTCCTGAGCTATTTTTTGGATTTTCTGCGAACCGAATTGAAGGTCGGCCTGCATACTTTCTAACTCTTTCACAGCTTTACGCTTGTCAGAGTCACTCATGACTTCACCGTCTTTTTGTAGCTTGGCTTGCAGCGCCTGCAAAGCTTCAGCATCGCTACGCAACTCGTCAGAATCAGCTTGCATTTCTTTATTTGCGGCTTCAATTAGGACTTTGCCTTCATCACTTTCAAGAATAGCTCTGACAGGATCTAAAACCACAATTTTCATTTCCGCATATACGGATGGTGCTGCAAGCATTGCTGTTGCCACTAAGGCCATTGCTAATCTATTGAACATCGTTCACTCCTAAAGATTAAGATTATTATTTGACTGTTTGTTGTTGTTTATCGTCTATCCAAGTGCACATTCTAACCTAGAATGTACGTCCAAGTTCAAACTGAAAGCTCTCTTCTTGATCAAAATCTTGCGTTTGAAACGGCTTAGCGATACTAAAGGTTAGCGGACCGAAACCACTTAACCAACTCATACCGAAACCAACCGAGTAGCGTAAATCATCTTGATCAAAACCAAAGCACTGACCACTGACGCCACTGACTTGCGCTGGGTTGAACGATGGGCAGTCAGTATTAAAGACATTACCGGCATCAAGGAAAAATGCTGGTCTAAACTGACGATTATCTTCGACAAAAGGTAGTGGGAAGATCAGTTCGGCGGAGAACTCTACTAACAAGTTGCCACCAAAGGGCTGACCAAATTCACCACTGTCACCGTTATTACGGAAAAATACTGGGTTGCCATTGCCATCGAGGGGGTTAGTGCTACGAGGACCTAGTGTGGAATTTTCAAAGCCACGAATTGAACCAAAACCGCCCGCATAAAAATGCTCGTAAAACGGCAGCGCAGAAGTCCCGCCATAAGCGCCACCAAAGCCCAGCTCTGTACGTAGTTTCAGAACCCAGGTTCGAGTCACTGGGAAGTAGCGCTCACCGGAATAGGTGATCTTATAAAATTCTAGGTCACTGCCAGGGGCAGTGGCTTCTAGAGCTAATGATTGAGAAGAGCCTCTGTCTGCGAACACACCCCGATTCAGTGTAGAGCGCGTCCAAGACAGATTACCTTTTAGTAGCAGGGCATTTTCACCATTGTCGTCAATAAACCTAGAGATCTCTTGGGCGGCTGCAAAACCTGCGGTGATTTTTGTATGTTCAGCGGAAAGACCAAAGTTTATACGCTGAGTTTCACCAATCGGGAAACCAAAGTTTACGCCTGCGCCAGCGGAGTCTGTACTGTAACGCGCAATATTACGTTCGTCATAATCCAAGCGCCGAAAAAATACATTAAACCCTCGGCTGATACCGTCCAAGGTAAAGTATGGGTCGAAATAGCCTACGTTCACTGATTTCTGAAACTTAGACAGACTGACTCCAAGATTGAAGCTGTTACCACTGCCTTGGAGGTTCGATTGCTGGTAGTTGCCGCCGACGATCAAACCGAAGCCCTGAGAATAAGCCAGCGTGCCAGAAATTGATCCAGAGGGCTGCTCTTCTACTGAGAAATTCACATCAATCTGATCATCGCTGCCGGCAACCTGAGGTGTTTCTACTTCAACCCCTTTGAAGAAACCTAGGCGCTGTAAACGCACTTTGGTTAAGTCAATTTGCGCCGTTGACGCCCAACCACTTTCCATCTGCCTAGATTCACGGCGCAACACTTCATCTTGAGTGACCTGATTGCCGTTGAAAGTAATGCGTCTAACGTAAGCACGTTTTCCTGCGTCAACAAAGAACTCAACGTCAGCAGTGCCGTCATCATTTAGCTTGGGCACGCCACTGGCTGTAGCAAAAGTAAAACCGCCATTACCAAGCGCTGTTGTAAGGCGCTCTTCCGTTGCGGTAATCAGTGCCTGCGAAAACTTCTGGCCCTTTTGAACAATAATCAGGTTCTCTAAGTCTTCAGGTTTTACATCGCCAAGCTCGCCGACTAAATTCACTTCATTGACGGTATAAGTGTCGCCTTCGTTTATCGCAATAGAGATATAAACCTGTTGCCGGTCCGGGGTGATACTTACCTGTGTGGACTTAATCTCGAAGTCAGCATAACCCTGGTCTTTGTAAAACGCTTCTAAAGTCTCGAGGTCACCTGACAATTTTTCTCTAGAGTACTTATCATCATTTTTATAGAACGAGGTCAGACTGGGATGCTTAAGCTCTATAATGTTCAGCAACTGGCTTTGCTCGAAAACCTTAGCGCCCACAATATTTAGGTGGCGTATGCCAGAGCTCTTACCTTCCTCAATATCTATTTTAATATTGACTCGATTACGCGGCAATTCCTCTATTTCAGTTTCAATGCCGGCGCCGTAGCGCCCTTGAGCAACATATTGGCGTTCAAGTTCCAAACCCATGCGCTCTAACGTCACTTGCTTAAAGATTTCGCCTTCTTCCAAGCCTTGGTCTGCAAGGCCCTCTAGCAATGCGTCGCTCTCAATAGCTTTATTACCGTCCAATTCAATGGATTCAATCGCAGGACGTTCTACTACTGTGACGATCAGTACTCTGCCATCTTTGGCCAGCTGAATGTCTTTGAAGTACCCAGAGCTGAATAGCGTGCGCATTAAATTCCGCACAGCCAGCGAATCAACGGAGTCGCCAACACTCAAAGGAATCAGGTTAAATACAGTCCCTGAAGAAACTCGCTGTAATCCCTGAAGTCGAATATCACTGACCACAAAAGAGTCATCAGGATTCTGAATTTGCAGCGCATCTTCTGCAGCCCCTGAGAAAGAGGGTGTCATTACCAAAGCAAAACTCAGGGTCACCAGCGACATCAACCGGCTCTGAAATTTATTGATTTTCATCATATCCTCTTAAATGTAGGTCACCTCAGATGACCCAAAAATTCTTTACACTGCGCGCATCTTACATTGCGTGGCGCAGATTAGATCAACCTAGACAGGTCATTAAACGTGACAAAGATAAACATCAATGCCACAAGAAAAAGACCACCCTGCAATGCAGCAGACTGAATGCCCTCTGAAACAGGCTTGCCCCGAACAATTTCAGCCAAAATAAAGACCACGTGCCCCCCATCCAACATCGGCACAGGCAATAAATTCAGAACCGCCAGCGAGATACTCATCAACGCCATGATGCCAAAAAACGTACGCCAACCTGATTTAGCCGATTGCCCCGCTATTTTTGCAATGCCTACCGGACCAACCAAAGTATTAGCGGACACAGCGCCGGAGAACATCTTTGTGATCATAGAAAATGTAAGCGCTGTTTTGCCTAGGGTCTCATCAACCCCCTTCTGCAACGCCTCAACGAGGGGATATTCTACCTCTATCACTACTGGGCCTACACCCAAAAACCCTTGTTCAACTGCGCTAGTAACGGAATTTTCAGCGCCCTCTTGTGGGTTAACTGCTACTTCGACTGTTCTAACATCTGGCGTAGCGCGTAACTCATACTGGGTACCTGAGCGGATAAGGGAGAGGATGAGTGGCGTATTCGGCGAGCGCTCTATTTCTTGCACCCAGTCCGACCAATACGTGACTGGCTTGCCATCTACAGCAACAATCCAATCACCCTGCTCTAACCCTGCACGCTCTGCCTGCGAGTCTTCTACCACTCGCCCAACCACGGGTAATATGCTCGGAAACAGACCTAAAGAACCAAAAATATCTGGGTCATCATCGCCCTTTAACCAATCGGAAATAGGCACTGCCACTTCGCGCTCAACGCCACTGTCAAGTTCCACTACCGCAAGTGTAAGGTCGCCAGAATCACCCAGTCTCTTGGTCAACGCCAAAGCAATATCTTGCCAGCCGGTTACGGGCGTCTCATCAACACGCAAAACCTGTACTGAGCTTTGCATACCGCTGCTATGCAGTAACGAGCCTTCGCCAGGTGCGGTAGACATTGGCGCGTACTGCACGCTGCCAGCAAAAAAGAGCAGCCAATAGATCAATATGGCCAGCAGGAAGTTTGCAAAAGGTCCGGCCAAAGCAATGGCTATGCGCCAATACGGCGTTAACGATGTGTAACCCACAGCACCTTCTAACTCTGGACTTGTGGCAGGGCTGGTTAATGGGTCGCGCTCGTCATACATGCTGACGAAGCCGCCTAATGGAATCATTGCCAAGGTAAATTCCGTGCCTTTTGAATCTACCCAGCTAAAAAGTGGTTTGCCAAAACCAATTGAAAAACGCAAAACATGCACACCAGACATCCGCGCAACGACGAAATGCCCGTATTCATGGAACGCTACTAGTACGCCGAGCAAAAGCGCAAATGCAAGTGGATAGAGCAAAAATTCCATCAAATAATAACCCATGTAAGTATTGGTAAAACTGCAATTACGGAATCTATACGGTCCAATACACCGCCATGTCCGGGGAGAATGGTGCCTGAATCTTTAACGCCTGACGTCCTTTTCAGCAAACTTTCAAACAAGTCACCAAAAACAGAGATGCACACCAGCACTATGGTTAAGAGTAAAGCACCGAGGAGTGAATAAGATTGCCAAAACACCAGTGTGGCGGCACAAATCAGTGTCGCAATGACGCCACCACCCAGCGCGCCTTCCCATGTCTTACCTGGGCTTAACTGGCTGGCTAAACGATTTTTACCAAATGCCTTGCCGACAAAATAGGCGCCCACATCCGTCGCCGTAGTCAAAACAAACAGCCAAACTAGCCACCAAGCACCCTGCTCATGAGCCCTGAGCATGCACAGGCTTACCCATGCGCCAAGCATAATGACTAAGCCAAGGGCGCCCACAAACCACTGATTTCTGTATAAAGATTCGCCTCGGGGGTAAAGCAAAATACTGCCTATGGCGAACATCCAAAGCACTGCAACAAGGCCAATAAAGCTGGCAAAGTAATCTTTCAGTAGGTACAAGGCCGCCGCCAAAACTACGAACAGGCCTGTATAAATAAACTTCGCCCGCGAAGACTCTAACCCAGCAAAGCCGGCCCATTCAAATACGCCGAAGCCAGCGGCCATAAGAAAAAATAAGGAAAATGCCCACAAAGGCAGCGCAAAAATCGCCACCAGCGCGAAGAATGCAATGGCTAGAGCTGTGAAAATTCGATTCTTTAACATGATTCTTAGCGCCGACCAAACCTACGCTGGCGTACGGCGTATTCGTCAATGGCAATTTTGAGTTGTTCGGCGTCAAATTCAGGCCAAAACAAGTCTGTAAAGTACATTTCTGTATAGGCCAAATCCCAGAGTAAGAAGTTGCTCACTCTATGGTCACCGCCAGTACGGATAAGTAAATCAGGTTCACCAACTTCACTCAAAGACAAATGGGCACCAAGCATCTCTTCGTTAATGTCCGCTGAAGATAACTCCCCGCGCTCCACTCTCTCAGCTAATGCTTTAGCAGCCATGGTAATGTCCCAACGACCGCCAAAATTCACTGCCACTGACATATTCAGCTCAGTGTTGTCTTTGGTCAGATTCTCGCATTGATCCATCATTGCGCAGATATCAGGGGCAAAACGACTGCGGTCGCCGATAATACGCAACCGCACACCCTTTGCGTGAAGGTCTTTGATATCGTTTTTCATGACGTAACGCATGAGATCCATCAAGACACTGACTTCGCCACTTGGGCGGTGCCAATTCTCGGTGCTGAAAGCGAATACTGTTAAATTGGTAACCCTATGGTCAACGCAAGCTTCGGCTATAGGACGTAGAAGTTTAGCGCCGGCACGATGCCCAGCCGCACCTGGAAGGAAGCGTTTTTTCGCCCAGCGATTGTTCCCATCCATAATGATAGCAATATGGTCAGGAGTCGCAGTCGCGTCGCTACCTTCGCCAGCACTAGCTCTAGCATCAAGCTTTGCACTTGCGTCCGGAGCGACAGATTTAGTATTAGAACTCATGGGCCAGTACCTATTACTATTGCTTTAAATTTCCATCAACTCAGATTCTTTTTCGGCCAGCGCTTTTTCTATCTCTGCTACTCGAGCATCGGTATAAGTTTGCACTCTTTCCTCCCCCTTACGCCCTTCGTCTTCAGCAGCTTCTTTCTCTTTAACAAGCTCACGAATATCGGCAATTGCATCTCGGCGAATATTTCTCACTGAAATACGACCGTTTTCTGCTTCTGCTTTGGCTTGCTTAGCCAAGTCTCGACGATTTTCTTCGGTTAACGGGGGCAACGGTACTCTAATGACTTCACCGTTATTCACTGGTGTAATACCCACATCACTGCGCAGAATCGCTTTTTCTATTTCAACCACCAGCGGGCGTTCCCATGGGGCCAGTAGTAATGTTCGGGCGTCCTCTACGGATACTGAAGCGACTTGATTAAGCGGCGTTTTAACCCCGTAATAATCGACGAAGATGCCGTCCAACAATGCTGGGTTTGCACGTCCTGTGCGAATGCGGCCAAAAGTATTACGCAGCGCATCTATAGATTTGCCCATGCGCTCATTAGCGTCTTCTAAAATTTCATCGATCACAATTCACCCTCAACTATTATTTTTTCTTAGCCAATATCTTAGGCAATGTGTTTGTCTATATTTTTCGTCAACATCTTAGCCAGCGTCTCAGGCCATCTCTTAAAGAAATGCTCTTCAATATCATGACCAATCTAAATCCGCCCGATTTTGAATGCTGTTATTGAACTAGTTCATCGAACTACTTGGGTGCCAATACTCTGACCCTTGGTGAGCGCCAGTAGCGCACCTTTCACCGACGCATCAAATACCACCAAAGGCATATTATTTTCTTTACATAAAACAATCGCTGTTAAATCCATAACACCTAATTGTTTTTCCAACACTTGGTCGAAACTAATGGTGTCGAACTTCGTCGCTGCGGCGTCTTTCTTCGGGTCGCTGCTATAAATACCATCGACATTTGTTGCTTTTAGCACTGTATCCACCTGTAGCTCTACCCCGCGCAGACAAGCGGCAGTATCAGTGGTGAAATAAGGGTTGCCGGTACCACCAGTGACTATCACAACGTGCCCTTCGCGCATTTTGGACAGTGCCAAATCACGGTCATAGCCCTGCACCACACCAGCAATTGCTGAGGCACAAAAGACACTACAAGGAACATTATCGCGGCGCAAGAAATCGCCAAGAGCCAGACCATTCATGATTGTCGCAAGCATACCCATACGGTCGCCTACAACTCTGTCCATACCTGCCTCAGAGAGCTTTGCACCTCGGAAGAGATTGCCTCCACCTAGGACCACTGCAACGCCAATACCTTGGTCTACTATTGACCGGATCTCGTTGGCATAGTGCTCGAGCACAGTGGGGTCGATACCCGACCCAGAGGCCCCACCAAGGGCTTCACCACTGAGCTTAAGCAGCAGGTTTTGCAAAACTACTTACTGTCAGCGAGCTGCGCTGCAACTTCAGCGGCGAAATCTAGTTCTTCAACTTCGATACCTTCGCCAACTTCATAGCGCAGAAAGCTTTGCACTTCGACGCCTGCTTGCTTAACAAGCGCGCCAACTTTTACATTGCCATCTTTAACGAAAGGTTGATCAAGCAAACTGACTTCAGCGAGATACTTTTTAACTCGACCTTCTACCATTTTGACAATTATTTCTTCAGGCTTACCACTATCTTGTGCTTGAGAAAGGTAGATTTCTCTTTCTTTATCAAGGATATCAGCAGAAACGTCTGCACTGTTGACAACCATAGGGTTGATGGCAACTACATGCATAGCCAAATCTCTACCCAAATCATCAGCACTGGCAGAAAGCTCTACCAACGCACCGCGACATTGATCGCCATGCATATAGTGGCTCAGTCCGCCAGTAGCCGACTGCACCACTTGTCCACGACGGATAGTGATATTTTCACCGATTTCCTGAACAAGCGTCTCTCTTTCGTCATTCAACTCAGCAGCCAAGTTTTCTAGGCTACCGTGCGCTGAAGCAAATAACTCATCCGCTACCTTGGATACAAAGGCGATAAATTTCACGTTCTTAGCCGCAAAGTCAGTTTCGATATTGACTTCAACCAACGAGGCCTTAGAGCCATCGTCCGCTACTTTAATGCCCAACAATCCGTTGGCGGTTGTTCTACCTGATTTCTTGGCGGCTTTTAAGGAACTCTTCTTACGCAGTTCCTCAATCGCCTTTTCCATATCGCCGTCAACTTCGGCTAAGGCTTTTTTGCAATCCATCATGCCGAGCCCAGTACGCTCTCTGAGTTCTTTCACCATTGCTGCTGAAACGGCCATAATTACTCCTTGCTTGCGTCTGCATTGCTGCTAGCAGCAGCTTCTTTTGCTGCTTCAGCAGCTTTTAATTCGTCTTCCGCGGCAAAAGCCTCGTTAACGCTCGCCGCTACTGCTTCTGAAATTTCAGCTACAGGCGCTGAAGCTTCATCTACTTCTACAAATTCATTCAAATCTACTGAGGCAGAAGAGTTAGCCTTGCCTTCCGCTACTGCGTCGGCCATTGCGCTTACATAGAGACGGATGGCTCTGATCGCATCGTCGTTACCAGGAATGACATAATCAACGCCAGCTGGATCACTGTTTGTGTCCACGACGCCCACGACAGGAATACCGAGCTTATTGGCTTCAGTAATAGCAATTTTCTCGTGCTGAACGTCAATGACGAAGATCACGTCAGGCAAACCACCCATGTTCTTGATGCCACCAAGGCTGCTTTGCAGCTTATTCATCATACGTGTTCGTTGCAGAGCTTCTTTTTTGGAAAGCAATTCAAACGTGCCATCGGCCGCTTGTACTTCTAGATCCTGCAGACGCTTAATGGACTGTCGGATAGTTTTATAGTTGGTCAACATACCACCCAACCAGCGTTGGTCGACGTATGGCATACCTACACGACTCGCTTGCTCGGCAATTACCTTTGCAGCGGCGCGCTTAGTACCAACAAATAGAATTTTTTTGCCTTTTGATGCGAGGTTACGAACTTCGACCAGTGCTTCGTTGAAGGCAGGAAGGGTTTTTTCAAGATTAACGATGTGAATCTTGTTACGAGCACCAAAAATATAAGGTGCCATTTTAGGATTCCAGAATCTGGTTTGGTGGCCAAAATGCACACCAGCAGCCA
>OJIR01000088.1_pt1 | contig 30519 bp, 23 predicted proteins | sample 1595711 | NCBI WGS metagenome assembly OJIR01 (sample SAMN05416846, study PRJEB24817) | seawater metagenome | isolation source: Sea water | place: Canada:Atlantic | collected 2013-07
TGAATTTAGCTGACTTCTTCACCCACAGTAAAAGCTTATTAAAACTCACTTACCCTATTTTAATCGCCCAATTAATTCAAAATTTAATGGGATTCGTCGATATTGTTATGGCTGGCCGTGTCAGCGCTACTGATTTAGCTGCGGTTGCCGTGGCAAATAGTATTTGGTTACCACTTATATTGACCATTTATGGCTTAATAATGGCGCTCTCTGCCATTGTTTCTCAGCTTGCCGGTGCCAAAAACTATACCAAAATAGTGGAACAAACTTACCAAACTGCTTGGATATCTTTAGTGTTAGGTTTATCACTGATACTTCTCTACTACCTGCTCATTCCGATAGTGTCACCTCTTGTCACTTTAGAGAGCAACCTAGAAGAGTTAATGTTCGATTATTTAGGCTTTATTGTTTGGGGTGCACCTGGGTTTTGTTTATACCTAGTACTAAGAAATTATTCCGAAGGCCTTTCATACACCAAACCAACGATGGTTATTAGTATCATAGGTTTACTGGTTAACATCCCTGCTAATTATATATTCATCTATGGAAAATTTGGCATGCCTGCTCTAGGTGGTGCCGGGTGTGGAGTAGCTACAGCACTTGTTTACTGGTCAATGTTTATCAGTATGCTTGTATATTGCTTTTACTCAAAGGTACTCAAACAAGCAAATTTATTTAGTGCGTTTTATTGGCCTGTCTTTGCTGAAATAAGAGCAATTCTTGGTTTAGGTATTCCAATCGCTTTATCACTTCTTTTTGAAGTGAGTCTTTTTGCTATTGTTGCCATTATTTTAGTGCCCTTTGGCGCGCAAGTTGTCGCAAGTCATCAAGTCGCATTAAACTTTACTGGCTTAGTGTTCATGGTGCCGTTAAGCATAGCCATGGCTACCACCATTAAAGTCGGCTTTGCTATTGGTAATAAAGACTTCAAACAAGCCAGAGACTATACCTTGTATTCAATTGTGCTTGGCTTAGCCCTAGCTTGTATCACGGCGCTAATAACGGTGCTTTTCAGAACGCAAATCGCTGGAATTTATAGTACAGAAGCACCCGTTATTGAATTAGCAGCCAGTTTAATGTTACTTGCTACTATTTATCAATTCTCAGATACCATTCAAGTTGTCTCTGCAGGAGCATTACGCGGCTATAAAGACACTAAGTCGATATTGTATATAACCTTTGTATCTTATTGGCTTGTGGGTTTATCTGTAGGCTTGATCTTAGGAGTAACCGATTGGATTGTTCCGAGAATAGGACCTTATGGCTTTTGGATTGGTTTTATTGTTGGCTTGACCACAGCAGCGATATTGCTCGCTTGGCGCTTACGAATAATTCAAGAGCGAATTAAGAATAATACTTTTGTGCCGGAAGAAACTGACAACTTGGTACATATTTCTTCAGGTAAAATAGATGACTAGCGCAACTTTCGGGCATATTGATGGTAAAACCAGCAAACGAATCTTTTTTTCAATTGAATTAAACAAAACTACTTGCAAGGCGATTAACCAAAAGCTAACATAGCGCTCGTTGAGTTATCAACATGTGCTCGCTTAGCTCAGTTGGTTAGAGTACTTGCATGACATGCAAGGTGTCACAGGTTCGAGTCCCGTAGCGAGCACCATATTAGGGTTTAATAACCCTCTAAGAAAACCCGTAAAGCCCATAACCAAAGGTTTTACGGGTTTTTTTATGTCTAAAGCTATTTCATGCGGTTTCGTGACATCCTCACTTTTTGGGAGTACCAGACAAATCTATCAAGTTGCGGTACTCCAAAATGGCCAAATTAACAAAACCACTAACCAACACAGAGGTTAAGCAAGCTAAACTCAAAGATAAGCTGTAAAGCTTAGTGATGGCAGCGGTTTACTGTTAAGGGTTAAACCCAACGGCTCTAAACAATGGTTGTTAGATTACTTTAAACCTTATACAAAAATCATATTGGAGTGACCTGCGCTACTTACAAAATGTAATTTACATTTGGCGGGGTCCTGCGCAAGCAGTTGCTTAAACTCCATTTATAATCCTTGGTTCGTGTTTTTAAATGTTCCATACTTTCATGTGAAAGTAGATGTAAAACTACAAGAATTCATTGTATATGTCTATACAGAGCACGTTAAGTAGCATAAAAATGCTAGGCTTTCCTGCTAGTTAGCATGCTATAAAACCCTTTTAAAAAAATAAGCCTCCTCATGTTGCGAGGAGGCTTTTACTAAAGGTTTTACCTGAAATATTTAAAATAAGTTAAATGACTGAGTACCACAGCATTTTTTATACTTTTCACCAGAATCACATGAACAAAGTTCATTTCTCCCCTGTTTACTAATAGCTTTTATGGGTGTGTTTATTACTTGTTGAGCCACTTTATCTAACATAACTACAGTTTCCTCCACCATTTTATTAAATGAATCTTGTAGCTTCAAATAGTTATCATCAAGATACATCACTGAATCGACATGCCCTCTAACAACCGCTTTTCCTAGATACTCCTGAGCAAGGATATCATTGTTATCAACCTCAGTAGCTTTATGGTACAACTTACCTAGCTCAAACATTGACTCGGTATCTCCCAACTCAGCTGCTCTTTGAAAACAATCAATAGCTCTATCAATATTTATGGGGCAAGCTTTTCCTTCAGAATATAAGATACCTAACTTATGAAACGTGTAAACGTTTTGAGTTACCTTTTTGTGATTAAGGAATTTAAATGCATTTTTATAATCTTCATCTACATAATTTTGCCAGCCTAAATAAGAATAAGCATCGATAAAGCCTCTTTTTATCAGAGCTCGTAAAATGATTTTTGCTTCTACAGCCCCTTGGTTATCAACCTTCCCTTTTAAGCATAAAAGCGAGTAGTTAAATAATGCGTCACAACTTTCAGGTGAAATTGAAATGCCTTTTCCCTGAGAGTCTATAACGGAACGGATACTCTTTTTTGAAACGAGTTGAAAAGACGTTTTATAACTTTCCGTAGCAATAACAAACATTGAATTTGAACGTTCAACAAATGTAATATCCTCTGGTATCAGTCTTTCATAGCATTCAGCTAACTCTTGGTATAACTCACCTAAACGAAAATGATCATTATGATGATTTGATGTCAGGCTCATAAACCATAAGTTTTTCTGCTCTTGTCCTCCTGCAACTTTCATTTTATAAGTTGGTAGCTCTTTATCAATTCCTAACCCCAAAAAGGCATGTTCTAATAAATTTAGTATTCCTTTTCTTGACTCAATAGCATTGTTTTTTAACTTATCTTTGGCTGCGATGTCATCTTTTTCATAACCAATATCACAAGGAATATGAACACCTGGATTTGTTAACATTCTAACCTCATGGAATGACTCGCTAATTACACCACTTATAATATCGTTACTTCCTAATTCGTCTATTTGCTCATATAATTTCTTGCTCTCAAATTCATAGCTATAATGCTCCTTGTACAATAAACATAACAACTCAAGTATTTTGCGAAACTTCATTAAACTAATATCAGGATCAGCTTTCATAAACAAAAGTGCATCTTTATAATTAGAAGCAATCGACTCTTTAAAAAGAGCAGCAAACTGCTCATCATCAATAATATTATTCATGCTATTTCTCCTTGATTCATAGTGAAGAAACTTTTTGTTTGTTTCAGCTGATATTCCCTATTACTAATCAGATCAACAACATGATTAATGGCATCTTTTTTATAGCGGTTAGCAAATGTTTCCCAGTTAATTTCACAAACACTTAATGCTTGCTCAACAGGAACATTCAAAATCAAGTCACCATATTGATAGCCTTCTTGTGTTTGACTGTTCTGATAAAATCGACCTTGAGGATTAATCATTAAATAAGAGTTAGTCATCGCATCATTATCTTCAACAACCATTACCTGCTCTAACTTAGCGTGATTTGTTACAAAAACAGAAAACTGTTCATCAGTAACTAAAAGCTGATTATTCAACACAGGCAGGACCTGAAAAACCTTCCATTTATCAGGCTTTAACTCATTCATTAACATGCAAAATGATTCTTGATAATTTAAGCTGTTAACAACAGTATTTACTTTTACCGTGATGGTTGGGTTTACTTGGCGAAGCCGTGCAACTGTATTCAATAAGTCAGCTGAATCAAAAGAGTTACCTTTACGATCTATACGGCCAATACCTTTTCTAGAGTCAACAAACTGGCTATCAAAACTAATACCAACCATAGAAAATAAAGAACCATAATTATCTATAAATGTATTAGTTAAATAATGACCATTCGTGATAAGCGATAAGCTGAAGCCTAATTCCTTAGCTTTTATGATCAGTTGTGAAAAGCGTTTTTTAAGAATTAAAGGCTCACCCCCAGCAAAATTTATACGAACATTTTTATACGGAAACACTGCTTTAACTTTATTACCAGCATCATTAAAAAAATAACTAGCGAGTTTTTCCAGCATTAACTCAGCGTCTTTCCCCTGAGTATGGATTTCGTTTGGGCGATCCCACTTGGCATAACAAAATTTACATGAATAATTACAGACCTCTGTAATATGATAATTAATAACCAATTCGCTTTGCGAATTATTCATGTGAACCTCCTGATACAATTACCAGTAGGTTTGCTTTAATAACAGAATCATAGTTAGAGAGGTCATTGCTCGCGTTGAGCAATGAGAAAAGAATTAAGTGATACATATTGCTTGTACTCCAATAGTTCACCACACTGTGCGGTGACTTCAGGAGCAAGTATCAAACTGTGAATTTCACAAAAAAGAGTTTATTGGAAATATATTAATATTTATTTAGGAGTGTATGGAATTCTTCGTATTCTTTCCGTTTAGCTTGATATAAAAGGTTTAACCACTGGCCTTCACCATTTAAAAACTCTGCAGAAGCATGTTCCAATATTTGCCCCAGCTCACCAAATTGATTAGTTATTACCGCTTTAATCGCACTATCGTACGGTGAAGGATTGTTGTCAGCAGTAATAACATTGGCAATTAATTCAACAGAGGTAAAGTCTCCATCACTAAATGGGTAAGGAATTTCATCTTCCACCCAGTCAATATTACCTTTAGATAAAAATTCACTTAACTCAGGTAAGCGAGACTCTAATGCTTGATAAAGCATTTTTTTAGCACGCCACTCAGCAAAGTGTTGTTCCAGCTTACCTTTAGGAAGCTCTGCCCCATTTAACCATTTTGTTACTACTCTTTTATCCTCAAACAAGGTATCAAGAATGACTAAGTTTCGGATGAAATTTTTGTTCCCTGCACGAACAGATCGAGATTTATAATCTACGGATTCAGAAGATGTATCAGGTTCATCTAAAAGTTGTTCCTTTAAGCTCTCATCTTTAACATAATAATTAAGCCTATTACGTAAACGCTCCGGTAGAAATTTTTGCTCAATCCCTAATGCCCTTGATGCTATCGCAGCAATGCTATTACCTTTTCTCGCCATCTTAATCCCTTATCGGCATCTCAATCCTGTAATAATATGAATTACAGCTTGGCTCTCGCTCATTTCCTTCATGCCCTTTGCAATAACAAGGTATTGAATATACTGTTCATCTACACCACAATTTTCTGCCACCTTATATATGGCACCGATACACATTCCTGCAAACATAGCTTCCTTCAACGTAGTACTCATATTAAAAGGCAGTAGTGCTTCTTTTTGCTCAACAAATTCAGAGCAAGCCATAGATAGCCCTTCAAAAGAGTGTGCATTATAAGAGCTTCTATAATAAGTTTGCTGATAACCGGTACATTGCCCCGCAAGAAAAGCTTCGGTTATTGACGTAGACATTTTACTGAGCAATGCTTTTTTCTGCTCATCTCGCTCTTCGCATGCTTTGTCTATATCAATACCTACAGCACTGGCAGATAAACTATAAAAACACAGTAATAAAACAATAATTAAACGCAACATTACTTTATAGCCTCTGCACTTGATAACTTAGCTGTTTCTTCTGGAACCTCGACAGTGTGACCGAACAGAATAAAAGTAAAAATTCCCAAGCCAATTATCATTACGTCATCACGCCAAAATGGCTTGAACTCCCAAGCTATAATGGCAGGAGCAGCAATAAGTATCAGTGCATAAAGTACCGTTGTTAATGAACAAATACTAAGTAAGCTTGTTATAAAACGAAAAGGTGTTAATGAACTTATTTTGTAACTTTTAACTTTGTCTTTTACTATACCAATAAGAGTAAATACAATTGCCGCTAAAAGTATCAACACTATTCCATTCATTTGGCTCAATACTGCTACTGCAATACCACCAATCGTTAGCGCTAATGTTGCAACAATCAGTAGTACCAAATGAAAAAGTGCAAATAACCAAGGAATGGTATTTACTTGCTGCTTAATATGTTTGGATCGAGAGAAGAAGTAAAACTTTACGTTTTTATCACCTTCCTCTTTAGATTTTTTTTCCTGTAGGAGCTGAGTTAAATATCGAACAACGGCCAAATTAGCTGACTTATATTTTTCAAAGCCAGCATCAGACAATACAAAGTCATCATTATCTTTAAGCAAATCATCTGTCTTATTTAAGTAATCAAACTTCTCTTTTATATATGGCGCTATGCCTTCAAATTCATCTGTAAGGTTACTTTCAGAAGATGATAAGCCAAAATCTTTTAATAATTGCTGAATATTAAGACGCCATTGAGCAATCAGCTCTAATTGAGTTAACGATGCTGTAGAAGGTTCCTTCTCTTGAGACGATGCTTGTTCAGAGTCCATATTTACTTTATATGAGCCAGGCTGGCATTCATTAGCGGGTTCTTTAAAGGTCGATTCCATTCTGTTTTCTTTAATAATTACAACTTGAAATCATTATCGCACTATAGACTAAAAACTTAAATAATCTTTTATAATTATTCAGTTACGTATATTTCCAAGTAGTCAAGCAATAATGATATCCTCCTTTTGGGAGATTCCTTTAATCGATACCGTAGAAAAGTTAAGAATACAACTTACCTTTTAACTAATCGATCAATTGCAGGTATATCAAAAATACTAGCCCCTTGGTCACCTTTTCCCGCTTTTATCTCTGCCTTACGCGCCTTGCGCTGCTCATTCGTTACACCAAATACAGACAAGTGAGCATCATCCATTAACTGAATCGCTTCCGATCTAGTGATAACTTGTAAAAATTCACCGGCATTAATAAAGCCCTGCACTCTGTGCTTAAGTTCAGTATCAAGTTTGTTTTTATGTAATAGCTGAAAGTAACCAATTAACTGTCTTGTACATTCGATTTTAAAACTTACTTTGTCTATATTTTCATTGTTCAAAATAAAAATACTTCTATGGAATAAAGTACCCTTCATGAAATAAAGCAACAACCACATTCATCTGGCTATTATGGACTTTAGGCTCGGCATTGCTAATCACCTTGCCCCATAAATCTTTAGTTGTTAGATTTGGAGAACTTTGCAGCAAATCCGCGGCATCATTTGCATAAGCTTTATTAGCTTTTGAGCTAGTGTAACTACCGGATTTAACCCCTTTTACTTTCCCCTCTTCACATAAACCCAAAAAAGCTGAACGTGGACAGCCTTTCTTTCTAGAACTTAACTGAGTAGGAAAAACAGCAATTGCAGCTTCATCCCACGCGGTGCAAGGATCTTTTTCTTGAGACTGAGTAAGTTGGTTCACGGCATTCAAAGCAACTAAACCGTACTTTCCATAATTGACCATATTTAATCCATTTCTGCTTAATAAGTAATGATAACCACAAAACTATAAGGTATATTTTAATTAACAAAACGATAGCATGATAATTTTAAAAGTAATACTCTTCAGGTTAACTTAAACCATTAACTTATAAAGACTTTTAAAACACTTTAAAGGAAGAAAAATGGCAGTTTTTGATAATGACGACCGATCATACTTAACGTGGGTTAACAACTTTCCCCAAAGCTTTGTAGCTAATGTATTACGTGCACCAAACTCTAATTACTTTGTAATCCATCAAACCAACTGCGCAACAATAAACGGCACGAAGAAGGACTATACCGAAAACAGCTTTACAAAAAATGACTACATTAAAATTTGCACTCATAATTATCACGAGCTAACAGATTGGGCACAAGCAAACAGAATAAGAAGTAAGCCCATTAAAAACTGTGGCATTTGTAAACCTCAAGCAGAGCCATAAACTGTATGAAAGATCATCATGAAAATAACGCTTGGCTTACCAGCAAAGAAACACAAAAACGCCTGAAAATTTCAGGCTGTGACTTAATGCACTTACGGGTAAGCGGTAAACTAAAATTTAAGAAGCAAGGTAATGCCTATTATTATCAATTCCCCCAAAATCAAGGAAGTTTAAATACGAATGAAAGCAACCAAAACAAATAGATTTGACCAGTTGGCCTCAGGTATAAAGAAAATTGATAAAGAAAGTAAGCTCAAATGTAACCTCAGTATTAATAAAAATACAGAAGCCTTTTTAGTCACCAAACTATCAGACTATTTATATAAAAAATTCACAACAATAAATTATAAGTTAGAAGTACGGCCTAACGATATACTTGAACAATTAGGCTTCACCGCTGATGAAATCACCAGTTATAAACGGAATAAAGAATGGAGAATAAATGGTTTCTTAGACTCTGTACTTTATTATCAAAACGCCAGAAACCACCAAAAGCCTGCACATATAATTGAATTCAAGCGCGGCAAACGTGAAAGGAGCATATTTAAAGATTGTTTACGATTAGCGGTGCTAGTCAATGCAGCTCAGCAATCAAGACAAGATAAGGGCAAAACGACTAAGCATAGATTGGAAACGGCATACTTTATTACAACTGCAGTTTACCCGAAAGGCAAAGAAGTAGAAGAGATCCAGAATAGCTTCTGTAAAAACCTAACTAAAGTTGACACTAAATTAACTGATAATGGGCAAGAAGTTCAGATGAGTTATGATATTTTTAAGCTTGGAGAAAGTAGTGATGGTGTAGAAAAGAGTGATAAAAATGTCTGGGCTATTGTTATTGAAATCACACCTTTGTAATCATGAAGTTTATTGAATATCGAGAGCACGTAAAAGCATTAAAATACGGTAAACAGTTACCTACTGCTGTTTACCTACATCGCTCAGCGATTGAAGAAGCATTAGCAGAGCCGCTACTTAAGTTAGTGTTTGATAACATCAACCAACTCAATATTCCCGAGCCTTGGAATTTACTAAAACTATACAAACGTGATTTCAAAATAGCTCTGCTAAACTACCCTGACTTTGATACTTACGCCTACCCTGCACTTCATACCAGCATCACTATCGATATTGAAGAGCAAACCAATCGCAAAGCCAATTACCAAGAATCTGAAAACCCACCAATATTACATCGTAAAGAAACCTTTGTTTTAGCTAACTACCCATTAATAGAAACCTTCAAAGCCATAACCGCTGAAGGGGAAGCAATAGAGCTATACAAAAACACCAAAACCATTGGCTTCAAACAACAATGGCAAAAGCTTATTAAACGTAAAGGCTATCAATTAAATGATGTCGGTAGGCTGTTACCTTTGGTAACGCTTTCATCGCCAATAGCAGATAATGAGCAAACAAAAACTACAGAGCCACATACAATAGCTAGGCATTTAACCGCTATAAATCGTGACAAACTATCAGCCCCCTTTCAAAAGCTTGCTCATCATAACTTTTTAGCTGGTGATTACAGCATACTAGATTACGGGTGCGGTAAAGGTGACGATGCAAACGAGCTTGAAGCCCATGGCTTAAATATAACTAGCTGGGACCCTGTTCATAAACCTGAAGGTGAAAAAACACCTAGCGATATTGTTAATTTAGGCTTTGTATTAAATGTCATTGAAGATGTAAACGAGCGCACTGAAACCCTTAAAAATGCATGGCAATTAAGTAACAAGCTATTGGTTGTTTCGGTAATGCTGGCCGGGTCTGCCAAGCTAGAGCAATTTACGCGTTATAAAGACGGCGTAATTACTAAGTGGAATACCTTTCAAAAGTACTATAGCCAAGCAGAAATTCGCTCTTACATTGACCAGGCATTAAAAACTAAAGCGGTAGCATTAGGCCAAGGTATATTTGCCATTTTTAAGGATAGAAAACTTGAAGAGGAGTTTTACCTAAACAGGCAATATCAATCTAATCAGCAAACGAATGAAAACGACAGCAACTTTGTTTGGCAACAATTAACAACCAGACCTACGCCAGAAAAATCACAAAACAAGACACAAGCAAAATCACTTTACCAAAAGCATACGCAATTATTTGATGAGTTCTGGCACCAATGTTTAACGTTAGGAAGAATCCCTGCCAACGACGAATTTGAATGCAGTGACGATATTCGCCATATTATAGGAAGTCATAAAAAAGCATTTGAATTAATGGCTGACACCATAGGATTAGAAAGCTTTGAAAAAGCACAAACACAACGCCGTAGCCATGTACTAGTTTATTTTGCGCTGAGCTTATTTGAAAAACGTAAAGCTAAATCTCATATGCCCGCAAGGTTGCAACGCGACATAAAAGCCTTGTTTGAATCTTACAGCCAAGTGATAGAGCTAGCCCAATCATTGCTCTTTTCGGTAGGCTCTCCTGAAAATATCGACCAAGCCTGTACTAAGGCTTACCAAAAGTTCAATTGCGGAAAACTGATTACCAGCAAATCTTACTCATTTAACCGCGCTTTACTTAACCAAATGCCAGCGGTTATTCGAGTTTACGTAGGCTGTGCAATTCAGCTTTACGGTGATATAGACGATATTGATGTAATCAAGGTACACATTCGCTCAGGCAAAGTAACGCTACTTAAATATGATGACTTTAATAACAAAGCTCTGCCACTACTTACCGAGCGCACTAAAATACGCCTGCATGATTTAGACATAGACTTTTTCTACTATGGCGATGAATACCCTTACCCACCGCTGTACGACAAATCAGTTTATTTACCAAACAGCAGCCCTGAATATAAAAAACAGCAAACGTTTGAAAACAGAATTGCTAAGCAATTAAAAGACTTACCACTAGAGCAAATGCCTGACTGGGAACTGCTACAAAAGATATTTCAATACCAAGGAATCAAGCTTAAGGGTAACAAGTTTTATAAATTGAATAAAGCTTAAACTAAGTAACGTTGTTTTACCTTCCAACCATCAAAAACACTGGTTTTACTGACAGTAAAACGTTATTATTCCGAACTAGAATAACGGCACTTTTAATATAAACAAACATTATAACGTAATAATTATTACGTACTACTATTAAAGTAACGTAATAATTTAACGTTGGTACGTAACTATGAACAACCATCAAGATTCAGGCTATTGTTTTTCATTTCCAGCAGTAAGAGGCACGCAAGCTGGTAGACCTTTTTATATTGCAACATGTCCATTGCGAACGATACCAAAAATATTTGTTTTCGACGAAGAAGAAGTTCCACCCGAACTTAGGGCACAGCGAACACTCAATAAGTCTAGAATTCCTGCCATGGTTAAGTATTTGGTAGAAAACCCTAACGATTACGTATTTTCAGCGTTAACCGTCTCAGTTGATACAACGGTTACGTTCAAAGATAGTGATCCTGAAAACACGCCAAATCTTGGCATATTAAAGGTTCCTTTAGATGCTCAAATTCTCATTAACGATGGTCAACACCGTCGTAAAGCTATTGAAGAAGCATTAAAAGAAAATCCTGATTTAGGCTCCGATAACATACCTGTTTTATTCTTTGTCGATGAAGGTTTAACGCGTAGTCAGCAAATGTTTGTTGACCTCAATAAATATGCGGTTAAACCAAATACATCTCTTGCTGATTGTTACGATAAGCGTGACCCAAGCTCAGAAGTAGCACGTTATCTTGCTGCCAATATACAGCCGTTCAAAGGTTTTACTGAAATGGAGAAATCCAACATCAGCTCAAGCAGTGGCAAGCTTTTCACATTAAGTGGTATCAAACAAGCAACTAGATCCCTAATGGGAAAAAGCCCGAAAGAGCCATATTCAGAAGAAGAAAAAGAATTGGCGGCTACCTTTTGGCAAACTATTTTTAATTACACCCCTGAGTGGAAAATGGTGTGTAACAAAGAGCTGTCACCTTCACAATTTAGGCAAGAATATATTCATGCCCACGGCATCGGTCTTCATGCCCTTGGCGTTATGGGTCATACCTTAATCACAGATCAACCAGACGAGTGGCGTGATACGTTAAAAAAATTAGAACTAGTGGATTGGCGTAAGTCCAATACAACATTTGCTAAACGTTGTATTAATCAACAAGGCCGCTTATCCAAAGCGACTATAAATATTCAATTAGTAGCTAACGCATTAAAAATTGAACTTGGCTTAGCGCTTTCTCCTGAAGAGCGTGCATTAGAATTACAGGCACAATCATGAACAACATATTTGAAGCAGACAACCTAGATGATGAGCAACTCGATTATGTAAATAATGAGTTTTTCTCTGGGTTCAAACGATACAAAAACTGGAAAACTTTACCGCCTAAATTAAGGGATCATTTACCTAAGTATATAAAAGATAAAAGTGACTTAAAGGCTAAAGTAGAAGAAAACACGTTTAAAATTAAGTCGTTAATCAATATCGTTTACTCTCTATTTTCTGAAATACCTAAAAACGATAAAGTTACTGATAACATGGATAAATTATCAGGAATTAGTAAAAAAAACACTGATAAATCACCCTTAAATGAGCAGCAACAAAAAGCTGTATCAGCCTATTTAGAGCTTGTTAATGATTCAAAAATCGAATCATTTTCTGCTACAAGTGATGTTTATAATAATCTTGTACAGCAACATCAAAACACACTGAATACTGAGCTGCATTTAAGACAGTCTGATAATACTTTAAGCCTATGTGTTAATTTAATAAACCAATTTAAAGATGATAAGGAAGATATTAGTTATAAAAAGACTCACAAAATTACCAGGAAAGTTGAAAAGATAGTAAAAGACAACGAAGTCGATTTAAGTGAAGACTCTGAGTATGACTATCCTCGAGAAGTATTAAATGCACAAGAATGTCAAAAATATTTAGAAAATCAGATATTTCAAAATGGTAAAGTTGCTGACTATGAACCTCACTGCAGCCAAAAGTTAATCGACATAGTCCACCGTGTACAATCTGCGTACGCGTTAGATAATCGCCCTTGGGTAATCGGCTACAGTGGCGGTAAAGACTCGTCTGCTGTTGCAACACTTATCTACATGTCTGTGTTAGCGCTTGAAAAAGAAAAGCGTACTAAAAATATTTACCTAGTTGCATCAGACACCTTAGTAGAAACACCAAAAGTAGTGGATCATATAGATAACTCGTTAGCTGCTATACATAAGCAAGCTAAGCTTGACGAATTACCAATTACTACGCACAAAGTACTGCCTGAGGCCAATCAATCCTTTTGGGCTTGTTTGTTAGGCAAAGGTTACCCTGCCCCAACTAAAAGCTTTCGTTGGTGTACAGAGCGTATGAAAATCAATCCTGTGAGTGATTTTATCAAAAGTAAAATCTCACAGCATGACGAAGTAATCGTAACACTTGGCTCAAGAAGTGAAGAAAGTGCATCTCGTGCACAAGTAATCGCAAAGCATAAAATAGAAAACTCACGTTTTGCACGCCATACAACACTAGCAAATGCCTATATTTATACGCCTATTGATACCTGGAGCATGGACGATGTTTGGAAAATACTCAGGGCTTGTAGCCTTGAAGTAACAACATCGCCACTAGGTATTGGTAAAAAGTGGGCTGACAAATACGATCTCGAATGGCAAAACCCATGGGCTGCTAAAAACCTTACACTTTGGAATTTATACAAAGATGCATCTGATCAAGGCGAATGCCCTATGGTTATTGATGATAGTACGCCATCTTGTGGTAACTCTCGCTTTGGTTGCTGGACGTGTACCGTAGTGACCAGAGACAGAGCAATGGAAAGCCTGATTCAAAATGGTGAAGGATGGATGGAGCCTCTGCTCGTATTCAGGAATATATTAGCCAAAACCAATATTATTGCCAAAAAAGATAGATACAGAAATTATAAACGTCGTATCGGCCGCGTGAATTTCCAACGCGCTAAAGAAGGCGAAGACATCAGTGTTGAACGTGCTCATGTACCAGGCCCGTATTGGTTAAAATACCGTAAACGCTGGCTTAGAAAGCTACTAGTTCAAGAGAAGCAGTTTAATGAAGCTGGACACAAGGTCGAGCTAGTCACTAAACCTGAATTACACGCTATTCGCCAAGAATGGTTAAACGATCCAAATGAGCCTGATTGGAATGACTCTTTACCTGGTATTTACCGGAGTGTTTATGGTAAAGATTTAAACTGGGTTTATAACGACAACTCAACGTTTGATAAACAAGGCGCACATATTCTTACCGAGCTGGGACAAAAACATAATGTTGTGCCACAAATGGTAATGAAGCTGTTAGATCTTGAAATATCAATGGAAGGACTTAGCCGACGTAGCGGTGTACAAAACAAAGTAGCCACAATCTTAAAGCAAGACTGGGGCACATTAGAAGAAATTAAAGAAAAGCAACAAGACCAACAAAGCAAAGCTGGTTATGACGTTTTTCAAGAAGAAATAAGCTCACTCAATGACAAACTTGCCACTGTTGAAGCATTATTAAAGCAGGAGTTTTAACATGATTATCAAAAGCCTTACTTTAAATAACTTCCGTGTATTTAATGGTGTAAATGATATAAGCCTTGCACCAACCTCAGATGATAAATCTATCATCTTATTTGGTGGTTTAAATGGTGCTGGTAAAACCTCAATTTTAACCGGTGTGCGTGTTGCTCTTTATGGCCGTTCAGCATTTGGTTTCAATATGACCTCAACCGAGTACCACGAGCAATTAGCCGCCTTAATTCATAAAGGCAATGGTATTCAGCACAACAATGCCTCTATAGAATTAGTCTTTACCTATAGCCAGCAAGGTGTCGAAAACGAATATAAAGTTATTCGTAGTTGGAGAAAAGGTCAAAAAGACAAATTAGCTTTATACAAAAATGATGTAGCTGAGGCTGCGTTAGGTTACGAGCAATGCCAAGCCTTTTTAAATGAGTTAATTCCCATTGGTGTTGCCGATTTATTCTTTTTTGATGGTGAAAAAATTGCTGACTTAGCTGAAGATCAATCAGGTGCAGTATTACAAACAGCCGTAAGAAGGTTGTTAGGTATTGATGTTATAGAACGCTTAAAAAATGATTTGAATATTTTCTTGAAACCTCATTTAAGCCAATCAATGCCAGATAAAGTTAAAAATGATATTGCTCAACTTGAAGAAAAAAGAAAAGCATATGAAAATAGCTACGATAGTTTAGTTCATGATGCTGACTCCCTTGTTGTGCCCATTAACGCAATTAAAGATAGTATTCGCAAAGCAGAAAGCGATGTTATGAGCTTAGGCGGTGAGTGGGCTAAAACAAAAGCACAAGAAGAAGCCAAAGTTAAAGAGCTACAACTGACTAAAGCGAATATTGAAGCAAGTATTCGTAAAGAAATGGAAGGCTCTCTACCTTTTACATTGGCAAAAAACACTCTGAATGGTTTACTTAAAACATTAGAAGCTGAAGCTGAAACAAAACAAAAACAAGCCTTTGTTAATGAGTTTTCAAAATATAAAACACAACTATTGGAAAGCTTATCAGGTAATGCATCAGCAAAACAAAGTGCTGAAACAGCAATAGAAGCTTGCTTAAATAGCTACCAATCCATAAATAACCGTGATGATTCAAAAACATTACAGCTTGATTTATCAGAGCGTGAACGTGGTCAAATACTTCATCAAATTGAAGTAACTGCACCTAAGTCTCGCAAAGAATTTGAACAACTTAAGTCGCAGCTTACCGGCATTGAATTTGCTCTAGATGGCGCAGCTATTAATATTGCCCGTGCGCCAGATGAGTCACGTGTTGCAGATAAACTTCAAGAAGTCGCTGCCCTCAATGAAGAAAAAACAAAAGCAATATTAGCGCGAAATAACAAATTAACAGAAGCGAAGTCTGAGATTGAAAAAGCAGTTGAACTCGCAAAAGCTATTCAAAAAATTCACGACAAATACAGATCTGCAAGTAACGTATCTGAAGCAGTAACTAATGCGCAGAACACCAACTCATTACTTGAAAGATTTGCCAAAGAGTTAACTGAAATTAGAGTGAAGCAGCTAGAGTCTGAATTTATAAAAAGCTATCAAAAACTAGCCCGTAAAGATGATTTAGATATTTCTGCTCGAATCAATATCACCACATTTGATGTTGAGTTAATTGATGAGCACAACAATACCATTAACCGTAAAGAGCTTTCAGCTGGTGAGAAGCAAATATACGCTATAGCTATTCTAGAGGCGCTAGGTAAAACATCAGGCCGTAAGCTGCCAATCATTATTGATACGCCATTAGGGCGTTTAGATTCACACCACAGAGACAAATTGATAGAGCGGTACTTCCCTGATGCCAGCCATCAGGTAATTATTCTTTCAACTGATACTGAGGTTGATGAGAACTACTTTACCCAAGGTAAATTTGGCAACAGTATTTCCCATGCTTATGAAATCCAATTTAATGGTGAAACCAAGGCGTCTAAAGTAGCCGAAGGTTATTTCTGGAAGACACAACAAACAACAAATTACGTGGAGGCTTTGTAATGTTACCTAACCGTATGCAATTAACTAAAACTGTTGAAGAGCAACTTAAGCGCTTAAAAAGTCATACAGATATCACCCCAAATGTATCTGCACGTATCGCCTTTTTCCGTTCGGTTGAGTCGGGTTTCACTTTTACCGAAAGTGATGAAAAGAAGCTCGATGGTAGTTTAATGTTAGATAAAATCACTTGGCTCGGCGAAACTCAGCTAATAACCGAGCAAGTGTTAAAATTGAAATACCCAACATTGGAAGGTAAAGCACTACAATCTGCTTGGGCAGCTCATGTAGAAGATGGTATTGCAGCCTTGAGAAATCATAAAACTTTGAATGATCTTTCAAATAATATCTAAACTGAATTATTAACTCACACTCGTTAATTATTAGAGAGTGTGAGTTAATGTTTTGTAAAAAATTAACTACTATGTTGTTTCTTCACTTATAAAAATATCATTTATCTCTTTAACATCCCTATACCCTAAAGAAAAAATTATCATTAAATCAATAAGTAAAAGTTTTTCTCTTTCTACTTTGTTTTCCTGAGTAAAATTCTCGTGGTGAGATAAACTTTTAGTTATATTTATTCGGCATCGATCATAGACAGCTGACTTATCAATAATTAACTTATTGCCACACTCTTCATTCTCTTGTTGATATAATAAAGCTAAATTACCTAATTCGTTTTTAATACCTTCCATTTCAGGAAGTTGGTTTTTGACTTCAGCATTAGCTGGGTATACATGTTCAATAGAGAAACTTTTGGGCTGGGCAAGGGTTTTAGAGTGGTTTTTATAAATATTTAAATAGTTACCCTTACAGCCATTGCTCACCCATTTTGAAGACTCTTCTAGAGTAATTAATAAGTATTTTAGGTTTTTATTATCACCGCCATCTAAATAATTCAAACTTTTCAACTTTTCAGAAAACTCAGTCAAGTTAATTTTTTCGATTATGATTTTCAGATCATCACAAAACCATTTAACCTGATATTTAATCGGGCACTCATTGATTTTCTTTATAGCCCGATAATACGCTTTAGTTACAGGTGTCATAGTTTTATTTAGACAAACTCTAAACATGAAAAAGAATTTTTCCAAAAAGAAAACTAATTGATAAAATTTCTTTTCTGTTAGCTCAGTAGCTGAAATAAGGAGTGGTAAACAATGAGTATGTTTAAATTGCACAACAAGATTTTGCAATTTAGCACGTTGATACTCTGACAAGTTAGAGTCTGCATAAGGCCAAATTCCTTCTGAAAGGTTTTTTAACTTAGTTAATTGTTTTTGAATATCATCAATTCTATTTGGAATCTCCTCTTCATCAGAAAAAAAGTTAGAATTAAAATCGCCAAATAGACTTGTCTTATTTATTGATTTAGCTTTTTTAGCCGTATAATAAGTTATTAATTTTTTATCTGTACTAAGTGAACCTTCAGCTGTAATTAAATCCCACTGTTTTTCTAAATCATCTATCTCAATTTTATTTTCATCATCTTTATGCTCATTGGCTCTATCAACTGTACCTAGAGATGAAGCCCTCAATAAATCCCCAGCGGTTAAGCTTCGTCCTCTGTCATTTATAACTTGAAATAACTTATAAGCATCACTTACATTTGTCATTTTTAGTAATAAAATACGGCAAGATTTACAGAGGACTTTATACATTAAGTCTACATTTTCTATTACAGTAGCACCTACAGGGTCATTGAATTTTTTTAACCACCTGTCAATCTCATTAGACGCATTTTTTATTAATACATGGGATTTTATTTTTGAGTCACCAAATCGGTTTTGTAAAACATCTTTATAGTAAGCATCATCACGCTTAGATAAAGTGATTCTATCAAACTCCGTATCTTTTCCATTTTCTTCTGTTATTAAAGTAACAAATTTAGATTTGTATTTTTTAACTCTTTTATCTCTAGTTTCTGATTGTTCCCCGGTCAACTTAACTTCCTGCAAGTAGTTTATTATTCGAGAAACCATTAATACGGTAGTAGACAAACGCTGTTGACCATCAACTAGTTGATAAATAACTTTTTCATCAAGTTCATCTTCGTTTCCTTGTCTGACACAAACAATACCTCCTAAAAAGTGCTGCCCAACATGACCTTCCGTCTTTTTTTGTGTATATAAATCAAATAAATCATCACAAAACTGTTTAACGTTATTAACTTGCCAAGAATAAGCCCTTTGGTATTTCGGCACCTTAAAAACGGTACTTTCACCAAAAACGGTATCCATAGCACAATAGTTTGGTTTTACTTCCATCATAATTCCTTTTTTATTCTTTATTATTTTTTGTTTATTACACACGACAAAGCACAAAGCGGCACAACTGTATCAAGTAACCCCCTTTGATAAGTAGCTTCAACTAATGTACGCACATTATCACCATACCTTTCAGTCACTCTTTCTACGCCACGGTTATGCAACTCCTTACCAAGACGTCCTAATTGTTTAAAGACTGCCATATAATCAATTACTTCTTGTTGATGATTGGATGTAAAATCGTACCACTCACGCAACGTTACTACTTCAGCATCACGTTTAGCTTTTTCAACCATTTGAATATAAGCAACAACCTCAGGGGACTTTCTGCTTAACATCTTTTTCTCGGCAACGGATGTATCACTCATCATTAAGTAACTCCCAAAATGCTTTATCTTTAATTTTTTGTACTTTCTTATCACCATCAACATAAAGGCTGTAATGCTTATCCAGTTCACGAATTGATTTCATTAATTGCTCTTGATCCGCTTTATCGTCTTTATTGAAAATGGATTTAATATCTTGATTTTTTATTTGCCCAACACGATGCACAATCCAACTTAGTATGTAAGCTGAGTAGTCGTTCTCACTGGTTTTAAAGTGGGTAATATCTTGCGTTGAAAGAATAACGCCAACACCATATTCACGCCCTTCTTTCAGTACTTTACGCAGGCTTGGGAAGTTTTGTGACATGAAGTTATCGGCTTCATCAACCAGCAGTAACTTAGTTACTTGCCTGAAATCACCTTGTACTTCTGGCTTCCCTTGTTTTTGCATTTGAGAATAAAACAAATCAAGGGTAAGTGCCACTACCAAGTTTTGTATTTCTCCTGGGTAACCTGCTAATTCAATTACAGTTATTCCATCAACGAGCTCGTAAAGTGATGTACACTTGGTAATGTCCGTTTCAAATATTTCGAGCTCGTATAGACTTTCAAGTGCCGCGTATAGTGAATCTTCAGTAGGCTCACTTTCTTCAAATAGTGCCCACACATCAGCAATAGTTGGCGCAGGTTTACTCCATGTACTTGGGTCTGCCTTTTTAATACCAGCTAGGTCATAGGCTTCACCAATTAACTTACGTAATTTAAGTGTTTGCTTTTGCCCTAAACCAAACGCTTTACCCATGGTTTCAGAGAATCCACGTGCGGTATGTACTGGCAACATTGGTGTATCGCCAAACAAGCTTAAAGGGTTATAAGGTAACTTGTGTAAGTTAAACTTTTTACCTTGAGTAGCATCAATAAACTTATCGTCAACATAGTCTGACTTGTAATCAAAAATCAAAATACCAATTAGTTTACCATCAACATTGTTATGTTGATTACGGTGCAACTGAGTCACCACCGATTTAGTGCATTGGGTTTTACCTGTACCCATGGTGCCAATGATACCTGAGTTGGTATTCATGAACTTAGCGGTATTGGTAGGCTCCCACAATATTGGCTGTTCATTTTGAACGTTATGGCCGATGAGAACTTTTAAGGTATCTGTTGCCGCTTTAGGTGATGATGATACTGGCTTTGTTGAGCCCAAATCACCGTCTGCTACATTGTCATAATTAGGCTCGTCTTTATGGTAATCAACTGATTGGGCGGCGCTTACTTCTGTTTCTTTTTTATTTGAAGTTTCGTTGGTATTTTCTACCACCTTAATTCTGTTAGTTGATTCACCTAACAGGTATTGCTCTGGAATATGGCACAGCTTTTCAGGGCAAACTTCATGCATTAACTCTTGCAATGGCGTACTTACAAAACCGCGTAGGTAACTAATAGGCAGTTGAATTTTTAAGATGTTTTCTACTTCGGTGAACTCCGCTTCAAAGAATGTCTCGTTTTCTACGTGTGATACCAAAAATCCATCAGGGTAATTATTAATTTCAGCAATGCTGTAATCACCTTGTAACCACCATTCACGTTGATTAATAAAATCAGTAAAGTAATCATCTTGATACAAGTTATAGAGTTTGTATTTATCAACCTGCATTAATACTTGGCGAATAAACAAACCACGGTATAAACCGCCAGCAAAGTCTTGTCGGCCTAGAATATCTTCCGTTAAATAGCGTTTAAGCTCTTTAGCTTGTTGTACACCTTTATTGTGAGTTTGTTTAACACCTGTTTTCACTTCAAGGGGTAGCAAGTACATTTGTTGATTTTTAAAACCAACAAATAATACATCGTCAGAAATAACCCCTGATTTATAACCTTGAACATTTCGTGAGAAGTCACTATCACTCATTTTTAAACCGATATTACCCGCGACTCTTATCATTTCGGCAACGGATAAAGGTACCCAAGTAATGTCAGATTTAGCCAATAAGCAATTAACAAATTTGTACGCGCCAATAATGCCTTTTTTCTCTTTACGGTCATTTTCATTTTTACGGGCATCCCCATCAGCTTTGATCATTTTTAATAACCATTCACCGTTGAAAGCATTAAACTCTTCCGTAATACCACCTTCATCTTGCTCTAATACTTTTTTATACAAGTCAGTTTGTTTACTTACCGTAATGGCATCGTAATTAACTGAGTTGGTGTAATTGTCAGAGTAATGAATGAGTACCAAATCTTTCGCATTTTCAAAGAAGTCTAAAGTCACCTTAGGGTCAATTATTGTTGTCCAAATTGAACTTTGGTATGAGCGCTCTAATAAGGTTTTAAAACTGTCACTTACTGCCAATGCCATAGATTTAGATAAGCTATGTTGCTCATTAGATTTTCGCGATGGCTTAATTAAACTAGCAAGGTTTTTAGCAATACGTAAATGCGGTAACTCAGTAGTATCAACACCTTTAAGACCAAAACCAGTAAAGTAACTGTCTTCTTTATTGGCTGCAGCTTCGCCCGCTAATAAGCCATGACAAACTACACCACTTAGCTCTTCAGCTACGTTAACGTCGGTAGGCTCTACTTTGTTATTGTTTCTGAAAAAGCTTAAATGTGCATAAGCTTGCTCTGTAGTTTTTCTGTTTTCAAATTTACTGTAAGTTAAACGCGTTCGAAGTAAATCAATGATTGCATCGGCTTGCTCACGTATTGCGCCTTTGTCTAACTCGTATAAGGCCTTTATTTCGTCATAACTGGCTGTTTCAGCAAATTTATCAAACTCGGTAAAGGTGAGTTTGTCATCGTATAAGTTAACGTGAATTTGGCAAACTTTGTCTTTTTGTGTTTTAACATAATCGACTAAGCCTAAAAATAGCTCATGATTTTCTTGGTTATTTACTGAGTTAATGATTAACGTTGAGCGAGCGCCGGCATTAAATAATGCTGAGAAGGCATCTTTAAATTCACCAACTTTTTCTTTCACTAATTTACGTACGTAGGCGTAACTTGTTTCTTGTTGCGGCACGAGTTTTAACCAAAAACAGTTTTCTTTCTCTAATTGATTATATGAGAAACCATGAACAGGATGATAAACAAAGGGTAATAAACCTTGCGCATTTAAACGACTAATAGTGACTTTAGGTAAGCCTTTAAAGCTACCTTGCTCATCTGCTTCAATGTTGTTAGCTAGGTTTAAAAAATAGGCTAGATTTAATGGATGAAAAGGAGTTAGCAGCTCTTCATCGTTATAATGAGCAAAACCGATATTAACTAAGCGTTTTTGCGCTTTGCTTAACATTACATCAATGCCAATTTGCTCAATGGCATTTAAGTAGGTATTAACTACGTTAGTAACTAGTGCGCGGAATTCACTGCCCCAACCAGAAATACTAGGTAGTGTTTTTTTCTCAATGCAGAAATCAAAAAGAGTTCTATAAGCTAAATGAAGCGCTGGATATTCTGCTTCAATGTCTTGAAGGTGTACATTTGCCTCTTCATCAAGCTTTTTAGTTAGTAATTGTTTATCTACTAAATCAGCTTCCCATTGAAGTAATGTTAATCTTCTACCTTTGGGTGCAACCTCTTTGTTATCGAGTATTATTTTAGATAATTTACCTTCTGAGCGTTTGAAAGTACCAAAGTAATCATTTTGATATAAGCGCACAAAGCGGTCTTGATCCAATAACAGCGGCAGTGTTAATGAGTCTGTTGCAATGGCACCTTCTACATTAAAGGTTAAAGTTGAATGGCTACTTTTAACAATAAAGTGTAAGCGGTCAGACTCGTTAGCCACTTGCTCAAAATCTATTTCGCTTGTATTGGCGGTATCAAATACATCACCAATTTCTTCAAGTAAGGCTTTACTGCCCTGCTCAGCAATAACAAAGCTGTTATCTTCTGTTTGTAGCGTTATGCGATTCTTATTAGGCTCTATCAAATAGCAGTGTCTAAATGAATCTAGATAAAACTCATTCGCTGGCAACACTAATACTCTGAATTTAAAGCGCTCAGCTGTTTTCTCACGTTTTAATACTAAAGAAAAATACAGTGGCTGCTGCTTAAATTTTCCTGATAGCTTAACTCGGCTTCTTTTGCCGCCAGTATTGTCTGGGCTAGCAACACTAATATCATCAACTTTGTTGTGCTGAATAATACATTGTTTTTTCTCTATCTTGCCGCCTAAAAAACTTAATTCTAGGTTGTATTCTGTTTGTTCTGGTTCTAGTACTAAAATTAGCTGCCTGTCTCGCATACCTGTTTTACTATCTGACTTATTGCGAGAAATTAATTCACCTTGCTTTAAGGATTCTGTTTCAAGTTCTAGCTCATTAGCTAGGTTTTTAGCTTGCTCTTGAAAGCAATCACTTAACTCAAGTTCGGTACGCCATCGCTCTGGCTTGTCGCCACCAAAGTTTTTGTTAATAAATTTTTCACTGAAGTTCATTTCAGCAAGCTTTTCATCAAGCTCATTTGGAAAGTGTTCAGTAATAAAGTCTAACTTTTCATAGAGCTTTTTATTCTTGTCTAAACGTTGGTTAATTTGCTCTTGTTTTCCACTCCAGTTGAGAATGGCTTTATCCTCAAGTAAACCTAATTCGCCAAACTGCAAGTCACCGTCAAGTAGTGCTTTATATAACTCAACAAAGCCAAACATGGTGGCACCATCATCAAGAATTTGCTTAAAGCGGTGCTCAAGTAAACATTCAGATACTTCGAAAGAGTCGTCATACTCATTAATAAGCGTTTTCATTGACTCTTTTATCACTTCCGCGTGCCAAACTGCACCTGGTTGCGCTACGTCTTCAGCAGAATTGATTAAGGTATCTAACATACTGTTGTGAATTACCAACAACGCAGAGCCTTTTAATGGACCTTGTTGACCCGCAACTTCGTCGCGTAAGTGAGAAATAAAATTTTCTGAAAAGCCATCACCTTCTTCATTGTGTAGAACTGGAATTAGTGTAATTTCGCCACAGCTCAAAACCTTAAGCTCAATACCTTTTACGCTTATTGAAGCCTGTGATTTTGCTATAAATGCTTGATGAAGCTTTTTGCTGTTTTCGCTGTCAGGTGATTGAAACTGATAGCGGTAACCTGCTTCAATGTTGGTGGTATTTATATTTTTGGTGCATTCATTAAGGAAATGCTCAGTTAGAAAAGTCTCAAATTGTTTTGTTGACATAAACTGCATCTCCACTGTCACTCATTCGTTCAACATTACCAATGCGTTCATAAAATTCGATTAGCACTTGCTGGCTTTGTTTATCAAAAAATACGCCTCGGGATTCAAAGGCTTTAATTAATTCATTAAATCTTAAGCGGTCTAGCTCACCGATAGCTAAGTTAGTTAATAAGACTAGATAGTCTTGGTTAAATACCAAAACTCTGCCTGCTCTACCTCGGCTTTGTATAAAGTGCTCACATAATTCGCTTTCAATAGTGCGTACATACTGCACGTTAATTTCATGACGAGATTCTCCACGTGAGAACTGTTTTTCTGACAGTTTGAGTAAATTTTCCAAGCCAACTAATGGCTCATCAGCCTCAAGTAAGTTAAATTTAAGTTCGCGTTGCTCTTGAAAAACTTTTGCGTAATCATTAAGCCATACTGCAGTAGATGGCGTTTCACTAACAGATTGCGCAACTTTCCAAATAGGCTGCACTTTTGCTTTATGGATTTGTAAACCTTCATTCATCGCTAGATAAGGGAATATGCTCCATAAGGCACTTTTCATCGGTTTATAGCCGAACTCATGCACTTTGGTTCGCTCGTCACTGGCTTTTTCATTATCTAAAATAAAATATGTTGGCTTAGCCTTAGGCTCGCCTGCTCGCCAGTCTTTGATATTTATGGCTAATTGCGAGGTATAAAGAAAAGTGTAAAGGCGTAAGAAGTCTTTGAAGACGCTCAATAAGTACTTTGGTCTTTTACCTAAAAATGATAAATCTTGCTGAAAGTGCTCAGCTAAAAAAGGTAGATAAGGTGCTTCATTTGCAGTTTTAACTACAGTGTTCTTTGATTTAGCTGAAACAAGGTAGTCGTTAAATTCTTTATACAATTCATCTTCAATAAAGTTTAATTGTATCGATGGTTTATCACTAAAGAAGAAGTCTTGCAGTAAACTAGAGAACATACTACCAAGTCGTGCATTTGGTGTACTTCCCGTAGTTTTTTGTGCTTTAAACAATAAAAATTCTGGCGCTATCTTGTAAACCTCCTCGGTTTCAAAATACATATCTTCTACGATAGGCCAAAAATCTTCTTCATCTAATTTACTAAGAAAAGCTTGTTTACAACGCTGTTTAAATTCATCAATACCGCCTTTGCCAAGGTCTTTGCGATAAGACGTTTTGACAACGTGACCAAGTACGCTATCCCAGTCAAAGGCACCAGCTCTATCTTTTGTGCGAATAGGGAAAAAGCTACTTAGAGAGTTTTTGTTGTTTGACTTTTGAACATCTTCTACTGTTCTTGGTAAATCTGGTCTTAGTAGTGTCATGTTATAGGCCACTCACTTCAAGGTCTTCACCATCACTGGTGATTTTAATTCGCTGGTCATTTTTCAGGATGTATAGTGTGTCTGAGCTATTAGCGACTTCTGCAATGCTATCGACTATTTCATCAAGAATTACGACTGTATTTTTGTCATGTTTGTTTGGACGGTAACCATCAACAATGCGCTGCATTAGGTGCAATAGATTAATGTTTGCATCAATAAAAATAGTCTCTCCTGCTATTTTAAAATACATTCTAAACTGGGAAACATGGTCTTCCATATAGCCTGTGATAAAGTTCAAATCAGCTTTTAAATCTATATATGCAGCTATTTGGTAACCATTTCTTTCACATATAAAAAACTCACCTTTATTTAAATTAGGTGCATTACGGTTGTTGTATTTGTGAATAGCAGCTACGGCTATTTCTTTATAAAAGGTTTTAATGGCTGTACGTTGTTCTTGCAAGCCTTCGTAGGCTGTATGCAAATGCCAAATGGTTGAATATTTGTCAATCAACTGCTCGTGGAAGTCAGCTTTGAAATCACTGTGATAATTATTAGAAAACTCAGCATTTCGTAGAATATAAAATAGCCTTAAGTATGTTGCTGATTTTTGGCCTTTACGTAAGCCTTTAGCTGATAAATCAGTCAAGAATTCTTCAAAGCACTCATCAGGCAATTTTAAACTATGCGAAAGGATGAATTTATCAACAACTTTAGATCGTTTGTTTGCTGGATCAAACTCTGCAATTTTGCTAACAAGCTCATTATCACACTCAATAAACAAGTTATCTTGTAAGTATCCAGGACCTGCGAGTAAGTGAAAGATAAAATCAAGCAGTGATCTTGCAGTTAGAAATTGATCTCTAATCAATCGCGCCTTAAAAAGTAGATCAACAATAACGTCTTGTACTTCGTTAACACTTAATAATTCGTAGTTGGCGCAAAGTTTTTTATCTTTGTGTGAAGAGGCTAGCTCTTTATCAAAATACTGACGAATAATGTTGTCTTCAGTTGCACAAATACGTTGTAGTAATTGTTTGGCAAACTTTGATGTATGGCCACTTTCTTGTAACTCGAATTTAGGGTATTTTTCAAAATTTAAATACACATGTTCATCTTGAGATATGTCATCGTCTAAAAATGATCTAATAGACTCTTTTATCTGCTCATGTTGACCTTCTTCGGCATAGTTACCTAACATGCCGATATTAATGCCTACCACAAGAGGTTTAGAGCCATCAGTGAAATCTTGGAATACTTTATCTAGTGTTTCTATTGCCGAATCATTTGGCTTAAAACTATGAGTAGCATCAAGGTGAAAGTTAGCGCGGTTACTAAATTTATGACAATATTTGGTCAAAATTTCCGATTTACCATCACCACTACTACCACACAAAAAGATGATCTTTCTCTCATTTGATGAAAGGCTAGATAACTCCTTTAAGAAGTCTTGCTCAATATCGGTTTTGATATATAGATATTTTTTAACTTCATCTAAAGCAACAGATACAGTTTCAGCCCTATCGGTTGAAACAGCATAGGGTGAAGATTTTGAAAGTACTGAGAGTACTTCACGTAGTGACAGTGATTCTTGCATTAATTTTTCATCCTAAAAAGGCAAAAAAACTCAAATAGTTTATTTTTAGTGAAGTGTAAGAATTAAGAGGTAATAATGGCGGGGAAAATAATAGTATTTAGTCATCCATAACACTTATAAAACTAACACAATGCACTAAGATACATTATGTAATAGTAAGAGTGCTTGACCTGCAACAATATGTCAATTAGATAATGATTTAACTTAATGAATTCATTCGTAAAAGATAATTTAAATCAAACTTTAAAATTTTAGTTATTATTATATTAATTTTGAATGAATAAATTAATATGGTCCATACTAAATAAATAGACTTTAACTGGGCAATGTAATGTTACTAACAATGGCACTCATACTCGTTTGTATACTTGGCTTTTTAGCGCAATCTATCGGTTTGTGCATGGTGAGGGGCGTTAACGAATTTAAGGGTGGAAAACCAGAGTTTCTTATGGCATTACTTTTAAGTGGTGTTCTCGCTTGGATAGCTATGATATATGCCAGTTACTTTGACATTCAGACCCAGTTTAAAACCTATGAAGCCAATCACTGGTTTGCCATTGGTGGTCTTATATTTGGTTTTGGCACTGCATTCAATCAAGGCTGTGGTGTCTCCACATTGAGTAAACTTGCCCGTGGTGATTCAAAAATGATTTTCACTATAGGCGGTTGGTTAATTGGCTGGACAATTCTGGCACAATGGAGCCCTTCCACTAATCATATCAAGTTATTTTTACCTACCGACATCACACTAGGAATACTTATTTCTATTTCAGTCGCGCTGTTAGTTTGGGCATTTATAGGTAACAAGCAGCGAAGAAAATTATGGCTGACAATGATGACGATAGGACTCATTGGTGGCTTTGTCTTTCTTTTTGATCCTAAATGGCCACCATCGGGTCTTTTACATCAATTAAGCCATGCACTAGCAGAAGTTAATGGCTCTTTATGGCCACCAATAGAAAGCTATCTATTATTTGCATCATTGTTAATTGGCATGTTTACAGCTGCTTGGCATACGAAAAAATTTGAATTAATACGCTCAAGTTGGAAACAATGGTTATTACACATCATGGCAGGAACCCGCATGGGAATTGGCGCATCATTAGCACTAGGAGGTAATGATTCACAGCTTTTACTCGCCTTACCAACCTTTTCTCCTGGAGGCTTCATCGCTGTGATAGGTATGTTAGTAGGTATTTCGGTTGGATTACTTATCCGCGAACGATATGTAGTAAAAACCTGATGACAAATAACCAGGTAACCGCATTACTTACCAAAATAGGAATTAAATAAACAGATTACCTAAGTAGTTATGAGATGCATGAAAACACCTCTAGTTAGGAGGGAGAAATCCAACATTCCACTACAACTGTCTAGATTTAAGTGATTGATGAGTAAAAATAGTTTTGCTTGCAATATCCCAAACACTTTGGTTTTCTATAACCTGAATAAAAGTATTAGCAGTGAATTCATCAGGATATAAAGTAAAGTTAGCGTCTCCTTGCATCTCTTTACATTCAACAAAATTATCTCTGTCAAATAACCACTGACTGTCATCTCTTAGCGCAATAATTACTTCTTCAAGTGATACTTTTAAGTAGCCCGAAAAGAACTCATGATCATGCTCTACCGAAGTATCTACAATCCAACCACTTACTCGATGCTTTACATCACCGGTATCAAGGCCAAGTGATAATTTAAAATTTTCATCGGTCAATAGTGCTTGCTTAACCACTTTAACTTTTACCAATTTGCTGACCAGCCTTTCTAAGCGTTCTTGTTTTATGATATCAAGCATCTTTTTTGTTGTATAACGTAGATTTGAGCACCTCACAGTGCTATTTGGTATGGAGCCCTTGATAAATAAGAGATAGCAAGTTCCCGTTTTCCCTAATTGAGAACCTGATCCCATATGTAAGTTGGTGGGGTTAATCAACGCTAATGCTGACCTGGTAACAATCCATCGAGTAATACTCAATAAAGTTATCAATGAATAAACTCAGCAATTCCTTAGCTCTTTTGTGCTGTAGCCAATCGCAAAACAAGCTGAATGTTTGCTTAGTGATAAAACAGATACCAATTTCTTTGATCAGATCAGGAAAGGGAGAGCCTTAAAAAGAAAAATCAGTATATGAGCGATTTACCATAGCTCATTTTCTTCCCTACTCGTATTGCGACTGGGTGATAGTTTCATGCATCAACTGAATAGCAGAGGTCCCTATAATTAAGCGTTATTGCATCAGCCTACTTAGCTGGCGTAGCTGTCTCCGCAAGTTCCGTGTTAATAAGTCAATATAGTTTTTCAGGCACGGCAAAGCCCTGCACTTTGTTGAAGTTCAGTTTCATGATGGTTCTCTCTTTAAAGTTTAAAGCCGCAGTAGCTACTACATTTGAAAAGTTGATTAGTTAGTTTTGAATGGTCAGTTATAACAGTACAGGCTAAATCAATCCATAGAAAATCCGTAAAGCCCATAACCAAAGATTTTACGGTTTTTTTTATGTCCTAAGCTATTTTATGGCCTTTATTCAAATCTATGGGGAATTTAACTTTCTCCAATTAAAAATTCTCGCTTTATTTTAAATAACGGTAAAACTTCGGATTCTGAATTCAAGAATCATTAAACTGAAGCAGACTTGCTTTTCGAGCGTTCGGCCGATGGTTTTTTAGCAGATTCTAATGAATTAACTGGTGCTTTACTTTTAGCCCTTTTTTTATGTTTTGAGTTTTTAGTCGCTGATACTACGGTACTAATAAACTCTGCTGATTTTTTGCTAGGATTATAAGCAACTTCAAAAGTTTCACCCTTGTAGCCGATAATGTCGCCCTTACGAATTTTTTTACGCTTTTGAACTTCAACTTTATTATTTACTAAAATATTACCTTCACTGATCATGGTTTTAGCTTCGCCACCGCCAACAATATTGGATATTTTGAGTAATTTATAAAGTTCTATCGGTTCAACACAAATGTCGATAATTGAGTGTTCAGACATGAAATACGCCTAATAATTTTAAATAGTAATATTGTTAAATTCTAACATATATAACGGTTACTGAATTAATTAAATATCTAGGGTCTGTTGATCTTTCGCGGTTAAATTTTGTTCGCTTCTTCCAAAGAAAGTAAAGCGCTTTAATCGCGGCGAGTAGTGTGTAGCCTAGTCACTCTAA
>OJIR01000091.1_pt1 | contig 29815 bp, 29 predicted proteins | sample 1595711 | NCBI WGS metagenome assembly OJIR01 (sample SAMN05416846, study PRJEB24817) | seawater metagenome | isolation source: Sea water | place: Canada:Atlantic | collected 2013-07
AAAGCGCTTTGGCCAGGTGGGCATGCTGCACTCTGCATTAACTGACAAGCAGCGTTTGCAGACTTGGCTGCGTTGCCGGGATGGCGAGTTGAATATTTTGATCGGTACGCGCTCAGCTGTGTTTACACCCTTTAAACAATTGGACCTTATTATTGTTGATGAGGAACATGACAGTTCTTATAAACAGCAAGAGGGGCTGCGCTACTCGGCTCGGGATCTTACCGCCAAGCGCGCCCATAGCTTGGGCATTCCACTGGTGCTGGGTTCTGCCACGCCGTCGCTAGAGTCGCTCTATAATGTGTCGCGCAAGCGTTACACTTTGCTCAAGTTACCGCACCGGGCAGGCGGTGCAAGCATGCCGTCTTACCATTTGATTGATCTGCGCGGGCAAACTTTGCAAGACGGTTTTTCTAGAACCTTGATCGATGTGATTCGTCACCATTTAACCGCCAAAGGTCAGGTGCTGATTTATCTGAATCGTCGCGGTTTTGCGCCAACGCTACTTTGCCAGTCATGTGGCTGGCAATGTCACTGCTCAGACTGTGATGCCAAACTCACCTTGCACCGCTCACCTGCGCAAATGATTTGCCATCACTGCATGCTCAAATTTCAAATTCCTGAGCTGTGTGAACATTGCGGGCAACCGGGTCTTTTGCCTGTGGGTCTTGGTACCCAGCGTGCGGAAGATGCGGTGGAGGCCTTGTTTCCAGAAGTGCCCATTTATCGTGTTGACCGCGACACCACCCGGACCAACCGGCAGCTGGGTGAACAGTTGGACAAAATCAACGAGGGTTCTTCCTGCATTATGGTTGGCACCCAAATGCTGGCGAAAGGCCACCACTTCCCGTCGGTGACATTGGTTGTGGTACTGAATGCTGACAGTGGTTTTTTGAGCCCAGATTTTCGCGCGCCGGAGCGCACTGCACAGTTGGTTGTGCAAGTGGCCGGTCGTGCTGGAAGGGCCGAGCGTCCGGGTCAAGTGTGGATTCAGTCTTACCAACCAGACAACCCAATGCTGACCAGACTAATAGAGGAAGGCTATGAGGGTTTTGCTCAGGAAGAGCTAAAAACCAGAGAGGAAGCCGGGCTACCGCCTATTTTGCCAATGGCCATGCTCCGCGCCGAATCCGAAGATGGACGCATTGCCTTAGATTTTTTACAAACCTGCAAAAATACGTTAACCAGCATGGGACAAAAGCAGGTAGAGGTCATGGGACCAATACCTGCGCCTATGGCACGTATTGCAAACAGATTTCGCTATCAATTAATGCTTATTGCCCCTAGCCGCAGCCAACTGCATCAGCTGCTACATGGACTTGGCAGACCTAAGGTGCCAGCCCAGCTGCGCTGGTCTATTGACGTTGACCCATACGACGCTTTGTAACCGAGCATAGATAAAATCGCACACTGTTTTCCGCGATCCCAGTTCGCCTCAACGCGCCGCGGCCTGTATCATTGGTTGATCGGCTCAAATATCAAATGAATACCTAACGAATATCTAAATAACACCCAAAAAAGATCCGAAAAAGACAGATGAATAAAGATTTCGCCGAACGCAACAGTCCAAAAAAACGCAAGCCAGCCGCCCGTAAGCCGGCAAAACGACGCACGCCTACAAAAAGTAAAATAACTTTTCACGCGCCAAGCTTTTCTTCCGGCGCGTTGGTGGGGGCGGTAATTGTGTTGGTTGCAGCATACGCTCCAGAAATAATAGGCACTTCAACGCCCAGCCAGAACACTGTTGTCGAGACTAAAGAGGCGCCAAAAATTAGCTTTGAATTTCCTGATTTACTTAAAAACAACGAGGTGGCAGCGAACCCTGACACCTATTCTGCTCCACCAGTAAGCTCCAACGCGGCGAAGGTTTATAGAATTCAAGCGGCGTCATTTCGTAACCAAGACGATGCTAATGTGTTAAGAGCTAAACTGCTGCTCACTGACCTGCCCAGTTCAATTGAAGCCTCGGAAATATCCGGTGAAACCTGGTATCGGGTAGTCATAGGTCCCTATAGCAAAAAGGTCAATGCTGACCGCGCAATGACCCGACTGCGCCAACAAAACCTAACGGCAATATGGCTCAACTAGTTTGCAGGGGGCATTTGAGCTCAGCCCTACGTATAAAGAGTAGCCCCAGCGGCTAAGTCGGCAATTGAATTGTCTGGGCTGCAACCCCACTATTCTAGAGCCCCTAACTTGATCTAATCTGAGAAGAATCAATGCAAGAATTTCATGGTACGACCATTTTAAGCGTACGCGACGACAAGCAAGTGTGCGTTGGCGGCGACGGCCAAGTGTCTTTGGGCGACACCGTTATGAAAGGCAACGCCATTAAGGTACGCAAACTTTACCAAGAGCGCGTTATTGCTGGCTTTGCAGGCAGTACCGCTGATGCTTTTACATTGTTTGAACGTTTTGAAGCGGCGCTGGAAAAATATCACGGTCAACTTGCGCGGGCTGCTGTGGAGCTGGCCAAAGAATGGCGCACAGATAGAGCGCTGCGCAAACTTGAAGCAATGCTGATTGTTGCCGACACCACTGCCACCTTATTGATCAGCGGCAATGGCGACGTAATAGAACCAGAAGCTGGTATTTTAGCCATTGGCTCTGGCGGTAACTTTGCTCGAGCAGCGGCTATCGCTCTTGCGGATAATACTCAACTACCTCCTGAAGAGGTGGTAGAAAAAGCACTGGGCATTGCTGGTGACATCTGCATTTATACCAATCACTCTTTCACCATCGAGACGCTTAGCATTTCCTAAGCGCTCGACTAAGGCCTGTAACTATGAATAACCTACAACAACTGACACCGGCTGAGATTGTTCACGAGCTAGACCGTCACATTATTGGGCAAAGCGAGGCCAAGCGCGCCGTAGCTATTGCGCTGCGTAACCGTTGGCGACGCCTACAACTGGACGCTGATTTGCGCAACGAAGTCAGCCCAAAGAATATTTTGATGATTGGGCCCACCGGCGTGGGTAAAACCGAAATAGCTCGACGTCTAGCGAAACTGGCAAATGCCCCGTTTATTAAAGTAGAGGCCACCAAGTTCACGGAAGTGGGCTATGTCGGCCGCGATGTGGAATCTATTATTCGTGACCTTATGGACACCTCCATAAACATGCTGCGCGAAGAGCAAATGCAGGCGGTGCAAACCTCAGCAGAAGATCGCGCCGAAGATCGTATTTTGGCCATTCTGCTACCCGAGCCGCGCAATGAAAGCGAAGATAAGCCAGCCAGTAGTGAATCTAGCACTAGGCAAATGTTCCGCAAGAAACTGCGTCAGGGTGACTTAGACGGCAAAGAAATTGATATCGAACTAGGTCAGGTGAGCATTGGGGTGGAAATCATGACCCCACCGGGCATGGAAGAAATGACCAGCCAGCTACAAAATATGTTCAGCAATATGGATCAAGGCAAGAAGAGTCAGCGCCTGCCTATAAAGGAAGCGCTGAAAAGAGTGCGCGAGGAAGAAGCCGCAAAACTAGTCAATGAAGACGAAATAAAGAGCCAAGCGCTGCACGCTGTAGAGCAAACGGGCATCGTCTTTATTGATGAGCTAGATAAGGTGGCAAAACGCTCAGAAACCACCGGAGCGGATGTATCTCGTGAAGGCGTGCAAAGGGATCTGCTACCGCTCATTGAAGGGTGCACTGTTTCAACCAAGTACGGTGTGGTTAAAACCGACCACATTTTGTTTATCGCTTCTGGCGCATTCCACTTGGCAAAACCTTCGGATCTGATTCCTGAGTTACAGGGTCGCTTGCCCATCCGCGTGGAACTGAGCGCGTTAACGCCTGAAGATTTTGAACGCATACTGACAGAACCCAAAGCCAGCCTCACTGAGCAGTACCAGGCGTTAATGGCTATTGAGGGCGTTGAGCTTGAGTTTGCCAAAGAGGGCATAGCACGAATTGCCCAATTGGCATGGCAGGTTAACGAAGGTACCGAAAACATTGGTGCGCGCCGCCTGCATACCGTTTTAGAAAGACTTCTGGAGGAACTTTCGTTCTCAGCCAATGATCTAGCGGATTCTAAAATCTCCGTCGATGAAGCTTACGTTAACGAGCATTTGGCTAATTTGGTCAGCAACACTGACTTGTCCCGGTTTATTCTTTAGAGGTTGGCATGCAAGCTCCGACAAACATTACCTATCATAAAATTGCCCATGTGCTGGAAGTTCGCTGGGAGGAAGTGACCTTTAATTTGCCCGCTGAATTACTCCGCGTGTACTCGCCCTCTGCTGAAGTGCGCGGACATTCAAGCGAAGAACGTAAGCTACAAACTGGCAAAAAGAATGTAGGCATCAAGCAAATTGAAGCAGTAGGTAATTACGCCATCCGCATTACTTTTGACGACGGTCACGACACCGGCATATTTGCTTGGTCGTACCTAACTGAGATGGGCAATAATCAAGAGACTTTTTGGCAAGATTACTTAACTGATCTAAAGCAGGCGAATGCCTCACGACTGCCCAATATTCCTGTAAATCAATGGTCGCCAAAAAGCTGACCGTTACGTATGGTTCGCCGAGTCTTTAAAAGAAAGCTCTTAAACACACAAGGCCTTTAATACTGAAGCTCTAATTACTAAAGCCTTAAACCAAGAAAGATAAAGCACGCATATGTCTGATGTAAAAGAGAACGCTCAAACGACCAGCCACGCTCAGGAAGAAGTTAACTTCGGTTATCAGAAAGTTTCCCCTGAAGAAAAAACCAAACGCGTGGGTGAAGTGTTTAAAGCCGTAGCCGATCGTTACGACGTAATGAACGACCTCATGTCATTTGGCACACACCGTATTTTCAAACGCATGGTGCTGCAAATGTCAGGCGCTCGCGCAGGCCACAACATATTAGACCTTGCCGGTGGTACCGGAGACATGGCAGGACTGTTTGCGCCAGTTGTCGGTGAAACCGGGCGAGTGATATTAACGGACCTGAACGAGCCAATGATGCGAGTGGGTCGCAACAGGCTCATTGATGAAGGCTTGTCCCAAGTGCAGTTTTGCCGCGCACCGGCGGAAGCCCTACCCTTCGCAGACAACACATTCGACTGCGCGTGCATCAGCTTTGGTATTAGAAACTTCACAGACAAAGACCAAGCGTTGGGTGAGTTACTACGCGTACTCAAACCAGGTGCGCCTTTATTAGTGTTAGAGTTTTCTAAGCCTCAAGACCCATTATTAGAATCTGCGTACAAAGTTTTTCAAACACTCTGGCCGCCGGTTGGTAAATTTTTGGTTGGCGACGCTCAGCCTTATCAATACTTGGTAGATTCAATTCGCGTGCACCCAGATCAAAAAGCGCTGAAGCAGATGTTTGAAGATGCAGGTTTCGAGGAAGCTCAATATCACAACCTCGTGGGCGGCGTGGCCGCAATTCATCGCGGCGTTAAGCCTTTGGCAACCCACTAAAGCGTCACTATGGCTTTTGTTACCAGCGACATCCTCGACAAATTTTTAACAGATTTCGTTAATCTAATTTGCCGCCAAGCAGCCGCTCTAGATCCGGGACTAGATAGAAAAATGGCCTCCATTGCTGGGCAAGTCATTGAAATCCGCTGCACCACTCCTGCGAAAACTTGGCATCTAAAGCTGGATGACACAAGCATGGTCCTACACAACGGACCTGCAACTAACCCAAATGTCGCCATTCAAGGCAGCGCACCTAACTTGCTCAAAGCTCTAGCTAGCGGCGGCAGCTCTACAGAAATTCAAATTAACGGCGACGAAACGGTATTGTTGGAGTTGAGCGCGTTAATCAAAGACTTCTACCCAGATTTGGTCACACCACTGGGCGTGGTACTCGGCGACAAAAGGGCAGGTAAAGTGGCCGCCACTTTAGAAATGGGTTTATCCGTATTGACAAACTTCGCCTCAAACCTAGGCGAAGACATTGCACAGACTGCTGGCGCCAAAGTTGCTGATCGTTTCACCACCACCGAAGCCTTTGCCGACCACCTCAACGAACTAGACACACTACGACTCCGCGTAGACCGGTTAAGCGCAAAAATCTCCCGGCGTGAACGCACAACAGCAAGGGACACCGACAACTAATGACCGGTGCAGATTGGCTACAACTGCTAAAACTTGTGGGCAAATGCTTCAGCAATAGGCTGCATCATTTTGTACCTGCCCAATCTATTCCGAACCGACCTATACGATGGGCGGTCATTTTTCTACAAACCATTCTACCCCTTGGCAAAAAGCCGCTGGGCTTGCGCTTACTGCACACACTAGAGCAAATGGGGCCGGTGTATATAAAAATTGGCCAACTGCTTTCCACACGGCCCGACATACTCGGCTTAGAAGTTTGCCAAGCGCTGGCTAAACTTCAGGACAAAGTAGAGCCCATTGAAAATCTTGATATTCAGGCAGAAGTAGAAAAATCTATAGGCCAGACAGATGCTTTCCAATGGATAGATGCAACGCCCATTGCCAGCGCTTCAATTGCTCAAGTGCACCAGGCAAAATTGCAAAACGGCTCAGCGGTAGTGATAAAAATTGTGCGCCCAAATATTGAATCGCAGATAAATAGCGATATGTCGTTGCTGATCCACACTGCCAAATATTTAGACAGCCGCTTCACTATGGTTCGGCGCCTACACCTGCCAAGAATTATGCAGGATCACTTAGAAACACTGTTACTTGAATTGAATATGTTCAGCGAAGCACGCAATCAGATTCAACTCAGACGCAATTTTGCAGATTCGCCGCTGCTTTACGTGCCCCGGCTTTATGCCCAGTTCACCCGGCACAATATGCTGGTGATGGAGCAAATGTTTGCTCCATCTATTGGCAATATAGAAGCGCTGCGAGCAGCCAACATAGATATGCGGGTACTCGCCCATAAAGGTGTAGAAACTTTTTTTACCCAGGTTTTTGAGCACAACTTTTTTCACGCAGACATGCATCCGGGCAATGTATTGATAGATGTCTCCGATCCAAGCGATCCCATGTACGTGGCACTTGACTGCGCAATTGTGGGCTCTCTTACCGATGAAGATAAATTCTACCTAGCGCAGAATATCCTCGCCTTTTTCCACAGAGACTACCGCAAGGTAGTAGACCTACATATTCGCTCTGGCTGGGTACCTATCACCACAGATCCAGTGGCTTTTGAAGCAGTTATAGAAGCCGTATGCGAACCGATCTTTGCCAAACCTTTGAGTGAAATATCTTTTGGCCCATTTATGGGCGAACTGTTGGAAACCGCCAGCCAATTTGAGATGGAGATTCAACCGCAATTAGTACTGCTGCAAAAAACGTTACTTTATATAGAAGGCCTAGGCCGGCAGTTGTATCCAGAACTAGATCTTTGGGAGACCGCGGAGCCGTTTATGCAGCGCTGGGCACAGCGCAATTTGGGGCCAATGGCGGTAATCACTGAATTGGCTGAACAAGGCCCTAAACTTTTTTCTGAATTGCACCGCTTACCACAGTTACTTAAGGACGATGGCCAAATGAGCCTACGCCTTGAACTAGGCAAACAAAGCAACGAAATTCGCCACCTCCAAGAGCAACTGGCGCAAATGCAACGCAAGCGACGACGTGGGGTTGTTATGCTAATTATTCTTGTGGCTTGCGCTGTAGTATTGGGCGCGAATTTTGTCAATGTCACCGGCAGCGAATCTGGTCTGGCGTCATTGCTACCGTTGGTATTTAGCGCAAACTAAAATAGCGTTTAGGTATAAACTTAAGCCTCATTGAAAGGCCTACCCTTCACTATAAGCACGGGCAATAATGACGACCAAGAGTGAGGAACTCGGATGAACATACTAGATGACTTAACTGAAGTTCTTGCGGAGAGGAAAAACCAGAACGCAGGTGAATCTTATGTTGCGTCGCTACACCAAGCTGGGCTCAACAAAATTCTGGAAAAAATTGGCGAAGAAGCCACCGAAGTCATTATTGCCGCAAAGGATGCTGAAACAGATCCAACGTTGAAAGATGACCTTGTTAATGAGGTAGCTGACCTTTGGTTCCACTCAATGGTGATGCTCAGCGATTTAGACCTAACTGCCCAAGACGTGTTAGATGAATTAGCCGATAGATTTGGCATTGGCGGCATTGAAGAAAAAGCCGGGCGAGAATAGCCTCTTTTTCTAGCGAGTAGCGCAGCATAGTACTTGGGCAATAATGCCTAAGGTCGAATGCGACAAATTTTACGAATTAAGAGAACGGAGTAAGAAAATGTTTGGATTAGGAATGACAGAACTACTGGTAATCCTGGCCATCGTTCTATTGGTATTTGGACCCAAGCGACTAAAAAGCATTGGCTCAGACTTAGGCAGCGCCATTAAAGGATTTAGGAGCGCTGTTTCTGAGGAAGATAAGGCTGAGGATAAGGATACGTCAGCCGCACAAGCTAAGGTTATCGACGGTGAAACTCAGAGCAACGAGTCCGCCCAGAGCAAAGAAGAACACAAAACTCAGTAAGCTGGGCTATGTATGTATCTTCAGCCGCACTCTCTAAAGGCGTCTATTAATGTTTGATGGCATAAGCACAATTGAAACCATGGTCATCATAGTGGTGATCTTGCTGGTGATTGGACCTGAGCGGTTGCCCGAAACATTACGTACATTAGGTTTGTGGGTGGGACGATTACAACGATCGTTTACCGGCGTAAAGAACGAGATAGAAAAAGAGATCGATATGGACGGCATCCGTCGCCAACTGCACAACGAAGCGGTGATGGAAGAGATGCGGCGAATAGAAGAAGAAGTTAAAGCTGGCACCGACGCACTCAGTCAGCAGACCGCAGTGGATGCCAATAACATAATGGCGGAGAGCACTGGCCACGCAGAAGCAGATGCAACAGAGGTAGAAAGCGTTGAACCCTCAGCTGACTCACCAGGGGAGTCACAACTAGACGCAACAGCAACCAATCCGACCGAAGATCAAGCAGAACTCACAAGCACACCGCCTAGAACTGACGCCGAAGTTGAAGCAGCCTACCTACGTAAGCAGGCCTCGCTAAAAGACGACAACGATAAGACTGATTAGCGTGAGTGAAGACAAGAAAATCAATCCTGACGCAGCGGTGGACGACCATGAGCAGCCGTTTTTAGATCATCTAATAGAGCTGCGTACTCGCATTCTGCGCAGCTTTGCCTTGGTGGCCCTGCTTTTTATACCCATTTACTACTACAGTACGCCACTGTTTGAGTGGATTGCGGCGCCACTTATTGCCGTACTGCCTGAAGGCACCAAAATGGTTGCTATCCAGGTTGCATCGCCGTTTATTGTGCCGTTTAAACTTTCTGCCTACTGCGCCTTGTTTATAGGCATTCCTTTTTTACTGCATCAACTATGGGGCTTCATTGCACCCGGTCTGTATCGTCACGAAAAGAAATTTGCTTACCCACTGCTTTTCTCAAGCGTTGTGCTGTTTTATTGCGGCATTTCCTTTGCTTACTACTTGGTATTTCCGTTGGTATTTGAATTTTTCTTCAACATTGCGCCTAACGTGGCTGAAGTGATGCCAGATATTACCTACTACCTAGACTTCATCATGAAGATGTTCTTGGCATTTGGTCTAGCTTTTGAGATTCCAGTGGCGACATTTTTGTTGGCTTGGACGGGTATTTCTACAGCCGACAAGATGGCCCGCAAAAGACCCTATGTGATTATTGGCTGCTTTATTGTGGGCATGCTTATGACACCACCAGATGTGGTGTCCCAATTGTTACTGGCAATACCCTCTTGGCTTTTGTTTGAGTTTGGCGTAATCATGGCGCGGTTCGTAGAAAAGAAGGACGCTGAAGAAAAGTCGGATGAGCCAAGCCTGTAGCTAGAGGTAAGTACCCGCATTTAGAATATGAGGTCTGAACACCGCATGGATATTTCTCTACACCGTCGTTGAACACCTATCTTTCTAGAATTAGCGTAATTGGCCCTTCGTTGGTAGAACTCACCTGCATGTCTGCACCAAAGCGGCCCGTTTGAACATTCACTCTTGATGCAAGCCGGGCCACGAAGTATTCGTATAACTCGTTGGCGAAAACTGGTTCTGCTGCGCCAGAAAAGGAAGGCCTTCGGCCCTTGGCTACATCAGCAAAAAGAGTAAATTGCGAAACCACCAATGCCTCACCACAAGATTCTTCTAAGCCGCGCTGCATAGTTGTCGGGGAGGTTGTGTCTTCTGGATTTGGAAATATCCGTAGTGCGAGGATTTTTTCCACCAGCCAATCGGCTTTGGCTTTATCATCATCCGGCGCTACACCCAACAGCAGCAAAACACCGGTGCCAATTTGGCCTACTACTGCACCGTCTATTTGCACAATAGCCGAGCTTACTCGTTGCAACACTACTTTCATGGGCTACCACAGGTATATGTTATTGCGGCGCAAACACCAGCCTACATCTGGGAAAACTCGTATAGAGCCTAAGTGGCATTCTATGCGAATTCATATAGAACTCTCATAAAATGCTGAACAACCAATACGGACTCTAGAAAAAGCCAAGAAACCTAATGTTTCTGATGTTTCCTGGCATATCTCTATGCGCGCTTACGCTCGTTTTCTTTCAGCAAAGTTTTGCGCACGCGGATATTCTCCGGCGTTACTTCTACCAACTCATCGTCATCGATAAATTCTAGCGCTTGCTCAAGAGTGAAATCTAACGCCGTAGTCAAAACGATATTCTCATCGGTTCCTGAAGCACGCACGTTAGTTTGCTTCTTTTCCTTCAGAGGATTTACTGTTAAGTCATTTGCACGTACGTGAATACCCACAACCATACCTTCGTAGACCATTTGATTCGGTCGAACCATCATGCGGCCACGATTTTGCAGGTTAAACAAAGCAAAACCAACTGCCTTACCCTGAGCGTTTGCAATCAATACACCGTTCTTACGAGAACCTACGTCATCGGCCGTCCGCGGTCCAAAGCCGTCTGATGCAAAAGACATAATGCCGGTGCCTGAAGTTTGCGATAAGAATATTGGGCGGTAACCCATAATGCCTCTGCTTGGGATACGAAATTGCAAGCGTACTCGACCCTTGCCGTCTGGCTGCATTTCTTGCAGTTCGCCACGACGATCACCCAAAGACTCCATCACCTTACCTTGGTGAGTGTCTTCGATATCAATCGTCAAGGTTTCGTAAGGCTCGTGAATAACACCATCTATCTCACGATAGATAACTTGAGGCCTAGATACCGCCAACTCAAAACCTTCACGGCGCATAGTTTCGATGAGTACTGACAGGTGTAATTCACCACGACCAGAGACCATAAATCTATCTGGATCTGCTGTGTCTTCAATCACTAGTGCCACATTATGCGAAGACTCTGTATATAAACGTTCGCGGATCTGGCGACTGGTAACATATTTGCCTTCTTTACCAGAAAGAGGCGAATTATTAACGCAGAACATCATAGACAATGTCGGCTCATCAACGGTAAGAGGCGTCATCGCGTCTACCTGATCAGGCGAGCACAGCGTATCCGAGATATTAATCTTGTCTACGCCAGTCAAACAAATGATGTCTCCAGCTGTAGCAGTAGGCGAGTCAATACGCTCTAGGCCATGATGACGATAAATGTTCACCACCTTACCTTTACGTTCGTTGCCGTCGCGGTCAACCGCAATGATCTGCTGGTTGCGAGCTAGTTGGCCGCGAGAAATTCTGCCAATACCAATTACGCCCTCATAGGTGGAATAATCCAAGGAGCTGATTTGCATTTGGAATGGGCCAGTTTCATCCACTTCTGGTGGCGGCACTTGGTCAACCAACATGTCCAACAACGGGGTCATATCATCGGCTACTGTATCTAACTCTAAGCCAGCTACACCATTGATTGCTGAAGCATAAACAATGGAGAAATCCAGCTGCTCGTCGGTACCACCCAAGTTATCAAACAACTCAAAAACCTCATCAATTACTCGATAAGGCTCGCTGCCTGGACGGTCGATCTTATTTACCACAACAATCGGCTTAAGCCCGTATGCAAATGCCTTTTGTGTAACAAAACGCGTTTGTGGCATTGGGCCGTCGACGGCGTCAACAAGCAGTAGTACCGCGTCAACCATAGACAGGATACGCTCTACCTCGCCACCGAAGTCGGCGTGTCCTGGGGTATCAACAATATTAATTTGGGTATCACGATATTGAATCGCTGTGTTCTTCGCAAGAATCGTGATGCCACGTTCTTTCTCAAGATCGTTGCTGTCCATTACACGTTCCGCCGAGTTAGCGGAGATCATACCGGTCTGTTGAAGCAGGCAATCAACCAAGGTTGTTTTACCATGGTCAACGTGGGCAATTATGGCGACGTTGCGTACGTTAGGATTTGGCACGGGACGAAAGTTCCTCTTTAAATTTGGGCAATGCAGATCAATTCAACCGCAATCAACCACCTTCCTTTAACTACAAAAGCATTGAGTCCACCAAGATGCGACAGAGCGCAAATGAGGCAGAAGCTCTACTTAAGAGTAATAGAAAATCGTTGTGGGACAACAGAAGGCGGCGATTATGGCGGAACATCGCACAACTGTCTCCCTAATATCACATCTTCTTTATAACCTTTGTGGCTTTAGAGTGTGTTTGTACCAACAAGGGCACAAAGTTAGACTACAAATTTAACCAACTTCTAGGAAATTCAAGGATAAATGAGCTGCGAGCGGGCCACCTTACAACGGTTATTAGCTAGGTCTCAAAGGGATTTAACGCCTAGGTTGGTGGCAGTCTAGAATAAGCGACGACGCAAAATTTGGCTTTTGCGCGCCGGCATTAGGGCCGTATTAGACCAAGTTTTGAGTAGAACCTAACTTGAACCCTCGGACAGAAAATTTGTAAATCACGCAAATCCCGTCACAGTAAAGGATTTGCACACACCATTTGGCAACCTGCCGGGCAACCTGCGCCTATATATAGTATGGTCCGCCGCACTTGATGGGTTTACAGGCAAAACAATCTTCACTTTGGAATTGTTTCTCTCAGGCGTATGCACCAGAATAGCGCGACGGATTTGCAACCTGCAGTTAATGCACCATTATGGTGCAAGCGTTGACAAGCCTCAGATATAAGCGCCTACACACAGTGACCTTGTTGATTTCAAGGGATGGCACATATATTGCTTTCTTCACTGAGAGATAATGAGCAAATCAGCGGGATCAGCCTCGATGAGTTTTGCCAGCCGCATTGCATTGGCATTCGGCAATTCTTAACTAGCGCTGATACATATATAAAAGGAGATCTTAAAATATGAAATCTAAACTTGAGTACATTTGGCTCGATGGTTATCAACCTACGCAAAGCCTACGCAGCAAGACACAGGTACGTGAGAACTTTGGCGGCACCTTAGAAGAGTGCCCTATGTGGTCTTTCGACGGCAGTTCAACAGAACAAGCCGAAGGCGGCGACTCTGATTGCCTACTTAAGCCGGTAGCAATCTATCCAGACCCAGATCGCCAAAACGCGTTCTTAGTGATGACTGAAGTACTCAATGCCGACGGTACACCTCATGTATCTAATGGCCGCGCTACCATCGACGACGATGACGAAGATTTTTGGTTTGGTTTTGAACAAGAATATTTCTTGTGGGACCCCGATACTAATCTGCCTCCTGGCTTCCCACATGGCGGATTCCCTGCAGCTCAAGGCCCATATTACTGCTCAGTAGGCGCAGCGAATACTTTTGGTCGTGACTGTGTAGAAGAGCATTTTGATATTTGCCTAGAAGCCGGTCTCAACGTTGAAGGCATTAACGCCGAAGTAGCAGCAGGACAGTGGGAATTCCAAGTTTTCGCCAAAAGCGCTAAAAGAGCCGGCGATGAAACTTGGATTGCAAGATACTTACTAGAGCGTACTGGCGAAAAGTACGGCTTCATCATCAACTGGCATCCTAAGCCACTTGGCGATACAGACTGGAACGGATCTGGCATGCACGCGAACTTCTCAAACGAAGCTATGCGTACATCCGGTAAAGAAGAAACCTTTACTAAGATTTGTGAAAGCTTTGGCCGCAACATTCAAAGACACATCAGTGTTTACGGCGCAGAAAACGATCAGCGCTTAACTGGTAAGCACGAGACACAGTCTATTGATCAGTTCAGCTACGGCATTTCTGATAGAGGCGCATCTATCCGTATTCCAATCACTACTCACACAGATGGCTGGGTAGGACGTTTGGAAGACAGAAGAACAGCTTCAAATGCAGATCCATACAAAGTGGCTGCAGCAATTGTGAAGACCACGAAGGAAGGATTGGCTTAACCTATACCCTAAAAGGTAAAGGCTAACCATCCAGCGACTCGCACCCTCAGGTAATCTGAGGGTGCAGTTTGTGTAACACCCCCTGCACACCACATACCTGCTTCGCCAACCCTTTTAGTCCACTTGCCAGCCTTACACTTTCAGTAAATCGCCCCTCTGTTTACTACCTCTAAGCCCAAAACATACAGGCAACACAACTAATGCTTAGCCCCATTTAGGCTATAACGCTGCATCGTCAGTTTTCTGTTCCTCATTATTAGCCCTTTCGGTGCCCGCCCGTTGCTATGGGTAACTTTGGCAAAAAAATCAGCTAAGAACTTTAACTAGCCGCCTAGGCTGCAAACCGATTCTGAAAATAAGATTGAAAAACACCATGGGAAGCCCTCTCCATTGCACAACCTAGCCTCGGCCCGAGCATTCAAGGTAATGCTAAAAATAGCGCTGATGATAGCGCCGGTACTCGCACTAATGTCTGCCGCTAACAGCAAAGCCAATGAGGTTAGCCCTCAAACAGCCATCAAGGCGAACGCTAAAGTGGCAGTTGGAAGGCAAGTTGCCCAGGGTAAAGGCACGGCAAAAAAAACCATTTTGGGTATTGAGCCGCGGCCCAAAGGAGACGAGCACGACCCACCCGCGTCTGACTGTAGATTCACAGACAAGCCCAGTAACCCTGAGGAAGATTCTGTCAATTGTCATGTGCTTTGGACAGAGACAGCGGTAAAGGCACCGATAAAGGTGCAGATAAATGTGATGCAGATACAGGCAGCACAAAGGTTCCCACCGACTGCCAACAGCGGTGTCGTTGAGTCTGTAACGAAGCCTGCGAGAAAAATTGCCAAAAGCAAACACAGAAACGGCCAAGGTATGGGCTCCAGTACTGCGCCGGCGTCCAAATCTATCTCTCATGCCACCCCGCACACCCTAGCCAAACCGTCCATTTCGATCATTAGTCCAACAAAGGGCGAAATTCTACGCAGCAACTCTGGCATTTTAGATATAGCCATCGAAGTCTACGCAGACCTATCAATCACCGAGGCGACCGAAAGTCTTGAGCGCAAAATTTTTTTAGACGGCAAGCTCGTTGCATCCGGCCTTGGTACCACTTTTCGTTTGCCAAATGTAGGGCGCGGGGAACATTGGATTAAGGCAACACTGCACCACGGCGAGGGCAAAAAAATCGCGCAAAGCCCACAAATAACCTTCACCCTGCTAAGGCACTCAATCATTAGGCGCTAACCTCTAAAGCCTCGCTTTTAACGTGACCTAAAAGATCTAGCAGTACAAGAATCAGGTAGAGCGACTATCCACCAGAGACTCTTGGCGGCAATGTTTAAGGTGCAGGGCAAGATACCGATTAAGATTCCATTTAGGGTTCTATTCAAGATTCTATTTAAGATTCTGCTTGACCTTTTTTGGAGCACGCCCTACTTTGGTGCAAGCGCAAGACGCTAACGAAGCGCAGCAGCAAAAAACAAAGCACCTACGTAAGCCCTGAAAGCAAATTTTTCCTCATAAGACGCAAAAGCGCCGTTTATACAGGGCAAAACCAACCCAGATACACCCGCACAACTTATTTTTTTTGAACTAAGAGTTTCGGCCTAATTATTGCTAGATAACTTAGGTCAACTGAGCGAACAATGAACCAAGCGAAAAAATCATACAAAGAGCAGTTAAAAAATCCGGCCTTAGCCGGCCTTTTAGACAGCTTAGTTACGGCAGTTATCTTGCTGGATGATGATTTGCGCGTGCGCCTAGTTAATGCATCCGCTGAAAGCTTATTGCATGTTTCCGCCTCGCAAATTAGCGGCGATTCTTTAGACCAATTTATTATCAAATCTGATGATCTGATTGAGTCACTGCAAGCGGCCTTAGATAATGGGCAGCCTTTCACTACAAGAGATATCCACCTGCAACTGCCTGAGAGTGTGGTGGAGCGGATTGATCTCACCGTCTCAAACTTCGAGCACCCGAGGGGTCTGCTGTTAGAAATGCACCCTACGAGTAGATTGAATGCCATCAGCCAGAATAGCTCTTTGGAATCTCAGCAAGAGACAACGCGTAATCTTATCCGCGGACTTGCCCATGAAGTAAAAAACCCACTCGGCGGAATTAGAGGCGCAGCGCAACTTCTAGACAGAGCATTGCCTAATGAAGAGCTACAAGAATATACGCAAATAATTATTTCTGAGGCTGACCGCCTACGCGATTTAGTTGATCGCATGCTTGGCCCGTGGCAGCCATTGATCCTGAAACCGATCGTCATTGCTGAAGTTGCAGACAGAGCGATGAATATTCTCAAAGTAGAATTTGGCCCAGAAATAAATTGGCTTAGAGACTACGACCCAAGCTTGCCCACAGTGGAAGGCGACCAAGATCAGTTAATTCAATCAGTGCTAAATATTGCCCGCAATGCCTGCCAGGCATTGTTTAATATAAGCAATCCAAAGATATCCATTAAAACCAGGGTCACCCGTCAGTTCACCGTTGGTAATAAGCGACATAAGTCAGTGCTACAGCTAGATATAACCAACAATGGCCCGAGCATTGAGCAATCGTTTATTGAACAGATCTTTTTTCCAATGATCAGTGGCCGCGCCAGTGGTTCGGGGCTGGGATTGTCTATTACACAAAATATAATTAGTCGGCACGAAGGCGCGGTACAAGTGACCAGCAAAACTGGTGCCACAACGTTTTCAATATTTTTACCGTTCTCACCATCGGTGAATGAAATACAAGTTACAGGAAGCAGTAAATGAACGAGCATGTTTGGGTTATCGATGATGACAGTGCTATTCGCTGGGTATTGGACCGGGCGCTCAGTCAGGCAGGCATTCCAATTACCGCGTTCAACACCGCGGACCAAGCGCTCCACCATCTAAACGATGAAGCGCCATTGGCAATCATCACAGACATTAGAATGCCGGGCACATCAGGCTTAGAGTTTTTGGAAACAGTTCAAGTTAGCCACCCTGAAGTACCCATCATTGTGATGACCGCCCACTCAGACTTACAAAGCGCAGTGCATAGTTTTGAACGCGGTGCTTTTGAGTATTTACCAAAACCTTTTGATGTAGACGATGCAGTGGCTGTAGTGCAGCGCGCCATAGCGCACACAAAAGAGGTAGAGCCTCTTGCCACTGTGAAGCCTGAAGAGCCCACCGAAATTATCGGTAAGGCGCCAGCAATGCAGGAAGTGTTTAGAGCCATTGGCCGGCTGTCGTCGTCCAATGTCAGCGTGCTTATCAATGGACCTTCAGGATCAGGTAAAGAGCTAGTAGCCCGAGCACTGCACCGACACTCGCCCAGACAAAGCGGTCCCTTTATTGCGCTGAATGTCGCCGCGATACCCAATGAACTGATTGAAAGCGAACTTTTTGGCCACGAAAAAGGCGCATTCTCCGGCGCTACGCAAAGACGCATGGGGCGCTTTGAACAGGCAGATCACGGCACACTATTTTTAGATGAAATTGGTGATATGCCATCATCTGCACAAACACGATTATTGCGTGTGCTTGCTGAGAGTGAGTTTTACCGAGTTGGCGGGCATCAGTCTGTACGCGTAGATGTGCGAATAATTGCTGCTACCCACCAAAACTTAGAAACCTTAGTAGAGAAAGGCACATTCCGTGAAGACCTGTTCCACCGGTTAAACGTCATACGCGTGCATGTGCCTGCGCTTTCCGAACGTCGGGAAGACATCGCTCTTTTGGCCCAGCACTTTCTCAACAATGCGGCAGTTGAATTGGGTGACGAATCAAAGCGCTTGGATTCTGCCACCTCAGAATATTTGTCATTGCTGCCTTGGCCCGGAAATGTGCGGCAATTGGAAAATACCTGTCGCTGGCTTCAGGTAATGGCCAGCTCGCGGGTTATTCTTATTGAAGATCTGCCCCCAGAGCTGCAACAAAATATAGAGAGCAAGGGTGATACCGACTGGGAGTCTGGATTAGAACTTTGGGTTGGACAGTTGCTTGATGATGCAAACGGCAAACCTGTTCTGGAAATTGCCATGCCGCGCTTCGAGCGAGTGATCATTAACGCTGCCTTAAGAAAAAGCAGTGGCCGTAAGAAAGACGCGGCAGAACTATTAGGCTGGGGTCGCAACACGCTAACACGCAAAATGCAGGAGCTTGACTACTAACTAACGGACTAGTTCTTGAGCTCTTTAATGCGCTTTGTAGTGCATTGTCTTATTTAATCGGTGCTGCTGGCGTTCTTATAGAAATAGGCAGCCTCGGATTGGCAGGTCATGCGCGCCCATTTTCCAATAATGAGCAGAATACTCAAGAGACCCTGAGGGTGTTAGCGCGGTACAATTGCTTATGAACGTAGTCCTCTATCAGCCAGAAATCCCGCAAAATACCGGCAATATTATCCGCATTTGCGCCAACACAGGCGCCAAGCTGCATCTAGTAAAACCATTTGGATTTGAGTGGGATGACAAACGCCTTAGAAGAGCGGGCTTGGATTATCACGAACTGGCACTGGTCTCCCTCTACGAAAACTTCGAGGACTGCCAAGCAGCACTAGCAGATACACGCTGGTTTGCCTTAACTACCAAAGCAAAAAGAAGCTACACAGAAGTAAGCTTCCTTAGCAACGACACTGTTTTGTTTGGACAAGAGACGAAAGGCCTGCCTGCCAGCATCGCAGAACGCTTAACAGACGAGCAGAAGCTTCGTATTCCCATGCAAGCTACATCGCGCAGCATTAACCTGGCCAATTCCGTTGCCATCACTTTGTACGAAGGTTGGCGCCAACAAAATTTTGACGGCTTAATTTAGACCGCTACGCTAAGTTTTAGCTTTTTCTAGAGCGCATATCTGCGCCATTAAAGAAGACTGAATCAGGTCAAATCAGTGAGTTGTAACGTCAGAACCGTCTTGCGGCCCCTCACTACCAGCCTCTTCACGCTGCTCTCGCTCTTGCATAGCTTGCACATACAACGATTCAAAATTCACTTGAGCTAATTGCAATGCTGGGAAACCACCCTTCACAACCAAGTTGTCTATTGTTTCGCGCAAATAGGGGAACAGTGTATTTGGGCAAGCAATACCAATTATTTGACTCAACTGGGAAGGTTCCGCTCCCTGAATTAAGAAAATACCGGCTTGCTGGACTTCAACAATAAACCCCACCATATCTTCTTCTAAGGTGGCAGTTATTGTAGCGGTTAAAATCACCTCCTGCAGGTCTTCGCCCAGCGAGTTGGCGCGAGTATTAATATCTACCTTGATCTCAGGCCGCCACTGCTTAATAAATACTTCAGGAGAGTTAGGCGACTCAAACGAAGAGTCTTTCAAAAACAAACGTTCTATACGAAATTGAACCTGGCCTTTTTCGCCACTCTTGACTGCGCCGCTATCGCCAGTATCTTGACTTTCACTCATTAAATTAACTCTTTACTACAGGTAAGTTTTGCGCGCGCCACTCCGAATAGCCGCCCGTTAAGCGCGACACATTAGTGAAGCCATTTTTCTTCAGCAAAGTACCAGCGGTGCCAGAATGCTGACCCATTTTACAAGCCACAACAATGGGGCGTTCTTTGTGCTTAGAAAGCTCACTCCACTTTTCTTCTAAGCTTGCGTGAGGAATATTCACTGCATCAACAATATGCCCTTCAGCAAATTCTGCTTTGTCGCGCACGTCTAGGACCAACGCGTTTTGCACATTAACCAAACGCACTAATTCTTGAGTTCCTATGGTTGCTCCTCCACGACCCGCTTCATTGCGGATGAAGAGTCCCAACAACACTACGAAAGCACCCACTAACAAGGGGTGCGCACCGATAAAAGTAAAAAACGATTCCATTGTTCTCGCCTAAATATTACGTTGCCGAGTATACACTTGTGGCTGCCTTAACGGGATCACTGATATAGAGAAATTTTGCGCAGGCATTAACCTAGAAACTTGGGTGCGACCCTAGCTTATATTTACATATCGCTGAAGGCACAATTACGACAGCAAAGTAATTGTGCGGCCACTTTTCAGTTGAAGATTTCATCTCATTAAGGCCCCATTTGTTGTTAAACTTGCCCCTATAATTTTTTGCGCAAAAACGACGTATTTCAGTGCAGCGCCCATTATCGAGCTGTGTCGGAGATAGACCCAATTGGGCATTTGCACAGCCCCTTCGTTCGTCGGTAAAAAAGGGCGCCAAAAGGTACGCACGTTAGCAAACCCCCTATAAGAGTATCCCAGGAGTTACCACGCCATGTCCGCAACCAGCCTACTAGTCATACTCGACGGCTTTGGTCACAGCACAAATACAGCAAATAATGCTATCGCCATGGCAAATATGCCCACCTGGGATGACCTATGGGGTAATCATCCGCATACGCTAATTTCTGGATCTGGCATTGATGTTGGACTACCCGATGGGCAAATGGGCAACTCTGAAGTGGGCCATATGAACCTAGGCTCTGGCCGCGTCGTACACCAAGACTTCACACGAATTAACAAGTCCATTGAAGATGGCGATTTTGCCGATAATCCGGCTTTGGTTAATGTCACCGACAGCGTGAGCAAAAGTGGCGGCGCGTTACATGTTATGGGACTGCTTTCGCCAGGCGGAGTGCACAGCCACGAGGAACAAATCTTCAGTCTGATTAAAGTTGCAGCGGCCAAAGGTATTAAGAAAATTTATTTGCATGCATTTCTCGACGGCAGAGACACACCACCACGTAGCGCCAAAGATTCTTTGGCTAAAGCAGATGCGCTGTTCGCCGAGCTTCAATGCGGCCAAGTGATCAGTGTCAGTGGCCGATACTTTGCGATGGATAGAGACCGCAACTGGGACCGATTAGAGCGCGCTTACAATTTGATGGCTCGCGGCGAAGCGCCATTCCACGCAACTACTGGTGTGGAAGCATTAGAAAACGCTTACCAGCGTGATGAGAACGACGAATTTGTACAACCAACCGCAATACACCCAGCAGACAACGCACCATTTCACCTACGTGCTGAAGATGCCGTGGTGTTTATGAATTTTCGCGCAGACCGTGCACGGCAAATTACTCGCGCAATGACTGAAGTTGAGTTCAATGGTTTTTCGCGCCGCTCATTTGTCCAACCGATAAATTTCACCACGCTGACCCAATACGCGCAAGACATAGATCTACCCTGCGCCTTTAGCAAAGTGCAGTTGGTTAACTCCTTTGGCGAACACCTACAAAACAAAGGTATGAAACAGTTACGTATTGCAGAAACCGAAAAGTACGCCCATGTGACATTCTTTTTCTCCGGTGGCCGAGAAGAAAACTTCGACGGTGAAGAACGCCTACTGGTGCCATCACCCAAAGTCGCAACCTATGACCTACAACCGGAAATGAGCGCAAAGAAAGTCACCGATGAGCTCATCAAAGCGATAGAAAGTGATCGTTTCGACGCCATCGTTTGTAACTATGCCAACGGCGATATGGTGGGTCACAGCGGCAAACTGCAACCCGCCATCAAAGCGGTAGAAACCTTAGATCATTGTTTGATGCGGTTGCGACAAGCCATAGAAAACACCCAAGGGCAAATGCTTGTCACTGCGGACCATGGCAACGTAGAACAAATGGTAGACCCAAAAAGCGCTCAAGAACACACTGCGCACACCAGCAATTTGGTGCCTTTAGTTTATGTGGGACCGCAGCAGATTAATTTGCGCGACGGTGGGTCACTATGTGATGTTGCGCCAACACTCCTCGATCTTATGCAGCTAGATATTCCTGAAGAAATGACAGGCAAATCTTTAGTCACCGGGAACGGTAAGTAGTCGAGTCACAGCGAAATCATTTGCAGCGACGGCCCAAAATGACTAACAGCTACTTTTTGTGTTTACTCAATAGCCACTGCAACCCTTCACGCCATCGCGGGTGCCCTGGAAACCTGCTACCAGTTCTTTTTGCAGTGTTTTTACTACTATGCCCTCAAGCATTCAGCGCCGAGTCTGATAGCGGCACTGAAGAAAGCACGCTGGCACTCCAACAAACTCTTGATCAACTCAATGCCTTAGACAAGTGGCTGACTGAAGCCGAGCAAGAAAAAAATCTACTGCAATCGCAACTGCGTAAACAAGATAAGAAAATTGGCGCACTGAGCAGGAAAGCACGGCAAGCAGAACAAGAATTATTTAAAGCAAACAAAGCTCTAAATAAATCTAAGCAACAAATAGACGAATTAAAAATAGAGCAACGAGAGCAAAGTAAGGCGGTATCAATTCACCTGCGCGCCGCCTACCGCCTTGGCGGTGACGACTTCATTAAGCAGCTGTTGAATAAAAAATCGCCAGCCGACCTAGATAGGCTAATTCGTTATCACGGGTACTTTGGCGCCGAGCGACTAAGCTTGATTGAAGACTACAAAAATACTTTGCAGCAATTAGCTGATAGCGAAAAAATTCTTAATGAGCAGAAACGGCAGCGCAACAGCTATTTGCAAACTCTGAAAGAACAACGTCAAGAAATGCGCAATCAGCGTAAAGGCCGAGCGCTATCCATAAACAAGCTTGCGGAACAAAAGAAGAATAAATCCGAACAGCAAAAAACTCTGCTTGCAGACAGCCAACGGCTGCAAACACTTATACAAAACCTGGCGCTAGAAGCAGCAGGATTTGACGGCTCAAGCATTGCAGATATTAAAGGCGTCCTACCTGCACCATTGCAAGGTGTGTTAACACACCGGTTTGGCGAACAGCGGGCCGGCGGGGGGTTGAGCTGGCGCGGCATTAAGATCAACGCAGAGTTAGGCACCCCGGTAACGGCAATATTTCGTGGGCGAGTAGTTTTTGCAGACTGGCTCAGAGGCTTTGGTTTAATGACTATTATTGATCATGGCAACGGTTACATGACCATGTACGGTTTTTGCGACACTCTGAGCAAAAAAACTGGCGACTGGATTGAAAGCGGCGAAATGGTTGGCAGCGCCGGCAGCAGCGGCGGCCAAGGCGAACCCGGAGTGTACTTTGAGCTTCGTCACGACGGCAAAGTCAGCAATCCAGCCAAGTGGTTGAAGCTTTAATTTTTTAACCAAAAGAATCGCCCGCTTTCTTAAAAACAGCTAAACGGTGAATAAAAAAGGGGCCAATACTCTTTACTACTTGGTTTATGATCAAAACTGAATTCATAAACTTGCTATTTCTATGATTTTAAAACCGCTGCCATTATTTAACCTACTCGTCAGTATGGTCACAGGCATACTCTTGGGTATTCTGATTTTTCAGTGGTACTTCTCAAACCACGGTTCTGCCGTAGAAACATTCGCTGCGGCATTGCAGCAAATAGATGACAACTACATAGAAGACTTAGACCAGCAAGAACTGGTTGGCCATGCCATTAACGGCATGCTTGTTGGCTTGGATGAATATTCAGAGTTGCTAGACCAGCAAAGCTATGAAGATTTGTTGAGTCGTAGCGAGGGCAAGTACGGCGGCATCGGCATAGAAGTCAGCCTATCCAGCGGATTTTTTACCGTAATCTCGGTTATAGAGAATACCCCCGCAGAAAGGGGCGGAATACTGGCAGGCGATGTCATCAGAGCAATTAACGGCAGCCCCGCCAAGGGCATGAACATGGCTACTATGATCGAAAATATGAAAGGCGCTATTGGAGAATCAGTAGCACTACTGTTGGCGCGTCCAGCGCGGACAGAGCTCATACCTCTAAGTCTTAAGCGCGAACTAATCACCACCACAAGTATCAATCATAGAAAACTAATGAATGCTATTGGCTATATCCGCCTTTCAAGCTTCGATCAGAACACTGGCGAAAATCTTCAACTCAGCCTCGCAACGCTCAATGAAGGAACGCCTTTAACCGGACTAATTCTAGACCTGCGCAATAATCCCGGCGGCATATTGCAGTCTTCGGTCAGTGTGGCAGGGGTTTTTCTAGACGGCGGGTTAGTGGTGTCGACACAACAACACTCATCGTTTGTGCCAAACGACTCTGACACTACCGCCTATTTTGCAACTGATACGGACCAAACCAACGGCCTGCCAGTGGTGGTATTAATCAACCAAGGTTCTGCTTCAGCTTCTGAGATAGTGGCTGGAGCGTTACAAGACAGGGGGCGGGCCACGGTAATTGGCAACACATCCTTCGGCAAAGGCACCGTGCAATCGCTGCTACCGCCTCTGCCCGACGCCCAGGCACTCAAAATTACCACTGCTTATTACTACACCCCAAGTGGTCGTTCATTCCATAACTCAGGTATTGAACCAGATATTATCTACAGTGCGGATGAAGAAGATCTACTAGATTTTGCTTCAGCTCATTTGTTGAAAAACAACTAGCGGACGTGCAGTGCGGTGCTGTTCTGAACATACAGCGTGAAAGAAGTTGTTAGATAACATGGGCAAGAAGACCATGGATCGTAAAAGCTGGCAAAGGGCGAGCTAAAAAAAACGGAATTGCAGAGAAAGAGGACCCTAACAAAGGCCGAAAGCAGTTCATTTTTCAACGTTAATTAATATTGGTATTAGCGCTAGCCCGAATACCAGTTAGGCAAAAATTGCGTTAAGACTTTTGGTCTAAGAACTCTTGGCCTTGAGCCACGTCTAAAGTGCCTTCATATATTGCTCGGCCGGTAATGGCGCCCAACAAAAGTTCCGACTGTGGGGCAAAGGCTTCTTTCAGCACTTGCAAATCTTGCATATTAGTTACCCCACCAGATGCTATGACCGGCACATTCGCCGCTTGAGCAATTCCTAATGTAGCTGTGACATTCAAACCTTCCATCATGCCGTCACGATCAATGTCGGTATAAACAATTCCGGCAATGGGCAGTTGTCCCGCCTGACGAGCTAGATCAAGGGCCTGTATGCCAGAATCTTTATCCCAACCTTGAGTCGCAGCAACACCGCCGCGCGCATCTAACCCCAAAATAACTTGGCCCGGATACTTATGCGCCATAGACGCCAAAAACTCCGGATCTTCAATGGCCTTAGTGCCAACAATAACCGCGCTAACGCCCACATCAAGATAAGCATCAATAATTTCTGCGCTGCGAATACCGCCACCCACTTGGACAGGTACATCACCCATTGCCGCAACCATTGCGCCAATTAGTGCCGCGTTTTTTGGCTCTCCTGCGAATGCGCCGTCTAGATCAACAATATGCAAACGACGACCACCCTGCTCTTTCCAATGAATGGCCATGGCAACAGGATCTGTAGAAAACACTGTGGATTCAGCCATGCGGCCTTGACGCAGGCGCACACAGGCGCCGTCTTTTAAATCAATGGCAGGGATCAGCAGCATAAGTCTACAAGCTGCCTTTAGTAGAGGGCACAATACCGGACATACGCTCATCCAGAGCCACCGCCATACGCAATGCACGACCAAAGGCTTTAAACAAAGTCTCCGCTTGGTGATGAGCGTTTTCGCCCTTAAGATTATCTAAGTGCACTGTCATCATTGAGTGGTTAACCATGCCTTGGAAAAATTCCCGCAGCAGATCAACATCAAAATCACCCACACGAGCGCGAGTATATTTAACGCCGTAATGTAAGCCTGGACGGCCAGACAAATCGACGACGACCCTAGATAATGCCTCATCTAATGGTACATAGGCGTGGCCATAGCGAGTAAGACCACTCTTATCACCAATTGCTTCATTCAGAGCCTGACCTAAAACAATGCCCACGTCCTCAACCATATGGTGAGCGTCCACCTCTAAGTCGCCAGTGGCCTCAATGTGAATATCAATCATGCCGTGGCGAGAAATTTGCGTCAGCATATGATCAAAAAACGGCAGGCCGGTAGCAAAATGACTGTCACCGGTTCCGTCTAAATTCACACTCAAGACGATTTGGGTTTCGCTGGTATCCCTTGTTATTTTTGCCTGACGCACTTTTTTCACCTGCGGTTATGCTTTGAAGGCGGGCAGTTTAACGGGGTTTGCTAAAGATTACAGTCTTGGTTTGCACCAGTTAAGGCGAGTCCATGTATACGCAGAGGACGCATGCCCGTAAAAAGTGGCTAAAGAAGGTCCATCAAGTCGCCATGGGGCAAAAAACGATTGGTAGTATTGGCCTTAATCCATGCCACCAAATCCACTGGAACAGCCTTGCGCTTTTTCAGCACCCGCACCAGTGCCACCACCGGGGATTTTGCCTCCGCTTTCCAGGCTTGATGGCGCATTTCACCCAAGGTAAAAAATCGAACTAGACTGACAATTGCAGCATCGTCCAGGTCAACTGCCGCATCTTGCCAGCCTGGGTGCAGCAGCAACGGGGCCAAGGCATTGATTTGATCCTGACTTAGCGCAATTTCGATCTCATCTAAAGCTGCACTACCCGCCAACTCAACAGCGAGTGCCAGCAAGTCTGCCGCAATGGGCTTTTTCTTAGCGGAAGTATTAAACTGGCTTGGATCAAAGGTATCTACAGACATTAAGGCCCCAAAAAATATTCAGTTGTCGCAAAAGAACGACGTTCGGTCTACTTTGCCATCATAAAGGATACGGCCATTGTAATACTGCGACAGATGAAGTTTTTCCGAACTTTTAGCCTATTTCGTGAATGGTATTTTACTAACGTCGTGTGGCTGGCCCCTACAACGGACCCGCAAACACAATTAACTGCTCATTTTAGAGAATTAACTATATGAAACTTTTATTTAGACTCATTATTGCCACCGTATTAGTGGCAGTGGTTTCTACCTACATCTACTTTAAAGATGGCGAGCGGTACAAGGCCGACCTAGAAGTCTATCTGAGTGAGACCAGCGACTATCAAATTAAGGTTAACGGAGATATCCAATGGCATATATGGCCAACATTGGGATTATCTGCCCAAAATATTAGCGCCATTGATAGCACCAACAATATCCAAGTCGGAGGACTCACGCTACGCGCCCAGTTCGGTAATATTTTCTCGGCAATAGACTCGTGGCAGATTCATCAATTTGTTTTAGAAGACGTACGCATTGACTCCGAAGGCAGTCAAATGGTCTTAAACAGGTTGGAGATCAGCGATTTTAGTCCAAGTGCGGCTAGCCCATTCTCCATGGATTTAGCTTATACCTCACCAGAGCCAGACCCATCTACCGACACAATGTCACTACAGGGTCAGGTTACATTTACTCAATTAGATGCAACCAATAGCGCGCACAGTGTGCTCATTGAGTTTGAAAAAACTCAACTCACGAGTAGTTACGCTTCGGGCCTTTGTAGCGGCGAGATCAAGAATAATCTCGCACAAAGCAACGCTGTCGGTGCGGACACAGACCTAATATCTATCGCGGATGTTTTAGCTTTTGATGCTGAATTTTCTTGCGCTCTCAGCGAAGTACAAGCTGGCGACTACATCCTTAAAAATGGACAGTTGGATTTACGCCAGGTTGCTGGCAAAAGTACCATGTCGTTATCATTTGCTGATTTCTTTGGTGGCAAATTCCAAACCAATACATCTATTGACGTAAACGCCAGCCCAATCCCATGGAAGGTGTCTTTCAGCAGTTCAGAAATTGACAGCCGCAAACTGTTTGCGCTCACCGAAAGTAAACTCAACTGGCAAGCACCGCTGAGTGTAGAGGGCAATTTCAAAATGTTTGGAAACACCGAGCAAGCATTAGCCGCAAGTGTCGTAGGAGAGGCTAATTTGGATGGTGGCCAAGGCAGTATTGATGTCCGCCAAATCAAAAAGGCCCTGATACTGATCAACCAAGTCGCCGCAGCCGATAAGCCAGTTGAAGAATTGCCGGACCAATTGCAATACAACAACTTGCAAGCAACGTGGACAATCATTGGCCCAGCCAACACATTTGTATTGGATTTAGATAACCTGAGGGCTAGCGCCGCAGGCCCTGTCCAGTTCCTCGAAGATAATCTATCTTTGATTGGCGAAGCTGTAGTTCAAACTCCACAGCCCGGCCAACAGATTAAATTGGCGCCAGTTTTGCTCAACGCACCTATCCCGTTCAACTGTGAGGGCAAATTGGCAGAACCTTCGTGTAAGCCAGACACCAATGCGGTAGGTAAGTTGTTGGTACAAGTGGTGAAAAACACACAGCAAGATAAAGTAAAAGAAAAATTAGACAAAGTGATAGAAGAGCAGGTGCCAGAACAATTCAGAGAAGCCGCCAAACAGCTCTTAAATCTCTTCGGGAAGTAAAAAAGGATGGGTTATTGATGGATTGGTTTGCGCGGCAATTACTTGATTGGTTTGAAATAAATGGCCGCAAGGATTTGCCCTGGCAAGCCGACATCAACCCCTACCGAGTATGGGTGTCCGAGATCATGTTGCAGCAGACCCAAGTTGCAACGGTCATCGACTACTTCAACCGCTTCACTCAGCGCTTTCCCAATATAAAAAGCCTGGCCCAAGCCAACATCGACGAAGTACTGCACCTTTGGACGGGGCTGGGTTACTACGCTCGGGGCAGAAACCTACATAAGTCTGCCCAACTCATAGTAGAAAACTACAAAGGCCAAATGCCTAACGCACAAGAAAGCTTGGAAGCACTGCCTGGCATAGGGCGGTCTACCGCAGGCGCCATAAGAGCCATTGCCATGGATCAGCAAGGGGTGATTATGGACGGCAACGTAAAACGCGTCTTGGCCAGGTTTCATGGCATAGAAGGCTACCCTGGCGAGAGTAAAATCAGCGCACAAATGTGGTTGCACGCGGCAGATCACACCCCAGCTGCGCGCACAGCTGCTTATACTCAGGCAATAATGGATCTCGGTGCCACCCTGTGCACGAGGAAGAAGCCAACCTGTACAAATTGTCCCATGCAGAAAAAGTGTGTGGCCCATGCCAAAGACATAGTGCACCTGCTACCCACACCTAAAGCAAAAAAAGCCAAGCCTTTACGAAGCGCGCGCTTTTTCGTTGTCAGCCTGCAAAATGGAGCGACGCTAATGGAACAAAGACCGGCTACAGGGCTGTGGGGCGGCTTATGGAATCCGCCTGAGCGCAGCTCTGAGACCTCTATAGACGAATATTTGGCCGAGTTAGGATTAGATATAGACGCCGCAGATCACCACAGGGCAAAGATTTTTCGCCACACGTTCACCCACTTTCATTTAGATGTAGAACCTATTTATATTTCACTGAAAGACCAGCCAGAGCTAAAAGTGGCAGAGACCAATACGCGCTGGGTGCTTCCAGCCCATTTAGAAAATAACAATGAAGCCATAGGTTTGTCTGCGGTAGCAGTTAAACTACTGGCGCCGTTGGCAGCCAGCCCTAGCGAATAGAGCGAACAGGCCAATCAGCCAATAAAGGACAAAAATCAGCATGAGCAGAATGGTAAATTGCAGTAGATATCAAAAAGAGCTGCCCGGATTAGAAAAACAGCCGATTCCTGGCGCGCATGGTGAAAAAATCTTTGCAGAAGTTTCTGAAAAAGCCTGGTTAGAGTGGCAAACCCTACAAACTATGCTAATCAACGAAAAACATCTGAGCCTAATTGATCCGGAAGCACGCAAGTATTTGCTCGATCAGATGTGGCGTTTCTTCAAAAATGAGGCCGTAGATGAGGTAGAAGGCTATACACCTACTCAGGAAGGTTGACGGGAAGCCGCGACATCGGTTTAATACGCCGCTCGCTGCCAACGTAAGGCAAGCAGTATGGCCTGATAGCTCAGTCGGTAGAGCAGAGGATTGAAAAT
>OJIR01000093.1_pt1 | contig 29497 bp, 26 predicted proteins | sample 1595711 | NCBI WGS metagenome assembly OJIR01 (sample SAMN05416846, study PRJEB24817) | seawater metagenome | isolation source: Sea water | place: Canada:Atlantic | collected 2013-07
ATGCGCCGGCAGCCATGGCTTCTACAGTGAGCTGGCGCATCTGGGCAATGTCTTCCGGTGTAGCCGGTTCACGATCAGCGCCGCGCTGTCCCATAACATACACACGCAAAGCCGCGTGAGGTATCTGAGCGCCCACATCCATATCAAACTGGCGCTTAGACAAATAGTCCATATAGTCAGGGAAGCTTTCCCAGTCCCAGCTCAAGCCCTCATTCAGCGCCACACCGGGAATGTCTTCTACCCCTTCCATCAGCTCAATCAGTAAGTCGTGGTCTGTGGGCCGAACGGGTGCAAACCCCACACCACAATTACCCATCACCACACTGGTCACACCATGATGGCTAGAAGGCGACATGCGGTTAGACCAAGTGGCTTGGCCATCGTAATGGGTGTGAATATCAACAAAGCCCGGGGCGACAATGGCACCCTCTGCGGACAACGTTTGCTTGGCCTGTGAAGTGATGGGGCCATTGGCGCTGATCTCGACAATTTTGCCATCGCGCACGCCAATATCACCGGTAAACTCGCCAACGCCTGTGCCGTCAATTACCCGGCCACCGCGTACAATTAGATCTAACTGACTCATATTTTTTCCCCTAACTCTTATGCCTTAGTTTTATCACACCTCCCACGGGATAAGTACCAGCGACATGCAGTTGCATGCCGGGACTTGTAGGGAAAATCAGCTAACCGCCGCGGCGCTTAGAAAAAGCAGGCACAACCTAAAGCGGTTTTGCATGGAAATTTTGTAGCGACTGGCACCGACAAGATGTCGGCCCACTAACTCGAACTAGACTGAAAGTCCTTGGGGCGCGACCGTTGTTTTGTCCAAGAGGCTTGAATCTTTTCCGCGCCCAAATTTTGCGCAAACTTGCTCAGCGTCGGCCGCTCTTTAACCAGCTGCATTTCCGGCACCGCCCAGCCACAGGAGGTCTGCGCCACCTCAATGTCCATAACAAAGAACTGCCGAGCGCCCAACTGCTCTGGCATTAACGCGGCATAGTCTGACCAAGCCTCGTCACTGGGAAGAATACACTTGGCGTTGCCATATACGCGCAAAATGAGGGGTTGTTTGGCGAACGAGCACCACATCAGGGTCATGCGCGGCGTACTCTGCAAGTGGGTATAAGTTTCGTTACCGCTGCCGGTAAGGTTCATCCAAACCAGCCTATTACCCGGTAAAACCCGCAGGCTATCCATACCTTTAGGGGAGACATTAATAGGGCTGTCGGCGTCAGCTGTGGCAACAAAGAACATCGACTGAGCCTCAATGAAGGCCACGTGGTCCTGATTTAAAGCGGTAAAATACTCGGCCATAATTGCCCCTTAATCTGATTTTGATTCACTAGGTTTTTGTTAAAACACGCTTTTGCGAATAACTTGTTACGGCGACGGCTGCGGCTATGACAACAGCCAAGCTAATTAGGTGGAAAGACAGCAAGACAGATACCGCTTAAACAGTAGCCCCTGAAACGGTTGCCGCTCTTAACCAAGCACTTTAGCCACGCCCCTTAGCCGTACATTGATAAAGCACTCGCCACACCAGTCCCGCCTTACGGTGCACAATCACGTTCTGATAGGCGGAGCTGTGAAACATATTTAAATAAGCCTTACGCGAGGGATAGTTGACGATAATCACCTCATCGGCGTCTGCGGTTTCGTCGCCCACAAATAACAGCTCACGGTCTTGTTGAAACACCACGCTGCCACCTAAGGCATAAATCAACGGACCAACGGTGCCCGTATACTGGGCATACGCCTCACGGCCAGTACGCGCTGGGCCATCGTAGTCCTCTGGATAAATGGCCTGATCTTTATACTTAATCAAATTGACCATGGTAAATGGGCCGTCATTGCCACCACCCGCCGTGGTTTCAAGGGCCGCTAACTGGGCTTGAGTGGGTTCAGTACCGTGCATTTTTCACCTGCCTTAAATCCTAACGTAAATCGCTGACCACACATTAGACAAGCGCTTGCCGCTCATGTACATCTCTACACATACCAAGTTAACAATGCCCGTGATCTTCGGCTAGAATGCCAACTCTGCCTAATCACCCATTGACCCACGATTTAACGCAAATTCGGTTAATGTGCGGCCTAGCGCAAATAATAAAACTTATAAATTGGTGTGTTGTGGGCGTCCGCCGACCACACCTTAATAACAGCTGGGGAGCGTTATTCATGAGCATTGAAGTGAAGCATTTTTTACCTTATTCACCTGCAACCATTTGGGCCATAGTGGGCTCGCCGGGCCGAGTAGATTGGGTTCCAGGCGTTGAGTCCTGCGAATTCGATGGCGAAGTAAGACGCTTCAAAATGGAAGGCGCTGGCGGGTTAGCAGAACGCATTGTTAGCCATGATGATGCGCAAATGTTCATGGAATACTCGGTAGTAGAGTCCACACCGCCACTCCAATCACACTTAGCGTCCATTAAGCTTAACGCAAGCGACAGCGATGCAGGCCAAGGCACCGAATTTATTTGGCGCACTGACGTTGCACCAGTTGAAGTGGCGCCTTTTATAAAGAAAGGTATGCTCGGCTCGCTGGCATTGCTTGAACAAATATTGGCCGCTGAAAACCCAGCTTAGAAATTGCTGGCAACGAGCGAAATATACGGCAGGTGGGCGCACGATCTGAGCGAAGCGGAGCCTGATTGTAGAAAACTTGTCGGACGTCGCTTATAACAGGCCGCCTATCACTATCAGGCGAATGAAATTTTGGCTAACAAGGCAAAATTACCCAACGACTGAAGTGAAGGCCTGTAAGTGCTTGGAAAGGCCCAGAAAGGCCCAGAAAGGTCTAGCAAGGTCTAAAAAAGACGAGAAAGAACCACAGCCCCAAATTCATTGAGACAGACCACAAAGCGGGTTAGTGAAAAGCATAACGCCCGGTGCAGGCACATTGAGAACAATTACATGAAAATAAAGTTACCCTCATATATCTATTTCACAATTGGGCTTTTTGTATTTTCTGCTGGCTTCGCCTTTTTTGAACGCCAATACCCTATAAATACCAAGCTAGAGCCGGAAACAGCCACTTTACGCATGACCACTTCGGGCAATATTTTGGGCTATGTTGGTAAAAATGGCGCCTACACTTGGAAAGGTATCCCTTACGCCCAGGCCCCCACAGGCGCGCTGCGCTGGCGTGCACCAATGCCCGCACAACCCTCGCAAACCCGCGGTGTCATAGAGGCCTTGGCGTCAGGACCAGTTTGCCCACAATTCGCATCACTCATTGGCGGCCAACCCGATGCCCCTCAAGGCAGCGTAATTGGCAACGAGGACTGCCTTTACCTCAATATTTATGCCCCACCCAATGCTGAAAATCTGCCAGTGATGTATTGGATACATGGCGGCGGCAACAGCATCGGCCAGGGTGGAAGTTACGACGGCTCAAATCTGGCCATGCAGCGCGATGTAGTCTTAGTCACCATTAACTACCGACTAGGCGTATTTGGTTGGTTCACACACCCAGCCCTGAGCACGGGCAATCCAGAAGACGATTCTGGCAACTACGGTACCTTAGACGCCATTGAAGGCCTTAAATGGGTGCGCGACAACATTTCACAATTTGGCGGCAACCCAAACAACGTCACCGTTTTTGGTGAATCTGCCGGAGGCAGAGACACCCTAGCTATGATGGCCTCTCCATTGGCGAAAGGCCTCTTCCATAGAGCCATAGTGCAAAGTGGCGGATACAGCACCAACAAACTTACAGTGGGGCAAAATTTTGCCCGCGATGGTGGGCACCCGTTTAGCTCTAAAGAAATAGTTAGCCAATTACTTGTCGCCGACGGCACCGTAGATTCACGGGAGGCTGCAGAAGCCCTACAATTAGACATGAGCGGTTCGTATACTCGACAGTATTTATACAACAAATCTGTGGAAGAAATTTTCCAACTGTTCGACTCCGGCGGCTTTGGCATGATCAACCTGCCAGATAACTTTGCCGACGGCACCGTGCTACCCGACCTCAGTGTAGAAGAGCTTTTTTCTAACCTAGACAATCACAATGCCGTGCCGGTCATACTGGGTACTAACAGAGACGAGCCCGCACTGTTTATGGCCCGCGACCCCCGTTACCTAGAAAACTTTTTGGGCTTTCTGCCCCGCTTAAAAGACAAAATTGCCTATAGGCGCACAGTAAAATATGGCGCGCTAACGTGGAAAGCGAGAGGTGTAGACGACTTGGCCCAATACATGTCTAAGGCTGGCAACAAACACGTTTACGCCTACAGATTCGACTGGGACGAAGAGCCTTCGCAAATGGGGTTCGACCTCAGCACAGCATTAGGTGCGGCCCATGGGCTGGAGATTGCCTTTGCCTTTAACGACTTTAATGGCGGGTTTGGTGTCGACTACATCTATCCATTTGATGACAACCAAGCAGCGCTGGCTAACAGCATGAGCTCTTATTGGAGCGAATTTGCCCACAACGGCAGCCCCATGCAAGGGCGCGATGGCAACGAACCCATGTGGGTGAGCTGGGGCATGGGCGGCATGCAAAGCTTAGTGTTAGATACACCGGGCGACCAAGGCATTTTCATGAACAAAGAAATTGTTAGCATTGCAAGTATCAAAGCCGAGCTAGCGATGGACCCAACAATAGACGACGAAGCGGAGCGCTGCCGCCTATATGCACGCAACTTCCGCGGCGAGGAGTTTGTCAGAGCCGAATACGACGCGTTAGGTGGCGGCGTTTGCGCAGAAATAGACCCTAGTACTATTTCTAGATTCTGAGTTTTGAGTTCTAAGTTCTAAGTTCTAAGTTCTAAGTTCTAGCCAATAGTTTTTAATTTTCGCCTTCCCTAAAATAAGGTTTTAGCTTTCTCTGAGCTAAAACCTTTTTATCATATGCTTAAGCCTTAGCAGGCGCAGTCCCACCACTCATCATCAATGTTTCTTGACCGGGCTTCGGTTCGTTAGGAATAAACTGCGAGGCTATCAGCGATAGCAGAGCAAAAACCGCGCCGCAATAAAACACCAGCTCTGGCGCTGTAATCCACACCAGGCCTAACGCCGCAGGTATGACGACCGCTGCAATATGGCTAATAGTGAACGATACCCCTGCGGTACTGGCCATATCTTTTGGGTCGGCAATTTTTTGGAAGTAGGTGCTGATGGCAATGGCCATGGCGAAGAACATGTGGTCGATCACATATAACGCTGCCGCTAATGTAGCGTTGTCTACCAAGCCATAGGCAACAAAAACAAAAATCAGGCCAATGTACTCGGCGGTTAATGCACGGCGCTCGCCAAAGTGATGAATGAGCTTGCCAATGCGCTCGGCAAAAAACCAGTTAAAGGCGTAGTTTATGAGAAAGAGTAGTGTCACTTCAGAAGCACTGTAACCAAATTTTTCCACCATCAAAAACGCGGCAAAAACGACAAATATCTGCCTGCGTGCGCCGGACAAAAAAGTCAGCACGTAATAAAGCCAGTAACGCTTACGCAGAATTAGGGTCTTGTGCTGTACGGTTTTTGAAGGAAAGTGCGGAAACCCCAGCCACATGACTACCGCCAGTATCATGCAAACTCCCCCAGCGAGGGCGAAGTTCCAAATATAATCTAACTGAAAAATTTCTAAGCACAGCCACAATATTGAATAGACGACTAAGGAAGTAATGGAACCCACTGCAATCAGCCTGCCCAACACCTGCGGTGCTTCCTCTTTAGTCAGCCACTGCAAACTCAAAGACTGCTTTACTGCCTCGAAGTAATGAAAGCCAATGCTCATAACCACCGTAGTGAAGTACAGACCATATTCGCTAGGAAAAAAGCCCGCTGCTGCAACGCCTGCACCAAGCAATGCCAAAGACAGCACGGCAAAGGTTTGTTCTTTAAGAATAAGCAATACAAATATGACGGTGAACGATAAAAACCCCGGCACTTCGCGCAAGCTTTGCAAAATACCAATTTCCACACCGGTAAAGGCAGCACGCTCAACCACAAAGTTATTCAGCAGCGCTGACCAAGCATTAAAGGCAATAGGCATAGCCACTGACATTAAAATCAGCAGCATAATGGGAGAGCGCCAAGTGGATTGCTGCATATATTTTTACCTTATTAATACCCTAGTAAAAGACTTTGGCGACGTCAGCGCCAGTTAAATTTGCCTGTTAACGTTTTTCTACCAACTGAAAAACAAAGCTACCGTGGGCCAATAATTGTTCTTGGTCGTCTACTACTTCAGTGGTAAATGTCATGACTCGGCGACTTTGGCTGACCACCTTTGCCGTTGCACGCAGTCGCGCTCCCGCTTGGCTGCCGCGCACGTAAGTAACATTGCCGCTGGTCGTCAGCCCCAGTACGTCAAGAGAAGCACAGGCGTAGGCGCAAGCGCTGTCCATCATTGCGTAGGCCACACTGCCGTGAGTGAAACCCGCAGCGTTCACCCAGGCGTCGGTCACAACAAGCGCCAGTTCAGAATGACCGGCATCTGCACTGAGTACCTCAATACCAAAATTTTCACGTATTGCTGTATCGCCCTGAATGAGTTGCTGGGCGAAGGCATTTGGTTTATTCATTGCGATCAATCACTTGGGCTATTCATGAAACGGTCAAGTGACAAAGTCACTTGCTACCAGCTTTTGCAATTCACTGGCCCCAACGTAGAGGGGAACTGGAATTACGCAAAGCGTGGGAGAATAGCCGAAAGACGGAAAAGACCCAAATGCCTCTTATAGCGGTTTTGACTGCTTGCGGTTTTGATTGCTTGTAATCTGGATTGCTAGATTACTCACTCGTTCCACTATTGTGCAGGGCGTCTTGGCACACGCATGGGAGTAGGCATAGGCATGCGCCGGTAACCAGCGCGGTTCTTCCTAGTAGTTTGCTCATTGAACACCTCTACACTTTCTAAAGTCAGGGAATACTTTATCCGGTTTCCGCACGCTAGACAGCTACTCCATACAAAGCTGAAAAAAATCTCTAAAAAGGGGTGAGGTAAATCTTGATGGGACTCGTTTACCTTAGTAGCTCGAGTAATTTTTCTGACCGCACTTAGCACGGCACATTCTGCGGAGAATCTGAAAATCCTCCGAGACAACTCCAACTATACGAGATAAATTAAAATATTAGGAACCGTCAGGGTCATCGCCAGCATTGAGGACCAGGACGTCATCGATCGAATACTGACTCACCTGCGCCAGAAAGAACAGGAAACACCGACTCGGCCATTGCTGGTGCCACCGACCAGAGCGCCACCTGGTACGTTGCCTCTTTTCGCTGGGAAGCGATTCCAGCACAACAGCACTACACCAGCAAGGAAGCCAGTGAATACCGCATGGCATGAGCTGTCGCGTGCACCCGTTCAGGAATGAACGGATTTGAATGGCATGCTCAACGCCGCGAACAGGATTTTCGGATCAATAGACGGGTATTTCGACAGGTCAGCAGGTCCAGTCGACACAAGCAGCGAGGATGTCTACTCTCAATAGGCCGTTAGTATTTCCTATCCTTCAACTCAGTTATTTGGTAATCGCCGGCAGGCGTTTTCTCAGTTCGTTTTTAGCAACTTTTTCCAGCGTCGACCTGGGAAGTTCATCGACAAGATGAACAGCTTTTGGCACTTTAAAACTGGCCAGGTTGACAACGCAGTGCTGCAATATAGTTTCAACTATATTGGAGGGAGCCTGAGCATTGGGAATCACAAATACCACAGGCACCTCGTCTAGCATATAGTGTTTTTGAGCAACAACGGCACATTCATTGACCAAACCAGTTTCCATCACCACAATTTCAATTTCTGATGCAGCGACATTTTCCGCCCCTACTTTCAACATATCCTTATCTCTATCACTGAAAAACAAATAGCCTGAATCATCAACTCGAATAATATCACCCGTTTCAAACCAGCCATTTTCATCAAAAGCACTCTTGTTAGCCGCTTCATTACGATAGTACTCTTTAAACAGTGAAACACCTCTAACGCCACGAATAAAAAGCAAGCCTCTCTCACCCGGCTGAGCTTGAGTTCCATCTTCTTTTCTAATTTGAATTTCGTATTCTGGGGCCACACGACCGATAGTTTCCGAGGGCCCAGGATGGTCAACATCTGTGACAATACCTTGCGTCAGCGTTTCCGTCATTCCCCACCAACCAATCATCTTTAGGTTAAACATCTCAGTAACTATTGGAACGTTGGCAACCATACCCCAGAAGCGATAATTGTGTCCTGGATTGGCTTGACTAAAAATTGCTTCAATTGCAAAGGGAATCATTGACGCCCAGGTGAGCTGGTATTTCAATGAAATAGGCCAAAACCTCGATGCTGAAAATTTGGGCTGCAACACAAAGGTAGCTCCCGCCCATAAAGTAGGTAACATAGAATAGGTTAGCGCGTTGGTATGAAACATCGGCATATATATTAGTGTTCGATCTTCATGCCGTAAACGCATATGACTGGCGGAAATTTTCGCCCCCCACAATGCATTGGCATGGGTCCACAATACAGCTTTTGGTCTGGATGTAGTACCACTGGTAAACTGTATTGACAAATTGGCCATGCTATCTGCCGTTCGAGTGGGAAGTAAAAGCTCATCACCCAATAATAAATCAGCAAAAGCAATGGCTTGTATGTCAGCTTCAATTAATGCGGTTTCTCCGGCGTTGTTATCTGTAACTGCAATAAACTCAATATCATGACAAGCCGATTGAATCATACTGGCGTATGACGGCTGAGTAATCGCACAAACAGCTTGCGTGTGCTCATAAAAATATTGCATATCACGAGCAACACAATGGGTATTGGTTGAAACGGCAACTGCACCCAATTGCGCACAGGCAAACCACGACAACATAAACTCGGGGCTATTTTCCAAGTGGATAATGACAAAATCACCCGCCTTCACACCGCGTTCAGACAGGGAGTGTGCCACGCGCTTGGATTCGTTTTGAAATCTCAAATAAGACCAGGATTCAGACGGCCCTTCAAAGGGCTCCCAAATCATAAAGTCTTTATCTGGCGCACGAACAGCCCATTCATTGAGCAACCAACCAATATCCATACCTTCGAATAAATCAATTTTACTTTGATCTATTTCCTGTCCTAAATCACCCGCCATTTGTTTATAACTCCAGTGCGTTTCGAATTTGTTTATTGTGACGCGGCTTAGTTGTCATCTGACGACTTATCGGTTGTGCCGAAAAGGCCGGTTGAAGTTCCTACTCTCACCGCTCATTGCCAGCCACTCTAACCAACCGATTATTTTCCCGGGCTACCATATGACGTAATTGAATTTGCATAGACTGGTAACCACCGACCTTATCCAGTAATTCGTCAACGCTCGCTTTATCATCCCCCTGCAAGCTTTGGTAGAAAAACAATCCATGCTGCAACATCCATTGCGCAAAGGGGGCGACATTACGTTCACCAGCGATACCCCCAATGGTAAATGCATGGCTACCAATATCCCGAGGGATCTCTTCGTCCGGATGAACATCCAACCAATCGGCCAAGCGCTCAACCGTGTCCTGAATCACCGGAAAGTATTCGGCAAACAGCCGTTGCAAAATAGGGTACAGGGTTGCCGGCACTTCATCGTCGGCCAAGAACTCACCAGCCAACACTTCAGGATCGTTCATCCGCTCAACCCAGTTGGCAACATGGGGCGCTAGGCGTTTCATTATTTCGCCGGAGGCTGTGTCACGGTACAAGTGCGCGTACAAAGGCCCCATCAATCCGTAATCGCCGATACTGGGGCGGCTACCCAGTAGATAATCATGTTGTTGTAAATGACTATCCAGAAACCCTAGAAATTCTTCGTACCAGGCTTCAATCGCCGGGATAGTATCGTCGGAAATACCCAGCGGTAGGCACATACCACGAAAATATTCGACACCGGGTCTGGCCAGTTGCCACTGTTCTTCCGCACTGAGTTCTGGCGCCATTATCGCGCCCCATTCACGTATGGTGTGATCAAAATTGTGGTGCCAGCGATAATGCATAGCGGGAATCAGCAACCACTCATCGCCATACAATTCAAACAGCTGGGCCACCAGACGTTGACGCGGGCTGCTCGGGTAAATAACACTATCCGGAAATCGCGCTTCCAGGAAATTGATAATATCGGTGCTGTCCTGAATCGCCAAATCGTCAGGACTGATCACCACCGGGATATACTGCACGCCTGTGCGAGGAACAATAATATCCTGCATTTCCTCCTCGCTGACCTCGACTTCGGTATAGGGAATACCTTTGTACCGCAGGTAAGCTCGAACTTTACCGGTGTAGAGCGACGCCGCAGAGCCGTATAGGGTGTATGTTGCTTCAGTACTCAGTTCCAGTGACTCTCTTCCATAAAGCAAACAGGCAACGGCTTTGGGGGAATAAACCGTGCTAAAGCACAGTCGATTCCCATTCAGTAAGCGCACTATCCATCCGACCCATCATATCGTGTACTTCGTCGGTGGTAATACTCAGCGGAGGAGACACCCACGACGGAACACCACGTCTGAACGCTTTTTCTCTTCTTGGGCCGTGCAAACTCCAATACATGACCAGCCCGTGCTTCAGTGTAATGGTGGAGTAGAGCTTCTCAGCTTCTAGTGAGACATCGAAAAACTCCATAGTCTCTTTGTCCTTTACCAACTCCAAGACCATCATCATGCCCCAGCCGCGAACGTCCCGAACGGTGGGATGCGCCAGCAGTTGTTCTCGGTATGAGAATAAGACCTCGCTTTGCTTGCGACAGTTTTCCAGCAGCTTTTCATCGCGAATAATATCAATCAATTCACTGCCCGCCGCACACGCCAATGGGTGGCCGCCATTGGTAAACCCGTGTACGAAGTGTGCGTCGCCAGCCTCGAAAGGTGCGTTTATCTCTGATGAGACAGCAACCGCGCCAAAGGGGACATAGCTGCTAGAGATACCCTTCGCCATAGTCATAATGTCAGGGTCGATATCGAAGTGATCCATAGCGAACCACTCACCGGTGCGGCCGAAACCAGTAGCGACTTCATCGATGATCAACAACACATTGTAGCGGTCACAGATTTCTCGAATCGTTTGCCAATAGCTTGCAGGCGGTACCAGCGCATAGTCAGCACCGCAACCGTGTGGTGTCGCCAGAAACGCAGCAACTGATTGAGCACCCTCATAATGAATCGTTGTTTCGAGCGCATTGGCACATGTGATGCCCCACTCTTCTCGGCTGACACCTTCCGGTCGGTCGAAGTCTGAGTACTGCCGAATGTGTGGCCACTTGGGTAGCATGGGCATAAACGGCCTGTGAGCACCGGGCGACCCGGATGCAGCCATTGTAGCCAGCGTCATGCCATGGTAACTATCGTGGAGGCTGACGATCTTATACTTGCTAGGATGTCCTCGTGAAATCTGAGTCTGCCTTGCTATTTTTAAAGCGGTTTCAACCGCTTCCGATCCACCAGAGACCAAGTAGATATGATCCAGATTGCCAGGTGTTATCTCAGACAACTTCCTGCTGTACCCCGCTCGAAGCGGATCCGCAAGGGCCGGGTGGGTGAAGGCATACTTGTCTAACTGCTTGGTAATAGCCGCTTTCATGCGCGGATGGTTTTGCGGCAAATTGACCGAGAACGGTCCGCCGGAGACATCGAAATATCGATTACCCTCATCGTCAAAAATGTATACGCCCTCGGCACGTGCGATTTTCACGTTCATCGGGTGATAAGAAAAAGCGTGGCGATAGTCGCCTTCAATTTTTTGGTAATCTGGCAGATTTAGGCCTTGTGTACTCTTTTTTTCCTGCATTGTTATTTTTCCTTCTCGATTTCAGTCAACTCTGTCACGTGGATTCCCAAGACATACTCACCGGCGTCAGAGCCAGATCAACGCGTTGCTCAGGAACATTGAATTGGATAAACGGAACTTAATCACCTTCGTCCCCGAAAACATGTGTTGATGGCAGCACAGACAAAACTGCCAGAATTGGTTTTGTTCTGTCACAAATTCTACGCTTTACTTTGCGTGCAGTGATATAAGACGAACCAGTTCTTGTTTTGGGTGACAACCCGTGAAAAACGTTTTTTGCGACGCTTCTTCTTACATTAAAAAAAATTGGTGGTGAAGGTTATAGAAGATGGTATATATGGGGTTGCACCTAGGTATTATTACGGTAAACCCCTCAAACGCGTTACTAGCGGGACCCTTCCACCAATCAACAGCAACAATACGAAACTGATCGCAAGGCCAATGCCGGCGTTGAGCATCAACGGTAGGGCCATCTCGGCACTACCCACTATGGATACCGCCACAAATATTGCAGTACCTTCCTGGCGAACACCATGCTCTATCATCAGTGCGATGGCATCTCTTCGTTCGAATCGCGCCAGCAATGCCAGTACACCGGCAAACGTTACCGAAGCCACGTTTAGTAACAACACCGGTAAGAATAGCGAACTCGAGTCATCCGCAATGGTATCAGTCTGTTGCATCGAGGTAGCGACAAATATCGCCAGCACTCCAAGCGTCGCAATGGTTTTAAACACACCCTCCCAGCGCAGTGCAAACGCCTCGTAACGCCTTCTGATCAGCATACCGATGACTATTGGCGCCAGCACTATGGATGCCAATGGCAACAATGTCTGGTGCCAGGCGATTTCGATCGCGCCAGCTTCCCCAAAAAATGTGTGCAAGGCCAATGCACACCACAAAGGAATAGTGAAAACATATACCATGCTGACGAGCGCTGTAAGGGTGACCGACAGTGCCAGGTTGCCGCGGCCCATATGTGTCAGAAGGTTGGAAAACGTTCCCCCCGGGCAAGTAGCCACCAGTACCAGTCCCACTGCCAAGGTGGGCGAAAGTGAGCTGTAGCTGGCGAAAACAAAACCCAGCGCTGGCAACACAAGCAGCATCGAGGCGGCACCGACAACGGCTGCTTTAGGGCTTTGGGCGACATGCTTAAAATCCTCAACTAGCAGCGACATGCCCATGCTAGTCATCATCAGAAAAAGTGTGATTGGCAAAATTATATCTGTGACCATTGAGGCTATCTCGTTTCCGATACGTTATCCATCAGTTGCTGCATCATTACAGCGTCATTTCCAGAGTTACACCTAGGGTCCGCCGGTCGTGGCGCGCCATCAGCTATTTGTTAAACGGGCGGCGTGTACGGGGTGGTGAACATTTCGAGAAGCGCTAGTTCGTCTTGCGCCGGTGCAAGCCCAGGCGCTGTTTCGGCAGCAAGCAGGGCCAGTGGCTCCTTGTAAGTCGTGAAAAATTCCGCCATCGCAGCCAGGAACCGTTCGTAGTCCTCACTCTTCAACACCGTAGACAGCGTCAGGTAATTCATCTTTGGTGAACCTGCCAGGATGTCGTGACGCTGTAACATATGGAACCAGAACAGGGCTGAGGTCTGAAACACCGCCGGCAGCGCCGCAATGTCCACCCGGTGTTTCTGCGTGTCTGCGTCATCATCGTTGATGACCCTGCAATTCTGCCAGATGAGCGTGATCAAACTACCCGCGCCACAGGCCTGGCAGGGGACGTCGTGTTGTTTCGCGAGCTGGTTGATCGCATCGCGCAGCTGATCGCCCCTGGCGTTGTGGGCAATACACTGCTCGGGACTCCACAGCTGCTCAAAGACGGCGGCCACGGCGGCCATGCAAAGCGCGTTTTGATTGAAGGTACCACCGCTATTGATGGTTTCCGGATGTAGCGGATCGTGCCGCTCCATCCACTGCTTGGTGCCGCCAAACGCACCAAACGGAAAGCCACCACCGATGTACTTGCCAAAGGTCGTCATGTCGGGGGTTACACCGGTCAATTCCTGGACACCACCCGGTGCCAATCTGGATGTCATGACTTCATCGAAAATCAGTGCGCACCCTACTTCCGTGCAGGCCTCGCGAATTTTCTGCAGGTAGGCCTTGGGGGAAACCACCTTCAGGTAGCTCATGGGGGTGACCACAACCGGTTCCAGAAGAACAGCAGCCAGGTCGTCTGCATTGGCGCGAATGGCGTCGACAATCAGGTCAGCATCGCCGTAGGGCACGGTGATTTTCTCGTAGGGCGAGTCCAGTGGCCCGGCTGTTTTGCCGCCGTGGATCCAGGCGCCGTGGTAAGCACCGTCGTAGATCAAAAACTTGTTTTTACCCGTTACCGCCCGGGCTGTATTGATGGCATAAATATTGGCCTCAGTGCCAGTCATTGTAAACCTGACAAGATCCACCGACGGAAAGCGTGTCGTGAACGCTCTGGCGACGCGCGCCTCGTACACGTTGGGCGCACCACCCAAGGCATGGCCGTGATCCATGGCCTCATTGACGGCGTCTTTAACAGGCCCTGGAGAAAAGCCGAACAGGCCAGCGGTAAAGTTGCCCAGCATGTCAGTGATTTTTTGCCCGTCCGCAGTCACAGCGGTGGCTTCTTTGGCGTCGACGAAGGTCAGCGGGAACGGAGAGTGGTAAATAGACGCCCGGTTTGTGCCGCCGGCTATGCCCGCGGCCTTGGCCTCTTCAAGTGCTGCCGCACTTTTAGGGTTGGCTTGCACATATTCTGCAATCAGAGATTCGGTTGCCGCTTCAATGGCGGCATAGGCAGCGCCTGAAGGTATTTCGTTTGACATACTTAGCTCCTAGTTGGTTTGCCGGCGCTGGAAAATGTGATGATTCGCCGGCTATGCCACGAGTCCACTATCTAACGCAATATTTTGCCCCGTTACGTAGTTAGATGCATCGGATGCGAGGAAAAGAATAACCGTGGCCACGTCTACCAATTGTGCAATTCGGCCCAGCGGAACTCCTTCCTTGTTATGAGACGAACCGGTTTTGGTTTTGGGTGACAAGCCGTAACCAACTTTTCACGAGTTGTCAGCCAAAACCAAAACCGGTTCGTCTGATGGTCATGCGTCAGATGTGAAGCATTGCTTTTTTGACAGAAAAAAATCGATTCTGGCTGTTGGGTTTGTGCTGCTGCCTGTGCTGCCACCAACACCTGTTTCTACGGATGAAGACGATGAAGATTCGCTCATCCAATTCAATATCGGAGGAGCCGACGATGCACGACGAATTCCTAACGCCGAACTTCAAGAGAACTCCCTATTGGTGGGATCAAGCGCCACTCGAGGAGCCGATGAGTGAGGATCTGCCTGCCCAAGTAGACGTCGCCGTCGTGGGCGGCGGTCTTGCCGGCGTGTCCACCGCACTCAACCTGGCGAGGGGGGGACTCGATGTGGTCGTGCTCGAGGGCGGTCGACTCGGCGAGAACGCCAGCACGCAGAACATGGGTTGCGTCGCCGGAGGGCTTCAACTCAAATTCAGCGAGTTCGAGGAAAAATACGGACTCGAGACCGCGATTCGCACATACCTGGAAGCCAAGGACATGCTCGAGTGGACCATCGATTTCATCGAGAAGGAGGAGATCGACTGCGGGTTTCTCCGAAACGGCCTAATCAAGGCAGCCCACTGCCCGGAAGCCTACGCAGCGCAGGCGCGCGAGCTTGAGATCCAGTCACGTCACATGGAGGTCGATACCGAGCTGATTTCCCGAGACGAGCAAAGGCGGGTGCTGGGCACGGACGTCTATCACGGCTGCGCCGTTAACCACAAATCAGGGCAACTCCACCCCGGCCTCTTCTTCAAGGGCGTGTGTGAGCGCGCACGTGAGTCCGGCGCGCGTCTCATCGGCAGTACGCGCGTCACGGGGATCGAACGTGATGCCGCCGGTTTCCCCGTCACGACGGCACGCGGGACCATTTCGGCAGGTGAAGTCGTGATTGCAACAAACGCGGAGACCGGCAATGACAATCAGCTATTCCGATACTTTCGTCGACGGGTCTTGCCCGCTGCCAATTCTGGCATGGTCACGGAGCCCCTCGACCCCGACATGCTGAATCGGATCATGCCAACGGGCCGATTCGTTCTCGAAACTCGGCGACTCCAACTGGGACTGCGTCGCTTCAAGGATGACACCCGTCTCCATGTGGGGGGTAGCTACTTCGTCGAATTCAAAGACGAGTCAACAGCCGCGATCGCTCTGCTGCGCGACCTTGCGGCGCGCTACCCCGAGCTCGAGGGCATCCGCGCGAGTCACGCCTGGGTGGGCCGCCCCTGTCTCACATGGGACCTGTTGCCTCATGTGGGAACGCACGAGGGCGCTCACTACATCCACGGCTTCAACGGCATGGGCGTGGCCGCCACCGGCTACCTCGGTAACAAGGTGGCACAGCGCATAATGGGCGGCCCCGATTGCGAGACCGTCTTCGCGGAGTTTCCCTATGCCGCCCGGCCGGGCAATTGGTACCCCATCAGCACCAGGGTTTACCGCTTCGGCGCCATGCTCTACCGAGCACTGGATAGAAAGGAATCGGGGCTTAACCGCTAACGTGGAGTGCGCAGAATTAGTGGTAACAGACTTTCCTAGCCTTGATTACCTGCAAACTCGACCGTTTGTTAACGCTCAGACAAGTCCTTTCTTTAATGGAAACAAGTCCGGAAAATTTGCGTCTCGCTTTTGTGCCTTGGCGGCAAAGGCTTCGCCCATTTCTGCAGGCTGAAACATACCGGTCTGCCACGTTGCAACATAATCGAGCCCGTCGTTAATCGTGTGGTCTCGCGCGTAATTCATCATCACTTTTGATCCCGTGACTGAGAGCGGTGATTTTGATGCGATCTCGGCGGCAATTTCCATAACACCCGCAACAAGCTCTTCATGGTTGTCGTAAATTTTGTTAACAAGGCCAAATTCAAGTGCTTCCTGGGCAAAAAAACGACGTCCGGTGTAAGATAACTCGCGCAACATACCCTGAGGTAAAAGATGACAAAGCCTTGGAAAGGTTCCCACATCGGCGGTCATTCCGATATTGATTTCCTGAATGCAAAAGAAACCGTCCCGTGTAATGTAACGACAATCAGCCGCCGACGACAGGTCGACCCCGCCGCCGATGCAACCGCCCTGAATGGCCATTAGCACTGGCATGCGTGCATCGTCCAGGCACGAGATGGTACGTTGCAGGTCGCGGACATTGAGTCGGATCGCTTCGTTGCGCTGTTGGGTCGTTCGTGGATCGGGTTTTTCTTCGTCACCTGGGCCAGTAAAGACCGCAAGGTCCATACCTGAGCAAAAATGTCGACCCTGTGACGAGATGACAATGACTCGGGCTTTGGCATTGTCGGAAATGTCTTCGACGATTTTCGGCAGTTCGGTCCAAAAGGCGGGAATCATTGAATTAAATTTGTCGGGTCTCGACAATTGAATATGGGCAATATTCTCATCAATGGTTACATTGAAACACTCGTGGGATGATGTATCGCTCATGGTACTTCTCCTGTGTCGTTTTTTTTATCAATAGTTTCCAACTTTAAAAAAGCCCCTTCGAAAAGAGGCAACAGGAACCTGCTGAAATATTTGAGGTGAAACAAAATTACTTAATCGTGGTAGACGGGAATCAACTCGAGCAGCATGCCGTCGGCCTCGCTCGCCAAGACCTCTACCGCTGCCTGATCTCGACGCGGGCCCCCTCAGTGTCAACGAAGATGAACACTTGCCCCTGCGGGTCGGCGTGCAACTCCTGGCGAAACGAGCAACCAGCATCACGAATGCGCTGCTCATACTCCTCGATGCCGCCGCTCACGTAGAAGACGAGCTGGGGCGGCCCGCCGGGCTCGAGGGAGTCTCCGTAGTCGTACAGCCATAGCTCTGCGGCACCAGCGTCGAGGATCGCACCCGTCTCTTCCTTCATCTTCACAGTCAGGCCGAGCACCTCGGTGTAGAACTTGGTGGCACGCTCCAGGTCTTTGATGGGAGTGATGTGTGCACCCAATGTCAGGTCAGCCATGATATATCCTTGGTTTCTGCTTTGGTTTCAACCTAACTAGTCCTTGACCATTCCGCCGTCGATATTCAGGGTCTGCCCTGTGATATTGGCTGCTGCATCGGATGCGAGAAACAGCACAGCTTCTGCTATATCTTCTGTAGTTTGCTCTCGTCGCATGGGTGTTTGGGGCATGCCCTCACCGGCATATCTACCTTTGGCAACCCCGAGAAACCACTCGCGCGGGTCCTCTCCTTTGTAGCGCGGATGGTGCTTGACCATGCCTTCGGCAAGCTGAACCCAGCCATCGGTGTAGATTATCCCCGGGCAGATTGCATTAACATTAATGTTATGGGGCCCCACTTGATCTGCAAGCAGCTGCGTATAGCGAATCAGTCCGGCTTTCATGCTGTGGTAAAAGGCCGGTATGGGTACCATGTCAATATGCGGCATACCTGGTCGACCGGCGAGGGATGACATGTTAATAATCTTGCCCGACTTTTTCTCGATGAAATGAGGCAACACCGCCTCACACATCAGAACCGGAGCCTTTAAACTATGCGCGTAGCTCCCATCCCACATCGCCTCTGCTTTAGCAAGAGGGTTGTCCTTGTCGTCGATGTCATGACCCGCGTCATCGCCGCCGCCCACATTGTTAACCAGTATATCGATCTTGCCGAATGCATCGATGGCAGCAGCAACCATCTCAAGAATCACGGCGGATTTGGTTATATCACCTGCAACAGCTACCACCTTCACCCCAAGCACCTCTAACTCTTTCGCCAGAGCCTGGGTGTTCTTTTCGCTGAAGGAATTAATGACAAGATTTGATCCTTGTCTTGCCAGTGTTAACGCGACCTCTTTACCGATGCCTCTGCCACAGGCAGAAATAAGTGATACCTTGCCGTCCAATTTCATGAGTTGATCCTCTAAATTTGTTTTAGTAAGTTTTAGTGTGTTTCAGTTCGATCGGCTGGCACAAGTCGATCTAAAGGTGGTCCGGCCGGAGGCCTCGTCTTCACTTCCGTGGTCGGATTCCCTGCGATGCGAATCAGTCCTCAACGAACCCAATTCGACCGTCCGCATCGAGACGGACCGGCTTGGTGGGTCGCCTCAGTGCCCGTTCCGGTGCGCTCAGGTCTCTTCCAGCTGGCAGTGGCGGAGTGAAGTAGCCTAACGAAGGGCCGGCTGCCGTGTAGCCGAGCAACGCCTGGAGCTTCGGGTCCAGGTCCTTCGCGATTTCCGGTGGACAAGAGAGGTATTGGTTGTCCTCCTGGCGTAGCCAGCCGAGCGTATAGTCTATGTTGAGCCCCATTCGGGCGCCCTCGCTCTCGTTGGCACCGGCGCCGTGAAAGACCGAGCCTGTGAACACAAGCATTGAGCCAGCTGTCATCTCGGCCGAAAGATAGGCCTCTTCGGGTGGCTCCTCGTCATGAGGGAGCTTAGTTGAACCCGGCGCGACGCGCGTGGCCCCGTTCTCCTTGGTGAAGTCGGTCAGGGCCAGCATTGTGTTCAGCTGGGGTTCGATATCGGTCATGAGCCGGTCGAGCACTGGGTTGAACTCGGGTTTGGCGTCGGGTGGGAGTTGAAATTGACTCCACGCCCAACGATCGCGGTGCGGCAACTGGACCTTCTCGCCGGGCAGCACGCGGATCACCTGGGTGACGTGCAGCTGGAAGGTGTTCGCGTAGGGAGCTAGAAAGGTCTCGACGAGGCCGAGCAGCCGGGGGTCGATGGCCAACTCGCGGCAGCGCGGTGAACGCGCCATTAGGGCGCCCGTCCGCGTTGTTTTAAAACCGCCGAAGTCATCGTTCGACCGCATCGTGGCCTCGATGAAGGGTTGCAGGTCGCTTTTGATGGATTCGACCTGAGTCTTCGACGCGAAGTCCTTCAGGACAACACAGCCGTCGCGGTCGAGGATCTTGGCCAGCTCTTCGCTCGGCGTGTCCGCGGGACGGATCTGAAGTTCGCGTTGACTCATTGTGTTTCTCCCTCCTAAAACCGTTTAAATTTCGGGCTGGCTGCGAGTATCTTCTCAGCACGAGTCAAACTCTCGCCAAACATGGCGCGTAAGACAGCGGGGGCTCTTTCTCCTAGCGGATCAAATGCGAGCAGGGCATCCTCAGCTGGAAGAATGCCGTTGGCAAAGTCCGCGGCAAACGCTGCCTCTGCCTCAGTAAGAGGAATGTCCCGAGGTGCATGGCGACCGCCGGTCAAGCCCTTCGCCAAAAAATTATTCGTATCCTGCATACGTTCGGGAAAACTGGGGCCAAGATGATCCCCCCACCTAACCAGTCGATACTCATGCGCAATTTGCTGGTCCCATAAAGTTCGGTGTAAGAATTCTGTTCCCCAGTGTAGGTTTAGCAGGTCTTCATCGCCGCATTCGAGATAGACGGCTAATCCACTGCTGCGAATACGCTCGGCACTATCGATGACCACGTTCGCTGGATTGTCTGCCCGCCACCGCTTCGCATCAACAGGATCGCCCCACACGGCTGGGTCGATGGTGTCTCTGGTCGCCCAGTTATCAGCACTGAGCTCCGTTGGATAGTCGAGATACGGTAGTACGGCAGGCGCTATAGCTGCCACCGAACCGAAACGCTCCGGATGCTTGAACGCAATTTTTAGAGCACCGTAGCCGCCCATTGAAACACCGGTAATGGCAGTATCTTTTGGTTCGAGAGAGACACCAAATTCGCGATGCAGGAACGATGGAAATTCGTCTACGATGAACGCCTCGTAGCCACCGGCGTAATATGAAAGACCAGCACTGAAGGAAGCTATAACTGCTCGCGGCAACTGACCCGAAGTCATGAGATCGTCGTACATCGGTTTAACATATGCCAGGCTATCTCGGTCGTCGCCACCACCGTGCAGGTTGATAATAAGCGGTAGGGTTTCACCGTCGAAATCGGGCGGGAATAGCACCGATATTTCCACTTCCTCGCCGAGTGCTTCGGAAGGGATACTGGTGAGCAGTGGTTCTTGAAAGTTCATGGCTTAACAACGATATCGTATGTTGATGTTTTGAACATGGAATCGACTCCTCTTGCAAATCGTGCTGAGTTAAACTGAAACTAATCAAATTGTGAAAAATTTGGTTTTCGTTTTTCCATAACTGCGGTAAATGCTTCGTTCGCTTCCGGTGAAGACAACGCTTGCTCAAACAGCTCCCCTTCGACATTAATATGATGGGCGATCGCTTCTGCTTGAGGTTGTTTCATCAATTTTTTCGTTAGGCGGAGCGCCGTCGAGGGTAGTGCCGCCAAAGTTTTTGCAATGGTCAATGCGATTTCAATAACTTGGTCCGGTGATACCACGTCATTCACAATCCCAACCGCCTGTGCGGTTTCCGCAGAGAACGGTTTTCCGAGCATTAGCATTTCCGAGGCACGTCGTTGACCAACAAGGTGGGGGAGCAGCAACGATGACCCGAACTCCGGGACCAGGCCCAAATTGATAAAAGGCATATTGAAACTAGCCTTCTCCGATGCATACACCAGATCGCAGTGGAGCAACATCGTCGTGCCGATTCCCGTGGCCAAGCCCGTTACGGCCGCTACAATGGGTTTCTCGGCGACGAGAACAGCCTGAATGAATCGTTCTACTGAGGATTGTTCTCCTACTTCCGGGTCGCCCATGAAATCCTTAAGGTCATTGCCGCTAGTAAAACATCCGTCGGTACCTTCAATCACAATGACGCGTACCGAGGTGTCTTCGTTCGAAGCTTGAATGGCGTCGGCCATCGCCGCATACATGTCACGATTGATGGCGTTCTTCTTATCCGGGCGGTTGAATTTTATTCGCAATATTTTTTCTTCGACCTGGACGTCGATAAACTCGCATGTTGAGGGGTTCACTGAATACTCCTGGAATAATATTCGTTTGAGGGTGTGAAAGAGAAGCAACAAATTCGCCAAACTTTATGCGAGCGATTTGTTGCCCCGTTGTTATTTTTCCTTCTCGGTTTCAGCCGACCCTTTTCGCGGTGGCTTCCAAAGACAAATTCACAAGCTAGTTCATTCCAAACCGTCTAGTGATTTCCATACCAATTTGTCGCGGAGGTCCATAACCGCCAAACCGACCCCCGAGCGATTCTATGCCACCCAAAAATGCAACGTATTCCTCTTCGGTAGCGTTCTTAGCAAACAGGCGCCCTTCCCACTTACCCGTGTTACTCTTCCACCCGGCATTCAGGTTGAGGACTGTGTACGCATCCTGTGAGTCTTCGCGTGTTCCAAATTCACGAAAGTAAACTCTTGACCTGTAAGCAACATCTGCTCTGAGAGTCAACTCACCGGCGAACGCTGGCATGGAATATTGCACGCCCACGTTAACACTGGTCTCTGGCGCACCGTTTAACGCATTGCCTTTTACGTTCTGAAAACCCTCTTCAGGATGCATACCGTCAAAATTAATAAAATCACCGTATTCGGTATCCAGAAGCGTCAAACCAGCGGATAAAAGCCATTGATCCGTAATATAGGATGCCAGCTCCAATTCAAGGCCCAGGATATCTGCATCACCCGCATTGGTGGTGAATGCGGCTGTGCCGACAATTTGACTCACTTGGAAGTCAGCGTAGTCGTAATAAAACGCGGCGGCACTTAATACAGTTGCACCATCCCCAAATCGAGCTTTGTAGCCGATTTCGTAGGCATCGACGGTTTCAGGGTCATAGGGAGATTTACATTCAAATAATCCTACAGCACCCGCTTTGTAACCGTTAGAATACGAGCCGTATAGGTTGCTTTGGTCAGAAAGATCATATTGAGCAGCGAATCTATAGGTCACCTCCTCCCAGTCTTCTTCAACCGATTGGTCACAATCCGAAATAGCAAATTCAGAGTCGGGTGTAAAAAACAAGTAATAGTCGATGGTATGTGTCTCTTCGATTTCATCTTTGGTGTGACGCAATCCCCCACTCAACCTGAACGAATCAGTTATATTCCAGGTCGCGTCAGCAAAGAAGGCCAAAGATGTGGTGTTATACTCGGTCGAAGAAAAGTCCAAAAGATAGGGAGTGGGTAAGCCAACAGCCGGGCGGCCACCTTCTTGGATGTTTTGGCGCGTGTAGTCGTCGTCAAGATAAAAAGCACCGACCACCCAATCAAACTTGCCACTTTCACCAAGCAGATTAAATTCTTGCGTAAAGCTCTCCGTAGCCGATATATCAGTGGACCAGTTATAATCAGATTGGAGAGCGTCAGCACCGTTAAACATATCGTCAAAGTCCTGTAATGCTGTGATGGATTTCAACTGCCCCCATCCCAAGTCCCAATTAAATGTCAGACTGATAAGCTCATATTCACGGTCTGAATCTATTGGGAAATCCTCGTAGGTTTCGAATGCTTTCAGCGAGATCGGCTCGTCGCTAATCCCAGGATTATACGCCTCTGTAGTTTCATTTCGATTATCTGTAATCCACACTAACTGATCCTGTGGCCCGTTAGATTTTCCGATCGAGTATGAAAAGTCTGCAGACAAGTTATCGGTCAGCTCTACCGCGAGTCTAACTCGAGCATTGCTCTTCTCTCCCTGCATCTGGTCCTCGCCTCCTGGTGCCTTGTTCTCGATCCAACCCTCACCCATATCCAAGTGATCGACAGCTACTCGAATAGACACCCGGTCTGTAATAGGGCCGCTGTAAACACCCTGGACTGATAGTTGATCAAATTCCGCGAAACCTGCCCGGATGAAACCCTCATGGTGTTGCGTTGGTGCAGCAGTAATAAAATTGATCACTCCGCCATTGGCGTTTCGACCATAGAGTGTCCCCTGAGGTCCTCGCGCGATTTCAACTCTTTCGAGGTCCAGTTGATTCATTTGAGATGTTGTATCTTTGGTTTGGAATACACCATCCACACTGACCGCAACGCCCGGTTGACGATCAAACGCTCCAATACCTCTTATCGTAATATTGTGCCCACCTAGAACAGAACCATACTGTAAGCTAGGAGTCGCAAATTTGAGGTCGTGCATATCTCTTATGCCTCGAGCTTCCAAGTCTTGACCAGTGATCGCACTGATAGACACAGGGATATCTTGAATCGATCGCGAATGTTTCGTTGCAGTTACTATAACCTCTTCAATGACACCTTTTTCCTGCGCGCCCGTCTCACCCGTTTCTTGTGCGATCGCGTTTGACTGGATTAACCCACCAGCCAAAACGGCAGCGATTGCTAGTTTAGATTTTGGATTTTTCACTACGTTCTCTCCGTTGTTATTGTTTGGATCACGCACAATATTGAGAACGAGCATATTCTTAGATACTGGAATCAGCTCGGTTCCAGCTAACAGAATCTCTGCGCCTTCCAAAACTGAATACTTCCCCACCAGTCTATTCGCCATCACATCCCCCGCGATATCCGTGGGGAACAGCAATGTGATGCCAGCCTGCTCCGCAAATTGCGTCAGCGCCAGATCAACACGTTGCTCAGGAACATTGAATTGGATAAGCGAATCTTCATCGCCTTCATCCGCGGAAACAGGTGATGGTGGCAGCACAAACAGCAGCACAAACCAAACAACCAGAACCGATTTCGTTCTATCAAAAAAGCAACGCTTTATATCTAGCGCGTAACTATCAGACGAACCGGTTCTGGTTTTGGGTGACAACTCGTGAAAAAAACTTTTTGCAACGCTTCCTATTATAATCGCCTCCTCGGGACTAAAGGTTTAGATACCGTAAAGCAAAACCCTATTGTTGCTTTCCCGTTGAAACTCAATGCCGAAGTTTTCCTTCAGCACAGCCAGCATGCCCTCCACATCACCAGCCTTGAAAAACCCAGATACATGCGTTTCCTTCAGGTTTTCATCCAGAAAGACAAACTCGACTCCGGTATATCGTTCTACTTCTTTGACCACTTCAGCAAGAGGCTCCCCTGCAAAAATAAGATTCCCCTTTTGCCATGAGAGCTTGACCTGGATTTCTGCTTCACTGATCGGGCTGGCCTGCGCGACTTCATCATCCATCACCAATTCCTGACCCGCAGTGACAACCGCAGCAGAGCTCGGAAGTACAATTTTTACATTGTTTTGCTCTACGCCATCCATCGGGGATAGCTCACCGACGCGGACACTGCCTTCGGTGACCACCAGTTCTATTTCTCGGCCAGGCTTGATTTCAATATTGAAAGCCGTACCTACCGCTTGGACGACGCGATCACCCACAAGGACACTTAAAGGGCGGGCTGGATCCTTAGAGACCTGAACATGAACTTCACCGTACTCCAGATTTAAAACTCGAGCCTTACTGGTATAACGAACACCGATTCGGCTACCGGTATTCAGAGTAATGATGGTGCCATCTTCGAGCTGATTGACTTGCTGCCCACCAATCGCGGTCTCGTAAAAGATTTCGGCCGGCCGCTGAGCGATTTGAAGCGTAACACCTCTATCGTCTGACCAGTTCCATAACAACAGCATTGACAAACCCAGGACAACACTGGCGGCCAGCGCAGAATAAGGTGCGCGATGGCGGTTAGATTCCATTGTCGATACCGGTTGCGGGAGCAATGTGGAAAGCCGACTGAGAGAGTCCATCTTGTCCCACAGCCTGGCCATTTTCTCCAGTAAAGCCGGGTTGGCAGGATCTTTCGTGAGCCATGACTGAAGCTCGAGCTCCTCTTCTTGGGTAAGCCCCTCGCCGAGACGCTCAATCCAAAGGCTCGCCTCGTCGTAGCGCGTTTCTTCTGACTGTATCGGGTGCACTTTGGTCATACTAAATGATCCTGCGATGTCCGCGGTTGCGTTGACTGCAATTTAACCACGTTATCCACCGCTTCCTTTCTTTCTGTGCGCTCCATGAACTGCATGCAGGCCTTCATGCCGCGTGCTATCTGGGTCTGAACTGTGTTCTCGCTAACCCCCATAAGCTCAGCAATCTCCCGCCTCGAGTGACCGTAGACTTTTTTCATGACGAATGCGCGGCGACACTGGGTAGGTAACAGGCGTACCGCTTCGCAAAACAGCGAAAATTCTTCGTGGCTAGAGGCCTCAATTAGTGGGTCAGTTCCGTAGCCTCCCCACGCATGTCCCGCCTCATCCTCATCGAAACTATCCGAAAGGCGAGTTTCAGCTCGTTTCACATGATCCAGCGCCAGATTCTTAACGGTTTTGAACAGAAACGAGCGAGGCGCAGTTATGGGTGACTCGCGTTCTGCCTGACAGGCGCGAACATAAGCCTCCTGCACAATGTCCTCGACTTCTTTCGGCGGAACAATGCCTACAACAGACCGCTTCAGACGTCCGACTATTGATAAGTAAGCTTGATCTATGGGTTTGCCTTTTTCCATCCGGGCCTACTGCTTCATTTAATGGCTCAACTACTGCAGACGAATTAGAACCACTTTTGGGTGACAAAGTCAGAATTTTTTTAATTAGCACGAGACAGCATGAATTCTGCAGCTGCAACCACTTGCAGACTATTTGAGGATAACTAAGTTAGTCGATCCTGAAAAACCCTCAATGGGCTGCTGCCATTAGAATATTAATCTGATCGCTCTCGCATAGCCCCACCCTACCCAATTTGCCTGAAATTCTATACTTACAATGCAGAAAATTCTCGCTTGCCTTTCAAAATAGTCGAATGTAAGCAAAACATACTGCATGTTCAAATTTGCGTTTTTCCGGGCAGTGCAAGTCACCCAGAACTGCGCCTCGCTCGTTTCTGTTCAAAACCGTTCTGTCACCCAAAAGTGGTTCTAGTTCGTCTGCAGTACAGGGTAAAGTACCCGGCAGAACTGGCCTCCCGGCCTGCTAACTGAAAGTATCTAACACAGGGGAATGAAGAGATGACCCAGGAAGCGCTCAATTACGCCAAGAAGTACCAGGAAGTAAACGGCAAGAAAATAGCCTATATCGAGGCGGGTGAAGGTGACCCCATCATCCTCCTCCACGGCAACCCCACGTCATCTTACCTATGGCGCAACGTGATACCGGAGCTTGAATCCCATGGCCGCTGTATCGCGCCGGACCTCATAGGGCAAGGCGATTCCGACAAACTCCCAGCCAGTGATGGCCCAGAACGTTATAGCTTCGAAGTGGCCTACGAATACCTGGATGGTCTACTCAGCGCCATCGGGGCTGAAAGCAATGTGACCCTGGTTATCCATGACTGGGGTAGCGCACTGGGATTTCACTGGGCAAAGAATCACCCCGCGGCACTACGCGGTATTGCTTACATGGAAGGTATTGTCATGCCGGTGAACTGGGAAGACTGGCCCGAGGGTGCACGCGGCATTTTTCAGGGGTTCCGCTCTCCCAAGGGTGAAGAACTCATCCTCGAACGCAATATGTTTGTAGAGGCGGTGCTGCCCAGTTCCGTGATTCGTGGTCTCAGTGAAACAGAGATGAACCATTACCGAGCTCCTTTTATAGAGCCCCACGACCGGCAGGTAACGCTGAACTGGCCGCGCCAAATACCTATTCAGGGAGAGCCCGAGCACATGGTTGAGCTGGTGTCGGAGTATGGCAAGTGGCTGGAGACAACTACCGAGTTGCCCAAACTATTTGTGAATGCCGAGCCCGGTTCGATCCTGACCGGGCGCGCCCGGGAGTATTGCCGGAGCTGGCCTAACCAAAACGAGGTGACGGTTAATGGCACCCACTTTATCCAGGAAGATTCACCCGCAGAAATCGGCCAAGCTATAGCAAGCTGGCTGCAATCCATTTAACCCTTAGAGGAACTCGACAATCTCTGATACACCAGCCTATATGATTGCCAATTTCGTAATCACCGACGCGGACACGTACCGCAACTATGAGAAGGGATTTTTTCCCCTCCTTAAAAAGTACGATGGTGAGTTTTTCACCTTCGACGACAACCCCACTACGCTGGAGGGTGATGCTCGACCCGGACGCATGGTGATGTTTAAATTCCCTTCGGAAGAGAAGGCGCAGGCCTGGTATGCCGATCCCGATTACCAAGCATTAAGCGAACACCGCCGAGAAGGAACCGACACGCAGTTCCTGACTCTGGTTCATGGATTACCGCAGAGCACTTAGCCCGAAATGCACCACCTACAGGGACTACACGTATGGAATACAAAACAGTAGAAGAAGCCAAAAACCTTAACGGCTTGCGGCTGGCGCTCACGGCTGGTGTTCCCGGCCCCTGGAGCGAGGCGGCCAAGGCCCTGTTCCGAATCAAGGGCATTGACTACATACCTGTATTCTCCAGCTTCTCCAAAGTACGGTCTGTGACAGCCACTTTCGCGCCTTCTTTTGCGAGCGCGAAGGCAATGCCCTGCCGTACGCCCTGTCCTGCGCCGGTAACCAGCGCGGTTCTTCCTAGTAGTTTGCTCATTGAACACCTCTACACTTTCTAAAGTCAGGGAATACTTTATCCGGTTTCCGCACGCTAGACAGCTACTCCATACAAAGCTGAAAAAAATCTCTAAAAAGGGGTGAGGTAAATCTTGATGGGACTCGTTTACCTTAGTAGCTCGAGTAATTTTTCTGACCGCACTTAGCACGGCACATTCTGCGGAGAATCTGAAAATCCTCCGAGACAACTCCAACTATACGAGATAAATTAAAATATTGGGAACCGATAGACCAGCGGATAAATAGACGGACGGGAGATTTTAATTGGCGCGATGCCTGAAGAATATTCCGCAAAGTAACAATTTGCGGGAATCGTTTGTTAGGTGTCTTATAGACCAGATTATGAGCAAAGCGAGCACAAAACTGTGTGCTATTATTGTGCCATGTTGAAGTACATTGAACGCACACGATCTTTTTACGGAGAATTAGGTTACAAGCCTTACTCTTGGATAACTCACAACGAAATACCTTTTTGCCACAGCACACGGCCTGTAAATGAACAACGTGTGACCTTGATATCTACCGCCGCTCACCTGTTGGCAAATGCAGGCGATCAAGGTCCTGGGGCTGATTACAATGCTCAGGCCAAATTTTTCCACGTTTTTACAACTCCGGTAGCACCTACTCCTGATTTACGCATTTCTCACCTCAGCTACGATCGCAAACACTGCTTGGCGGATGATCCGAATACTTGGCTGCCTATACAGGCGCTGCAGCGAGCCGAGCAAACTGGTCTTATTGGCGAATTGTCGAAAGAAGTTATTGGGCTACCAACGAACCGCAACCAACGCGTAACTGTTGAGCAGGATTGCCCGGAAGTTGTTGCCCATTGCCAGAGGCTGAAAACGGATGTGGTGCTTTTAGTACCTAGCTGACCTATTTGTCACCAGTCAGTCAGTTTGGCTGCTAGGGCATTAGAAGAGGCGGGTATACCCACAGTGGTTATGGGTTGCGCGCGAGATATTGTTGAACATGTAGGGGTACCAAGATTTTATTTTAGCGACTTTCCGCTCGGGCATTCCGCCGGCAAACCCCATGATAAAGATTCGCAAATGCGAACGTTGGAGGGAGCCTTAAGTTTACTGAAAACAGCGACGCAACCGAGAACCACGCTGCAGTCATCTCAGGTATGGTCAGAGGAAGCTAGTTGGAAAGAGGACTTTTTAAATATTGCGCATTTGAGCCCAGAGGAAATAAATACATTGCGTGAGGAATACAACAAACAACGGGAGACATCAGCTAAATTAAAAACTACCGCCGGCGAATGATTTGACCGAAGTGGGGCGCAATCGGCAGAGTTACTCCGCTTGTAAATATTTTTGCCCGGCTGTTTTGGCTGCGCTATTCTTCTCGCAAATACATCATCGCGATGGCCGACGGCACCATTATTGATGCCAACACTATGTAAGCATAGTTGTAGCTACCAA